>Ga0326597_10007351_pt1 | contig 14995 bp, 13 predicted proteins | sample RVTome_12_FD_203789 | JGI IMG/M metagenome (GOLD analysis project Ga0326597, IMG submission 203789) | Soil microbial communities from uranium-contaminated site in the Upper Colorado River Basin, Wyoming, United States - RVT100D185 | ecosystem: Environmental > Terrestrial > Soil > Contaminated >... | reverse complement strand
GACGGCGCGGCGCGCCCGGGGCGCGCAATGCCGCCGTCGATGACGAAATGTGCGACATGGACGCCCTGCGGCGAGAGCTCTCGCGCCATGCTCTGGGCGAGCCCGCGCAGCGCGAACTTGCCCATGGCGAACGGCGCCGACTGCGGGTAGCCCTTCACGCCGGCGGAGGCGCCGGTCAGGAGGATCGCGCCGCGCTTTTTGGCGAGCATGCGGCGCGCCGCCTGCTGCGCGACCAGGAAAGCGCCGAAGGCGCACACGGCGAGCGCGCGCTCGACGTCCGCGGGATCGAGCTCCGTGATCGGCCCGCGCGCCCGCGCGCTCGGGTTGTACACCACGACGTCGGGCTCGCCCGCCGCCTGGTCCACGTCGGAGAAAAGCTGCCGCACCTGGGCGGCATCGGCTGCGTCGCACGCGAAGGCGCGCGCGCCGGTCTCCTTGCACAGCGGCGCAAGCTTGTCCGGGTTGCGCGACGCCAGCGCGACGCGCATGCCCTCCCGCGAAAACAGCCGGGCAAGCGACGCGCTCAGCCCCTGCCCCGCCCCGACGATCAGCGCCCGCTCATAACGCACTGGTGCCATAGCCTTCTCCCTATTATTGTCGAATCATCGATCATATTACGGTGATGAGTGACGAGTGACGGGATTCCCGCACTGCGGGAAAAATCTTTTCGCTACCCCCTGTTATTCAGGGCGTGAAAAGTGACGGTTGATAAGTGATAATCCCTCTCCTCGGGGCACCCAGCACTCATCACTTATCACGCAATAGGAGAAAAAGATGGCAAAAGGCTACTGGATCAACGTTTTTCGCTCCGTCAGCGACCCGGCGAAAGTGGACGCGTACCGCAAGCTCGCCGGCCCGGTGATGCAGGCGTCCGGCGCGAAATTCCTGGTGCGCGGCGACCCGGCGAAAGTGTACGAGCACGGCGTCATGGGGCGCGTGGTGGTCATCGAGTTCGAAAGCGTGCAGGCGGCGATCGCCGTGCACGACAGCCCGGGCTACCAGGCCGCGCTGAAGGCGCTCGGCGACGGCGCGGTGCGCGACCTGCGGATCGTCGAAGGTCTATAAGGACCGGTGACGATTAAGGGTGACGAGGTAGCGCGTCGAGGGGCGGAACAGGGGCCCCGAACTTGTTCGGGGATGTGACCCCCGGCGGCGCGCAGAGCGGCCGACTTGATTGCACTTGAACCTTGCGATTACATTTCGGAGGCCGCAGGTGACGGGAATGCCCGCTGCGCGGGCGACTCGCCGGTCTTAATATTCGGAACCCGTCACCCGCAATCGCGTGACCGCAAAAAACCAATCTCGGAACGCAAAAAACAGGGCAAACTAGTGTCCTGAGTCGCTAGTTCGTTGATAAATCCGTCATCTTGTCGACGTGTTAGGCACGACAAAAGTGTCGAAATTGGCGCCAGACGCGAAGCAAACCGCAGCCAGGTTGGACACCTGGCGAGGATTTGCGACAAAGTATGGCGTCAATTGTCGGCATCTTTTGTTCAGCGAATTAGCGACTCAGGACACTAGCGTGCCATTCAACAGGTCATCGACCGGAGGCCCCATTGAGTCACTCCAAGATGCTGACGACCCGACGCAGGAAAGCAAAAGGCAAGAAGCAGCTCGCGCGGCTGGCGAAGCAGGCGAAGAAGCTGAGGAACAAGAAGAACAAGTGACGAGTGAGAGGTGGCGCGTCGAGGGGCGGAGCAGGGACCCGCTTACGGGATGCGACCCCCGGCGGCGCGCTAAGCGGCCGACATGGTTGTGATATGTCTTGCGATGACATGACAGAGGCCGCTACCGCGCGGTAGGAGTCGAGTCACCGGTCACCAGTCACCAGTCACCGGCGCTGAAGCGCGTCAGGGCTTCAGCGCTTTGTAGAGAAACGGCAGGCTGACGTCCATCCGGTAATCGATGTCGGAGTGGTTGTCGTCGAATTCCTCGTAGGTGTGGCGAATGCCGGCGGCGGCGAGGCGCTTCGACAGGATGCGCGAGCCATACTGGATGTGGTATTGGTCGCGCCAGCCGCAATCGAGGTAAATACCACGTAACGATTTGATATTATTACGATATTTGTCAACGAGCCGGGCCGGGTCATGGCGCAGCCAATGGCGCCAGCGTTCCCCGATCAGCTCGCCCGTCTCCATATTGAACGGCACGCGGAAGCCGTTCGGCACTTTCGGGTCCGGATCGTAGGTCGCGGCCATGCAGAGGTTCATGATGCAGTGGCCTTCCGCCGTCGAAACCTTCTCCTTGTTCCACACGTGCTCGAGGAAACGCCGGATGCGCCCGTCGTCGAGCCCGGCGGCGAGACCGCGGCGGCCGGAGGCGCCGCGCGCGTCGTAGCGCCCCGGCCTGCGCCGCGGCAGGCGGTGCTTCTGAAGCTCGTTCAACGTGTTCGGCCAGTCGGTCCGGTAGACGAAATCGAAATACGCGTCGCCGGAATGGCTGGCGACCGCGCCCCAGTGCTTCGCGTATTTCATGCCGTGGAGGATCGCGCCGTAGCCGCCGGATGATTTGCCGAAGCAGCCGCGGTGCTCGCGTCCCGCCAGCGTGCGCAATTCGCGATCCACGAAGGGAATGATCTCGCGCGTGAGATAGTCGGCGTAGTCGCCGATCGCGGACGAGTTCACGTACTGGTTGCCGCCGAGCGCCGTGAAGCAGTCCGGGAACACGAAGATCGCCGGCCCCATCCTGCCCTCCCGGATCAACCGCGCCGCGCGCTCCGGGACGTTGTCGCCGAACGGCTTCCAGCCCACGTGCGACAGGCCCGAGCCGGTGAAGCCGACCAGGTCGTAGAGCACCGGGAAGCGGCGCCGGCCCGCGCCGTCGTACTGCGGCGGCAGCCACACCGCGAGGCTGCGCACGTGCGGGTCGCCGAGCGGGTTGTCCTTGAGGATCTTCGAGTCGTGCTCCAGCACCACCACCGTGCCGGCGGGGCCTTTAGGGCGTTTGAGGGCCATATGACGAGTGACGATTACCGCGCTTCGCTCCCCTCCGCGCTCCTCCCGGGCGGAAGCGGGCGCGGGCTTAGTCGAACGGCCAGGGCATTGCGACGAGTAACTGCAGGATCCCCCTCGGGTAGTCGAGGATCAGGATATGGGACAGCAGGCTCAACGCGAAGACCGCGCCCGACGCCGACAGCGCCGCCTTGGGCCACGTCACGCGCGCCTTCATCCGCAGGAAGACGCTGATGAAGATGAAGATGCCCAGCACGAAACCGAACACGGCGGACGCGCCCAGCATCCCGAGTATCCAGCCCTGGTAGTGCCACATCGAATACGCCGGCCGCTCCTCGGCCGTCCATTCGCGCTCGCCGTCGTGCAGCACGTACGACGGCCGGCTGCGCAAGACCCACGCGAATACCCCCACCAGCAGGGCGAGCGTGATCAGCGCGACGGACAGCGGAAATACCCGGGCGAGAAAGGTGAGCTGGGTCATCTCGTAGATCATGTAGGCGACGCACGCCGTGATCAGGCCCAGGAACATCAGTTGCGGCGTCCTGCCGACCGGGGCGTGCGGCCCATCCGGCGTCAACGGCTCCCGTGACCGTTTGAAGCGCACGGCGAGAAAAATGGAAACGACGATCAGGGCGATCATGGCCTGCACGCCGGTGCGTTCCAGGAAGCTCATGCCGTAGACCTGCACCGACTGGTAGACCGAGGCGTCGAGGCGGTTCGCAACCACGAAGCCGATCAGCAGCGCCGGCGGCGACCAGCCGAAGCGTTTCATGTACACGCCGAGCACCCCGAGCACGAACAGCGCGACGAGATCGTACCAGCTGCGCGTGACCTGGTAGGCCGCGAAATAGATGATCGCGATCATGAACGGCGCGACCATCGCGAACGGCACCAGCGTGATGCGCGAGATCGGCCTCGCGAGCAGCAGGCACAACGCCGTGCCGAGCACGTTGGCGAGGGCGAGCGACCAGATGATGACGAAGGTGAGATCGAGGTGGCGCTCCAGCATGCCGATGCCGGGCTCGACGCCGATCAGGATCAGCCCCCCGAGGAAGATCGCCATGCTGCCCGAGCTGGGAATCCCGAACATCAGCGCCGGGATCATGGCGCCGCCGTTGTCCGCGTTGTTGGCCGCTTCCGGCCCGATGACGCCGCGGATGTCGCCCTTCCCGAGCATGTCGCGGTCCTTCACCGTCTGCACCACGTGTCCGTAGGCGACCCAGGTGATGACCGGGCCGCCCATGCCGGGCAGCGCCCCGAGGACCGTTCCGATGGACGAGCAGCGCAATACGAGCCACAGGTGGCGCAGCGTTTCAGCGAAGCCGCGCAGCGTGCCGGAGCCGAGCTTCTGGGTCGAGGAAATTCTCACGCGCTTGCGCAGGATATCCACGATCTCGGGGACCGCGAACATGGCAAGCCCCACGATGACGATCGAGATGCCGTCGCCCAGGTACACCGTGTCGAACGCGAGCCGGTACTCGCCCGTGGCAGGCGCCGCGCCGACGCTCCCCAGCAGCAGCCCGAAGCCGCAGGTGGCGAGGCCCTTCAGCGCGCTCGCCCCGGTCAGCATGCCGACCATGGACAGCGCGAGGATGATCAGCATCAGCTGCTCGCCGAAGCCCACACCCAGGATGATGGGGCGAGCGAAGTGGATCGCGAGCGTCAGCACCAGCGCCCCGAAGAGGCCCCCCACCATCGAGGCGGAGAACGCGGCGCCGAGGGCGCGCGCCGCCTCGCCGCGCTTCGCCAGGGGAAACCCGTCGATGATGGTCGCCTGCGAGGACGAGCTGCCCGGTATGCCCATGAGGACCGCGGGGAACGTGTCCGAGGTATTGTTGACGGCCAACAGGCCCACCATCATCGCCAGCACCGGTCCCGGGTCCTTGCCGAACACGAAGGGCAGGAGCAGGGCCAGCATCGCCGTCCCGCCGAGACCGGGCAGGATGCCGACGGCCATGCCGAGCATCACGCCCATGCCCAGGAACATGAAGTGCTGCGGATTGAACAGCGTCACGAGCGCTGCGAGCATTATGTCTGGCATGGACGTGATCAGTTGGAAATGGGAAATGCGCGCTATCGCGGCCAGCGTCGCCCGACGCCCATGCCTCTGGGCTCCGCGCGACGCGGTTTCAAGAACGGGACGGTTGCGCCGGACCGGATCCGACGCGCGTCTAGAGCGTTACGTTATGCTTGGTCTTGAGAAAGGTCTTGAGCCATTCCCAGACCTCGGGCTTGAGGGTCGTCGCATCCGTCAGGATCGGCCGCGCCGACTCTCCGACGAACTGCGGATAGCCTTCGATGACCTTGCCCGCCGTCGCGTCGAACTCCGGATCCGCGAACGTCTTCTTGATCGCGGTGCGCCACGCATCGACGATCGGCGCCGGGGTCCCGGCTGGCAGCAGCAGCGCCTTGTTCGCCATTACGCCCATCTTGAGGACCGCCTTCCAGGCTTCGTAGCCCGGGCCAGAGGGCTTCTTGCCGTGGATCGCTTCGAAGACCTCCGCGAAGCTCGGCAGATCCTTGAAGTTCGGATCGCGCACGAGGTTGCCCTGCTCGTCCAGGACACCAAGGGCGAACAGCGGCACCGCCTTGCCGGCCTTGACGAGCTGCGAGGCGTTCTTCAGGAAACCCGGCGTCGTATCGTAGTTGATGGTTAATTCGCCGCGCTCGAAGGCGAGCCGCGCGGGCCCGCGCTCGATACCCCACACGTACTTCACGTTGAGCCCGAGCAGGTCGAACGCCGTCGTGACGCGCAACTCGGCGCCGGTCGGGGTATTGCCGCCGAAGGTCAGCGCCTGTCCCTTCAACTTGCCCATGTCCCGCAGCGACTTGACGCCGACCGAAGGCGCGACATAGACGACCGAACCCTGCGGCGAGAGGACGACGGGGTGCATCTTGGCCAGATCGAGCTCGAACTTGGCGCGCCGGAACGTGTAGTTCATCACGGTGGACGAGGAGCTGACGAGTACGTGCAGTCCGTCCGGCTTGGCGCGGTTGTTGAACTGGTTCGCCCCCGTGATCGAGCCGCCGCCGGGCACGTTGCGCACCACGATCGTCGGGTTTCCGGGCAGGTACTTTTCGAAGAACGGCGCCAGCGCGCGGCTGTAGATATCGCTGCCACCCCCCGGGTTGAAGGGCACGAGCATTTCGATGCGCTTGCCCGCGAAATCGACCTTCTGCGCCGCCGCTTCCATCGACGGCAGCCCGCTGAGGCCGGCGACGATGACAACGCAGGCGGCACGCCTCGACCAAGAGTTGCTTTCCATTTGCTTTCTCCTCACTAGTTATAATTTTGTCGGTTGCGGTTCTACCTCTCACCGCGCTTGAAACGACTATAACCCTGTTCACCCCGCCCCTCAACGCATCGCGGCGCCCGGTTCCGGCCCAACCGCAGCAACTATCTGGAATTCCTGGAGTTTTTGCCTTTTCTTCCGCCTTCATCCGGCGCGGGCCGCCGCCCCTGAAATGGGGAGGGATTGCCCGTTTGCACGACAACGCTACAACACGACCTTTTGCCGCTGGCCGGTTTGCGACGCGCGCACGATGGCGTCGAGCATCCGGTGGCGGCGCACCGCGTGATCGAAACCGGGTTCGACGGGCGCGCCGGCGCGAATCGCCTTGGCGAAATTGACCCACATCTGGCCGACGTCGTAGGCGCGGCCCTCCTTGCGCACCGCCTCCGGCACCCACTTCAACCGTTCCGGCACCGGCAGCTCCTGCAAGGCCTTGTCGTCCTTCTTGCCGCCCATGATCTTGCGACCGGCTTCCTGCCCGGCCTCCCCGCCGCCGATCATCATCAGCGTGCCCTCCTTGCCGTAGATCTCGAAGCGGTGGCCGCTGCCGAGGTACGGATGGACGCCCACGTTTGCGCTGACGACCGCGCCGCTCTCGAGCCGGCCCTGGATCATGATGTTGTCGGGCGAGGTCACGTCCACGTATTTTTTCGTGTCGGTCTCGAACCACTGCGGCACCTGCGTGCTGACCACCGCCGACACTTCGGTCAGCTCGCCGACGACCATGCACAGGGCGTCGATCACGTGCCCGAACGTGATGGTCAGCGTGTTCGCGCCCAGCGTGACGTCGCGCTGCCAGGTGCGGTCCGAGGTGCGGGTCAGCACGCCGCTATTCATCAGCACCAGGTTCACCGACAGTACCTGCCCGACGTAGCCGTCCCGGATCAGCTCGCGCAGGTACATATAGGCCGGTGAAGCGCGCCGCTGCAAGCCGACCATCGTGGGCAGTTTCTTCTTGCGGGCCAGCGCGGCAAGCTCCTCGGCTTCCTTCGTGTTCGCGCCGAGCGGCCACTCGCAGTAGACCGGCTTGCCCGCTTCCAGCGCGTCCTTCGAGAGCGCGTAGTGCGCGGGCACGCGCACGGCGACGAGCGCCGCTTCCACCTGCGGGTCCGCGCCCATCGTCTTGACGTCGCTGAACGCGCGCTTCACGCCGTACTTATCGGCCGCCGCCTGCGCCGTGTCCGCGTGCGCCGTGCACACCGCGTAGATCTCGGTTTCCGGCAGCCCCTGGAGCGCCGGGGCATGCGCCCACGGGCCCCAGCGCCCGCCCGCTCCGATGAAACCCACACGTAATGGATTCGACGACATCGCTTTCTCCTTTTCAATCAGGTGACGAGATACGGGTGACGATTACGGGTGACGAGGTAAGGGTGACGAAAAGCAGCTCGTAACACAGGCAAACCAGCTTAAGGCCTCCCGCGTAGCGGGGTACACCCATCACCCGTATCTCGTCACCCGTATCTCGTCACCGTTTCAGAATTGGAAGGGGCGGCTTCGCCCCCGCCGCCAGCGGCGTGCGGTCCACGTTCAGCACCATCGATATCAGCGTGTAATAGCCGTTCACCGCGATCAAGTCCATCACGCCGCGCTCGCCGAAGCGGTCGAACGCCGCCTGGTAGGTGGCGTCGGTGACGCCGTGCGTGTTGTGCAGCTCGCTCGAGAAATTGTAGATGATCGCCTCGTCCGCCGACATCCCGGCCGGCCGGCGCCCCTGCGCGAGGTCCTCGCCGATCTTCGGGTCGAGCCCGGCGTCGAGCGCGAGCTTGTGATGCGCGGTCCATTCGTACTGGCAGGTCCAGTGGCGCGCGGTGATGCAGATCGCGAACTCGTTCAGCTTCCCCGGCAGCGAGCTCTTGAAGCGGATCTCCGCGCCCAGCGCCTGGATGATGTTGCCGACGCCCGGGCTGCGCAGGAGGACGTTGAACGGCCCGCCGAGCGGGCCCGGCCTGGCGGCGGAAGAGTTCTGCACGGCGGCGCGCGGGCCCGAGCGGATCGCGTCGTACAGCGCGCGCTGCTCCGGCGTCAGTTTCTCCACGGGAATTTGCTTGAACCGCTGTTCGGGGGTGGACATGGTTTGTTCCTTGATTCGTGGATCGTGGCTGGTGGATGGTGGATAGTGGATCGCCAATCGCCGGTAGAAGGCGGAAATTATCCGTACCCGCCTCCGGGCGCAATGGCCCGTTCACACCGTGGATTGTGCGTCGACTACGCCCGAAGAGCGTGGATGGTGATCGGTGGATGGTGGATGGACTACCGCACTGCGGGAACGACCCTTCCGCCTTCCGCCTTCCGCCTTATTCTGCTGTCGGTCCTTCGCCCGCGACGGTGGTGCGGTGCAGGATCCGCTCGTGCTCGGTAATCTTGTACGGTCGCGCGCGATGCAGCACGGCGCGGTTGTCGTACATCACCAGGTCGCCGGGCTTCCAGTGGTGGAGATAGGTCCACTGTTCCTGGGTCGCGAACTCCAGCAGCTCCTGCAGCAGCGCGCGGCCCTCTTCCTCCGGCAGGCCCCGGATGTGCGACGCGTGCGAGCCGACGTACAGCGCCTTGCGGCCGTTCACCGGGTTCGCGCGGATGATCGCCTGCGGCACCGGCGGAAAGCGGCGGTCTTCCTCCTCGTTAGTGAGCGTGAAACCGTCGTTGCGCCGCGAGTAGGCGTAGTGGTGGATCGCGATCCTGTCCTCGAGCTCGCGCTTGCGCGCAGCGGGCAGCGCGTCGTAGGCGGCGCGCAGGCTCGCGAACTGGGTTTCGCCGCCGTCGGGCGGGAGCTTACGCGCGTGCAGCAGCGACGCCTTGGCGGGTACGCGCTTGAACGAGCTGTCGGAATGCCACCGGCGCTGCCCGATGCGGAACAGCAGCCGCGGGTCGTCGGCGGCCATCAGCTTGCCGTCCGGATCGAGGTTCGAGATCACGGAGACGTGCTTGACGGAGAAGTTGTTGGCGATGTGCCCCTGCGTCTTCTCCAGCTCGCCGAAGCGGCGGCTGAAAGCGACCTGGCTGTCATCGTCGAGGTCCTGGCCCGGGAACACGAGCACGGAAAAAGTCTCGAACGCGTCCTCGATCCCGGCGAACGTCGCCTCGTCGAGGCGCGTCAGGTCGACGCCGGTGATCTCCGCGCCGAGGACCGGGGTCAGCTTGCGAATCGAAAGGGTCATCGTGTCCATCGTTTTAATCCCCGTGGGTCGTGGGTCGATTATGCTCCAACGGCGTGTTAGCTGGAACGGCGTGAATCGTGATTGGTGGATAGTGATAGTGGATGGTGGATCGTGGATAGTGGGTAGTGGATGGTGGATAGACTCCCGCGCTGCGGGAATGACCCTTCCGCCTTCCGCCTTAAGGGGGCCACGCCCCCTGTGGCGCTGGCCGCGCTTTGGCGCGATACTCTGCGCCATATCGAGCCTGACGCAACTTTTTGCCGGAGGAGGATGGCCATGAACAGGTGCGTGCTCTGGGTGTTTCTGGCGGTGCTTGGAATCGGGGCCGAGCGCGCGCTGGCGCAGAAATATCCCGACCGGCCGATCCGGCTGGTGGTGGCCTCGTCGCCCGGCGGCGCGAGCGACATTCTCGCGCGCATGCTCGCGCAGAAGCTGGGCGAGGCGCTGGGCCAGCAAGTCGTGGTCGACAACCGCGGCGGCGCGAGCGGCGTCATCGGCACCAGCATCGTCGCGAGCGCCACGCCCGATGGCTACACGCTGCTGATCATTCAGCCCTCGCTCACCATCAACCCGAGCATGGTCAGGAAGCTGCCCTACGACGCCACGCGCGATTTCGCGCCGGTGTCGTGCGTCGTGGACGCGGTCCAGATCATGACGGTAAACCCCTCGGTGCCGGCAAAAAGCGTGAAGGAACTGATCGCGCTCGCGAAGGCCAAGCCGGGCCAGCTCACGTTCGGCTCGCCGGGGATCGGCGCCAGCCCGCACATGACGGCGGAGCTGTTCAAGCAGACGGCCAGGGTGGACATGCCGCAGATCATCTTCAAGGGCTCCGGCATGGCCTTCATCAGCCTGATCTCCGGCGAAATCTCGGCCGCGGTCTCGACCGCGCTGTCTGCGATGCCGCACGTCAAGGCAGGCCGGATCCGCCCGCTCGCCGTGACGGCGGCGAAGCGCATCCCGGTCCTGCCCAATGTCCCGACATTCGTGGAATCGGGCCTGCCGACCTTCGTCACGACGCAATGGTTCGGCATCCTCGCGCCGGCCGGCACCCCGCGCCCCATCATCGACCGCCTCTACCAGGCGCTCACGCGCGGGGCGAGCAGCCCGGACTTCGTGGAGCGCATGACGGCGCAGGGCGTGCAGGTGGTCAACCGCAAGCCGGAGGAATTCGCCGCCCTCATCAAGCGCGAGATCGCGCAGTGGGCGAAGGTGATCAAGGCGGCGGGCATCAAAGCCCGGTGACGGAGCAGGAACAGCGTGAGTCGTGAGTCGACTTCCGCACTTCGGGGATGACCCTTTCGACTTTCGCCTTCAGCGTTGAATGGTAGCGTTGAATGGGGTCTAGCGTTGAATGGGGTCAGACCCCATAAAAACAATAATTAATTCAAATAGTTACATCGTATTTCTCCGCGCAATCTCCTGTTTCCCGATCGTTGGCGCTGTCTTCACGCTCTTCCGGGAACGGTGACGCAGTGACGAAGTGACGCGGTGACGAAAGGCCCACTGCGAGACTCGTCACTCGTCACTCATCACTCGTCACTCACTACCCGGCGCGGCTTGCGCTATCCTCCAAGCCATCCCATGAAAGTCTTCTACGGCTGGCGCATCGTCGTTGCCGGCGGCGCGCTGCAATTTCTGCAGAGTCTGCTGCTGAACCAGGCTTTCGGCGTCTATCTCGCGGTCCTGGTCGAGGACCGCGGCTGGAGCAAGACCGCCGTCGCCGGCGCGGCCGCGCTGAAATCAACGGAGGTCGCGGTCCTGGGCCCGGTGCTCGGCTGGGCGGTGGACCGCTTCGGCGCGCGGGACATCGTCCGCGCCGGCATCGTCCTGTTCGGCCTCGGCTTCGTGCTCCTCGGCCAGATCGAGACGCTCGCCGGCTTCTACGCGGCGTTCGTGGTCGTCGCGCTGGGCTCGAGCATGTTCAGCAACTCCATCGTGGGCGTCGCGATCATCCACTGGTTCGAGAAGCGCCGCGCCCGCGCCCTCTCCGCGCTCCAGTTCGGCAGCGCGATCGGCGGGCTGTTCGTGTTCCTCGTCGCCGCTTCGATCCAGGCCTACGGCTGGCGGGCGACCGCCGTCGGCTCGGGCATCATCGCGATCCTGGCCGGCTGGCCGCTGGCCGGCATGATCCGCAGCCGCCCCGAGGATCACGGCGAAACCGTGGACGGCCTGCCCCCCGCGCCCAGGGACACCCTGGGGGCGCCGGTGCCCGTGCGGGACGGCTACAGCGCGCGCGAGGCGCTGCGCACCAGCGCCTTCTGGCTGCTCGCGCTGGGCCACGGCTTCGCGTTGTTCGCGGTGTCCGCCGTCAACGTGCACGCCGTCACCCATATCAAGGAGGGCCTGGGCTATACGCTCGGCATGGCGACGCTGGTCTTCACCCTGGTGACGGTCGGGCAGTTCGGCGGCGTGGTGGCGGGATGGATGATCGGCGACCGGTTCCAGAAGCGGCTGGTCGCGGCCGCCTGCATGGCGATGCACGCCACCGGCCTGCTCATGCTCACCTACGCCACGGGTCCCGTCGTGCTGGTCGCTGCCGCCCTGGTTCACGGCGTCGCCTGGGGCCTGCGCGGCCCGTTCATGCAGGCGATCCGCGCCGACTATTTCGGCCGACACTCCATCGGCATGATCATCGGGCTCTCCTCCATGATCATCGTTCTCGGCAACATCGCCGGCCCGATCCTCGCCGGCGCGTTCGCCGACTGGACCGGGAACTACCGCATGGGCTTCACCATCCTGGCGGTGCTGTCCGGACTCGGGTCGTTGTTTTTCCTGATGGCCAAACCGCCATCAAGAAGACAAGGATGAACCACCCCTCGATCCCCTCCTTCACAAGGAGGGGAGGGAGCGCGGCGGAAGGGGTGGTTCATCCTTCAGTACCTCGCCTCCCGCCTCCCGCCTTGCTTACAGAATGATATTGTTTTGCGGTTGCATCGAAGGCGGCAGATCCGTTTCGCCAAGCATTTCCCGCAGATCGATTTCCACGGCCCGGCACATCTGTGAAATCGGGACGTCGTATCAGTAGGTAGATGTCCCGTCTTGTCCAATCGAGGAACTCTGAAAATTTGTACGATTTGCCGGTGTGCATGGTTACTTGTCCTCACGAGCTAAAGGAGCCAAGCTCAATTGATTGCAGGAGTTCTCTTGTGGCCACCCTTGGCGCGCTTCCTTCGCGGCCTTCAGGTTTTGGGGTTGACCTTCATCGTTCCCTTCGCGGTAAAGCTTTGGCTTTTCCTCTGCGGCCCTGGGTCCTTTGCGACTCGTCGTATCGCCTTTCTTTACGTCCTTCGTGTCCTTTGTGTCAAAGCTTTACGTCTTTAACACTTCCGCGCCCTGCGCGGCCTCGAGCTCGCACGCATTCGCCGTCATCGCCAGCATGCTGTAGTAGCCGATCGTCCCGGTCAGCTCGACCAGCTGGAAATCGCCGAAGCGCTTCCGCAGCGACGCCATGGCGTCCGAGCTGACGCGATGCTTGCGGATGAGATCGCGCGTGACATCCACGATCTGCGCATCCTCCGGCGGCAGGCCCTTCGAGTGCTTCTCGCGGATCGCGGTGATGGTCGCTTCCGGCACGCCCTGCTTGCGGGCCTGGCCGGTCTGGGCGCCCCAGATGTAGACCGCGTCGAGTTCCCGCGCGACCGTCATCGCCGCGAGCACGCGCACGCGCTTGTCGAGCTCCCCCTCGAAGCGCACGTAGGCGCCCAGGTCCATGACATGCTCGGCGAGCGGCGGGCAATGGAGCAGCATCGTGAACGGCCCCTGCACCGCGCCGCGGCTCTCGATGACGCGGTCCACGATCGGGTGATACTGGGCGGCGACCTGGTTCTTGCCGGTGATGGAAGGCAGTCTGGCCATGGTTCTGTTCTCCTTTTCGAAATCGGTAAGCCGCCCACTTGGCGTGGTGAGACTGGTTGGTGGATACTGGCGAAAGGCGGTCCTGATACCGCTCAATAATGACATAGGAGGAAGACCATGGAAGGCATTTTCCGCAGTTCCATCCGGATCGTCTTGTTGACCGCCGCCTGTCTGGCGGCCCTGCCCGCGCTGGCGGCGGAGCGCTACCCGACGAAGCCGATACGCATTATCGTGCCGTTCCCGCCGGGCGGCAGCACGGATTTCAACGCCCGCGCGATCCAGGACAAGCTTTCGGAGCTCTTCGGGGAGCAGCTCGTCATCGACAACCGCGGCGGCGCCTCGGGCCAGATCGGCACGAGAATCGCGAAGCAGAGCGCGACCGACGGCCACACGCTGCTCCTGCACACCGTCGCGTTCGTCACCGGCCCGATCCTCTACCAGAACGCCGGCTACGACCCCCTGAAGGATTTCATCCCGATTTCGCTGATCTCCAAGGTGCCGACGACGGTCTCGGTGAATCCGTCGATCCCGGTGCGCTCGGTGAAGGAACTGCTGGAACTCGCGAAGTCGCGCCCCGGCCAGCTCAACTATGCCTCCGCGGGCATCGGCACCAACGCGCACATCACCGGCGAGCTGTTCAACCTGATGGGCCATACCGCCATCCGGGCGATTCACTACAAGGGCGGCGGCCCGGCGCTCGCCGCGGTGGTGAGCGGCGAAGTGCAGGTCGGCTTCTCCAATATTTCGCAGACCGCGCGCCTGGCCGAGGCGGGTCGTGTGCGCCCGCTGGCCGTCAGCAGCCTCAAGCGTTCATCCGCGCTGCCGAACCTGCCGACCGTCGCCGAGGCCGGACTGCCCGGATTCGAGATGGTGGCCTGGCATATCATCGTGGCGCCCGCGGGCACGCCGGCCGCGATCATCAGGACGCTGAACGAGAAGATCCGGGCCACCCTGGCGGATCCCCTCATCCTGCAGCGTTTCGACAAGAGCGGGATGGATCCCGTCCCCACCACGCCGGGCGAGACCACCGCCTACCTCAAGAACGAGCAGGTGAAATGGCGGCGGGTCATCCGGGAGGGGAACATCAAGGCCCAGTGATGGGGCAGCATCGATTTGCTGTCGCTCCCTGCTTACCGCGCTAGGGTGTCCGGTTCCCGGGTCGCCCACGGCAACGCATTGAATGGAGGATTGCCATGACGCTACAAGTGAGGCGGATCGTCACCGGACATGATGCGGACGGCAGGGCCGTCGTCGCCAGCGACGAGCGGCTGACCGCGGTCCCGCGGAGGATTGGCGCGCATATCACGGGCTGCGAGATCTGGTCCACCGACCGGATGCCGGTGGACAACTCGGCGGCGGCCGACGCCGCGCAACGGGCCGGTTTCGTCAAGCGCTACAACTATGTCGGAACCGGTCAGGGCACGACGATCCGCGTTACCGAGTGGGCCCCCGGCCACGCACGATTCACGCACCGCACCGAAACCGTCGACTACGCGATACTGTTGTCGGGCGAAATCGACCTCGAGTTGGACAACGGCGAGACCGTGCACCTGAAGCCCGGCGATGTCGTCGTCCAGCGCGGCACGATCCACACCTGGGTCAATCGGGGCTCGGCTCCGGCGGTCACCGCCTTCATCCTGATCGACGCCAAGCCCGCCGAGGTCAACGGAGAGGAGCTACGCACCCTTTTTCCCGCGTGATGCCATCCACAATAATTGGGGTCCAATAGTGCCATTGGGGT
>Ga0326597_10007350_pt1 | contig 14996 bp, 15 predicted proteins | sample RVTome_12_FD_203789 | JGI IMG/M metagenome (GOLD analysis project Ga0326597, IMG submission 203789) | Soil microbial communities from uranium-contaminated site in the Upper Colorado River Basin, Wyoming, United States - RVT100D185 | ecosystem: Environmental > Terrestrial > Soil > Contaminated >... | reverse complement strand
GGGCGTAGTTGGTCAGGCTCGAGCTCACCGAAAGTTGTGCCAGCCCTTCCTGCGCCCGGAGGTTGTTGATCCGCGAGATGAAGTCGGACTCGGCTCCCGGTGAGAAGTTGCCTGCGGGCGCCGCCGTCGTTGTAGTGGCAGGCGGTGCCGTCGTGGTGGGAGCAGCGGTGGTGGTTGGTGCCGGGGCTGGCGTGGTTGTCGTCGTGGCGGCAGGCTTGGGCTTGGTGGTGGTCGTAGTGGCAGCGACGGTGGTGGTCGTGGCCGGTGCCGTCGTTGAGGTCGTGGTTGTCTCGACCGGGGCCGATGTGGTAGTGGTGGGCTCGACCACTGCGACCGCTGTGAGTGACTTGTCAGTCCGGTTTGAATCGAAGAATTCGATCTGGAACTCGGTGACTAGCCCCTGCACCTCAAACTCGGGTGGTGGGGCCACATTTCCGCTCACCAGTTGGATCGCTGCTACCCATCCGGTAGCCGCAATCGTCAGTGCCAGCGCCCTTCTCACTCACTCCTCCTAGTACAGACCCCACACGGGTATCGGCACCACGGAGAGTGACTTAAGGGTGAATCTTCTGGCTGTAAAGGGAGGAGCCGCTAGCCCGCCAGCACCTCGACCTGGGCCCAGGCCGGGCAACGGTCGCGAAAGGCGCAGTAGTCACACAGACGGCTGGGGCGCGGAGGAAAATAGTTCTGCTCGATGGCCCGGTTGATCCGGTTCCACAAAGCTCGGAGCTGTCGTTCCATTGCATCCAACTGGCTCGTTTCAATCGGGATTCGGTAGACCGTCGGCCCGTTGAGATAGATAAGCCGGACCTCGGCAGGGGTTTCTCCCAGACGGCGTCTGATCAACAGGGCATAGATCTTCAAGGCAAAGAAGGCCGCCAGGGCATAAGGCTCCGGGGGCGCCTTGCCGGTCTTGTAGTCGGTGATGATCAAGCGGCCATCCGGCAGGCGGTCGATGCGGTCGAGGATTCCACGAATGACGATCTCGGAGTCGATGGCTTCGAGCATGTCGAGCTCTCGATCGAGCGGCTCGACCAGGGAAGGGTCTTCGATCCTGAGGTAGTTGGCGAGCAGAGCCATGCTCTCCAATCCCCACTCCCTCTCTTCCTCAACCGATCCGAACAATTCTGCGAACTCCTCGGTAGTTCGTAATTCGCTCCAGGCTTCACGAAAGAGGTCATAGAGGCGTTGGGGCGTGCGCTCGGGTGGCGTGAGGTCGTAAAGCCTTTGCAGGGCGAGATGAGCGGTGGTGCCGCGGGCCTGATAGACCGTAGCCGGCTCAGGTAAACGATCGATCGCCCTGAACCTGAACAGTTGGGGACATGCCTTGAAGTCGCCCGCCCTACTCGGTGACAGAGTCTCCAGCGCCATGAACGGGACTATACGAGTTCGGAATGACAGATTTGCAATTCTCTTCCACGGCATCGTCCGCGAAAACAAAACCACGCCTCGCGAAAACCAGATTGTCCGTCAGCTTGACTCACGATGGCTCCTGGCTTTACCTTGCCAATTGCCTGATCGGGGGTGACCCCGAATAGGCGCCGGAGGGTCGAGAGGCAGTCCGGCCAGCCATCGGAAGAACGAGCCTTCGGGAGCGGAGTTCGGATGGCGAGGAACCCCGAGAGGGTGCGACTTCGGTCAAACTCTCTCGGGGTTTTCCCTTTTCAGGATCGCTGCACGACACGACGGAAAAGCCTGGTAAATGAAGCGCGAAAAACAGGTGCCCAATCGCGAAAACGAGATTGAGAAAACGGCTCCGGGGTGTTCGGGGATGGTCTACATTCGTGTTTGCGCTGAGGGGTTCGCCTCACAGCGACCTGGCAGGCGGGAAACCGTCGACCAGGGAGCGGATCGACCCGCAAGAGTTGGGCCGCTCAGTCGTCCGGGATCCACTCGCAAGAGAGGAACGGCCGGGGACCTTCGGGTCGTCGAGCTGCCGGAAACGACACTCGGAAGCCGGAAACGGCCACCGAGATATCCTCGGCAACGGGGATAGCGGACCTGGTCTTCGGACCAAGACCGCAGTTTGTCGGAGACAGTGCCTTCGGGTTTCTGTCACCGAGGAACAGCGAGGCCCCGAGAGGGTGGAGATTCGTCAATGCTCCCTCGGGGCTTTCGCATTTCTGGACGGAACAACCCGGAGGATTCCCGGGTGGGAAGGGGGAGGATCCTCCGGGCTCCGTTCAGCTCAGGTAGCCTCGCAGGGTGCCTTACCCCACACGTCTTCTCAGCCCCGGTGAAGAGGTCGTCACCGAGTTTCGACCTCATTGGATGGCCATACTTGGCCCGGTTTCGATCACCATCGGCGCTCTGGCGGCGGTGGTCGTGCTGGCCTTTGTGGTCCCCGCCAGCATGACCGGTCTCCGCCAATTCGGGCCGGCGGTGGTGGCCGTGATCTGGTTGATCCTGACTCTGCGCGGATTCGTAAGGTGGTTGACGACCCAACATGTCGTCACCAATGAGCGGGTAATCCACCGCCAGGGTTTCATCTCCAAACAGGGCAAGGAGATCCCCTTGGAGATGATCAACACGGTCTCGTTCTCCCAAACGGTCTTTGAACGGGTAGTTGGGAGCGGCGACCTCGTAATCGAGTCGGCCGGCGAGACCGGACAGACCAGATACACCGATATTCCCGATCCCGAGGGCCTGCAGACCCTTGTCTATCGCAACCGCGAGAACCGGATGATGACTCTCGAGCGGGGTGGCCAGGGGGCGAGCAAGGCCGAGCAACTCCGAATCCTGTCCGAGCTCCACGACGTGGGCAAGCTCACCGACGACGAATTCAGCCGGGAAAAGGCCAAGATCATGAACGAGGGACCACAGGAGTCCCGCTGATGCCACACATGATGGACTTCCCACTCCTGCTATCAACCCTCTACGACCGGGCTGTCAGGCTGTATCCGGATCAGGAGATCGTCTCGGTGGAGAGCGATCGAAGCCTCGCTCGCACCAACTATGGCGAAGTCGATGGCCGGGTCCGGCGTTTGGCAACCGCGATCGCCGATCGTCTTGGAGTAGCAGAAGGCGAGGCCGTTGCCACCTTCGCCTGGAACAACCGCCGTCACCATGAGCTCTATTGGGCCACCGCCAACAGCGGGCGAATCTGCCACACGGTCAACCTTCGCCTCTTTCCGGACCAGCTCGTCTACATCATCAACCATGCTGGCGACAGGGCGTTGTTCGTCGACCCTGATCTGGTCCCGCTGATCGAGCGGATCGCCTCGAACCTGGAAACGGTTAAGGCGTTTGTGGTGATGGGCGAGACGGTAGGGGACACCGGCCTCCCCAACTCCATCTCCTACGAAGATCTCATCGACGGAGTCGTCCCTCAGGGCTCCTGGCCGATGCTCGACGAGAGATCGCCGATGATGCTCTGCTACACGTCGGGGACGACTGGCAACCCCAAAGGAGTGGCATACACCCAACGTTCCACCTATCTCCACACCATTTCCAACCTGGCCAATTTCAACCTCGGGCCGGGCGACAATGTCCTGCCGGTGGTCCCGATGTTCCATGCCTCGGCTTGGGGGTACCCATGGATGGCTACCGCGGTCGGTGCCAAACTGACCTACCCGGGTCCCGATCTCACACCGGCGGGCCTGGTTCGTCTCTTTGCCCAAGAGAGAGTGACGTTTTCGGCCGGGGTACCGACTGTGTGGCTCGGAATCCAGCAATACCTGAGCGAGCACCCCGAGGCCGATGTCTCTTCCCTGCGAGCGTTCCTCTGCGGGGGATCGGCGGTGCCGCGAGCCATGATCGACTGGTTCTGGAAGAACCGGGGGATTCTGGTGCAACAGGGTTGGGGGATGACCGAGACCAACCCCGTGGCTTCGATCGCCTTGCTGAAACCGCACATGGCAGGTTGGGACTTCGGTCGCAAGCTCGACATCCTCGAGACGGCGGGCCTGCCGGTGCCAGGTTTGGAAGTCAAGATCGTGGACGACAGCGGAGCCGAGTTGCCCCAGGACGGCGAAGCCTTCGGCGAGTTGTTGATCAGGGGCCCCTGGATCGCGGCCGAGTACTACCGGGATCCGCGCTCAACTCAGACGTTCGAGGATGGCTGGATGCGGACGGGGGATGTCTGCAAGATCACGCCAGATGGCTACATCCGCATCACCGACCGCGCCAAAGATGTCATCAAGTCGGGAGGGGAGTGGATCTCATCTCTCGATCTGGAGAACGCTCTCATGGCGCATCCGGCGGTGGCGGAGGCGACGGTCGTGGGACTCAAACATGTCAAATGGCAAGAGCGGCCGGCGGCCTTTGTGGTGTTGCGGCCTGGCGCCGGTGCCACCGAGGAGGAGCTGGTGGAGTTTCTCCAGAGCCGGGTGGCGAAGTGGTGGCTGCCCGACCGGGTGGTGTTCATCGACCAGATTCCCAAAACCGGGACCGGAAAGTTTGATAAAAAGCTTGTGCGAGACCAGTACGCTGATTTACTGATGGGGGTATAGACGGGCAATAGGGGCAGTATGTTCGAGGCGGTCGAATTCGTGGAGCCACTCCTTCCCCCAGGCGCGCCCATAAGTCAGCAACTGATCGGCTCCTACGAGGTGGAAGAGGACGCGGTCAATGCGGCCCGGGACGCCCGAGAGGCGTTCGGTGTGTCCGAGGACTATGCGTGGTGGATCGTCCGCCGCGAGGGCGCTCAGCTTTCTCGCTGGATTGCCGACAACCGCAGCCATAAGGAGTTCGTGCTCGACTTGCGCACCGGGACCCTGGTCGAGATACCGACCGGCTAGCCCCCCAGAAGCCACGTGTTGGGGGAATCGATTGCTACACCCTGCTTCGCAATCGTGGATATAGGCTGTCGTGGTGGGAGATTTCCATGCGGTTTTCGGTTGGGTGGTGGTCGGATTATGCGGGTTGTCGGGGCTCTATGGCATGGTGTTGTCAATCCGCAAAGGCACCCCGGGAACCTCGTTTCGAATCGGCATGACGGTGGCAATCGTCGCCTTGCTGGTTCAAGTGGTCCTGGGACTGGCCTCGATGAACCTCGAAGAGCGGGATCCGGGCAACCAGCATCTCTTCTACGGAGTGGTGGCATCCATCACGCTCGCATTCGCCTATATCTACCGTGCCCAATTCTCCAAGCGGCCGGCGCTTTACTACGGGCTGTTGATGTTGTTCCTGATGGGGCTGGGGATCCGGGGAATCATGACCTTCGGAAAGAGCTTCTAGGAGGAGGCCCTCGTGTTGTTGCAGGGAAAGAGGCTGCTGATCACCGGCATCACCACCGATGATTCCATCGCCTATCACGTCGCCAGGGTTGCCCAGTCCGAAGGCGCCGAGATCGTCGTCACCAACTTCGGGAGGGGCTTGCGTCTGACCGAGCGGGTGGTCCAACGGCTCGATCGCCCGCCCCCCGTGCTTGAAATGGACATCAACGACCCCAGCCATGTAGCGGCCGTGGGTGCGGATCTCGCGACGAGATGGGGAGCGATCGACGGCGCCCTCCACGCCATCGCCTTTGCCCCGATGGACGCCCTCGGCGGCAACTTCCTCAACACCCCACCCGAGTCAGCACAGACCGCCTTCATGGTGTCGGCGTACTCGTTCAAGACCCTGGCGGTGGCGATGTTGCCGCTGCTCAGGGCCGCCGGCGGGGGATCACTGGTGGCTCTCGACTTCGACAACGAGCAGGCCTGGCCGGCGTACGACTGGATGGGTGTGGCCAAGTCGGCTCTGGAGTCGGTGACCCGATATCTCGCCCGCGACCTGGGTCGGCATCTCATAAGGGTCAACTGTGTATCGGCCGGGCCCCTGCGCACGGTGGCAGCCAAATCGATACCCGGCTTCGAGATCCTGCAGGACGTCTGGAACGACAAGTCGCCTCTGCCTTGGGACCTCAACAACCCCGAGCCAGTGGCCCGCATGGTCTGTGTCCTGTTGTCGGATTGGGCGCCGCTGACCACCGGGGAGATCGTCCACGTGGATGGCGGCTTTCATGCAATGTCGGCGGGTGGCGGCACCCCGCAACCTGTCGAGGAGTCCTGAAGGATCCGGGCTCTATCTGGTGGTGACCGTCCGCTCGCGGGCCGCGGCCAGACCGACGGCTGCCGACGGCAGAGTGCGGGGAAGAGAGATGGTGAAGGTGGCACCGCCACCCATGGTCTCGTGAAGGCCGACGTTGCCCTTCATCGCCTCCACCAGGCCCCGGACGATGTTCAATCCGAGGCCGGTTCCGCCCCTGGTCCTGGTTGCCGAGCCCTCGAGTTGGGTGAACCGCTCGAAGATGCGGTCCCTTTGATCGACCGGGACACCCTCGCCATGGTCGACGATCGAAATGTCGACCCGGTCGCCGCGAGCCCGGGCGATGACCTCGACAGCACTCCCAGGGGCGTACTTGGAGGCGTTCTCGAGCAGGTTGAGGAAGATGCGGTTGAGGTGGTCGGCGTCGGCCAGCACGGCGGCATCTTCGGGGTCGACGTCGATGGTGAGCTCGGAGATGGCCACCGTCGAAGTCACTTCCTTCAAGAAGGTCGTGAGGGGAACCGCCTCGAGTTGTATCGGGACGGCGTTACGGTCGATGCGGCTGACTATCAGCAGGTCTTCGATCAGTCGCTGCAACCGTCCGGCCTGGCGCCGGGCGGTGTTGAGGAGGTTCTTGGCGGCTTCCGCCTCGGGAGCAAGCTCGGGGCGGGCCACTGTATCGAGGGAACCGATGATCGAGGTGAGCGGGGTGCGCAGCTCGTGGCTGACGACCGAAACGAAGTCGGTCTTCATCTGCGCTACCTCTTCGAGACGACGGGTCATCTCGGAGACCGCCTCATATCGGCCGAGCTGGGACAACACCAGTGCCGCCGGGGCCCCGAGGCTGTAAAGGGCCTCGAGCTGATCGGTCTGGAAGTTGCCGATGACGGGATCGCCTACGGCGATAACCCCCACCTTGAACTGTTCCACTCTTAACGGTGCCAGCATCGCTTCGACCAAACCAAGCTCACCGAGGACTCCGTAACTCTCGGGTTTGTCGGCGATGCGCTGCAAGAGCAGCGGCTTGCCGGACTTGAACACCTGGGCGAGGACGCCCCCGGTGCTGACGGAGATGCGGATCTCGGGAATCTGGAGCGGGTACCCGGTCACCCAGATGGGGTTCATGACCTTGAGTTCGTGGGTGTCGGGGATATAGAGCATGACGACCCCAACCTGGGCGTTGAGGTAGGTGCAGATCCGGCCCACCAGTTCTGGGAGGACATCGGTGAGCGACTCGGCACCCGCCAGTGTCGTGGAGACGGCATAGAGACGCTCGAAGTCGGCGCGTTGTCGTTGCAGGTCGGCGAGCCGGCGGGCGCTTCTTTGCGCCTCCCGCTCGAACTCCGAGCCGATCAAAGCCGTCGCCGCTGCCACCACCGCCGCTGACAACGCCTGTACCAGCACCTCGGCGAAGTCTTCTTCAGGCAGGGTGATGATGGCCGTTATCGCCAGGGTGGCGACGACTGCAATGGTCACCATGATGTGCTTGAACCGATCGAGTACCAGCCCGGAGAGAGCGACAATCCCAAAGAAGAGTGGCTGGGTGACGGGGCGGAGGGCGGAGATCGAAGAGATCGCCGCCAGACAGAGGATTATCGACATGTTCCACACCAAGGTGGCCCACAGCCCCTTTCCGGTGGGCATCACCCGGTTCCAGTCGACCAGCGAGGCCGCCACCAGCACCGAGCCCATCAAGGCGGCAGGGACCAGAAACCACGGATTGTCGAAATCCCCGCCTGCCACAGCCCGGGCACCGATGATTACGAGGACGATCCAGCCCAGCGCCACTGACCGTCGCAATGAGGCTGCGCGAAACCGCCACAGCGGCTGGGATGATTCGGGTGTCGGGTCCAACGCTTCCTGTCGTTGTGGTGTGCAACAGTATTCTCGACCACCGTGCCCTCCGCATTGAGTATGTCGTGGCGTTGAGGGCGTTCGGGGACGGCGCCTTGTTCGGGGATGTGGGCGGCGACGGGCCGCCCCGGGTCCTGGCTCTACATGGCTGGGGCCGTCGCGGGACCGATTTCGCCGCCTCGCTGCAGGGGTTTTCCTATATCGCTCTTGATCTTCCCGGGTTCGGTGCCACCCCGGCTTTTGAACAGCCCCAGGGTGCTTCTGGCTACGCCGAGGCCGTGGTACCCGTCTTCGAGGAAATGGCCGCCAGACCCATCCTGGTCGGACATTCGTTTGGGGGACGGGTTGCGGTGGTGTTGGCGTCCCGATATCCAGACCGGATCGGAGGTTTGGTTCTCACTGGGGTCCCCCTCTTGCGGGGGTTGGGATCCGGGCGGCCCCGACTCGGGTTCCGGCTCATACGGTGGGGGAATCGGGTTGGATTGGTTTCAGACCTTCGCATGGAACAGATCCGGCGAAAGCACGGCTCGGCTGACTACCGGGCGGCCAGCGGCGTGATGCGTCAAACCCTGGTGACGGTCGTAAATGAGTCGTATGAAGAGGAGCTTCGTTTGATCAAGGCCCCCGTGCATCTTGTCTGGGGCTCCGATGACACTGAGGTTCCTGTGGGTGTCGCTCAAAGAGCCAGTGGGTTTCTGAAAGAACAGGGAGTCGAGGTAACGCTTGACGTCTTGGCGGGGGTGGGACACTGGGTACCAACAGAGGCACCCTCGGCCCTGCGGGACGCCGTTGAACAGATGCTGGGGCGTCCATGACCCTGATGGCGGCAGCAGGGTTGGCGGCAATCGCAACTTCCTTCCGCTGGCTCCGGATCGCCCAACGAGAGCACTACCACCCGGGTTCGGTGACCAGGTTTGCCATCCGCTGGTGGCGGTCGACACCGTTGAATCTTGTTTTGGGCATCGTCGCCCCGGCTGCGGCAGTGGGTGTGTGGTGGGTCGACTTGCTGGGCTGGCCGGCGGTGGCGGGAGGCCTGGGGCCATCGGGTCTGTCGCTGCGAGGCCGCAGCTCCAAACTTTTGTGGACCAGCCGTCTGCGGAGGCTGGCGTTGGCGGTGTGGGTATTGGTGGGGGGCGGGGTCCTGATCGGAACGCTGTCCGAACGGCCGGGTTGGGCCATCGCCACCCTGGTCGGATTGCCGATAGTCACCGATGCCGCGCTGGCGATCCTCGGACCCTTCGAGCGTCGGTTGGGCCAAAAGTGGGTGGGCCTGGCCAAATCGCGGCTGGCGGCTTCCGGGGCGCGGGTCGTGGCGATCACCGGAAGCTATGGCAAGACGACCACGAAGGTATACCTGGGGCACTTGATCGGCGTCAGGTTTCGCACCCTGGTGACCCCGGCCTCATTCAACAATCGCATGGGCCTGGCCAGGGCGGTCAACGAACATCTGGCCCCCGGGATGGAAGTGTTCGTCGCCGAGATGGGCACCTACGGGCAGGGCGAGATAGCTGATCTTTGTAGTTTCGTTCCACCTGAAATCGCGGTGATCACCGCGATCGGGCCGGTGCATCTGGAGCGGTTTGGGACCATGGAGGCGATCGTCGCTGCCAAGCGGGAGATCCTCAACCAGGCCCGGGTGGCGGTCCTCAACATCGACGACAGCCTCCTCGCCAGGGTCGCAGAAGAGGAGGTCGGCAACCGCAAAGTCGTGCGGGTCTCGGCGCGAGATACGACCGCGGACATATCGGTGGTGGGCCAAACCCTCCATGTGGGAGGAACCGAGTGCGGGCCGGTGCGCTCGGACGTTTTCCCGGCGAATCTGGCGGCGGCCGTCGGCGCCGCAATTGAGCTGGGCGTCCCTGCCCTCGACGTGGCCGGTCGGCTCAAAGACCTTCCCGTCGCTCCTCATCGGCGTCAGGTCGCCACCTCAGAGCGCGGAATCGTGGTAGTCGACGACACTTACAATGCCAACCCGGAAGGGGCGACCGCCGCCCTGGGCACCATGCTGGCGGTTGATGGAACAGGTCGTAGGGTATTGGTCACCCCTGGGATGGTCGAGCTGGGGGATCGACAGGATGATGAGAACCGCAGGTTTGCCCGCCTGGCAGCGGATCAAGTCACCGATATTGTCGTCGTGGGGAGAACCAACCGCGCCTCTCTCTTAGAAGGTGCGGCAACCGGGAAAGCGACGGTTACGGTTTTGAGGTCAAGAGCGGAGGCGGTGGATTGGGTTCGCTCCCACCTGGGACCCGGTGACGCCGTCCTCTACGAGAACGACTTACCGGACCACTATCCATGACCACCCCCGCAGTGGTGTTCGGCGGGCCATCCGACGAGCACGACATTTCCATCCTCACCGGTCTCCAGGTCAGCCATGCTCTCGCACAGGTCAACGTCTTCTATTGGTCCAAGAGTGGCCTGTGGTTCCAGGTTGACCCCGGGGCGGAGGCCGCCGACTTCGTCGAGGGCCCTCCCCGACGGGCCCGTCAGGTCAGCCTGATTCCCGAACTGGGCCAGGGGTTCGTCGCCAAGAAGCCGATTCCGGTTTCTGCGGTGATCAACTGTTGTCACGGGGGGCCCGGTGAGGACGGGACGTTGCAGGGCATTTTCGACCTGGCCGGGGTCCGCTACACGGGCCCTGGTCAGGCCGCCTCGGCGTTGGGAATGGACAAGTTCGCCTTTGGGGCAGTCATGGCAGCGGCGGGATTGCCAACTCTGTCCAGGGTTCTGCTGGCCGGGGCTGACCAGAAGCCGCCGTCGTTTGAGGGGCCCTACATCGTCAAGCCGCGGTTCGGTGGCTCCTCGATCGGCATCGAAGTTGTCGCAGACTGGGGCACGGCCGTCGCCCTGTTGGCAGGGTCTCCCTATTTAGGCAACGGGGGGGTGGTCGAGCCGTTTTTGCCGGAGAGCCGCGACCTCCAACTCGCGGTCAGGACCTGGCCGGTGCTGGAACTTTCGGCGATCGAGGCGCCGCTGCGGGCCAGTAGCGGCATCTATTCATACGGTCAGAAGTACCTGGCGTGGGGAGGCGAGGTGTCGGGTGGCCGTCAGCTACCGGCGATCATGGATGCCAAGACCGCCCTGACCATTCGCGAGCTAGCGCGACGAGTAGTGCTTGCCGCCGGCCTGAGAGGACTCTGTCGGATCGACTTCTTGGAAAGAAATGGAGAGGTGTGGGTCAACGAGGTCAACACCATCCCTGGGTCTATGGGGGCATATCTCTGGATCGATCCGCCCATTTCAAGAAGGGAATTGTTCAAGGCGATGCTTGACGAGGCGATAGCGTCACCACCTCGAAGATTCTCGACTGCTGGATCGGACGGAACCGCCCTGCGGTCGGCCGGGGCGATCGCCGGCAAGCTGGCATAAGTCGTTTTGGCTGATTCGCCCGGTTTAGAGGTGAACGACCGGACAGGTCAGGGTCCGGGTGATCCCATCGATCATCTGGATGCGGGCGACAACGAGCTTGCCGAGGGCATCGACGTCTTCGGCCGACGCCTTGACGATCACGTCATAGGGCCCGGTGACGTCGTCGGCTGACTCCACGCCAGGAATCTGGCGGACTTCCTCGGCGACCAGGGCCGCCTTGCCAACCTCGGTCTGGATGAGCACGAACGCTTGGACCACGGATCCTCCCTCTTGGTCGGGGCAACTTATCGGGGTGGCCGCAGCCGACTATAACGATCAGGTCGTGGCGGCGCTTAGTAGCCGTCGGAGCCGATCCGGACTGCCGCGGCATAGGAGCGTCCTTCTTCGTCAACGACGTCGAACACGATCCTCTGACCCTGGCGGAGCATCCGAAAGATCGACCCCTGTAACGAGCCCGGTCGCAGCAACACCTCGGAGCGGTCGAGATCGTTGACAACGATCCCGGCACCGGTGAGGGGGTCGTAGATCTTGACGACTCCCTGCACCGCTCAACCTTTCTGGATCTTGCCTGCCCGGATGCAGGAGGTGCAGACCCGGGCCCGCCGGGTATTGGAGCCGTGGGTGACCCGAACCTTCTGAATATTGGGTAGCCAGCGCCGGTTGTTTCGTTTGTGAGAGAAGCTCACGGTTTTGCCGTAGCTCGGCTCTTTGCCGCAGATTTCACAACGGTAAGACATAGAAGGGAATAGGTTAATCGTGGGCCGCACTCCAGTCATAACCTTGGAGAATGAGGTCGCTGGCCTATCTCGCCACTGTCGACATCGCCAAGGTGCCCGGATTGGGAGGCCAGAGCGGCGCGACCCTTCGCAAGGGCGGGATCAAGACGGTGGCCGATCTCCTGCTTCTGGTCCCAAGGAAGTACCTCGACCGAAGCCGTATCGAACCGATCGCCCTGGCTCCGGTAGGAGAGGAGATAACCCTGGCAGTGCGGGTCGTTTCCTCCGGGACTCGTCGCCCCCGGCGCAACCTGTCGATTGTCGAGGCCAGGCTCACCGATGGGACCGCCAGCTTCAAGGCCGTCTGGTTCAACCAACCCTATCGGCAGCGACAATTGGAAGTCGGGGCTGAGATAGCCGTCTCGGGCAAACTCGAACGCTTTCGCGGCAACCTGCAGATGACCAATCCGGCGGTTGACCCGCTCGACTCGTCCTCTGAAGCGCTGACCACCGGCCGGGTGGTGCCTATCCATCCGCAAATGGGGAAGGTGAAAGCCGGTCACATCCGGCGGTGGATACACGACGCCATGGAGATTGCCGGAGAAATAGCTGAAGTCGTTCCAGCAGACATCCTCGATCGCCAGGGCGTCCTCGGTCGCAACGAAGCCTTCCAACGCATCCACTTTCCCCCGACTCCAGAGGACGCCTCGCAGGCGCGCCGTCGCTTGGTGTTCGATGAGTTCTTTCGCCTGGAGCTGGCACTGGCGCTGCAAAAGCGCCAACAAATGGCGGAGGCGCGGGGCACGGCCCACCGGATCGATGGCGATCTGGTGGGCCGCTTCATTTCCGGGTTGCCGTACGAGCTGACGGCCTCTCAACGAAAGGTGCTCACTGAGATCAACGCCGACCTCGCTTCGGGTCACCCCATGCACCGGCTCCTGCAAGGGGAGGTGGGTTCGGGAAAAACCGTTGTGGCTGTCGCCACCCTTCTCGTGGCGGTGCAGGGGGGCTGGCAGGGGGCGGTGATGGCGCCTACCGAAGTTCTGGCGGAACAACACTTTTTGGCCATCCGGACTTTGCTCGAGACGGCCGGTTTGTCGCCGGTGGAGGAGGGGGTTGGGGCACGGCTGGGCATGGGCAACCTGTTCGTCGGCGATGGACCTCAGGTGCGGTTGGCAGTCCTGACTTCGTCGCAAGCGAGGGCGAACTACGACCCTGCGGCCACCAGGGGCGAGATCATCGAGGCAATTCGAACCGGCAAGATCGACATCGTGATCGGCACCCACGCGTTGATCCAGGAAGGGGTCGACTTCGATCGGCTGGCCGTGGCTGTCATTGATGAGCAGCATCGTTTCGGAGTGGGTCAGAGAGTGCTCTTGAAGGAGAAGGCGACAGAGTCCGATCCGGATCTATTGATCATGACCGCCACTCCAATTCCCCGCACCCTCTCGATGACCCTCTATGGAGATCTCGACGTCTCGATCATCGACGAAATGCCTCCGGGCAGATCACCCGTGAAGACGATTGCCCTGGGATGGACCAGCCAGCAGCGGGCGTGGGATCTCGTCGCCCAAGAAGTGAAGGAGGGCCGGCAAGCGTTTGTCGTGTGTCCGCTCGTGGAAGACAGCCCCAGAATCGAGGTCACCTCGGCCACGTCGGAGTTCGAGCGCTTGCAGGAGGTGCTCGGCGGATTGCGGCTCGGCCTGATTCACGGTCAATTGCTATCGCGGGAGAAGGAAAGCGTGATGACCGCGTTTCGAGCGGGAGAGATCGACGTGCTCGTCTCCACGACTGTCATCGAAGTGGGGATTGATGTCCCCAACGCCACTGTGATGGTGATCGAGGATGCCGATCGCTTCGGGCTCTCTCAGCTTCATCAGTTGCGGGGGCGGGTCGGGAGGGGCAGCCACGGGGGCACTTGCATGCTCATTGCCGACCCCACCACCGAAGAGGGGGAGACGCGCCTGTCGGCCATGGTGGCCACTACCGATGGGTTTCGCCTGGCCGAAGAGGACCTACGGCTCCGCGGCCAGGGAACCGTCTTCGGTGCGCGCCAGTCGGGAATGGCAGACCTGCGGCTGGCGGATCTCCTCGCCGACTTTGATCAACTGGTAGCCGCCCGCACCGAGGCGTTTGCACTGGTCGGTCGTGACGGCGACCTGAGTGGGCACCCCGAGTTGCGCGAAGAGATCAGGGTCTTTCTGGGCGAACGGGTTGAGTGGCTTTTCCGGTCTTAGACCCGTTCTTGTGACGCTTCACGGGTATATCACGGGTCAACCGTCACAAGAACAGCTAGAAACCCAATCATGGAATGGATCGGTGGCACCGTCGGGTTGCGTGCGATCGAAGAGGACGACCTCGATGTCATCGCCGCCTATCTGAGCGACCCGCTCATGGCCGGATTGCGGGGTGTCGATGGCGATCGCAACGGTCCGATGTCGAGGTCCGATCTGCGCAAACGCATCGAGGACTGGGCCCGGCCTCAACACGGTCTCGCCCTCGCCGTTGACCGGGGTGAGGTCATGGTCGGCCACGTGCGAATCGATCTCTGGTGGGACGCTCTGTGTCCCCACCTGGACATCGTGGTTGCCCCCGATCATCGGCGGCGGGGCTACGGCTCCGAGGCCGGCCGGATTCTGCTCAAGTATGTGTTCACGGAGACAATCGCTCACACGGCCCAGATGAGAACCCCCGACTGGAACCTGGCGGGCATCGAGTTCGCCCGCACTCTCGGGTTCTTGGAGGCCGGCTCTGCCCGGCGCACCGGGGTCCGCGACGGCGCCTACCACGACGACATCTTCTTCGACCAGTTGCGAATCGAATGGGAGGAGCGGCACCGTGCCGATAGTCGGTAAGTCGGTTCGGCTGCGCGAGCTAAGGCGCGCCGACTATCCCCTTCTCGTTTCTCTGCGCAACGATCTCGACACCCAGGGGTGGAGCCGCACCTTGCCTCCCGATTTCACCCTAGGCATGTACGAGAAGCGATTCGACGAGCGCCCTTTTGATTATCGGCGCGATTGGGCGATCTTCATGATCGAACCGGTCGCCGGAGGCGACCCGATCGGCTACATCACCTATGTCGACACC
>Ga0326597_10007349_pt1 | contig 15000 bp, 13 predicted proteins | sample RVTome_12_FD_203789 | JGI IMG/M metagenome (GOLD analysis project Ga0326597, IMG submission 203789) | Soil microbial communities from uranium-contaminated site in the Upper Colorado River Basin, Wyoming, United States - RVT100D185 | ecosystem: Environmental > Terrestrial > Soil > Contaminated >... | reverse complement strand
GACCCTCGAAGGACTGGTCCTTTGCAACCGTAGCGCCCACGTCCTCTACGTCAATGACAGTCTGTGCCAGATGCTGGGCCGCGCGCGCGCGGAGCTGATTGGCAGGTCGGCGGCGCAGTATTTCGGCGACATGTACGCGCGCTTCCTCGAGGCGATGGCGCAAAGCGGGGGGGCATCGCCCTTCGACCGTTACGAGACGGAGTTGCGCAGGCCAACGGGCGAGGCGCTCGTGGTCCGGGTTTCGACTCAGCGCATCGACGGGGCGGACGGCGAGCACCTCGGCTGTTTCGCGCTGGTGATGGACATCAGCGCGCGGGCAAAGACGGAGGCCGCGTTGCGGCAGTCGGAAAGCGAGCTGCGCCTGTTGTCGGCGCAGCTATTGGCGGCGCAGGAGCTCGAGCGCCAGCGTATCGCCCGCGAGTTGCACGACGAGATCGGCCAGGCGCTCGGAGGCATCAAGTTCAGTCTGGAGACCTGCGAGGCGCTGGTAACGAGCGGCTCGGCGCCGGCCGCCGTGGGCGCGCTCCAGCGTCTGTCGCACAAGATCCAGTCGGTGGTCGAGGAAGTGCGCAGGATCGCGATGGATCTGCGGCCCTCGATGCTCGACGATCTGGGAATCCTGCCCACCCTCGGCTGGTTCACCCGCGAGTTCAAGAATCTCTACACGCACTTGACTCTCGAGACCCTGGTCGATGTGTGCGAGCAGGACATCACCGCCCCGGTCAAGACCGCGATCTACCGGATCGCCCAGGAGGCCTGCAACAATGTGGTCACGCATTCGCAGGCGCACAAGCTGTCGCTGATCCTGAGACGCAGCGGGAACCGCGTCGAGCTCGTTGTGCACGACGACGGCATCGGCTTCGACCCGGCTGAATTCGCCGCGGTGGACAAAGCGGGCCGAGGCCTTGGGCTCGCGAGCATACGCGAGCGCGCCGAGATGACGGGCGGAAAGCTTCGCCTGGACTCCGCGCCAGGACGCGGCACCACGATCCAGGTCAGGTGGCCGAGCCATCGCCCGAATATCGACGAGGCTGGAACCGCGATGTGAGGTAAGCGCAGCGAGGAGGGGCGGATGTCATCAGTATTCGGGGCGGACCAAGGTCCGCAGAACGATGTTCAGGACCGCAAGCCCGCCAGCCTGAGCCCCAGGCACCGCATCGTGCTGGTTGACGATCATGCGATCCTGCGCGAGGGGCTGCGCGAGCTGCTCAAGAGCGACGACGGGCTCGAGGTCGTCGGAGTCGCCGACAACGGTCGCGACGCCGTGCGCTCGGTCGCGGCGCTCAAGCCCGACCTCGTGCTCATGGATCTCGCGATGCCGCAAATGGACGGCTTGAGCGCCATCCGCGAGCTGAAGCGGCGCTCGGCCGAGATCCGCATACTGGTGCTCACCATGCACAAGACCGAGGAGCACATCCGGGCGGCGCTGCAGGCGGGTGCGAGCGGCTACGTGCTGAAGGACGCCTCGCGCAGCGAGCTGCTCATGGCGATCCATAGCGTGCTCAACGGCAAGAGCTTCATCAGCCCGGGGGTAGCGGATCGGATCGTGATGGGATACCTCGACCGTAACCGCGGCGATGCTCAGGTGCTGTCCGATACCTTGACGGCGCGCGAAAAGCAGGTGCTGAAGCTGATCGCCGAAGGGCGCCGCAACCGCGACATCGCGGCGTACCTGTTCGTCAGCATCAAGACAGTCGAAAAGCATAGAGCGAATCTCATGGGCAAGCTCAACCTGCACAACACCGCGGCGCTGACCACCTTTGCCCTCGGCAACACTCTGTTGACGCCGTAGCAGCGACGTCGCGCAGTCCAGACACGCACACGGATCTCCTGCCTCCGCATTCCGAAAAATGCTCGGTTCACCCCATTGCTCGGGATGCAACAGATGTTATGTTTTGTTAGGCGCTAGGAGATTCACAATCGGGGTTCGTGTCGCCGGTGACCGCCAATGCCCTTTGGCACTGGGAGACCTATCTAAGCAACCGCAGGGCACATGATCAAGACCTTGATTGTCGAGGACAATCCAGAATTCCGGTACTTCCTGAAAGATCTGCTGCGCAATCGCTTTCCCGACGGCGTGATCGCCGAGGTGGGTGATGCCGAGCAGGCACTGCAGCTGATCGGCTCGTTCCAGCCCGACATCGTGCTGGTTGACATCGCGCTTCCCGGCATGAACGGCTTGACGCTGACCGAGCGCATCCGCGAGAACGGGACGCTGCCGCTGATCGTTATCATCACCAACCACGTCCTGCCGGAATATCGGGCGGCGGCGGCGCGGCTCGGCGCCGACTATTTCCTGCCCAAGGCATCGTCGTCCGCGAAAGAGATTCTCTCGGTGATCGAGCGCCTGTCGATGGGCGGCTCGGCCGCGCCGGCTGCCTAGGCGCGAGAAGCACTGCGTAAAGCAAGCCGCCGGGTCTGCCGACCCGGCGGCGCGAGCGTTTACGGCATTTCCCTAGCCCCGGATACAGTGTTCACCTACCTTTAGTCTTCGCTGGTTCAGGTAGCGTATGCCGTGGCTATTACTGCACCTGCGATGCCCGATCCTTGCGCACCGGCACTCGAGCTCCCGGCGGATCAACGTCTTGCGAAGCTGCTGGCCGATCGCGGCAAGCTGCGCGACTCGGATCTCGCCCGGGTGGCGCGCATCCAGGAGGGACAGGACAGTCGCGAACCGCTGTCTCGCCTGGTGGTCAGGCTGGGCTTGCTCTCGGAGCGCGACGCCGCCGCGGCGCTTGCGGAGTTCCTTGGCCTGACGCTCGCCTGCAACGACGACTACCCCGATCTGGGCGCGCTGAACGGCCAGGTTTCGGTGCGCTTCCTCAAGGAGAACCTGGTCGTGCCGATCGCCGAAGACCAGGCCGGCAAGGTGGTGCTCGCGATGGCCGATCCGCAGGACGATTACGTCGCTGCGGCCTTCGAGGTGGCGTGCGGCAAGCCCGTGGTGCGCTGGGTCGGGGTGCCTTCCGAGATCGAGGCGGCGATCGAGCGCCTCTACGGTGCCGGCAAGTCGCGCATGGCGCAGATCCTGGAGCAGGCGGGCGCCGCCGACGAGGTGGTGACCGCGCAGGACGTGGAGCAGCTCAAGGATCTCGCCAGCGAGGCGCCGGTGATCCGGCTCGTCAGCCTGATCGTGCAGCGGGCCGCCGATTGCGGCGCCTCGGACATCCACATCGAGCCGTTCGCCGAACGCCTGAAGGTGCGCTACCGCATCGACGGCGTTCTGCAGGAGGTCGAAGCACCGCCTGCCCACCTGACCCCGGCCGTGATCTCGCGGGTCAAGATCATGGCGAAGCTCGATATCGCGGAGCGCAGGCTGCCGCAGGACGGCAGGATCGGCCTGCGCGTGCAGGGCAGGGAGCTCGACGTGCGCGTGTCTACGGTTCCGACCATGCACGGGGAGAGCGTGGTGCTGCGGCTGCTCAACCGGGAAACCGTCGCGCTCGACTTCGAGTCGCTCGGCTTCGCCGGGGACGAGCTGCGCCGCTTCGCCGAGATTCTCGACCTGCCGCACGGCATGATCCTGGTCACGGGCCCCACCGGCAGCGGCAAGACCACGACGCTGTATACGGCTCTTCACCGGCTCAATACGCCGCAGCGAAAGATCATCACGGTCGAGGATCCGGTCGAGTACCAGCTCGAAGGCGTCAACCAGATGCAGGTCAAGCCCTCCATCAATCTCAGCTTCTCCGCCGCGCTGCGCTCCATCGTCAGGCAGGACCCCGACGTCATCATGGTGGGCGAGATGCGCGATCTCGAGACGGCGCGCATCTGCATACAGTCGGCCTTGACCGGTCACCTCGTGCTGTCGACGCTGCACACCAACGATGCGCCGAGCAGCGTGACGCGGCTGCTGGAGATGGGCGTGGAGGACTATCTGCTCACCTCGACCGTCAATGCCGTCGTCGGCCAGCGCCTGGTGCGCATCCTGTGCGCGCGCTGCCGCCGCGCGTACCAACCGCTGCGCGAGACGCTCGACAAGCTCGGGTTCGCTTCGCTCGCCCGCGGCGAGCCGAGCGTGCTCTACCGGGCGGCAGGCTGCGAGTACTGCAATGGCACCGGTTACCGCGGCCGCACCGCGGTCCTTGAGCTGATGCCGATGTGCGACCCGATCCGCCGGCTGGTGCTGCAGCGCGCCGAGGCCAGCCGCATCAAGCGCGCGGCGCGCGAGCAGGGCATGCGAACGATGTACGAGGACGGGCTGCGGAAGGTTGTGGCCGGGACCACCACGGTCGAGGAAGTGCTGCGCGTGACCTACGAGGCTTGAGCCGATGCCGCGTTATCGCTACGAAGCCGTGAGTCCCGCCGGCGAGCTGCTGCGAGGCGAGATGGAGGCCACCGACCAGGCCGCGGTGGTGAGCTGGATCCAGGAGTCCGGGCAGCTTCCGTTGCGCGCCGAGCCGGCCGGGGCGAGGCGCCTCGGCCTTGCCTTCGTCGCCCTGCGCTCCGGGGAGCGCCGCATCGCATCGCGCCAGCTCGCGGTTTTTACCCGCGAGCTTTCGGCGCTGCTGCACGCCGGTCTGGCGCTCGATCGCGCGCTGCAGGTCATCATCGGTGTGTCGCAGGACGGCCAGGCGCGCAAGCTCGCCGAGCGTATCCATGAAGCGGTGCGCGCCGGTGCCGCGCTGTCGGACGCGCTCGAGGCGCAGCAAGGCGTATTCACGCGCTTTCACGTGAGCATCGTGCGTGCGGCGGAAGCCGCCGGCGCGCTCGACGCCGGGCTCACACGGCTTGCCGAGTATCAGGAGCGCAGCAAAGCGCTCAGGGACAGCGTGGTTTCGGCGCTCGTCTATCCCGCCATCCTGGTCGCGGTGGCGAGCGCTTCGCTGCTCATCATCCTCGCCTACGTCGTGCCGCAGTTCACGCAGCTCTTTGCCGATGCGGGAAGCGCGCTGCCGCTGTCGACCCAGGTGGTGATCGGCGCCGCGGAGCTGCTCAGGCACTATGGGTGGCTGCTCGGCGCAGCGTTCGTCGGCCTGGCGCTTGTCGTGCGCTTGCAGCTCGCAAGACCGGCGCTGCGGCGCCGCTTCGACCGCCTGGCGCTGCGTCTGCCGGTCGTCGGCGGACTGGTGCAGCGGGTCCAGCTGGCGCGCTTCAGCCGCAGCCTGGGAACGCTGCTCGCCAGCGGCGTGTCGCTGCTCGCCAGCCTGTCGATCGTCAAGGACATCGTCTCCAACCGCGTGCTGTCGGAGAGCCTCGAGCTGGCAGCGGACGCGCTCAAGGCCGGGCGCAGCCTCTCCGAGCCGCTGCTGTCGAGTGGCGTGTTTCCGGCGCTGGGCTTGCAGTTGATCAAGGTCGGCGAGGAAACCGGACGGCTGGACGAAATGCTGCTTCGGGTCGCGGAGCTCTACGACCGAGAAGTGGCCGCCGCGACGCAGCGGATGCTGGCCCTGCTCGAGCCGCTGCTCATCGTAGGGCTCGGCGTGGTAATCGGCGCCGTCATCATGTCGATCCTGCTTGCGATCGTGAGCGTCAATGATTTCGCGCTCTGACCCGGCGATCGCGACGCGCCCGGCGGGCGGTTTCACGCTGCTCGAGCTGCTGGTCGTGCTGGTGATCCTCGGCCTGCTGGCGGGGCTCATCGGCCCCCAGGTGATGAAGCACGTGGGCAGCTCGAAGAGCAAGACCGCGTACCTGCAGATCGAAGAGCTCGGCACCGCGCTCGAGCTCTACCGGCTGGAGGTCGACGCCTATCCGAGCACCGAGCAAGGTCTCGCGGTGCTGGTGCACAAGCCTGCCGGAGTCGAGAAGTGGAACGGCCCCTACCTCAGGAAACCGCTGGTGCCGAGGGATCCCTGGGGCCGGGATTACCGCTACCGGCAGCCGGGCGAGCACGGGGCCTTCGACCTGTACAGCCTCGGCGCGGACGACGCGCAGGGCGGCGAAGGCGAGAACGCCGACGTCGCGAGCTGGAAATGAGACGCAGCCGGGGACCCGGATCAGGAGGATTCACATTGCTCGAGCTGCTGGTCGTGCTGGCGATCGCCGCGTTCACCTCGGCGCTCGTTCTGCCGCAGTTCTCCAAGATGGCGGGCGCCGTCGCGCTGCGGAGCGCGGCGCGCGAGCTTGCCTCGGCGCTGCGCTCGGCACGCAGCGAGGCGATCGCAGAGCACCGCGAGGTGGCGCTGGTGCTCGACGTGCAGGCGCGCAGCTATCACCGGGCCGGCTCGACGCGCCTGCATCCCCTCGGCGCCGACCTTGAGCTGCAGCTGCTCGCGGCGCGCAGCGAGGTGTCGGACGCCCAGGCGGCCGCGATCCGCTTCTTCGCCGACGGCAGCTCGAGCGGCGGCCGCGTGACGCTCGGCGCAAACGGCCCGCGCTACGTGGTCGACGTGCACTGGCTTACCGGCAGGGTCGCGATCCATGAATAGGCGCCCGTCCCGCAAAGCCGGCTGCGCGGGATTTTCGCTCGTCGAGGTCGTGGTGGCATTTGCCGTGGCGGCGCTCGCCCTCGGCGTCCTCTACCAGATCTTTTCCTCGGCGGCGCGGCAGGCGATCCTGGTCCAGCACTACGGCCGGGCGCTCGCGGTGGCGGACGCGAGGCTCACCGAGGCGGGCATCGCCGAGCAGCTGGCGAGCAGCGCCCAGGCCGGCGAGACCGACGACCGGTTCCGCTGGCGACGCACGGTCGAGCCGTACCTGCCGGGCGAGGAGCTTGCTCCGGCGTCGGCGGTTCTGAGCCCCTACCGCGTCACGGTGGAGGTACGCTGGAGCCACGACGGCGGCGAGCGCGCCATAGCGCTCAGCACGGTACGCCTGGGGCCTCGGTCATGAGCTCCCGCATGGCGGCCGCGCGCGGCTTCACGCTGCTCGAGCTCGTCATCGCGCTGCTGCTTGTCGCGGTGATGATGCCGCTGCTCTTCAACAGCCTGCGCCTCGGGGCGCGCACCTGGGACTCGCTAGAGGAGCGCACCCGGGACGCGCACGATCTGCATCTCGCGGCGCTTTTCCTCAAGCAGCTGATCGAGCAGGCGCAGCCCTTCGCGCCCGATGCGCGCGGCGAAGCGCGCATCAGCTTCGCCGGCGAGCCGCATGCGCTGCGCTTCGTGGCGCCGCTGCCTGCGCCTCTCGGCACGGGGGGAATGCACTGGTTCACCCTCGAAGTGGTCGCGGGAAACGACGGCAAGCAGCTCGTCCTGAGCCACGAGCTGTACCAGGGCGAAGACTGGGACCGCTTTGCCCCCGCGCCGCCGGACAGCGTGGTGCTCGCGCACGGCCTGAGCGAGGCGCAGCTCGACTACCTGGAGGCGCCCGACGCGCTGGGCGTCTCCCTCTGGGCGGCGCGCTCGGACGACGAACGCCAACTGCCGCAGCTCGTGCGCTTGAGACTCGCCGCCGGCGAGGGGAGTAACGCGCGTCGCTACGAGCTGCTCGCTGCGCCGAAGATGGCAGCGTCGAGGGCCGGGGAATAGGCGATCCATGCAGCCTCGACGACCACAAGGCATTGTGCTGATCAGTGTGCTCTGGGTGCTCGCGCTGCTCTCGATCATCGCCGCCGGCGTGTCGGCCAACCTGCGCGACGATGCCAAGCTTGCGGGCAACCTGGTGGCCGCGGCGCAGGCGCGCCACGCGGCGGAAGGCGGCGTGCAGGTGGCGCTGCTCGCGTTGCTTGCGCAATCCACGCCAGCCGGCTGGCAGGCGGGGGACGCGGTGCATGAGCTCGGCATTGGGGAGGCCACGGTGCGCTTCACCGTGGCGAGCGAAAGCGGCAAGATCGACCTGAACCGCGCGCCCGAGGGACTGCTCGAGGCGCTGCTGCAGAGCACCGGCGTGGAGGCAGGAACGCGCCGCAGCATCGTCGCGGCGATCCTCGACTGGCGCGACGCCGACGACTCGCCGCGTCCCGATGGGGCCGAGGACCCGCACTACTTGGCCGCGGGAAAGCGCTATGGCGCAAAGGACGGCGCGTTCGAAAGCGTGGACGAGCTGCAGCTGGTGATGGGCATGAGCGCGCAGCTCTTCCGCACGCTGCGACCGGCGTTGACGGTGCACTCCCGGCTCGCCGGGGTAAATCCCCAAGCGGCTTCGCGGCAGGTGCTGCTCGCGCTGCGCGATGGGGATGCCGAGGACGTGGATCAATATCTCGAGCAGCGCGAGCGCCGCCGGCAGGAGGGGCTCGCGCCACCGCCGTTTGCGCCGGCGAGCGGCGGGCCGCTGGCACGTGCAAGCGGCCCGGCGTTCAGCCTGCATGCCCAGGCGCGTCTGCCGAACGGCGCGAGCGCGCACATCAGCGCGCTCGTCGATCTCCGGCCTCGCGATCGCAAGGCGCGGGTAAGGGTCCTCGACTGGCGGCACGAGGGGCCCGAGCTGTTCCAGCCGCCGCCGGGCGACGGCCGATGGAGCTGAGCGCCATCACGCGCAGCCTGGAGACGCTTGCGCGCTGGTGGGCGGGCGAGCTGCTGGCCCTGCTTCCGCGCGCGCTGCGCCAGTTGGTGCAGCGGCAAGCGCGCAGTCTGCTCGTGGAGTACGACGGCAGGACGGCGCGCTTCAGGTTCCGCGGGCCCCGGCAGGAGCGCAGCATTGCCGATCTCGCATTCGGGCCGGACGCCGTCGTGCCGTCCGAGTTGGCGCAGGCTATCCGCGACGCGTGCGCCGGGCGCTTGAGCGATGTCGCGGTGCGCGTGCCGCCGGCGCTGGCGCTGCGGCGCGCTCTGGCACTGCCGCTCGCCGCCGAGGGCAACGTGGGCGCGGTCCTCGCGTTCGAGATGGACCGCTATACGCCCTTCAAGGCCGATCACGTGTACTACGACTTCGCCGTGCTCGGCAGGGAGGCGCAAAGGCGCGAGCTGCGGGTCGCGCTCACGCTGGTGCCCCGCAAGATCGTCGATCCTCTGCTCGCGGCGCTTCGCCGCCGCGGATTCGAGCCCACCTCGCTCGGCGTCGAGGGCGACGATGCGTGCAACCTGCTGCCGGCGGCGCAAAGAGGCGAGCGGCAGGGCGGCGTCGCCTGGCCGAATCGCGCCTTGGCGGCGATCGCGGCGCTGTTGCTGGTGGCCGCGCTCGCGCTCCCGATTGTGCAGAAGCTGCAGACCGTCACCCGGCTGGAGCAGGCGCTCGAGACGGCCCGTGCGGAGGGCTTGCGCGCCGAGCAGGTGCGCAAGCAGCTCGAGCAGCTGGTGAGCGAAGAGAACGCGCTCGTCGGGCGCAGGAAGGAGCGGCCGGCCGCGATCCAGGTGTTGCACGGGCTGACCCGCTTGCTTCCCGACAGCACCTGGTTGAGCCACGTCGAGCTCGCCGGAAACCGCGTCAAGATTCGCGGCGAGTCCTCCAGCGCCTCCGAGCTGGTCACGTCGATCGAGAATTCGGCGATGTTCCAGGGCGCGAGCTTCGACGGCTCGGTGACGCGCAACCCCAAGACCGACCGCGAGCGCTTCGCGCTCTCGGCGACCGCGCAGCCGGAGCGAGCGCGATGATCGAGCGGCTCACCGGCGTGCAAAGGCGCATCGCGGCGCTCGCGCTCGCGGCCGCCGCCGCCGGGCTCGGCTATGCCGCGCTCGTCTACCCGCTCATCGAGGCGCACCGCTCCTACGACGAGAGGATCGCCGGCCTGCGCCATCGCCTCGCGCAGTACCAGCGGATGGCGCAAGGCCGCGAGGCGACGCAGCGGCTGCTCGAGCAGCGCAAGCGGGCCGATCTCGCGAAGCGCTACTACCTCGCGGAACGCAACCCGGCGCTCGCCGCGGCGGAGCTGCAGGGGCTGGTGAAGCGCGCAGTCGAGCACGGCCAGGGCGAGCTGATCACGACCCAGGTGGTGAGCGGGCAGCGGGCCGAGCGCCGTGCCGAGGTCACGCTCAGGGTGCGCGTGCGCGGCGACATCCGCACGCTGCAAAAGCTGCTTTACGCGCTGGAAAGCGGTCGGCCGATCCTGTTCGTGAACAACCTGTCGATCGACGTGGCGCCGGCCATGCGAGCGGCGCGGCTCGCGGCGGCACCGCCCGCCAGGGATCTGCTCATCAGCGTCGACGTCACCGCCTACACGGGGGAGCGGGACGCATGAGCCCGCGTTCGGCGCGCCTGCGCGGCTGGAGCCTGCTCGCGTTGTGCGCGGTGCTGAGCGCGTTAATCGCGCTCGAGCTCGAGCAAGCTGCAGGTCTCGCCGATGCGCCAGGCGCCCCGAACGAGGCTTCGGCAGCGCAACCGAGCGCGCAGGCGCGCGCGCTGCCCGGGGAGTCGATCGCCCTGGCGCCCGTGCAACAGTTCGACGAAATCGTCGAGCGCACCCTGTTCGATGCCTCGCGGCGCGCGGCGCCCGAGGAGTCCGACGAGCCGGCCGCACCCGCGGAGCTGCGCGACCTTATCCTGACCGGCGTGGTGATCACGCCCGAGGCGAAGCTCGCCTTGTTCCGCGACAAGACGCCGAGCCAGGTCATCCGTCTGGGGCCGGGGGATGCCTTCGGCAAGTGGCTGCTCGAAGAGGTGCGCGACGACGGCGTGACGCTGCGCCGCGGCCAGGCGAGGCGCGAGCTGCGGTTGTATGAAGTCGAGGATCCGGCGCGGCTCAAGAACGCAAGCCAGGCGCAAACGCCCATGGCGCCGCGCCAGTCCGCAGCCTGGGCGGCGCCAGCAGCGGACCCGAGTGCGGCGCAAGCGCAGCCGGGCGACTCCCCGGCGAAAGCGCCCCGGCGCTTCAGGCGCGCGCCGCGCTTGGCCGCGCCGTCCGCGAGCGGCCCGATTCCGTCTGCCGAAAAACCACAGGAGAAATAGCATGTCGAAGGCGCGCCAGCTGATCGCATCCTTCGCCCTCGCGGCGGGGGCGTGCACTACCTTGCCGCCATCGCCGCCGCAGGCGCCGAGCCAGGCGCCGCCGGAGAGCGCTGAGACCCCGGTGCGCCCCGAGGCGCTGCAGACGGGCAGGACGCCGGCGGCGGACGTCGCCGCGAGCGCCGAGACGCGCAAGCGCCAGCTCGAGCCGGAGGTCCATCGCGGCAGCGGCGAATTCATCGACCCCAAGGCCGCGGCCCGGCCGGCCTACGCCGCGGACGCCAAGGGCAAGCTGACGCTCAACTTCAAGGGCGCGGATCTGAGGGAAGTGGTCAAGTCGATCCTGGGCGACCTGCTGAGGGTGAATTACGCCATCGATGAGCGCATCAAGGGGCTGGTCAACCTCGAGACGCGCCGGCCGATCAGCCGCGACGAGCTCATCCCCACGCTCGAGGCCCTGCTTCGCACGCAGGGCGCCGTGCTGGTGCGCTCGGACAACCTCTACCAGATCGTTCCCCAGGCGGCCGCGCTCACGAGCGGCGTCAGTCCCCACGTGACCCTGCAGCGGGGCCGCGGCTACCAGGTCGTGGTAGTGCCGTTGCGCTACATTGCGGCCAAGGAGATCGAGAAGATCCTGAAGCCGCTGCAGCCGCCCAACGGGGTGCTGCAGGTGGACAGCCGACGCAATCTCGTGATCCTCGCCGGGACCGAAGCCGAGCTCGCGCACATGCTCAAGACCGTCGAGACCTTCGATGTCGACCAGCTCGAAGGCATGTCGGTCGGCCTGTTCCGCCTCAGCACGGTCGATGCCAGGACCATTCGCCGCGAGCTCGAGGAGGTATTCAGCGTAGGCGCGGAAGGCGAGAGCTTGCTGCGCTTCGTGCCGCTCGAGCGGCTCAACGCCTTCCTCGTCATCACGCCGCAGCCCAAATACCTGGACCGGGTGCAGGAATGGATCCAGCGCCTCGATCGCGCCGACGAGGGCGCCTCCGTGGGTCTGCACGTGTACTACGTGCAGAACTCGCGGGCGACCCATCTCGCCGAGGTACTCGGGCCTCTGTTCGGGGTCGAAGCCGCACGCCAGGAGGCGCTCGCGCCCGCACGCCTTGCGCCCGGAGCGAGGCCGGCGCTGCTGCGATCCGAATCCAGCGCCGCGTCGCGCGCGTCGGCAGCCCCGCCCGCATCGAGCCGCCTTGCGCAGGCGCCCGGGGCAGGACTCGCCGAGGCGCGGCCGCTCACGCTCAGCTCGTCGGTAGATGGCCTGCCGGGACGCAGCGGCGCCGGCGAGCTCGATGTCGGCGCAGTGACCATCATCGCCGACGACAAGCGCAACGCGCTGATCGTCAAGGCGAGCGCCGGCGATTATGCCAAGATCGAGCAGGTGATCCGCAAGCTCGACATCTGGCCGCTGCAGGTCCTGGTCGAGGCGACCATCGTCGACGTGGAGCTGAGCGACGAGCTGAGCCTGGGGGTGGAATGGTTCCTGAGGGGCCAGCTCGGCAGCAAGCGCGCCGAGGCGCGACTCGATCTCGGCAATCCCGGCATCGCGCCGCTGGTGCCGGGCTTTTCCTACACCATCCTCGATTCATCGAACGCGGTGCGCGGCGTGCTCAACATGCTTGCGGGCCAGTCGAAGCTGAAGGTGGTGTCCTCGCCCACCATGATGGTGCTCGACAACCACAAGGCGTCGATCCGGGTGGGCGACCAGGTGCCGGTGCGCACCTCCGAGGCGGCCGCCCTCAGCACTTCGGCAGCGACGCCCGTGATCGCCAGCACGTTCGACTACAAGGAGACCGGCGTGCTGCTCGAGGTGACGCCGCGGGTAAACGCGAGCGGCATGGTGCACCTGGAAATCCACCAGGAGGTGAACGATGTGCAGCCGACCACGTCGTCGGGCATCGATTCGCCGACGATCAACCAGCGGCGCATCACTACCACCGTCGCGGTCCAGGACGGAGAGACCGTCGTCCTCGGTGGCCTGATTCGCGACCGCAAAAGCGGCCTGGAGTCCGGCTTCCCGCTCCTGCACCGCCTGCCCCTCGTGGGGTGGCTGTTCAAGTCGCGCTCCGACGTCGCGGAGCGCTCGGAGCTCATCGTGGTCATCACGCCCTCCGCCGTCCGCGACCAGGGCGAAGCGCGCGCGGTGACGGAGGAAATGCGCAGCAGAATGACCGAGATCACGCTTCCCGACTGGCTCGGCAAGAAACAGCTCGACCGGGAGTCGCCGCGCTAGCTTCGCCTCGGGCGGTCCTGGCGCGCGCTCGCTTCCTCCTTACCCTACCTCCGACTACTGTGTGATTTGTCACGAAATGGGGTGTTGGCCTGATCGCTGGCGCGCGGCCTTTGCAAATAGAGTTGCGACAACTGTGGACCAGAGTGTCCGCAGTTCAGCTTTCGTGACTCCAAACATGCGCACAGTCCACCCATCCGCCGCGGCAGCCGCCGCGGGGCTGGTTGACGATTCGGAAAGGAAGCTCATCATGAAACGGCGATTCGGTAAGGGTCGGGGCGCCCTATCTGCCCTCGCATCGGGTCTGCTGTTCAGCGCCGCTACGGCCATGGCTCAAATGGGAGGCGTCCTCCAGACACCCCCGACACCGATGGAACTGCCGATCGAAGTCGAGATCGAGCTCAGTCCGGCGGGGTCCTTGAAGCAGGCGGCCCTGTGGAAGGAGCTGTACCAGCTCCTGAAGAATCCGGGCATGGTCGACTGTCCGGCCGACGATCCTCTGACTCTTGAGAACGAGAGCTACTTCTGCACCGCGACCATCCCGCGCCGTGACGGTTTCGGCGTAGCCATGCCCGCCCTCAACATCTATTCGCCGGGCTATAACTTCCTCACGGCGCAGCCGCTGCGCCGGCGCACCTCCGACGGTGAGGTGAGCTGGGACCAGCCGGGCCCGATGTTCGACCCGGCGGAGAATGCTGGGCTTGACGCATTCAGCACCCCGACGATACTGCGGACTCCGATTGGGCACCTGGTGGCCTGTCCGAACCCCGGACCCGCCGGGGCCTACCAGGCAGCGACGGTGCCTGTGGATTTCTGCAATGAAAAGCCTGACGGGAGCCTAGTCGTCCTTAACACGAGCGGCAGTGGCGTGATCCCCCCGGACGGGACGGTCGTGGCGGAAGCGGCCTTCGATGGCGTGCAACTTGTCGATGAAGGCGGCGTTCCGATCACCGAGCTCGAGGCACCGGTCAACGAGGAGGATTTCTTCCGGAACCCGACCGATACCACGCAGATTCCCGCGACACTCCAGCCCTACATCGGCAGGCTCGGGGCGGAAGTCCTGGGCAAGGCCCTGTTCTGGGACATGCAGGTGGGGAGCGACGGCGTCCAGGCCTGCGGCTCGTGCCATTTCCACGCCGGGGTCGATAACCGAACCCGGGGTCAGCTCAACCCGAACATCAACGGAGGGGACTTCAACCTGGAGATCAAGCCGGCCAACACGGACGTGGTGGCCACCGACTTTCCGTTCCACAAGGGCGCGCAGGACACCTTGCAGGACCCCTTAAATCCTATTCTTACCGACTCCAACGACGTCATGTCGTCGATGGGCGTTAGCCGATTCAAGCTGTTCAACGACATCCCCGTTATCGGCATCGACAACTTCCTTCCCGCGGTGAACGGGATAAGGGCAACGGCGCCGGACATCGGCACCGTGGCACCCGACCCGGTTCCGGTCAACGAAGGCTTCCGCAGAGTGGAGCCGCGCAACACGCCGACGATGCACGGGGCGGCGTTCAACTTCGACAACTTCTGGGATGGGCGCGCCCGCTTCTCCTACAACGGCGGCAGCGTGTTTGGCCCGTCCGACCCCACGCCCCATATCTTCATCAACCCGGGTTTGGCCACTGGCGGAGGCGGGGCTTTCGCCGGCGCGACCATGGGCGATATCAGGCCCGATCTCGTCGAGGAGGAGCCGGAAGTCGCCGCACAGCCGGTGAGGATCAAGTTCTCCAGCCTGGCTTCCCAGTCGCAGGGGCCGCCCCTCAGCGACTTCGAGATGTCGTTCTCCGGCCGCAACTGGGCCAAGATCGGCAAGAAGTTGCTGCAGGGAGACACCGGAGCCCCTGAGATGATCGGCAACGGCGCACCGCAACAGGCGGGAACGAACCGTGAAAACGCCGCGGCACCTTTGGCGAACCAGTTGGTGGCGATCGATGACAGCCGGCTGGGACCCTTCTCCAACCAGGGTGGTTCCGTGTGCGCAACTCTCGGCAGGCCGACTGCAGTTGGCAAGCCGGGGCTCTGCATCTCCTACCCGGATCTGATCCGGCTTTCCTTCGGGCGGCAAT
>Ga0326597_10007348_pt1 | contig 15000 bp, 17 predicted proteins | sample RVTome_12_FD_203789 | JGI IMG/M metagenome (GOLD analysis project Ga0326597, IMG submission 203789) | Soil microbial communities from uranium-contaminated site in the Upper Colorado River Basin, Wyoming, United States - RVT100D185 | ecosystem: Environmental > Terrestrial > Soil > Contaminated >... | reverse complement strand
ACCGACACGTTGACACGATGCTGATCACGACAGCGCTTCGTCCAAGATCCTGAGGGCCAGCGGCCAGTTCTCCTTGTGTCCGTCGCGCGACTTCTCGGAGACGAAACCAGAGTGGATCAAGCGGACTTCGGTGGCCCCGTCTTTGGGGGCAAGCTCAATCCGAAGGACCGTCTCGGCTCCTTCTGTTCCCTCGGCGGTCCCGTTTCCCGTCATCCACGTCATTTCGATGAGCTGGTTCTCTTTTGCATCGAGGAATCGGCCGTAGTGGGGATGTCTGCCCCAGTCATCCCGGTTGTAGAAGAAGTATGGGCGCCCTGGCTCGGGCACCATGACGAGCGTTCCGGCCTGGGCGAACCAGGTGTCGAAGCGTTTTGTCCAGGCGGCGTAGACTTCTTCTGGCCTGGCGTTGACCGTGTATTCGCAGGTCATTCGCAGCGGTCGGGCGGAGAGATCGGGGCGGGGGATTGAGTTCACGGGAACCTCCTGACGAGACGTTGACTATCGCTAAACAGTGTCACGGCGGCGCGCCATGAAGCGCTAGGAAAGCGACACCCAGCCCTACGACTTGAAGCGACACCATGTATTACGCAGTTCGGGTCGCTCATCGGGCCCATCGGCGGTCCGGGGGTGCCCGCGTTGAAGGTCACGAATCGGTGCACGCGTTCCTCAGTGTCTCGTCCGCCCAACGTCTGGCATCAGCGGCGAGCGTAGCGAGTCCGCTGCATGCCGGGGTTAGGCCGCTCTGGGACCGACCGTGAGCCAAGGCAGACGCCAAAGAGGGCGGGTGACGTGTTCTACGGGTGGCATGGGAGGCGGCGTCAGCAACCCCTGGTCAAGCAGCGGTGTTCGAGATGCGAATGACCTCGGTTGCGATCTCCTCCGGAGAGAGCACGAAGTCTATGCAGCCGCTTGCGATTGCGCTCTCGGGCATGTCCGGTTGCATCGCCGTGTCCGGCCGCTGCGCGATGGTGATGCCGCCGACTTCCCTAATGCCGCAGAGGGCTGCTGCCCCGTCGCCGTCATAGCCGGAGACGATGACGGCGATGAGCTTGCCGTCCCAGTGCTCCGTAAGGGAACGGAGGAACACCGTGATGACGTCCGACCACCCTCGGGGCTTTGATACGGGCATCAGGCGAAACTGCCCGTCCTTGACGTGGAGGTCCCGTTGTTCGGGAATGATGAAGACGTGGTTCGGCTGAATGACAAGGCGATCCGTGATGAGTTCAACCGGCATTGCCGTGAAGCGCGGGAGGATCTCATGCAGCTGTGTCGCGACTGTCCTCACGTGATTGACGATGACGATAGCGACGCCCATATCAGGCGGCAGATGCGTGAGCAAGCGGGTATAGGCATCGAGACCACCGGCGGAACCGCCGACGCAAACGACAGGAAACGCCCTTTCAGGCCTGGAGCTGTTCATCAAGGTTCTCTCCGTCATAAGCATAAGGGTGTGGCCGAGTGGAACGTGCGAGTGGTGCGAAGAGCGGCCTAACTTTGCATTCGACAGACCCGCATAAATACCACGAACGCGGCGAGGCGGTCCACCTAATCTGATGCGGGAGCTTCCTCGCGATCGAAGCAAGTGGCCACCCGTCCTGGAGTTGTCGCGCTCCTCGGGCGCGATGCCTCGCCGTTTGGCCGGTCTGCCTAAAACCGGGAGCGGATCGGGTCTGGTCGCCGTCACTCGAGTGGCCAGGGGGCGGCAAGGCAGGGCCGGGAAGAGTCTGGACGTGCATCGTCAGCCTCCGAGAAGACGGTCGGCCGGTGACAGGACGCCGGCGGGGCCGCGGTTCAGGACATGCGTGTAGATCATCGTGGTGGCGACATCCTTGTGGCCCAGCAGCTCTTGCACGGTGCGGATGTCGCTGCCGGCTTCCAGCAGGTGCGTCGCGAACGAATGGCGAAAGGTGTGGCAGGTCGCGCGCTTCTGGATCCTCGCTGCCAGGACGGCGCGGCGCACGGCGCGCTGGACGACCGTTTCGTGCAGGTGGTGACGGCGCTTTTGTCCCCTCTCCCCCTCCACGTAGAGCCGTGTGGCGGGGAACACCCATTGCCAGGGCCACTCGCGGCCGGCAGACGGCAGCTTCTTCCCGAGCGCGCCGGGGAGTTCGACCCACCCGGCGCCATTCAAGAGGTCGTTCTCGTGCTGGGCCCGTACGCGCTCGAGATGCGCGGCAAGTTCGGACTTGATCGACAGGGGCAGCATCGTCGCACGGTCCTTCTCGCCCTTGCCACGCCGGACGGTGATCTGGTTCCGGCCGAAGTCGACGTCTTTGATGCGCAGGCGGCAGCATTCGAGCAGCCCCAGGCCGCAACCGTAGAGCAGCGTTGCCATCAGACGCGGCTCGCAGTCCATCTGGGCGAGCACGCCGCGCACCTCGTCGCGCGTGAGCACGACCGGAAGCCGGGCCGGCGTCTTGGCGTGCACGAGGTCCTGGAGCCAGGGGAGCTGGATACCGAGAACGTCCCGATAGAGGAAGAGCAATGCCGCGAGCGCCTGATTCTGTGTCGAGGCCGCGACCCGCTTTCGCATGGCGAGGGCGTTCAGGAAGGCCGTGACGTGCTCGGCGCCGAGATCGACAGGATCGCGCCGGCCGTGGAACTCGTAGTACCGGCGCATCCATCCGAGGTAGGCCTCCTCGGTGCGACGGCTGAAGTGACGCAGGCGCATGGCCTCCCGCGCCCGCTCGCTCAGGCGCGGCGCCGGGGTGGCTCGTGGGCCGGGAGCAGGGAACGGGCGCAGAATCTCGCTCGGGTCCTCGCACACGACGGAGGCTCCGCCGACCTCGCCCCACCTGCCAGACGAAGCCCACGACGCACCCGAATAGGATCGCGCGACCGACATGCGGGAGCGGGTCTCGAGCGGTTGGCCTGCGAGCATCGTTGCTGTGTTCGATTGCCCCTCGTGCGAAAGCGTGGCTGGACCTCCCCATTCATGTGGACACAGGGTCGAGCGAGAGTGGCATTAGATGTCAGGGTCGCAGGGTCGTCAAGGGTCAAGTGCCCTGGGGATGGGTCTGAACCACCAGCAGGCGCGCGGGCCGTTTGGCTCGGACCAGGTGAGCGAGCCAGGCGAGCGGGAGGCCGCCAATCTCGATGCGCTCCATACGGCCCGCCAGGCTCTCCGCGCTCTGTCGCATCAGGTCGCCGGAGGCGCTGCCGAGGATCAGGAAGCGGGCCGGCCGCTTGCGACGGTCGCTCAGCACACGAAGGATCGGGAACAGATCGGCGCGCCGCTGGATCTCGTCGATGACGACCAGGTCCTCCAGCGGATCGAGGGCGGTCCGCGGCTCCTCGAGCCGCGCGAGACTGACGGGGTCTTCCAGGTCAAAGTCGTTCGGCGAGTCCTCGGGGACGAACTGTCGCGCGAGCGTGGTCTTGCCCGATTGGCGCGGGCCTGTCAGCACGGTGACGGGACTGCGCGCGACGGCCACCCGAATCCGCTCCAGCAGGGCATCACGCGCCTTGGACCAGGTTGGTCGAGGCCGACTCGAACGCGACCAGCCGGCCGTTCCCCGAGATAGAAGGAGGATCTTCGCTGCCGGCGTTCGCCTCGGTCCCGGCGGAGTCGGCCGAGACCCGGGTCGTGATTCCAGCCTCGACCCTGGCGGCCGTCATCACGATCATCGAACTCGTGATCACACGGGTCTTGGGCCGGCTGAAATCGGCGACGGTCTTGGCCGCGCTGAAGACGCACACCATGGTCCCGTCCACCTCCGCTGGCGGATCTGGCGGCGCGACGCCCCGGCCGCTCCAGGCCCCGCGAGCGGGCGATCCCCAGGCGGTCCAAAAGCGTCCGCGGACGCTCCTCCAAAGCCCGTCACGATGCGCATCGTCGGGCGGGTCGGTTGTCGCGAAAGGCGACGAAAAGTATCGTTTTTTGCCTCCAAAGGCTTTCACCTCTGAAGTTCCCGTTCGCGTTAGACGACGCATTATGTTAGTTTTTGCCTCGGAGGACTTAAATGCCGTCGGCAAGTAGCTTCATCGCGGATCTCCAGCGCCGAGGTCGATACCACTTCTCCACGGAGGAAGCGGTCAAGGCGCTGGACCGCTCGCTGTCCGCGACACAAGCCGCGCTTCGGCGGCTCAAGGCAAAGGGCGAGATCGCGGATCCCCATCGCGGATTCCACGTGGTGCTTCCCCCCGAGTACCGGTATCTCGGATGTCTGCCGGCCGAGCACTTCATCCCTCAGCTGATGCAACATCTCGGTGAGCCCTACTACGTGGCCCTGCTGAGCGCGGCCGCTTACCACGGTGCCGCGCACCAGAAGCCTCAGCGGTTGCAGGTGATGGTGTCGCGACGGCGCCGTCCGATTGCATGTGGCGAGGTTCACGTCCAGTTCATCTCCAGGAACGACATGGTCGAGACGCCCGTCGTCCTGCGCAACACTCCGCGAGCGATCATCCGTATCGCATCTGCGGCAGCCACGGCACACGAGCTGGTCGGCTACTCCGGGCATGCTGGCGGTCTGAACAACGTAGCCACGGTCCTGGCTGAGCTTGCCGAGTCGCTCGACGCAGAGTCCCTCATCGCGGAGGCGCGTCGCGTACCCCTCGCGTGGGTGCAGCGGCTTGGCTACCTGCTCACGCTCGTGGAGGCATCCGAGCTGGCGGGCGCGCTGGAACCGGTGGTTCAGGCACGCAATCCGTTCCCCGTCGCTCTCGCCCCGTCGGCGACGGCAGCGGGGTGCCCTGGCGATGCTCGCTGGAAGGTCTCGATCAACGTGCAAGTGGAGCCCGACCTGTGATCCCGGCGGCCTACATCACCGAGTGGCGCAGCCGCGCGCCCTGGACCCAGAACGCGTGGGTCGAACAGGATCTCATCATCAGCCGGGCGCTGGTGGAGATCTTCGGTGCCAGCTGGCTTGCGGATCGCCTGGCGTTCCGCGGCGGAACCGCGCTCTACAAGCTCTACATCACACCGGCAGCCCGCTACTCCGAGGACATCCATCTCGTACAGACGCGCGCCGAGCCCATCGGCGACACGCTCGACCGTGTTCGAGGTGTGCTCGACCCATGGCTTGGTACGCCACGACGCGTGCTCAAGGAGGGCCGCGCGAACCTGCTCTACCGGTTCGAGTCGGAGGACGTCCCGCCGCTTCGACTCCGGCTGAAGATCGAGATCAACTCGCGCGAGCACTTCTCCGAGTTCGGCCTCGTGCGGCTGCCCTTCCGGGTCGACAGCAGCTGGTTCTCAGGCGCGGCCGACGTGACTACGTATGCGATCGACGAGCTGCTCGCGACCAAGCTGCGAGCGCTTTACCAGCGCAAGAAGGGGCGCGACCTCTTCGATCTGTGGCTGGCGCTGGAGCGCGGCATGATCGATCCACCCAGGCTCCTCGCGTGCTTCGACAGATACATGACCGAGGGCGGACAGACGGTGAGCCGCGCCCAGTTCGAAGCGAACCTGCACGAGAAGCGCACCGTGCCACTGTTCCGTTCGGACATCGATCCCCTCCTGCGCCCTGGCACCGGCTGGAATCTCGACGTCGCCATGGACGCGATGCTGGAGCGCATTGTCGCGCAGCTCCCGGGTGACCCATGGAAGGGGCTGTCCGAGTAGCCGCGTGAGGATCCCGGAACCGCTTCTCAACGCCGGCCATTGATTGAGTTCAACACGGCCATGTGCCGCCTCGCGCGACACATGGCCGTGATTCGTCAGGCCGCAGTCGGGACGGAGGCAGAGCTCTGCACCTGGTGCAGGAAGGGAACTCGGCCCTCACGCCTTCCGGTCGCACCGGAGCACGTTGTCGGTGTCACGGTAGAAATCGCACTCCTCTTGGAGAGCCTCCCTCAAGCGAAGCCGAGCGCGGTGGATCCGGATCTTCGCTGTAGGCAGGGAACAGCCACAGACCTCTGCTGTCTGGGCGGCGGTCAGGCCTTCGAGATCGTGTAGGACGAGGGCCGCCCGATAGTCCTCCGGCAGGCTGTCGATCACTTGCCGCACGCAGGCGTTCATCTCGTCGACGACGAGCCGCCGGTCGACTGTGAGGTCGGGATCAGACAGCTCCAGTGATTCGTCGACGTCAACGATGTGAACTCTCTGAGCCGGCTGCCGAAAATGGTCGGCAGCGACTCGAGTGGCGATCGAGAACGCCCACGTTTTGACGCGAGCCCGGCCGGCGAAGCCGGGTAGACCGCGCACGATGCGGATGAGTGTTTCCTGGAGCAGACCCTCAGCGACCGCAGGATCCCCAACGTATCGCCCGAGGTAGCGTCGCAGAGGTTCCGAAAGCTCCTGCACGACGTGCTCTGGAGAAGGGAGTTGGCTTTGAGGTTCCATCGTTCTCTCCTGCGAGAAGCTCCGACCCGGCCGGCCCGAAACCCGGCCGGGTACGAAGACCAGGCGGGCACGCTAGCCACAGCAAGGTTGCTCGGTTCCGCCATCCGGCACCGGCTGGGCGCAGTTGGAACCGCTCTGCTCGGCATCCGTTCCCGCCCCGGCCTCCGGGAGCATGCCAAGGGCCGCAGCGAGAACCTTCCGAGCAGGAACCTGGCGAACCTTGTCGGCAAGGCGTATGGCCTCGTCGATTTGCTGGTTGCTGAGGCCAGCCTTTCGGGCTTCAGGGATATGGTACTCGATGCAGGGCACGCAATTGCTACCCAGGGCGGCGCCGAGCGCCACGAGTTCCCGTTCTGCACCGGTGAGTCTGTCCATGACTACAGCCTCCGCTTGGGATTCCGAGTTGCCTTCTTGAGGTGATCCGAGACGTTCGGTTCCCTCATCTTGTGGGACGGATCCCAGGTCGGAAGGGATACACCTGAGATGGGAAGCGCGGGGTTTTGCGCGATGGCCGATCTCCGGTCCAACGTCTTGCCGCTCAGCCGCGGCCGAAGGCCGTCGGCTGCTGCGGCCTGTTAGGTGCCCCAGTCTACCTCAAGACGCCGCCTCTCCTTCTCGGGATTGTGCGGCGCGACGAAGACCGTGCGCTCGTCCTGATAGATGCGCCCGTTGTCCATGACGGAACGAGCACAGAAGCGGACCATCTGGCCGTCGGAGACGCAGTCGCCCTGCCACCCCTTGACGACCTCCGGCATCCTCTCGATCTGCAATGTCGCCTCGCGCACGATGGCGAACGTGAGGCCCGCCTTGTGCAGTTGCTCGGCGAACCGACGTGCCGCCAGACGGCAGGTGACCGCGATGGCTTCGTCCGAAACAGGAGCAGATCCGAGCAAGTTGATAGTCCACTCCAGCAGGTCTGAAGGCAGCTGGCCGTGCAGCCAGTAGCCGCGATAATCCGAGTAGCGACTGGTGTAAGTGCCGAGGAACCCGCGGAGCACGCTCTTCATCACTTTCCGCGTCGTCAACAGGTGCACCTGACGTCTTTGACCTTGACCCGCGAGCGCCGCGGCGGCGCTCGCCGGCTCCAAGGTCTTGTTGGGTGGTCATCCAATCCTAGCTCGAACAGCTGCAGCCTCGACCATGATCTCGGCCCACGCATCGGAGCGATGCAGACCGCGGACCCCGCCGCACGATGGCAGAGAGCTCGCCCTCGAATCGTAGAAGCGGTTGAACTCGGCAAGCATTTGAAGCTCGGCTGCCGTGAACGCGGATCGGAACGCTGGCGACTCGGGCAGATACGAGTCGTCGAACCACATGCAGACCAGCTCGGCAGGCACGTTGGCGATCGGCACGTCGTGCTCATACCTCTCTTGAGCAGCCGCATCACCGAGCAACTCAAGCAGCTTGAGAATGCCAGCCCGGATGTGATTCGGATCGGGGCTCGTCACTTGATCCACCCAACGCCTTGCCGATCAGCGGTCGGCCGGAGGCCGGTCCGGTGCATCGCCTTGTTGGGCAGCCGGCGCGTCAAGTTCAGAACCCTCATCCAAGTTCCAGGAAAGCCGCCTCCGCCTGATCCGCGAACGCTCGCACCTCGTCTGCGCGGAAGCGCAGCAGGCGCGCCACATCTGCGGTCGCGCAGTTGCCGAGCCGAATCCAGATCACCTTCGGTGGCGGGCCAAGCAGCACGCTTAAGCGATGGAAGTCCTCATCCTTGGTTACGAGCACGAACTGCTCCGCCCCCGCCCGAGCCCAGATCACCCGGTCTCCAGCCCCGCCGAGGCCGAGCGTCAGGATGTGCGCGGAGCCCGGGTAGAGGTCCGCGAGGTCGTGAGCGAGGCGTGCCGCGAGGTTCTCATCGAACAGGAGCTTCATACCGGATCCCCGTGGGCGGCCCGCAGGGCGGCCTCAGCTGCCAGAAACGCTCGCCAGTCGACGCTCGCGCTCCGCGGCGAAGGCGAGGCAGGCCCGAAGATCCTCGCGCGTGAGCTGCGGAAAATCGGCGAGGATCTCATCCTCGCTCATCCCGCTGGCCAGGTAGGAGAGTACGTCGCCCACGGTGATTCGCGTCCCACGGACGGTCGGCTTTCCGAAGCGGACTTCGGGGTCGACGACGATGCGCTTGCGGTAGTCCATGCGAAGATACTATCCTTGCCCAGGGGCGCGGTCAAGCCGGCCGGACCCGGCGACACTCCGCGATCTGTAGTCTGCCCAACGTTAAGGCTTCTTTCCAGAGTGACCGTCACGGGGACTTCTGCCTTCCTCATTTCGCATGGCCGGTCATTCTGGAACGAAGCTGCTGAACGAGACCGCCGGAGCGCCGATATGGGCTTTCGAAGGCTCCACCTCGTCCTTCAACGGCGACCCTTCTCGACTCGCTGCAAGGACTCGCCAGGGTCATCGGGATTCTACCGGCCCAGATGCCCTTGGGGTAGGAGTCTGTCGGCAGGAGCTCACGCGCAGATTTCGTAGCGTGGATGGAGAATCCCCGGGCAGGGCGCTTCTGCTTCCTGCTCTGGTTGTTGGTTGCGGCGCGCAGAGCTCGGCTCTACCACGAGTCGAGCGTCGCCAGTTCGATCATGACGAGCGCTGCCGGCGGGATCGAACCGGCGCGTTCCATGCGCCCCTGGCCGCAAGAGGGGCAGCGTGGAGCGGTGGAATCCGCCTCGCTCTCGGGCACCCTCGGGTCGGTCTCGGGCACACCCAGGAGCCGGCGACAGAGCGTGAGCTTCTCTCGCCGGCACCGGTTCGCTCAAGAAGCCGAAATGGCGGATCCGCACGAAGCCCTTGGGCAGGGTGTGCTGCAGGAAGCGCCGGATGAACTCGACGGCGTCCAGCGTCATGACCCGTGTTTTCCGGCCGCGACGGTAGTCTTTCCACCGGAACGAGACCTGACCATCGCTCAGCGACACCAGCCGTCGGTTCGAAATCGCCACCCGATGGGTGTACCGGGCCAGGTACTTCAACACCGCCTCCGGCCCCGCGAACGGCCGCTTGGCGTAGACCACCCACGGCTTCTTCCGGACCTCACGGATCAGCCGCCGGAACCGACTCGCCCGCTGGAGATGGGACAGCCTGCCCTGAAACTGGAGCCGACCCAGGTCGAAGGCCTGCTGCAGGCCTTCGAGAAATTTGCCGCGGAACACCGGCGACGGCACCCGGACGGGCGGGAAGAAGCCCTTCGGGCAGGAGATCCACCGTGTTCCGCAAGGCGATCGCCCGCCCCCCGGAACCACGCAGTGCACGTGTGGATGGTGGTGCAGATTCTGCCCCCACGTGTGCAGCACCGACAGGAACCCGATCTCGGCGCCGAGGTGCTTCAGGTCGGCAGCGATCTGCTGGAGCGTCTCGCCAGACGACTGGAACAGGAGCGAGCAGAGCACCCTCTTGTGTTGCAGAGCGACGGCCCCCCAGCTCGCCGGGGAGGGTGAAGACCACGTGAAAGGACTCGACCGGCAGGAGATCCCGGCGCCTGACCTCGAGCCATTCGGCCCGCTTCTTCGCCTGGCACTTCGGGCAGTGGCGGCTTCTGCACGAGTTGTAGGCGGGTCGCTCGAAGCCGCAGCGGTTGCTCCGCTCCAGGTGGCCGCCGAGCGTCGCGGTGCGGCAGGCGGTCAGTTCGCGCAGCACGCGAAGCCGGGCCGGCGACACCGGACCACGCCTTCCGAACAAACTCGTCGCCGTGGGCTCGGAACACGTCGGCCACCTCGATCGGCGGCCTGGGCATCGGTCCCTCGACCGCTCAGATCACGCTGCGGAGCAGATCGAAGGGCGTGCGTCCGTTCGTCAGCCTCCCGACCTGGACGTGCAGGTAGATGCTCGTCGTGCTGAGGCACGCGTGCCAAAATAGCATCTGGATCGTCCGCAGGTCGGTCCCCGCCTCGAGCAGGTGCGTGGCGAACGAATGGCGAAGGGTGTGCACGGTCGCCGGCTTCTCCAGGCGGGCCTTCAACTTCGCTTGATGGAAGGCCTTCTGGATCGCCGTCGGATGCATCGGAGAATCCGCCCGGGCGCCCGGGAACAGGACGTGCCGGGGGCGGCACGCGGTCCAGTAGCAGCGGAGCTGGACGAGCAGCGTTGGCGACAGCGGAACGAACCGGTCCTTCCTCCCCTTGGCCTGCCGGATCCGCAACACCAGCCGCTCGCTGTCGACATCCGACGCCACGAGGCTGAGTGCCTCCGAGATGCGTAGGCCGGCTGCGAAGATCGTCTGTTGTCCCAGGTCAGAATCCGCTGGTTACGTCGTGCACAACATGACCCGCGGAGCTCCGCGACCTCGCTCGCTCCCATCAAACCACCCTCTACGCCCTCCTCATGCGCTCGGCCGCGCAGCCGCTCGTGACTCTCGCGGCCGATCCCCGTTACCTCGTTGCAAGGCCCGGCATCCTGGCCGTGTTCCACACCTGGACCCGCGATCTCCGTTTTCAGCCCCACGTCCATTTCCTCGTCACCGCCGGCGGGGTGACGGACGACGGACGCACCTGGAGAGAGCCCAGGAACGGCGGCTTCCTCGTGCCCTGCCGGCCGCTCTCCGTCCTTTTCCGCGCCAAGTTTCGCGATGCGCTCTGCCGCGACGGGTTGGTGGCGCGTGTCCCCGGGAACGCGTGGCGCCGCAAGTGGGTCGTCCACGCCCTGCACGCCGGTAACGGAGACCAGGTCCTCGAGTACCTCGGCCGCTACGTCTACCGCGTCGCCCTCACCAACAGCCGGATCGAGAGCTTCGAGAACGGCATGGTCACCTTCCGCTACCGCGACAACCACTCCGGTCAATGGAAGCACTGCTCCCTCTCGGCCGAAGAGTTCATCCGTCGCTTCCTCCAGCACGTCCTGCCGAGGGGATTCACCAAGGTCCGTTCGTATGGCCTCTTCAGCCCGACGTGCAAACCGACCTTCGAGCGGACTCGGCGACTGCTCGAAGAGCATCCGGCCGCGGCGGTCGTCACCGGACACCGCTTCCGCCGCGCGATCCCTTCCGCGGACGCTCCACGAAAGAAGCGCACCTGCCCGTTCTGCCACGCCGGTGTCCTCATCCCGGTCGCCACGCTTCCCAGAATCCCGTTCCGGACTGCCAGCATCCGAGGACCGCCGTGAACGCCTGCCTCGCCCCCCAGTCAACACCGATGGAATCGTCCGTGTCACGAGTTGGCGTTGCACGAACACGGCCCAGCTCCATACTTCGAGCACCCCAGCCTCTCCTACGCGCTCGCTCGACACCGCCGCCGCCCGCTCACCCGCCACTCGAGTCGCGTCGCGCCTCACCTGCCCTCCCGTCTCCCCGCCATCGTCCCGCCCGACACACATCTCGGCCCGCATTGATTCTCCAAGGATTCACCACACTCTGAGCCGGCCCTGGATTGAGTCCAACACGGCCATTTGTCGCGGCTTCGCGCGACAAAGAGCCTTAATTCGTTAGGCGCCGATGTGCGCACGATTAACCGATCGCCCGCAAGAGGTGTGTCTTGCGGGCGCCGCGCGCGAACTCCTGCACCGATGGGTTCGTGCGCCAAGTCGTGCCTTCAAGACCCTGGTCTCCATCATCCCGGCGTCCCCCGCCAGAGTCACCCCTCTCGTCGACCACTTGGTGCCCATCAATTGCGCCGCTTGTGGCCAGGCTTTGGTCGGCCGGTCTTTTCCACCGCGTTCGTTTTCGCCCCGCTCACGATGTCCCACCCCAAGTGAGCCGAGAGCGAGACGAGTTGGGCGTCGATGTCGTCGGGACGGATGCCGGCCTTCGCTGCTGCCTTCTCGATATGCCGGCGTGGAATCGGTTCGAGGGAATCGAGATACGGCCCAACACCGTCGAGGTCTTGCGTCGTCAGGATGCGGCCGAACTTGGAATGCATTTTGCCCAGCGCGGAACAGGCCGAACCACGCGCCTCAGCATTTGAATCCTGGACGGCGCGCTGGGCGAGCAGGTCGCGGGTGGTCTGGTCCGGCCACTTCTCCGCCAACGCCTGCAGCGCGGCGCTGCGGGGGGCCGCGCTGTCATCCTGGACGGCGCGCTGGGCGAGCAGGTCGCGGGTGGTCTGGTCCGGCCACTTCTCCGCCAACGCTTCGACCGAACCACGCCGGACATCCCAACTGTTGCAGCGAGCCAGGGTCTCGATCCAAGAACGTTGTTCAAACACGGGGGCCAGGAAATGTGGCCACCGCCAGTGATGATAGTACGGGTTGGATTCTGGATGCTGACCGATGAACTCGAACACAGACTTGCCGGGCCACCTGGTACCGATTTCGCGCCCAGCAGCGACTAAGTCGAGCACGAATGCCTCAGGTGGGCGTTGACCCTTCAGGAAACAGAGGACAACAGCGGTCAATAGATTTCCCCCGGCTGCCTCAAGCCGGCTTGCACTCCGTACCTCACTCAGGCAGTCGATCGCCAACGGCAGTTCCGGCAGCGGTGTTGTACCGTCCCACTTCTCCAAATCCGTCCGCGAGGCCAAGCGTTCGACGATTCGCCCGACAAACTGCTCGTCGATCTGCCCGCATATCAACCGCAATAACTCGCGCCATTCGTCGTCACGGCAGTGCTGGTCGAACAGGGCGATCAGGCCTTCAATGTCCAGCGTCTTGGCGACGTTGAACTGATGCACGAAATTGGCGGCGGAGAAGTACTCCAGGAACGTGCGATGCACGAAGGCGTAGCTGTCCGCGCCAACGAAGCAGAGGATGAAGTTACGCTGCCGCAACTGCTCGACCACCGCCCGGGCCGCGGCACGGGCTTGGGCGAAATGCAGTTCGTTCTGCAGATATTCTTCGATCAAGCCAGTGAGCGTCGGGCCGTCAATCAGATTCCCCTTCAGGCCGCTCGGACCCGCCTGCATGTGCGCCGCAATGCGGCGGAGGAGGTCGGTCTTCTCCCGCAGCCCGATCTCGGTGCTCATCCCCGGAAAGTCCTCCAGCGCGCGCTCGGTGTCCCACTGATGCAGCAGCACGCGCGACGCCTGGGCGTACAAATCGGCCCGGTCCCGCGGCAGTTCCTGATTGCGGTTCAGGATGGCCATCATCGTCAGCAACAGTGGATTGCCGGCCAGCATGGCGATAGACTTGGATTCACGGATGGCCTTCTGCAAGCGGTCCCGCTTCGGCGCCGCCTGCACTTGGTCGTCGAAGGTCACCTCGTGCCAGCGATTCATGAAGTCGGTGATTTGCGTAGAGTCCAAATCCTGCAACATGAAGTGCCGGAACTCGGTCTCGCGCAACCGCTGCGCTTGATAGCCCACCACACGCGACGTGAGGACGAATGGTACATTGGCAAACTGGCTGCCGAACCGCTGAATGTCGTTGACCACCGACTCGCGCGTCGGCACGTCAAAGACTTCGTCCAGCCCATCCAGCAGCAAAACGACCCGCCCAGGTTGTTCAAGCAGCCGGCTGAGCAGGCCGCGCTGCCATCCGTGCCACACCGGGCCTTCTTCCAGGTAGCGGATGAAATCCTTGCGCCCGTCGCACTGCCATCGGGCGTAGGCGCCCAATTGGACCACCAACGGAATAGGCTGCGTGACCCGGACTGTCGGCTCGGCAATGCCCGCCCAGCGCAGGGCCAGATAGCGGATCAGCGAGGACTTGCCGGAGCCAGGATCTCCCAGGATGACCAGCTTCCGCCCGGCCCCTGCCGGTGATGCACGAAGGGTATCGTCCACGACATCCAGCACCGGACGGAGCGGCTGGTGGAAGTACTCCTGCCGCAGCCGATCGGCCTGCTGCTCGACTTCCTCGAGTTCCTTGGCAGTGATCTCGCCGGCATCCAGCAGCCGCCGCTGGTGCTCTTTGGGGATTTCGAGCAGCCGCGGGTTGTATTGGTGGCATTCCCGCACTGACTGTGGCACGAAGACGCTCCAAAGCCGGACAGCGCTGTAGAACGCGCCGGTCGTATCGAGCATCTCGAAGTTGAGCTTGTCGAACCGCTTGAGCACCGCAGCCCGGTAGCTTTCCGCATCGAACTCGGCGGGCAGGGCCACCGCGGCCGCAACGTGGGCCGCCAGTTCCGTGGCCCACGGTCGCGCCGGATCGGCGAGCCATTGGTTGAGGTCGCGCTCGAAGACCTCGGAAAATTCAGCCGAACTCGGATACTCCGCGTAGAAGACCGGGTTGTTCAGGTCCTGCATCCGCTTGCGGAAGGCGCGGACCTTCTTCCATTGGTCCAGCGCCGCGTCCGCCTCGTCGGGATCGGACGGCAACTCCAGCCGGTCCACTTTGCGGAAGAACCATTTGATCTCCGGAAAGCCCGAGGCCTGGTGGCTATCCATCGCCCAGTTGAACTCTTCCTCGGTTCCCGATTCCGCCATGCCGCTTGGCGAGCCGAACCGCTGGCCCATGATGCCGATGACCAACGCCAACGACCCCCGGTACTTCTCCAGCGTTTGCCGCGTGATCAGTTCCTGGGGCCGGCCAACGCCGATGGTCGCGTAGTTCTCCCAGTCCACAACCTCGAACCGGGCGTGCCAAATACGGGCGGTGTGGCGGTTGTATTCATCAAAGAATGTGCGCACGTGTTGCCGTTCCGCCCCCACGTCACCGGGCGAGGCAAGGAACACATGGTATTGATTGAGCGGGTTCGGCGTGGGTTTCATCGCAGGAAACTCTTCCGGCTATTGGCCCACAATTCCTCCACCAGCGGCCGCACCACCGTCTTGTCCTTCGCGCTGCGGCTGAGTGAGCGGTCGAAGCTTTTCACGTTGCGCATTTCCTCCGGCGCCTAACGAGAAGGGTTGTTT
>Ga0326597_10007346_pt1 | contig 15001 bp, 13 predicted proteins | sample RVTome_12_FD_203789 | JGI IMG/M metagenome (GOLD analysis project Ga0326597, IMG submission 203789) | Soil microbial communities from uranium-contaminated site in the Upper Colorado River Basin, Wyoming, United States - RVT100D185 | ecosystem: Environmental > Terrestrial > Soil > Contaminated >... | reverse complement strand
CTGCAGGATCTTGTCGAGCCCCGGCTGCTCGAGCCGTCCACACCCGAGGTGCGCGTGCGCGCGATCACCAACGGCGTCCAGATCGCCTTCCGTCTCGAGTGGGACGACCCGATCGACGACAACCGTCCGGTGCCCGCCAGCTTCGTGGACGCGTGCGCCATTCAGGTGCCCGTCGCGCTCACCGCCGACCTGCCGGCGCCGCAGATGGGCGAGGCCCAGCGGCCGGTGGAGATCACCTACTGGCGCGCCTCGTGGCAGGCCGTCGTCGACGGGCGCGGCGATTCGATCAAGGACCTGTTTCCCGGCGCGCTGCCCGATCACTATCCCTTCGAGGCCGCGTCGCTCCCGCCCAACTCGCCCGAGCGGCAGGCCATGGCCGGGCGCTTTGCGCCGGCCCGGACGCTCGGCAACCCGATGGCCGGCCCGCGCGACCGACCGGTGCAGGACCTGATTGCGTCCGGGCCCGGCACGCTCGAGCCCGGTCCGTCCACCGATTCGGCGGGTAGAGGACGCCGCTCGGCCACCGGGTGGGCGGTGGTGCTGTCGCGCCGCCTGCCCGCCGACGTCACGCCCGGCGGACGCGGGCAGATCGCGTTTGCCGTCTGGGAGGGCAGCCACGGGGAGGTCGGCGCGCGCAAGATGCGCACCGGCTGGGTGCCGCTGGTGGTGGAGCGGCAGTAAGGTCCGAAGGTCCGAGGGTCCGAGGGTCCGAAGGTCCGGGGGGACGTCATGGACAAGGCCGTGTTCGAAGTGGTGACCGACGCACAGACCTGGTACCTGCTGGCCAGGCTGCTGGAACGTCCGCGCGGGGCCTGGCACGACGATGTGCGCGCACTCGCTGCCGGCCCGGTGGGCCGCGACGTGCGCGCCGCGGCGGCGCTTGCCGGCGACGCCACGCAAGGCGAGTACCTCGACCGGTTCGGCCCGTCGGGCGTCGTGTCTCCGCGTGAGGCGGCGCACTGCGGGATGCGCGATCCCGGCCAGCTGCTCGCCGACCTGCAGGCGCGCTATGGCGCGTTCGGGTTCCAGGCGGCGGCGGAGGACACGCTCGATCACGTCGCCGTCGAGGCCTCGTTCGTCGCGTACCTGCGGCTGAAGGAGGCGTACGCGCTGGCTGAGGGAGACGCGGAGCGCGCCGCGATCGCGCGCGACGCGGCGGCCACGTTCATCGCGGACCACCTCCAGGAGATGGGGGAGCCGATCGCCAGCAAGCTCGAATCCGCCGGCGACAGCAGCCTCGCGCGCGCCGCGCGGGCGGTCGCGGCACGCGTCGGCCCGCCGAAGACCCGCGCCGCGTCGAAGATCGTGTGGCTCGAGGAAGAGGACGCGATGTCCTGTGGCAACGCGCCCGGCGTCGCCGGCCGGCCGATGATGGCGTACTGAGGGCCGGCCGCGCGGTTCGGGCGGCGGCTCGCGAGGTCAGCCGATGCGTGTGCTGGTCGTCGAGGACGAGTGTCGGGTGGCGAGGTCGATTGCCACGGCGCTTTCCGAGGAGAGCCTCACCGTCGACATGGCCCGTGACGGCGAGCAGGCGCTCGCCTGCGTGGGGACCCACTCGTATGACGCCATCGTCCTCGACTTGATGCTGCCGCGCATGGATGGGCTCGCCGTCTGCCGGCAGCTCCGGCGGTCCGGCCATCGCACGCCCATTCTGATCCTGTCCGCGCGCGATCTGGTTGAAGATCGCATCGGCGGGCTGGATGCGGGCGCCGACGACTACCTGGTCAAGCCGTTCTCGATGGACGAGCTGCTGGCCAGGGTGCGGGCGCTGCTCCGCCGGCAGGGGGCGGCTCCCGGACCGATCCTGGCGGTGGGCGACCTGCAGCTCGATCCTTCGACGCGGGTCGTCAAGCGGGGGGCGCGGCACGTGTCGCTGACCATGCGGGAATACGCGTTGCTCGACTACCTCATGCGCCATCCGGGCGTCGTGCACACGCGGACGATGATCGCCGAGCACGTCTGGGATTTTCCGTTCGACCGCGCGAGCAACGTCGTCGACGTGTACGTGAAGCACCTGCGCGGCAAGATCGACCTGCCAGACCAGCCCAGCTTTATCAAGGCGGTTCGGGGTGTCGGCTATGTTCTCGAGGATCCGAAATCGACTGACACTCCGTAGCATCCGCGCGCGGCTCACCTTCTGGTACCTGCTGACGTTGGGGGTGGCGCTCGCGGGGTTTGCGGCGTCGTTCTGGCTCGTGCGAGCGCGCACGCTGTATCGGGAGTTCGATGCCGCGCTCGAGGTGAGGGGACACGAGATCGTCGCCGAGCTGCGCCCACTGCTCTTCGATCTCGACCCGGGGTCCGGCCTCGAGGCCAATCCCGCGGCAGCGCGTCTGCCGCTGATCGTGCGCGGCGCGCGCGGTGAGGTCGTGTATCGCTCGCCGGCATTCCCGCTGATTGGCTGGGCGCCTGAGCGCGACCTGGCCGCCGCGGCGAAGGCGCGCCAGCCGGCGGTGGTGGCAGTGGCTGAACGGTCGCGCACCGAAGTACGGGTTGCCACCATCCTCGTGGACCGTCAGGGTACCGAACCGCTGGCGGTGCAACTGGCCGCCTCGGGCGCGCCGGTCGAGGCGGCCCTGGGACAGCTGGCCGGCGCGATGGTCCTCGCCATCATGCTCGTCCTGTCGATTGCCGCGTACGGGAGCCGAAAGACAACACGTCACGCGCTGGCTCCCGTCGATGCGATCGTGGACCGCGTTCGACACATCCAGAGCTCGGGCTTCGGCGAGCGACTCGACGTGCCCGGCGGCAGCGCCGAGCTCGACCGGCTGGTCGGGACCCTGAACGAGATGCTGGGCCGCATCGAAGCCTCGATGCGAAGCACCAAGCGGTTCGCGGCTGACGCCTCACACGAGCTCCAGACGCCGCTTGCCGTCATGCGCGGACTCGTGGAGACCAGGCTCAGCCGGTCGCAGGAGGCCGGGCGGGAGGACGCCACGCGCGATCTGCTCGCTGAAATCGAGCGCAGCTCCACGCTCGTCCGCGATCTGCAGCTGTTCGCCCTCGCGGAGGCGGGCCAGGTTGTCACCACGCGCGAGCCCATCGACTTGGCCACGCTCGCCGACGAGTGCGCTGACATCGTGCGAGCCCTTGCCGAACCGCGGCAGGTGTTCGTCGAGTTGCGCGTCAACGGCAGCCCCACCGTATCGGGAGCGGCCCCGCACCTGCGTCGCGCGCTGCTGAACATCGCCACCAACGCGACCGCGTACTCGCCGGTCGGGTCCACAGTTCGGATCGCCGTCGGTGGCACCGGCCACGACGCGCTGATCACGGTCCGGGACGAGGGCTGCGGGATCGGCCCGGACGACCTTCCGCATATCTTCGAGCCCTTCTATCGCGCCGACCCGGCCAGGGCCCGCGATACGGGAGGCACGGGTCTCGGCCTCGCCATCGCCGACCAGATCGTGCGCGGCCATGGCGGGCGGATTACCGTTTCGAGTGAGCTGGGTCGGGGATCGACCTTCACCATCGCTCTGCCTGCGCAGAGCGATGGTGGATGAACACCCGTTAACCGGACTTTCATCACATTTTCATTCCGCGTCGTTAGTCTGGGGGCCATGCGGTGGCTGGCCGTGCTGGCCCTGGTCGTGGTGAGCGGTGTAGCCGTTCGCGCCCTGTTGCAGCCGCCCGCTCCCGAAGTCATTCGAACCGCGCTCGCGCAGCCGGATGCGAACACGGCCGCCGCGCGTGGCAGGCTGGCCTACGAGCGCTACGGCTGCAGGATGTGCCACGGCGTTGACGGCAAGGGCGGCTTCGCGAACCCGAACGCCGAAACCGACGGCAAGGTACCGGCGGTGATCTACGTGAAGGAAGGCTACACCGCGGCCGAGGTCGCGAAGGTCATTCAGGACGGCCAATCGCGAATCGGGCGCGGCGATCCCGGCGGGCTGACCCCGCCCTATCGGATGCCGGGCTGGCACGACCGGATCAGCCGTCAGGATCTCGACGACCTGGTGCAGTACCTGATGAGCCTCTACCCGGAAGCTGCGGCGGAAAAGTGGCGGTGAATCGACTGAGTCGCACCGGCGAGTGCGGCGAGGCACGACCAAGGAGGAGACACATATGGCAATCATGACGCGGTGTTCCACGACATCGCTTCTCACGCGGGTCTGCCTGGCCACGTTCGTGAGCGGCGCCCTCGCCCCATCACCGGCTCAGGCGACGCCGGCGTTCGCGCGCCAGTTCAACGCCAAGTGCAGCATGTGTCACGCGCCGCTGCCGCCGCGTCTGAACAACCTCGGCCTCACGTTCAAGCGGCTCGGCTACCGGCTGCCCGACACCAACGAGGACGGGCGTCTCGTTCTTCAGGACAAGCCAAGTCGCTCGCTCGGCGACAACTTCGCGCTGATTGGCGACTTCCGGGTCGAGGGCGCCCGGGGCCAGCCCACGCCGCTGAGCATGCACGAGTTCGAACTGGTCGGCGCCGGTACCGCCGGTGCGCACCTGTCGTTCGCGGCGGAGGTGGCGTGGGAAGAGGGCGAATTCGAGATGGAGGGCTACGAAGGCCAGTTGCTGCTCGGCCGGCCGGACATGAATCTCACGGCTCGCGTCGGGCTGGTGAATCCACTGCTCTGGGACAAGTGGGGGCATCAGCGGCTCGGCGTCGCGCGCGCGCACCTGCTGAACAGGCGCGTTCCAGTCGGTGAGTTCGCCGGCTTTCGGCCGCGGGACATGCAGGAAGGCGTCGAGCTCGGCCTGAACCTCATCCGCGTCGGCGAGACCGGCGGCGCGCTGCGCACCACGTTCCTGTCGGTGGGCGTCTACAACGGGCTGAGCCCGGCGGGGCCCGAGCTCGGGGAACGCGACGACGCGAAGGACGTGATGGTGCAGGCCGTCCAACTGTGGGGCGAGAGCCACACGGTCGGCGCCTTCTGGTATCGAGGCAGCGTCACCGACATCGGCGATCCCGCGTTTGACGACAGGTACCATCGCTGGGCGCTCTTCGGCAATTACGAGATGCGGCCCGGCACCGACGTGCTGGCCGGGTACATGGGCGGCCGGGACAGCACGACCGACCAGACGCTCCGTCGCGTCTCGAGCCGAAGCTGGTTCCTTGAATTGGATCAGACGCTGGTGCCCGGCGCTGTCGCGTTCGTGCGCTACGACCGCTTCGAGCCGCGCAAGTCGGTCGACAGCGTCAGGCGAAGCGGGCCGACCGTGGGCATCGCCGGCCAGCCGTTCGATCACTTGCTGCTCACCGCAGAGTACACCGGGCAGCGGGTCGGGAGCGGGACTCGCAGTCGTGACATCGTGCTGCGGCTCATCCTGATCTACTGAGGGCCGTCGTGGACACGCGTCATCGAGGATGGAGTGGGTGTATGAGATCGCCACAGCTCGTTCTTGCCACGGGAACCGCGCTCGCCGTCATGCTGACGGCCGGGCTCGCGAAAGAGGCGCAGGACACGCTTGATCCGCGGATCGCGGCGTACGACAAGGGACCCGCCTCGATCGACGTATCCAAGTACCCGCCCGACATGCAGCCGCGCTACAAGTTGTTTGCCACGCGCTGCAGCAAGTGCCACACGCTCGCCAGGCCGATCAACTGCGACTTCGTGCTCGAGGACGAGTGGGAACGCTACGTGAAGCGCATGATGCGCAAGCCGGGTTCGGGCATCAGCGCCAGGGACGGCAAGGAGATCTTCGAGTTCCTGGCGTTCGACTCGAAGACCCGCAAGAAGGCGCTCTACGACAAGCGCAAGGGCGGCGGGCTGTCGCCCTGAGGCTGCGGTCCGCAGACGTTCAATCGAATGTACATGCGCCGAGCCCTTCACTTCAGCCTGGTTGCGCTGCTTGCGGCCATCGGATCGGCGTGGGTCCTGCCCGCGGCGCCGGTGACCCAGCCGCTCGCCTTCAATCACGCCGCGCACGACGCCGTGACGTGTGCCGTCTGTCATGACGGCGTGGCTGGCCGGCAGCGGGCAGGCCTGCCGTCGGCCGATGTGTGCTTGAGATGCCATGCGACCGCGCCGGCGGCCGTGGCCGCGGGGGAGTGGGGGCGTCTGGTGAGCGGCGATGCGCCGCTCTGGAATCGGGTCACGACGGTTCCCGGCCACGTCATGTTCTCACATCGCCGGCACGTGGCCATCGCGGGCCTGGCGTGCGAGTCCTGCCACCGAGACATCGGCCGCAGCACGACACCACCGCGCCGCGCGCCCGTCCGACTCGACATGGACGCCTGCATCGGCTGCCACCGGACCGAGGGCGCCAGTGAGGACTGCACCGGATGCCACCGCTGAACGACCGCATCAGCCGACGCAGTTTTCTCTTCTATGGCGGCGCGGCCGTGACCGGCGTGACTCTGGGTCAGCTCGCGCGGCGCCAGCTCACCTGGGCTGACGCGCGGGCGGCCGCGTCCGGAAGCGAGAAAGAGCAGTGGGCAGTTTCGGTCTGCCGCGAGTGTGCGGCGTCGTGCGGCGTGCGCGCACGGTTGATTGACGACAGACCCGTCAAGCTGGAGGGCAACCCGCTCTGCCCGATCAGCCGGGGCCGGCTGTGCGCCAAAGGCCAGGCGGCCATCGAGGCCTACTACGATCCCGACCGCCTCACCGGGCCGGCCAGGCGCGTCGGGGCGCACGGATCCGGCGCGTGGGAGCGGATCTCCTGGGAGCAGGCGATCGAGGAGCTGGCCGGCCACCTGCGGAGCACCGGCGGCCAGCCGGACCAATTGCTGGCCATCGGGGCTGAGGAGGCCGGTCCGGTCGGCGACCTGTGGGCGCGCGTGTGGCGCGCCGCCGGCGCCCACGTCCACTCGACCGCCATGCCGACGGCGGCGCGGCTCCGCGACCGGTTCGCCTCGCTGACGGGCGTCGCCGCTGATCCGCACTTCGACCTCGAGTTCGCAACCCACGTCCTGTCGTTCGGCGCGCCGGTCGTTGAGGACTGGCTGTCGCCCGTCTCGACGCAGCGCGCCTTCGGTCGGTTTCGGCGCTTCAACGGCCGGCCGCGCGGCCGCTTGATTCAAGTTGACAGCCGCCGGTCGGTGACGGCCCGCAAGGCGGACGAGTGGATCGCCGTACCGGCCGATCGGCAGGCCGCACTCGCATACGGCATCGCCGCCGCGCTGCTCCGGGAGAACCGCGTCGACCGCGCCGGGCTGGAGCCGTACCTGCGAAAGCTCGATGACTTCGAGCGTGGAGTGACGACCCGGTTCACGCCGGATGAAGTCGCCGCCGCGACCGGCGTGCCGGTGGTGACCGTGCTTCGACTGGCCCGTGACCTCGTGCTGGCCGAGCGGCCGCTGGTCGTCGTCGGGGCCGACGCGCCACGCGAACTCGTCGATGCTGCGCTCGCGCTCGACATGCTCATCGGGGCGTTCGATCGACCCGGCGGGATCTACGCGGCCTCGCCGCCGGTCTACGCCACGGAAGCCGCCACTGCTCCCGGCGAGGCGACCCCGACGACGGCGAGAATCGTCCTGCTCCGTGACGCGGCCGAGTTCCGCTCGCTGGCGACGACACCCCTTCTCGAACCCGCTCTGAGCACCGCCGACCTCGTGGTGTCCTTTTCGCCCTTCCTCGACGAGGCCGCCAGCGTGGCGGACCTCGTGCTGCCCACGCACACGGCGCTGGAAAGCTGGCACGCCGTAGTGCCCGCCACCGGCGCGTCCAGCCCGACCATCGCCATCGCTAGGCCGGCCGTCGCCCCGCTGCTCGACACGCGCGACCTCATCGATGTCCTGAAGACCGTCGCGGACGCGGTCGGCGGCCCGATGGCCGCCGCCTGCTCCTGGTCGTCGTCCGAGGAAGCGGTCGCCAATCAGCTCGCGACGCTGGCCTCAACACGCCGCGGGGGACCGTACACGTCCGTCTATCAGACCGAGTGGCTGCATCAGCTCGAGCGGGGCGGGTGGTGGACGGCGGTTGCAGAGACCCCGGAGGCCATTGCGGAGGCCATCGTCAGCGCCGGCGGGTGGGCCGATCCCTTCTTCGAAGCCGGGCAGATCCGCCGTCGTCTGGTGGAGCTGGGAGGGTGCTCGTTCGCGGCCCTCCCGGTCCTGCGCCCGGCCCCGCCGTTGGCGTCGCGCGCCGATCCGCTTCAACCGCTCCAGATGGAAACGTTCGTCCCGGTCGTGGTCAGCCGGCTCGGCAGCCCGAACCAGCCGGGCCTGTACGAGGTGCTGGGTCAGCCGGACGCACAGCCATGGGGCGCGTGGGTGGAAGTGAGCCCGGAAACCGCCGCCGCCGTCGGTATGAAGACCGGCGACCGGGCGAGCGTGGAGTCAGAGTCGGGGAGCATCACGGCGTCGGTTGTGGTCGTCGAGGGAATGCTGCCCGGCACGGCCGCACTCGCGTTCGTACCCGCTGTGCCGACCGGCGGACGGTGGGCCCGCGAAATCGCCCAGGACGTCCGCAGCCTTGCCCGGGAAGAGGCGTTGCGCGCCGGGCCGATCGCCGTGCGTCTCGTCAGGATCTAGGAGGACGAATGGCGCGCTGGGGCCTCGTGATCGACCTCGACAGGTGCACGGCCTGCCAGGCCTGCGTCGTCGCCTGCAAGCACGAGAACAATGTGCCCTTTTCGACGCCGGCGTCGGCCGCATCCGGCCGGCTGCTGACCTGGATCCAGCTCGTCGCGGTGGAAACGAGAAGCCACGGCGGGTCGACGCCGCTGCCGCTCATGTGCCAGCAGTGCGACCGGCCTCCATGTACGGACGTGTGCCCGACGAGCGCGACGTATCTGAACGCCGAAGGCATCGTGGCGCAGATCTACCCGCGATGCATCGGGTGCCGGTACTGCACGAACGCCTGCCCGTACGCCGTCAAGGTGTTCAACTGGCACACGCCTGACTGGCCCAATCCCATGGACGGCCTGCGCAACCCCGACGTGTCGGTTCGGCCCAAGGGCGTCGTGGAGAAGTGCACCTTCTGCCACCACCGGTTGATGCGCGCCCGCGAGCAGGCGCGCGTCGAGGGCCGCGAGGTCTCGAACGAAGACTACGTGCCCGCCTGCGTCGAGACATGCCCGGCCGAGGCCATGGTCTTCGGCGACCTCGACGACCCGAACAGCCAGGCCGCGGTGCTCGCGGCCAGCTCGAGGGCGTTCCGATGGATGGAGGAACTGGGCACCCGGCCCAAGGTCATCTACCTGCGGGAAGGAGAGTAGTTGTGGGCAGTTCGAACGGCGCGCGCGACGAGTACGCGGACATCACCCGGCCGGTGTTGACTGCGGGTCCGTCGTTCAGACGGTGGACGTTAGGGCTCGGTGCGGTCGTCGCGTGGGCGATTGTCGCCTGGGCGTGGCAGCTCGCCTCCGGCCTCGGAGAGACCGGCCTGGGCCGCCCGGTCTACTGGGGCCTCTACATCACGAACTTCGTCTTCTTCATCGGCGTGTCGCATGCCGGCACGCTCATCTCCGCGATCCTGCGCATCGTCAATGCCGAATGGCGCCGGCCCATCACGCGGATGGCGGAGATCATCACCGTCCTCGTGCTCTTCTTTGGCGTTGGCAACGTGCTGCTCGATCTCGGCCGTCCCGATCGCGCGCTGACTGTCATCCTGCATCCGCACTTCAGGTCGCCGTTGCTGTGGGACATCATGAGCATCAGCGTCTACCTGGCGGCCAGCTCCGTCTACCTGTACCTGCCGCTGATACCGGACATCGCCCGCCTGCGCGATCAGACTGACGGGTGGCGCCACCGGTTGTACCGGCGCCTGTCGATCGGATGGACCGGCACTCCGCGCCAGTGGCACCGGCTCGAGCGCACGATCGGTGTCATGGCCATCGTCGTCATTCCCATCGCCGTCTCGGTGCACACCGTGGTGTCGTGGGTCTTTGCAATGACGATTCAGCCGATGTGGCACTCGACGATCTTCGGACCGTACTTCGTCGTCGGTGCCATCTTCTCCGGCATTGCCGCCATCATCATCGCGATGGCAATCGTGCGACGCGTCTACGCGCTCGAACGGTACCTGCAGCCGATTCACTTCAACAATCTCGGGCTGTTGATGCTCGTGATGGCCTGCCTATGGTTCTACTTCACGTTCGCCGAGCACCTGACGACGTGGTACGGCCAGGAACCGGACGAAATCCGCGTGTTCAACGCCCGTCTGTTCGGTCCGTTCGCGCCGTTCTTCTGGCTGATGGTCGTCACGTGCTTCGTCGTGCCCTTCGCGATTCTCGCCAACTCGCGCACCCGGACCATCCGGGGCACGGTGATCGCGTCGATTTCGGTCAGCGTTGGAATGTGGCTGGAGCGATTTGCCATCGTCGTGCCCTCGCTGTCGAATCCCCGTGCGCCGATCCACACGTTCACGTATGTGCCGAGCTGGGTCGAGTTGTCCCTCATGGCAGGCTGCTTCGCTGCGTTCACGCTCCTCTACATGGGGTTCACGAAGCTGTTTCCGTGCATTTCAATCTGGGAGCTGCGGGCGGAAGACCATGCGCCGGCGGACGTGGCACGCGATGCCTCGCCGACTGCCCGGATGGCGGAGGCGTGATGCGACCGGTCCTCATGGTCTTGTGCCTGACGATGCTCGGAGCGGCGGTCGCCGTGCGGGCCGGCCAGCCTGGCTCCGTCCGCCTGTCCGTGGAACTGCCGGACAACCCGGCCGCCGGCGCGCGGCTCTTCGAAGAGAAGCACTGCGTGCGGTGCCATGCGCTCGGCGGCGAGGAGCAGCGCGTGGGGCCCGACCTGGGCCGGATCCACATCATCGGAAGCGTGCTCGACGTGGCGGGGGCATTCTGGAACCACGCACCCGTCATGCGCGAGAAAATGCGGGACATGAAGATCCCCGCTCCCGTTCTCTCGGCCGGTGAGATGGCGGACTTGCTCGCGTTCCTGACGGCGTACCGGTACTACCTCACCGAGCTGGGTCTGCCCGGGAATGCGCAGCGCGGTCTGGCGGTCTTTCGAGCCAAGTCCTGCGACAAGTGCCACGGCGGCAGGGGCGACTGGGACCGTCCCGGCCCGAGCCTCGACAGCTATCGCGGCCAGTTCTCGGCCATCCAAATGGCCGAGACCATGTGGAACCACGGACGGGAAATGGCTCCCGTCATGCGCGCCCGGGGCGTGCCCTGGCCGAAGTTCGAAGGCCGGGAGATGGGCGACCTGCTCGCCTACCTGCAGGCGGGCAGTGAGGGCTTCGGCGGCGATCGCGTGTACTTCGAGCCCGGCAGCCCGCGGCGGGGCCGCGAGCTCTTCCAGGCGAAACGCTGCATCGCCTGCCACGCGATCGCCGGTCAGGGCGGTCGGCGGGGTCCCGATCTGGGTATTCGCAGGCGGGACCTCGTCGGATCGGTCTCATCGATCGCCGGGCTCATGTGGAATCACAGCCCGGTCATGGCCGTCGAAGCCGCCCGCTCCGGGATTCCCCCCGTCGTGTTCTCCGGTCAGGAGATGGCCGACATCATTGCGTACCTCTATTTCGTCAACTACGCGATGGTCGTCGCGGCGCCGGACCGCGGGGCCGAGATCTTCCGCGACCGGTGTTCGATCTGCCATTCGGTGGACGGGGGCGACCGCATCGGTCCTGACCTGGGCGCGTCCCCGGGGCTCGACGAACCGCTGGCCATCATCACGACGATGTGGAATCACGCGCACGAAATGGAGCAGGAACTCCGGCGCCAGGGCCGCGCGTGGCCCCGCTTTGCCCCAGGGGAGGCGGCCGACCTGGCGGCGTTCCTACTGGCTCGCCGCGGTGCGCGCGACGCGGCCGGCCGGCCCGTCGCGTCCTACTGACGACACTTCGTATCCCGTTTACGGTTCTGTGATTCCGGGCGGCCGTACCCGGTCGAGCCCGCCACCTTTCCGGCCAGGCAGGATGGACTGATTCCTGCACTCACCCATGCGCACGGAGTTTCTGTCGCATGGGTGCTGCCCTCGTCGAACCCACCTACACCGCGGGTCTGTCGGATCCCCTCGGGGACCGATCGATCTGCTTCACCGCCCAGGGCGCGACGTCGCTCGAGCTGCTGCGCTTCCGGCGCGTGCTCGGTGACGCGCCCGGCTTCGAAGCCGCGGTTCGATCGAGTGTCGAGGCGCTGGGGCGGCTGGATCCGGCCTTCGCCACCGTCCAGGGTGTCGAGCGGCTGCCGGAATCAGGCGGGCTGGTCCTGACGTCGGTCCGTCCAGGCAGCCGCCGCCTGTCCGAGTCGATCGCGCGCGCGCGCGGCACGGCGTACGCCGTCGATCTCGTCCTGGCCATCAGCCCGGCGCTGGCGCTGCTCCACAGCATCGGCCACGCGCACGGCGCCCTCACGCCGGAACGCATCGTCCTCACCCGCGACGGCCGACCCATCGTCGTCGAGCACGTGCTGGGCGCGGGTCTCGACGCGCTCGGGCGGTCGGCCGCCGGCTTCCAGGCCTTGACCGGCGTGGCCGTGCCGGGAGGCGACCGCCCGGTCCGGGTGGATCCGCGACTCGACGTCATCCAGCTCGGGCTCATCTCGTTGTCGCTCGTGCTCGGCCGCCGGCTGGCGCCGTCGGATTATCCCGGCCGGATCGTCGCATCGCTCGATCAGTTCTCACAGTTCGACCCCGAGGCGGCCGCAGCCTTCCGCCCGTGGCTCGAGCGTGCGCTGCAGCTCGGTGACCGTCCGTTCGGCGACGCCTCCGAGGCTCTGGCGGCGGTCAAGGCGCTGCCCGCGGAGCTGCGCGCGAAGCCCGCGTCGCCGCCTCACGAGCTGCCGCCGCTCCCGCCGGCCACCGAGACCCCGGTGGGCGACGCCGAACCCGACACCGTCCGGCCGGCGCCGGAATGGATGACCGTCGCTCGCTGGGCCGCGCCGGCGCTCGCGGCCTTCGTGGGGGCTGTGGTGCTCGGCGTGCCGTCCTTCTCGGGCCGGGGCGCAACGACTACCGGCGCGGTCCGGTTGAACACGCCGTCGCTTGCCGCGCCGGTTGGGCCCGCCGCGTGGGTGCCCAGGTCCGTCATGACGCAGGCAGGCGCGAGCGCAGCGCCGCTGGCGCAGGGCACGATTGAACCGCCTGCGGCAGCCGACGCGACGGTCGCGACATCGACCCCGCCCGCCAGCCTCGGCAGCGTGATCGTCGAGTCGCCAATCGAGCTGCAGGTGTACAGAGGCGACACCCTGCTGGGGTCCTCGGACGGGCCGCTGTCGCTTGCCGCCGGCGCGCATACGGTGGACCTGGTGAACGACGAGCTCGGGTTTCGCGTGCGGCAGACGATCGACGTCACCGCCGCAGCGAGCGTCACCGTGACCGTCGCCATCCCCAACGGCCGGCTCGACGTCAACGCGGTCCCGTGGGCGGATGTGTGGATCGACGGCGCGGCCGCCGGCCAGACGCCGCTGGCCAACCTGGCGCTGCCGATCGGCGCGCACGACGTCGCCTTCCGCCATCCGCAGCTCGGCGAACGCCGCGAGACCGTCGTCGTGAAAGCCGACGGCGTCGCGCGCGTCAGCGTCGTCTTCCGGCAGTGAGGTGCACGATGACCAATCGAGGCAGGCCTGTGACGCGGACGGCGTGGCTGATGCTCGGCCTCGCGCTCGCGGCGACGCACGCCGGCGCGCAGGAGCCGCTGACCCTGGCGAAAACGCACTACGCGTCGGCAGCCTACGAGGACGCGCTGCTGGCGCTCTCGGCGGTGGGCCCCACGGTGCCGGAGTCGCAGGCCACGGAAGCCGCCGCCTACCGGTTCTTCTGTCTCCTCGCCCTCGGGCGGACCGATGAAGCGAAGGCCGCCGTCGCCGCCGTCGTCGGCATCGATCCCTCGTACCGTCCGACCGAAGCGGAGGCGTCGCCGCGCGTGCGCGCCTTCTTCGACGAGACGCGGCAGCCCATTCTGGCCAGCGTCGCGAGAGACCGGTTCGCCTCGGCCCGGCAGGCGTTCGACCGGGGTGACCTCGTCGCGGCGTCGTCGGGGTTTGGCCGCGTGCTCGAGGTGATCGATCAGATCGAGCAGGAAGACGGGGACGTCGCCGCCCTGCGGACCTTGGCGGCGGGATTCAAGGACCTCGTCGATCGAACGGCTGCCCGGGCCGAGGCGGCCGGCGCCGCGGCCGCGCCTGTCGACGCCGAACCGGCGGCTCCGCCCGATCCTGGTGCGGACCGCGTCTACACGGATGACGACCCCGGCATCACCCGGGCCGTGCCTCGCGCGCGCGCCCTTCCGCAGTGGTCGCCCACCGCCCTGGCTGACTCCGGGATTGAGTTCTCGGGCGTGATTGAGGTGATCATCGACCGGGCGGGCAAGGTCGAGTCATCGAGGATGCTCGACAGCGTGCATCCGCTCTATGACTCGCTCCTGCTGCGCGCCGCGTCGGTCTGGCGCTTCAAGCCGGCGACCAAGGACGGGACGCCCGTCCGCTACCAGTACCGCCTCGGCGTTCGCGTCGGGAAAGACAGCTAGTGTCGCGCCGCTGACTCGATCCCGCGCCGCACACTTGCGCGCCCGGGCGTGCGCGCCGCCGCGAGATCGAACGCCGCGCGCGCCTGCTCGATCCGGCCCAGCTTCAGCAGTTCCTCACCAAGCAACTCGGACGTCGGCTTGACGATGCGCGGCGGCCCGAACTCGAAGGGCAGGGCGCCCTCGGCCGCGGCAGCGGCCTCGAGCGTCCGAAGGCCCTCGTCGGCCCGGCCCGCGGCGATGGCCAGCAGCCCGCGCAGCTCGTCGCCTGCGATTCGCGTCTGGTCGTCGCTCGTCGTGAGCGCAGCGAGCCGCCGTGCCGGGGCGGGATCGCCGCGCCTGAGCGCGGCGAACGCGTTGACCCAGTCGTAGTTGAACTGCCGGCGCGAATCGGCCGGGGACGTGCTCGCCGGCGGCGTCCATGTCCATCGGCTCGCCAGGCTCCAGTCTTCCGTGTCGAGGATCTGCCGGGCCCGCATGGAGATGAAGTAGCCCTGTTCCTCGGCCGTGGGCTCTTCGGCCATCCGCGCATGGCACCGGTCCATCAGCGACCCCGCTTCGTCCACCTGCTCCAGCATCAGGTGGCCGTACTGCAGCCACGACGAGTAATGCCCGCAGACGTTCGCCCGCCGGCCCTGGGCGAGGTTGTCGGCATCCTGGCGGTCCCGGGCCCGGATGTTCGCGGCGACGACGTCCTC
>Ga0326597_10007345_pt1 | contig 15002 bp, 13 predicted proteins | sample RVTome_12_FD_203789 | JGI IMG/M metagenome (GOLD analysis project Ga0326597, IMG submission 203789) | Soil microbial communities from uranium-contaminated site in the Upper Colorado River Basin, Wyoming, United States - RVT100D185 | ecosystem: Environmental > Terrestrial > Soil > Contaminated >... | reverse complement strand
CCGCTCGCGCCGAGACCCGGTCCCCAGGTCGCCGCCCCTCCAGCGCCGGGCACGACGACGCCCAGGCGCACGACGCCGCCGCCGGCGCAGCGCAGGCCGTCGCCGAACAGGACGCCGTCGCCGTTGTTGACCGCGTTGAGGCCGGCGAAGCACAACGCCGGCTGGCCCGGGATCAGGTTCGAGCCGTTCATCGTCAGCGTGTCGATCGAGACGCTCGTGCTGCCGCCTCCGACCAGCACCGCGCCGGCGCCGCTCGAGTTGGCGCAGCCCGCGCCGCTCGCCCCGGAGTTGCCGCACGGGCAGATCGTGCCCGAGCCGTCACCGAAGCAGTAGGCGATGCCCGAGCCGACGTCGTACTCGACGATGTAGCCGGCGTTCCCGCCCCAGTCGATCGCCACGTCGTTCCAGGTCGGCCCGAGGTGGTCGAAGGCGGCGTAGTGCTCCGTGCCGGCCCAGTTGTTCGGCTCGCCCGGGAACCAGCTCGTGTACCCGTACGGCTCGCCGGTCACCCACACCCAGCCGCCGTCCGGCTCGTAGAAGCCGGGATCGTTCGGATCCTGCCACAGGCCGATCCAGTAGCGGTCGAGCGGCATGCCGCCCAGCGTCGCGTACAACCACTGGTTCTCCTCGTCGTCGGCGACCGTCGCCAGGTGTCCGGGCACGCCCTGGTACGAGAGCTGCTGCGCCGCGGCCTGGGCCTGGTCCCAGGGGATGCCGCCGGGCACCGCGATCGCCTCGTAGTAGTGGCCGGTGTGCGGGAAGAGGACCGGGCTCTGCGCCGTGGCCGGCGCGGCCAATGCCGCGACGCCGAGCGCGATGGGGATCGATCGTCGTGTTCTCATGGCTCTCACCTCCGTCGGCGGCGCAGGTCCTCGGCCGCCTCCACGATCATCCACCGCCGGAGCGCCGGATGGAAGACCCCTTGGCCGCACTCTCCCTCGGAGCCGCCTGGAACGGCCCCCGCGGCCGGCGCGCGGCCCCGCCCCCTCGCGGGGCGCGCCCAGACCGCCTGGCGCGCTCCTTTGCTACGCTGCGCGCGTGTCCTGCCTCGCCGTCTCCGCCACCACCGGCTGCGCGGGCGCGGGGCTCGCGGCCGAGCTCGAGCCCTCCCCGCGCCGAGCACGAGTCGGTCGCGCCCGGACGGGAGCTCGAACGACGGCGACCTGCACGATCCCGGCGGCCGCGGCCGTCCTGCTCGCGGCCGCCTGCGCCTCGCCCCCGCCCCCGGCCACGCGCATCGTCGGCGCGCTGCTCGTCGACGGCACGGGCGCGGCCGCGCGCGCGGCCGAGGTGCGCATCCGCGGCGAGCGCGTGGTCGCCGTCGCGCCGCTGCTCGAGCCGCTCCCGGACGAGGAGGTGATCGACGCGGCCGGCCTGGTCCTCGCACCCGGCTTCATCGACACGCACAGCCATCACGACTCCGGCCTGCTAGCAGCCCCCGCGGCGCGCGGCGCGGTCTGCCAGGGCATCACGACCATCGTCGTCGGCCAGGACGGCGACTCGCACTGGCAGCTCCGCGACTGGTTCGAGCGCCTGGAGCGCGAGCCGCCGTCGGTCAACGTCGCCTCCTACACCGGGCACGGCACGCTGCGCGAGCTGGCGATGGGCGACGACTTCCGGCGCCCGGCGACGCCCGCCGAGATCGCCGACATGCGCGCGCTGCTGGCGGCTGACATGACGGCCGGGTCGCTGGGCCTCTCGAGCGGCCTCGAGTACGACCCGGGGGCCTACGCCACGACCGCAGAGCTGATCGAGCTCGCCCGCGTCGCGGCATGGTACGGCGGGAGCTACGTCAGCCACCTGCGCAGCGAGGACCGCGCGCTGTTCGCGGCCATCGAGGAGCTCGTGGGCGTCGGCCGCGAGGCCGGCCTGCCGGTGCACGTCTCGCACGTCAAGCTGGCGATGAAGAGCCTGTGGGGCCGCGCCGGAGACCTCATCGCGCGCCTGGAGGACGCGCGCGCGGAAGGGATCGAGGTCACGGCCGACGTGTACCCGTACACGTACTGGCAGTCGACCATGACCGTGCTGCTGCCCGAGCGCGACTTCGAGGACCGCGCCGCGGCCGAGTTCGCGCTGACGGAGCTGGCACCGCCCGAGGGCATCGTCCTGGCGCGCTTCGACGCGCAGCCCGAGTACGCCGGGCGCACCTTGGCCGAGGTCGCCGCCCTGCGCGGCACGGACGCGGTCACGGCCTACCTCGACCTGATCCGCGCGGCGCGAGCGGCCGGGGCCGGCGAGAGCATCATCGCCACCAGCATGGACCCGGCCGACGTGCGCGCCCTGGCGGCGTGGCCGGGCAGCAGCTTCTGCTCGGACGGCTCGTCGGACGGCGGACACCCGCGCGGGCACGGCGCCTTCGCGCGCGTGCTCGGGCGTTTCGTGCGCGCAGAGGGCGTGCTGTCGCTCGAGCAGGCGGTGCACAAGATGACGGGGCTGCCGGCGCGCCAGCTCGGCCTCTCCGAGCGCGGCTGCGTGCGGCCCGGCGGGCAGGCCGACCTCGTGCTCTTCGATCCGGCGCGCGTGATCGACCGCGCCACCGTCGCGCATCCGCACGCGGCGCCCGCGGGCATCGAGCGCGTGTGGGTCAACGGGTGCGTCGTGTGGGACGGCGAGCGCGCAACCGGCGCGCGCTGCGGCGCGGTCCTGCGCCGGAGCGTCGCGCCTTGAGCACCGGGACGGGCCGCGCGATCGTGCTCGCCAACGGCCTGTACGACACGTGCTTCGCCAAGACCGCGCACGGCCTGGTGCGCGGGCCCAGCCGCTACGAGCTGCTCGGCGTGGTCGACCCCGCGCAGGCCGGGCGCGACGCGGGCGAGGCGCTCGACGGCAACGCGCGCGGCATCCCCGTGCGGGCGGCGCTGGCGGAGTTCCTCGATGCCGGAGTGCGGGCGACTCACTGCGTCGTCGGCGTGGCGACCGAAGGCGGCGCCCTGCCCGCAGCGCTGCGCGCCGACCTGCTAGTCGCGGCGCGCGCCGGGCTGACGCTGGTGAACGGGCTGCACCAGCTACTCGCGGACGACGCCGAGCTGGCGAGCCTCGCGGCCGGCGCCGGCGGCGCGATCCTCGACCTGCGCCGGCCGCGTCCGGTGTCCGCGCTGCGCTTCTGGACGGGCGAGATCCTGGAGCTCGACGTGCCGCGCGTGGCCCTGCTCGGCACCGACTGCGCGGTCGGCAAGCGCACGACCGGCCAGATCCTGCTCGCCGCCCTGCGCGCCGCGGGCCTGCGGGCCGAGATGGTCTACACCGGCCAGACCGGCTGGCTGCAGGGGCTCGAGCACGGCTTCCTGTTCGACGCCACGCCGAACGACTTCGTGGCCGGCGAGCTCGAGCGCGCGCTCCTTTCCTGCGCGCGGGCGACGGCGCCGGACGTGATCCTGATCGAGGGCCAGTCGTCGTTGCGCAACCCGAGCGGGCCGGCCGGGGCCGAGCTGGTGCTCTCCGGCGGAGCGCGCGGCGTGGTGCTGCAGCACGCGCCGGCGCGCGAGCACCATCAGGGCTTCGAGCGGCGCGGCTGCCGCATCGCGCCGATCGGCGAGGAGATCGAGCTGCTGCGGCTGTACGGCGCGCAGGTCTGGGCCGTCGCGCTGCACGAGGGCGAACTGGACGAGCAGGCGGCCGAGGCCTCCCGCACCGGCCTCGAGCGCGAGCTCGGCCTGCCGGTCGTACGCCCCCTGCGCGGGGGAGCCGAGGCCCTGGCGCGGGTCGTGGCAGCGCGCGTTTCCGCGCCAGAGCGGCGATGAAGATCGTGCGCGTCGAGAGCTGGCGCCAGCACGTGCCGCTCGCGCGGCCCTACGCGATCTCGTCCGGCACGACCGACGCCGTCGAGCTGTTCTTCGTGCGCGTCGTGGGCGAGCGCGAGATCGGACTCGGCAGCGCCTCGCCGATCGAGCTCATCACGGGCGAGAGCATCGACGCCTGCGCGGCGGCGCTCGAGCCGGCGCGACTGGATTGGCTGGCCGGGCGCGACGCGACGCGCATCGGCGAGCTGTGCGAGGCGGCGGCCGAGCTCCTCGGCCGCACCCCGGCGGCGCGCGCGGCGCTCGACACGGCGCTGTTCGACCACTTCGCGCGCACGCTGCACTCGCCGCTGGTCGACCTCCTCGGGCGGCGCTGCGGGCCGCTGGCGACCTCGGTCACGGTCGGCATCCAGCCGATCGACCAGGCCCTGGCGCAGGTCGACGAGGTCCTCGGGCGCGGCTTCCGGCGCCTGAAGGTCAAGCTCGGGCGCTCGATCGACGAGGACCTCGCGCGCCTGCGCGCGATCCGCGCGCGCGCGGGCCCCGAGGTGCCGATCCGGGTCGACGCCAACGAGGGCTACGATCTCGAGGCGACGCTGCGGCTGGGCGCCGCGCTGGCGGAGCTGGACCTGGAGCTGGTCGAGCAGCCGCTGCCGCGCGCGCGCGACGCCGACCTGGCGCGGCTGCCGCCGGAGCTGCGCGGGGTGCTGGCGCTCGACGAGAGCGTGCACGACGAGGCGGACGCCCGCGCGCACGCGCGCCGGCCGGGCTCGTGCGCGGCCTTCGTGGTCAAGCTGATGAAGTGCGGCGGCGTCTCGCCGGCGCTCTCCATCGCCGAGGTGGCCGCCGGCGCCGGCCGCGACCTGATGTGGGGCTGCATGGACGAGAGCGCCGTCAGCATCGCGGCCGCGCTGCACGCGGCCTACGCCTCGAGCGCCACGCGCTACCTCGATCTCGACGGCAGCTTCGACCTGGCGCGCGACCCGGCCGAGGGCGGCTTCCGGCTCGTGGACGGCGAGCTGCACGTCCTGGACGAGCCCGGGCTCGGCGTGCGGTTGGGGGACTGAGAGGCTGAGCAAGAATCGATGATACAGCCTCTCAGATGCCGTTTGGCCCAACGCCTGGCGGCGTTGGCGCCCGTTCGCGAGCAATTCTTGCTCGCTCTCTGAGCGGCGCCTACTGGAAGCCCCTGGACTGCGTGGAGTACGGTGCCCGCCATCGCACTCCACGACGTCCGGAGGCACTCCGTGAAGAAGCTCCCCTGCACGCTCCTCGTCGCCGCCTGCGTCGGCTGCGTCGTCGGTCGCTCGCACCGCTCGCCGGACTTCGACGTCCTCATCAGTGGCGGGACCGTGTACGACGGGGGCGGCGGGCGGCCGTTCATCGCCGACGTGGGTCTACGCGGCGACTCGATCGCGCGCATGGGCGACCTGTCAGGCACCCGTGGCAGGGTCGAGCTGGACGCGACCGGACTGGCCGTCGCGCCGGGCTTCGTCAACATGCTGAGCTGGGCGGTCGAGTCCCTGATCGAGGACGGCCGATCCCTGAGCGACATCCGCCAGGGCGTGACGCTCGAGGTCTTCGGCGAGGGCGAGTCCTGGGGGCCGCTGAACGATGACATGAAGCGCGTGCTGGTCGAGCGGCAGGGCGACGTGCGGTACGACGTCGAGTGGACGACGCTGGGCGAGTACCTGGAGTACCTCGAGCAGCGCGGCGTCTCCCCCAACGTGGCCTCCTTCGTCGGGGCCACGACGGTTCGCGTCCACGAGCTCGGCTTCGAGGACCGCGCACCGACGACGGACGAGCTCGAGCGCATGCGCGCGCTCGTGCGCCAGGCCATGCTGGAGGGCGCGCTCGGCGTCGGCTCGTCGCTGATCTACGCCCCCGCCTTCTACGCCGACACGGACGAGCTGATCGAGCTGTGCCGGGTCGCGGCCGAGTACGGCGGACGCTACGTCACGCACCTGCGCAGCGAGGGCGGGCGCCTGCTCGAGGCGCTCGACGAGACCGTCGCGATCGCGCGCGCGGCCGGCATCGGAGCCGAGGTCTACCACCTCAAGGCCGCCGGCGAGGCCAACTGGCCCAAGCTCGAGGACGTGATCGCGCGCATCGAGGCCGCGCGCGCAGCGGGCCTCGACTTGACGGCCGACATGTACACCTACACCGCCGGCGCCACGGGCCTCGACGCCGCGATGCCGCCCTGGGTCCAGGAGGGCGGCTACGAGGCCTGGGCCGCGCGCCTCTCCGACCCCGAGGTCCGCGCGCGCGTGCAGCGCGAGATGTCCACTCCGACGGACGAGTGGGAGAACCTGCTGCAGCTCGCCGGCTCGCCCGAGCGCGTGATCCTGGTCGGCTTCAAGAACGAGGCCCTGAAGCCCCTGACCGGCAAGACCCTGGCCGCGGTCGCCGCCCTGCGGGGCACGTCGCCCGAGGAGACCGCCATGGACCTGGTGGTCGAGGACGGGAGCCGCGTCGGGACGGTGTACTTCCTGATGTCCGAGGCGAACGTGCGACGCCAGATCGGGCTCTCCTGGGTGGCCTTCTGCTCCGACGCCGAGTCGCTCTGCCCCGAGGGGGTGTTCCTGGAGTCCGATCCCCACCCGCGCGCCTACGGCAACTTCGCCCGGCTGCTGGGCCGCTACGTGCGCGACGAGCGGCTCGTCCCGCTGCAAGAGGCGGTGCGGCGCCTGACCTCGTTCCCGGCCCAGAACCTGAAGCTCTCGCGGCGCGGTCGCCTGGTCCAGGGCTACCACGCCGACGTGGTCGTGTTCGACCCCGACACGGTCTGCGACCACGCGACCTACGCCGAGCCGCACCAACTCGGCACCGGCGTGCTGCACGTGTTCGTGAACGGGGTGCAGGTGCTGCGGGACGGCGAGCACACCGGCGCCTTGCCCGGGCGGGTCGTGCGCGGGCCGGGCTGGAGCGGCTGGCAGCCCGGGCGCTGACCACCTGAGGAACCCCGCCGCCGATCCCGCCCGCGCCCCGGGCGGGGCCCGCGGCGAGCGGAGCGGCCGTTGCGCGACCAATCTCCGAACGACCGCGTTCTCGCTGCGTCATTTTCTTCGTGCGGCGCTTGTCTGCGCGGGGGATCGCCCCCTAGGCTCCGCGCGAGCTCGGCGGCCCGATTCCCCTCCGGACGACGATCCCCGCATGCCCGACCGTCCGCTCCTCGACCGCATCCCCGTCTCGGTCAAGGGCCTGCTCGTCCTGCTGGCGCTGTATCTCTTCCTTATCGGCATCGGGGCCATGTCGACCGCCATGAAGTCGGTCGGCCTGGGTTACGTGCAGGGCTTGCTCGGCTCCGAAGCCCACCCGGTCGTGGCCCTGTTCGTGGGGATCCTGGCCACGACCCTGGTGCAGAGCTCCTCGACCACGACCTCGCTCTTGGTCGGGATGGTCGCCTCGGGCGCGGTGCCGTTCGAGGCGGCCGTCTTCATGGTGATGGGAGCCAACATCGGCACCACCGTGACCAACACGATCGTCTCGCTCGGCCACATCGGCCACTCGAACGAGTTCCGGCGCGCCTTCGCCGCCGCCACGGTGCACGACTTCTTCAACCTGATCGTCGTTGCGCTCCTGTTCCCGCTCGAGTGGGCGACGGGCGCCCTGAGCTGGGTCGCGAGGCAGCTCACGCAGGCCTTCCAGGGCGCCGGCGGTCTCAAGCTGGCCGACCCGATCAAGGCCATGACCAAGCCGGCCATCGGCGCGCTGAAGGATTGCTGCAACTGGATCTCGCAGGAGCACGGGGGGCTGATCCTGCTGATCGTCGCGATCCTCGCGACCTTCGTGGCGCTGATCGCCCTCGTGAAGCTCCTGAAGAGCATCATGGTCACGAAGCTCGAGAACCTGTTCGACCGGGTGATCTTCCGATCGCCCTACCGGGCGCTCGCGTTCGGCTTCGTCGTGACCGTCCTCGTCCAGAGCAGCTCGATCACGACCTCGGTGGCCGTGCCCCTGGTCGCAGCGGGCATCATCACCATCCACCAGGTCGTCCCGTACACGATGGGGGCCAACATCGGCACGACCGTCACGGCCCTGCTGGCGGCGCTCGGCGCGCTGGCGGTGGCCGAGCCCGGTGACCACGACGAGGCGATCCTCGCGCTGCAGATCGCGTTCCTGCACACGACTTTCAACGTCTTCGGAACCGCCCTGCTCTGGCGCTTGCGGTTCATTCCGATCGCCCTGGCGCAGGGCTTCGCGCGCCTGGCCGCTTGGAATCGCGCGCTCCCGCTGGTGTATATTCTGGTCGCCTTCTACCTCGTACCCTTCCTGGTCGTCTTCTTCGGAAGATGAGACCCTCATGGTGCTGCGCGAGATCCTGAAGCTGCTGCGCAGGGACAACCTGCAGGCGCAGGCCCTGCAGGAGTGCAACGAGATGCTCGACGTCTGCCAGCGCATGGTGCTGGCGTCGATCGAGTCGTTGCGCCGGCGCGACGACGCCACGATCGACATCGACATCCTGAGCCTCGACAAGAAGCTCAACTCGTTCGAGCGCGACGTGCGCCGCAAGGTCATGACGCACCTCTCGCTGGGGCACACCTCGGACATCAGCTCGGGCCTGGTGCTGGTCTCGATCGTGATCGACATCGAGCGCATCGGCGACTACTCGAAGAACATCTACGGGCTGGCGCGCAACCACCCCGAACGGCTGCACGCCGGAGAGCTGGAGCAGACCCTGATCCAGATCGAGACCCACGCGCTCGACCACCTCGCGCGCACGGTCAAGGCCTTCAAGAGCGGCGACACCGACGAGGCGCGCCGGCTGATGCACGACTACAAGGGCGAGATCTCGCGCCTGTGCGCCGAGCTCGAGGAGACGCTGGTCGCCGAGGAGGTCCCGCTGCGCCCCGGACAGGCGGCCACGCTCGCGCTCTACACGCGCTTCCTCAAGCGCGTCAGCGCCCACAGCCGCAACCTGATCTCGTCCCTGGTCAACCCCTTCGACCGGCTCGGCTACCCCGAGTAGCCCGGGGGCGAGCGCGTCAGGCCCCCGCCGCCGGCCGCGACCACCTGAAGAACCCGATCGCCTCCAGCTCGGCGCGCAGCTCCGCGCAGGCCGCCTCGGAGAGCTGCCGCAGCGGCGGCCGCACCGGGCCGCAGTCGACGCCGATCATCGCCATCAGGGCCTTGCAGGCGGGCCGGAAGTCGTGTCGCCCGAGAATCGCGATCAGCTCCTCCGCCCGGAGCTGGTCGCGCCGCGCCGACTCCATGTCGCCGGCCTCGAAGGCCGCGATCAGCCGCACGAAGAGCGGCGCGGCGAAGTTGTAGGTGCTGCCCACCGCGCCGCGCGCGCCGACCTCCAGGCCGGCCAGCAGCCCCCGGTCGAAGCCGAGCAAGCAGTCGAAGCGGCCGCCGTCCAGCTCGACACAACGCCGATACTCCAGCAGGTCGTCACAGGTGTACTTGGCCCCGCGCAGCGTCGGGATGCGCTCGGCGCCCGCCCGCAGGAGCTCCGGCACCGAGAGCCGCACGCCGGTCATGGCGGGGATGTGGTAGTAGTAGAAGGGCGTCTCGGGCGCCGCCGCGGCGATCGGCGTCAGGAACTCGACCAGCGCCGCGACGTCCACGGGCTTGAAGTAGCAGGGCGCCATGGCGGCGATGGCGTCGGCGCCGCGCCCTCGAGCGTGCCGCGCCAGCCGCACCGCGTCGGGCAGGCAGTTGCATCCCACATGCACGATGACGCGCAACCCGCACTCGGGCGCGAGCTCCAGCCAGCGGGCGGCGACGAGCTCGCGCTCCTCCGTGCTGAGCGAGTGGCACTCGCCGTTGGTCCCGCCGACGAACACCGCCGCGGCCCCGGAAGCGGCGACGTGTCGCGCCTGGGCCTCTATCCGCCCGGGATCGACGGCGCCGTGCGGGCCGAAGGGCGTGTGCGGCGGGGCGACCAGCCCGGTGAAGCGCGACATGGGCGGCGGAGTATAGCGCCCGGCGGTCCGCGCAGCGGCAGGCGGCGTCCCGCGCCGGGATCCCGCCCGCCGCCCCCGCCGCTCCCGCGCTCGGCGGCGAGGCGCGGGTCGAAGCGCGCGCTGCGCCCGCTCCCGGCGTCGAGGCCCGGGTGCCGATCCCGGGAGTCGACTATACTCCGCCCAATGAACGACGAGACCGTGCGCGGCGAGTGCCTGTGCGGGAGCGTGCGTTTCGAGGCCGACCTGCCGCCGCGCTTCGTCTCCCACTGCCACTGCCGCAACTGCACGCGCGCCCACGGCGCGGGGGTCGTGACCTGGGCCGGCTTCGACGCCGAGCGCTTCCGGCTGGTGGCGGGCGAGGAGCACGTCGAGCGCTACCGCACCGACACCGACGCGACGCGCAGCTTCTGCACGCGCTGCGGCACGACCATGCTGTTCGAGTCTCCGCGCTGGGCCGGCCAGGTGCACGTGACGGTCGCGAACCTGCTCGACCCCCTGGGCCAGGCCCCCGCCGGCCACGCCTACGCCGACCGCGCCCCGGACTGGTGCCCGATCCTGGACGACCTGCCGCGCTTCGGCGGCGAGTCGGGGATGGAGCCCGTGCCCCACTCCCAGGACTCCGCATGAACGACCAGCCCACTCGTCTCGACACGCGCATCGTCCACGCCGGCGAGCCGCGGCCTCGCATCCTCGGCGCGGTCTCGATCCCGATCTTCCAGTCGGCCATGTACGAGTACGGCGGCGAAGCCGACTACCACGACCTCAAGTACATCCGGCTCAACAACACGCCCAACCACGCGGCGCTGCACGCGAAGCTGGCTGACCTGGAGAGCGCCGAGGCCGCGCTCGTGACGGCCAGCGGGATGGCGGCCATCTCGACCGCGCTCCTGACCGTGCTGGACGCGGGCGACCACGCGCTCGTCCAGGACACGCTCTACGGCGGGACGCACGACCTGATCACGAAGGACTTCGCCGGCTTCGGCATCGAGTACGACTTCATCGACGCCGACGACCCCGACTCGTGGGAGGCGAAGCTGCGGCCGAACACCCGCGCGATGTACTTCGAGTCGCTCTCGAACCCGTTGATGGGGCTGCCGGACTTCGGCGCCGCGGTCGCCTTCGCGCGCGCGCACGGGCTGGTGACGCTGATCGACAACACCTTCCCGAGCCCCTACAACTTCCGGCCGCCCGAGCACGGCTTCGACCTGTCGCTGCACAGCTGCACGAAGTACCTGAACGGCCACTCCGACCTGGTCGCCGGCGCGGTCGTAGGGCGGGCCGAGCTGGTGGAGCGCGTGCGCCGCAAGCTGAACCACCTGGGCGGTACGCTCGACCCGCACGCCTGCTTCCTGCTGCACCGCGGCATCAAGACCCTGGCCGTGCGCATGCGCCACCACAACGCCAGCGCGCTCGAGCTGGCGCGCTTCCTCGAGCGCCACCCGGCCGTCGCGAAGGTCGCCCACCCGGGCCTGGAGAGCCACCCGCGGCACGCCCGTGCGCGCGAGTTCTTCGACGGCACGAGCGGCATGCTGAGCTTCGAGCCGCGCGGCGGGGTGGCCGCCGCCGAGAGCTTCCTGAAGCGCGTGCGCATCCCGATCAGCGCCCCGAGCCTGGGCGGGGTCGAGAGCCTGGTGACGCGCCCCGCCACGACCTCGCACCGGGGCATGAGCCCGGCCGACCGCGAGCGCCTGGGCATCACCGACAGCCTGGTGCGCGTGTCCGTCGGTCTCGAGGCGAGCGAGGATCTGATGGCCGACTTCGCGCGCGCGCTGGCTGTCTAGGAGCCCGACCGCGCCGCGGCGCGCCCCGCGAAACCGCGAGGGCGACGGTCCGACAGGCTGCCAGGGCTACGGAACGACCTCGAAGCCGACCACGCCCGTCGTCGTCGTCACGTCGCCGCCGACCACGGCCGCCCACTCCATCCGCCGTCCGGCCAGGAGCAGCAGCTCGGCCGGCGTGGCCACGAAGCGCGCCTCGGCGCGCCCGCCGGCGTCCACGCGGCCGATCGAGCCCGGCAGGTTGGGAGGGCCCGCGTGGCCGAGCGTGAAGGCGAAGAACTCGTCGCCGTTGAGCGCCAGGTGAGTGCCGTGGAAGAACTGGCCCGGCGTCGTCCCGCTGGTCGTGCCGAGCAGGATGTACGGACGCAGGGAGCCGCCGCTGCCCAGGTTGATGACGAACGGGACGTCCGCGCCCGCCGCCAGGCTCACCACGTCGACGCCGGCGTGCAGGTCCGCCAGGGGGTCGGTGCGCACAGCCAGGTCGGGGTACAGGCGCACCGGCCCCAGCCCGTCGTCGACGGTCACGCTCCAGGTTCCCTGGCCGGCGGTCGTCGTGGCCTGCAGCGCGAAGGTGTACGTTCCGTCACCGTGGTCGCTCGGCGCGCCGGGCACGGCCGTGGGTTGGCCCTCGCCGCTCCACTCGACCGCGAGCACGGCGCCGCCGCCCATCAACGGGTTGCCGTCGATGTCGCGCAGCTCGACCTGCACCGGCGTGCTCGTCACGCCGTCCGCCACCAGGGCATCGGCCTCGGCCGCGACCGTCGAAAGCAGGTGGTCCGGTCGGCCGATCAGGTTCTCTCTCCATCTGCGGTAGTCCCCGGTCAGGAGGCGCACGGGATCCGGCCCGCCCGTGCCCGTGATGCGCTGCAGATCGAGGTAGTAGCTCCCGCTGGCGCAGCCGACCGACACGTTGCAGTCGCCGTCCACGTCGCCGATGCGCGCCAGCACGATGAACGCCACGTGACACGATTTCGTGAAGGAGGGCGGCGGCGCGCCGCAACCGGTGGGGTTGCTGGGCGAGCACGAGCAGCGCCCGTCGCCGCCGAAGTAGCGCGCCGCGTCCATGCCCGCCATGACGCGCTCGCTCATGTCCCCGGGCGTCTCGCGCAGGGCGTACTCGGCGGCTTCGACCACCACGTTGCCCGTCAGGACGTTGCCCTGCACGGCGTAGACGATGGGCCCGATCTGGCCGCTGACGCCGTGGCGCGCGAAGCCCGCGTTGCTGCCGGTGAACGTCATCGGCTCGTGCCCGATCTTGACGATCCCGTACTGGCGGCCCTGGTGCTGGTTGTCCATCTGCGACAGTTGCAGCAGGATCTGGCGCGGCGTGGCCGGCCCGTCGAGCCGGTGGAAGATGAACGAGCGGTTCGAGCCGTCGCTGTCGATCTGGGACTGCGCCGCCGCGGCGCCCGCGCCGACCCGGATCACCGGCAGCCAGCGCTCCAGATCGAAGTTCGCCAGGCAGGTGGCCGAGGCCACGCACACCTCGCCGGTCTCGACGTTGACGCACACGATCGACCAGGTCGCGAGCGCTCCGCTCGAGAGCAGCGACAGCGCGCAGAACGCGCGCAGGACACGGGACGAGACGCGGCGCAGGATCCTCGACATGACGGCACCTCTTTCAGGGAACGGTCCGGGACTCTCGCCAGTGTATCAGGAGCCCGCCAGGAGCGCGCTCAGGTTCTCCCCCGGCTCGACGTCGAGCGGCTCGCGGCCGCGGCGGAAGACGCGCGCCCGCGCGCCGTGCAGCGCGACGCCGTCCTCCCCCAAGGTCAGGTGGCCGCCCTCCCACAGGCCGATCACCGGCGCAGCGTTCAGCTCGTGGTACTCGCGGATGCGGTCGTCGCGCGTCTCGCCGAAGTGCTCGCGGTACTCCTGGCCGACCTTCACGTGCACCTGCCCGGCGAAGTAGTGGGCGTTCACCTGGAACGGCACCAGGCCGAGGGTCTCGAAGCTCGCCGGCATCGTGATCGGCATGTCGTTGGTCGTCTGCAGCGTCGGGCAGGCCACGTTCGTCCCGGCGCTCACGCCCATGTACGGCAGGCCGGCGCGCACGCGCTCGCGGATCGGTGCCATGAGCCCGTGGCGCTGCAGCTCGGCCGTCAGCCGGAAGGTGTTGCCGCCGCCGACGTAGATCGCCCGCGCCTCGTCCAGCGCCGCGCGCGGGTCCGGGTAGCGATGGATGCCGTCGAGCTCGTAGCCCGCGTCGAGGCCCTTCTCGACCAGCGCGTCCAAGCAGCCATCGTGATCGGCCAGCGCCCACGGCACGAACAGGATGCGCTCGATCGCGCCGAAGTGTGCGCGCATCGCCGCCACCAGCCGCTCGCGCCGCTCGTCGCTCTGGTAGCCGCCGCTGCCCAGGAGCAGCCTCATGCCGCGGGTTCTACCCTTTGCGGCCCGCGTGGGCCAACCCGGCGACCCTGCGACGCCCCTCGCGCCGGGCCGAGCTGGGAGATCGCCAGGGACCGCGCTCTCCCGCCAGACCCGTCGCGCAGGACGGCGGCCGAGCGCCGGCGAGCGCGCGGCGTGGCCGCGAGCACGGGCGCGCTGGCCGGGCTGCGCGTGATCGACCGGGTCGGCCGCGAGATCGGCTCGCTCCTCTCCACCCCCGCCGGCCGGCAGGTCGCGGCCCACGGCTGCTCGCGCTCGCGCCGCGGCTCCGGCCGCTCGCCCCCGGACGCTGCCGGGTCGAGGAGACCACCCCGCAGGGCCACCGCGGCTCGCGCGAGCTCGCGCTGGACAGCGAGCCGACAAGGGAGATCGAGATCTGCTTGTAGTCTTCCGCCGATCTCGTCACGCGGCCGTCCCTGGCGCGTGGGTGCCGGCCACACGCCGCGATGGCGAGCCGCGGGCCGACAGGTCGGTGGACGGACGGCCAGACGGTTCGCCTCTCCGCGCCGCGGTCGATACCGTGGTGGCGTGGGTCGCGGCGGACCTGACCGCCGTTCACCTCCCGAAGCCCGATCGACCGATCCCAGACCGAGAACGAGGTACCGAGCATGAGGATCCTACTGGCCCTGATGTTGGCCGCCGGAGCGGCGGCGGTCGTCGCCTGCAGCAGCGACAAGTCCTACGAGATCGAGGACGCGCACACCGTCTCGCTGGGCGTGACGGGCATGACCTGAGCGGTCAACTGTCCCCCGCGAGTGCGGTCAGCACTCGCCTCGGTCGAAGGCGTCGAGAAGGTGGACGTCGATTTCGGGAAGAAGCGCGCCACGGTGACCTGCTCGGGCGAGGTCGACACCGCGGCCATGCTCGCGGCCCTCGAGCAGGCCGGCTTCGAGGGCTCGGTCAGCGACTGAGAGGCTGAGCAGGATGAGCAGGATACAGCCTCTCGGATGCTCCAGCACCAATGCCTGGCGGCAACGCCTGGCGGCGTTGGCGCCCGTTCGCGAGCAATTCTCGCCCTCTCTCTGATCTACTACTGCGGGATTTGCGCGCGCAGCGCGCAGATTCCGAAGCAGTAGATCCGGCGCCGGAGGCGCCGCGCCGCCCATCAGGCGGCGAGGAGGGGGAGGCCGCGTGTCGCGGCCGATGCGGGGGAGGGTCCGCCTCCCCCGCCAACAGGATCAGCGCGG
>Ga0326597_10007343_pt1 | contig 15005 bp, 13 predicted proteins | sample RVTome_12_FD_203789 | JGI IMG/M metagenome (GOLD analysis project Ga0326597, IMG submission 203789) | Soil microbial communities from uranium-contaminated site in the Upper Colorado River Basin, Wyoming, United States - RVT100D185 | ecosystem: Environmental > Terrestrial > Soil > Contaminated >... | reverse complement strand
TCATCGGGAGCAATATAGCCGAGCAATGAGAGCGTACGGAGCGTCACCATAAGTTCATACAATTCCGGGTCGTCCCCATTCAGTGATTCCGTGGCAAGCATAATCTCATCGTAGAGCTCAGGATGCGCGGTTTCACCATGGAGGAGACGCCGCAATAATCTGACGATGTTGCGTGCAAATGCACGCGCATTTCGCGAGTGAGCGTTGAAATACAGATTGCCTGCGGGTTCCGCGCCGGTTATGCGCCACCCGCTCTTCCCTCGAACGAGGGACACGCGCACGACACTAAACTCTTGGAGTGCGTAGCGGTGTTTTGAACGTTCTTCGCGCGCACTCTTCGTGCTCGCCCACACCATACCGGCATCGCGCGTAAAGAGAAGATACGAGCGGTCGGACGTGTTGTTGTTTTTTGAACCGCAGATTATCGCGTCTGTGATATATATTTGATACGCCATATGTGTACGTCCAATGAAAATAGCGACCTACTTCGTCACACTGCAGAAAATATCACTCACTGTATGCGTAATACAGCTCGTGTTATTTTCTTTGTGTTTCTCGTATCTCATCGATTTTCATTGAACTTAATGTCTCATTCAGATTTTAGAGAGTGTAATCGTGAATGAATTGTCGCCGATGGCAACTTTTTCTCCATCATTTTGGCTATACAAAACCGAATCTGCGCCGACTGTCTTTACTATCTCGTTACCAAACTCACCAAGAAGTTTCTCACCTTCTTCTGAAGTCTCTACGGTAAGTATTATTCTGTCACTTGGCTCAAGTCCTGCTTTTTTGCGCATATCTTGTACCTGACGCATGAACTCGCGCACGTCGCCTTCTCGCTTGAGTTCGGGTGTAATGGTCAAATCGAGTTCAACGTTTTCAGCAATCGATTCATCAAAGATAACGTTTTTGACATTGACCTCATCTTTGATGAGCATAGTAAATTCTTCTTTTAACTTTGAACTTTTTACTTTCAGCTCGCCGAGCGGTTGCCGTGCCTTTATGTTTGCCTTGGCGCGGGATTCAAGAGCTAGCGAAACAATATCTCGTGTCATTTTCATTTCCTCTAACACTTCGGTGTCTGTATGCTCTTTTGCCGGCCATGAAGCCAAATGCACACTTTCGGCATCGTCTGCGTTCTTCACACGCCCCCAGAGGTACTCTGCGTAGAACGGCATCGATGGTGCCATTACTAGCGCAAGCGTTTTCATAATATGCCGAAGAGTGCCGAGTGCGAGCGCTTTGTCATCTGGGTCGTCGTCGTGCCGACGCTGTCCACTCACTGGATTTTTTCCGTTACTCGGTTCGGAAAAATTCTCAGTGAGTCTTGCGAAAGTGCCCCGCACTTTCTCACCTTTCACCCGGTCGCGTGAGCGACGTAGATACCAGACAGACATGTCATCAATGAAATCGGTTATCGGCCGTGTGGCGCGGTCGAGTTCGTAGCTCTTAAAACCTTCCGTCGACTCGTTTATGAGTTCGCTGAGGCGCGCGACAATCCATCTGTCCAGAACATTTTTTGAATCGTCGCGCGCCATCGTTGTAGCGTCAGCATACAATTCATACATTGCCAGTACATTGTGAAGTCGCCCGAGGTTCTTACGCTGGAGTTCAAGAACGCTTTTTTCTGAAAAATTCAAATCCTCGCCCTTCATAATTGGTGAGGAGAGAAGGTAGTAGCGCATTGCATCCACTCCCACACGGTCGGCGAGTTCCATCGGGTCTGGATAATTTTGAAGCTTCTTGCTCATTTTTTTTCCATCTTCCGCGAGCACAAGTCCGTTCACAATGACGTTCTCGTATGGCGATTTCCCAAAGAGCGCCGTGCCGAGCACAATGAGCGAGTAGAACCACCCGCGCGTCTGGTCGAGCCCTTCGGCTATGAATTGCGCAGGAAATAATTTTTTCTCGAATTCATCTTCGTGCTCAAACGGATAGTGGTACTGCCCGTATGGCATGGAGCCAGATTCAAACCAACAGTCGAATACATCGGGGACACGTTCAAGCTTCGTACCATCGTCGTCGACAAGTTCAAGCTCGTCGATGTACGGCCGATGGTAGTCGAGTTCATAGTTATCGTTGTGTGGGAGCAACGTGAATTGAAGTTCGCGTATCTCTGCGTTCTTGTGATATCCTTTTTCTCGAATTACGAGAGCCTTATGGATATCAGCCCCTACGGCAGCACATTCGATAGCGTAGAGAGAAGCGACATGACCAACGATGAGTATTTTTTTGTTTGAGTACTTTCTGTCAATCTCTGAAATGAAGGAGCCAGCGCGTTTTTGAACGTCGTGACGATTTTCCACTCCATCAATACGCTTGGTAAACCTCTCAATTTGCGACGTATAGAGTCCGTGGTACTCGTCCCAAGACTTTCCGTCCAGTCTTTGGTCGACTTGCAATTCAGCTATACGATCATCTTCAACCACCTCTTTAACTCTAAGCGCTTCTGCAATCATTTCAGCTGTATGCTTAGTGCGCAGAAGGCCGGAGTGTATGACGATATCTATATCCTTCGGAAGTGTTGAGATGGTTTTTCGCACCTGTTCAATGCCCTTTTCTGTCAGCATGTCTGTTTGATCATTCTTTCTACAACTTATGGTGGAATTTAAGTTTGAAATAGCCTCCCCGTGCCTCATAGTGAGATAAACATTGCCACTTTTCGGAATATACTTCTTCAGCTCCTCGAGCGATCCGATAACCTTGTACTCCTTGGTTGTCGGGTTTCGCCAAATTGGAAGCGGTGCTCCCCAGTAACGCTGGCGTGAGACCGCCCAGTCGCGCGCTCCTTCGAGCCACTTGCCGAATCTGCTTGTACCGACATGCTCTGGAACCCAGTGAACTTTGTTGTTCTCCTCAACCAGCTTGTCTTTGATATCGGTCACCCGGACAAACCATGAGGTTGTCGCATAGTTGAGGAGTGGCGTATCACAGCGCCAACAGTGCGGGTATGAATGGGTGACGTTTTCCTTCCGGAAGAGTCGTCCGTTCTCTTTGAGCTTTTTTACAATCTCAATGTCGGCATCGAGATGCGTTACCCCGGAATCATCGTCGTCCTTTGGCTTCACGAGGTGCCCCGCGAGGTCAGTAATGTGCGGCATGAATCGTCCGTCAACGTCGACATGGTGCACGATGGGAATACCGTTCGCTTTCGCGAGTTCCATGTCGTCGTCACCGTACGCGGGTGCAAGGTGGACCGCACCGGTCCCTTCTTCACCGAGTTCGACGTAGTCTGCGTGATAAATTTTCCAGGCCTGACCAAAATCTCCTTGGAGATTTTGGTCCAAAGATATGAGTTTTCCCTCAGGGGTTTTGTAGTAATCAAACGGGGGAAGGTATGAACGCCCGATGAGATCAGCCCCTTTCATTTCTTCCACAACCTCATACTCGACTTCACCCAATTGTTTCAAACGAGCTTTGGCGAGTATTAGGAACTCCGATGCTGGACTTTTTCCTTTCTCACTTTCATTTTTTATTTCTTCTTTTTCAATTCTTACTTTTACGTAGGTATGTTCTTTATGCACTGCGGCGGCAAAGTTGCCCGGCAAAGTCCATGGCGTCGTCGTCCAAACGAGAAGCGAGGTGTCGGTCTCATTACCTGCATCATCAAGAAGTGGGAGTTTCACCGTGACCGCAATATCCTTGATATCCTTGTAACCCTGATTTACCTCAAAGTTCGAGAGCGTCGTACCGCATCGTGGACACAGATGCATGGATTTAAATCCTTCATACACAAGGCCGAGTTCATTGAGTTTATGAAAGACCCACCACACGCTCTCGGTGTACGAGGCATCCATCGTCTTGTAGTCTGCGTCCATGTCCGCCCAGCGACCCATACGAGGCACTATGCGCTTCCAGTCGTCTGCGTATTCCATGACCGCATCACGCGCCGCTTCGTTGAATTTTTTAACACCGAGCGCCTCAATGTCACGCTTCGTCGCTAGCCCCAGACGCTTCTCGATTATATTTTCAAGGGGGAGTCCGTGACAGTCCCATCCCCATGTCCTCTTCACACGGTATCCATTCATAGTCCAAAAACGTGGGATAGCGTCTTTTATCGTTCCTGCGAGGATGTGGCCATAGTGCGGGAGCCCGGTCGCAAAGGGAGGCCCGTCATAAAATACAAAATCCCCGTTCGGGGCATCCTTCTCAACGCTTTTGTTAAAAATGTCGTTCTCGTTCCAGAACGCAAGTACGTCTTCCTCACGAAGTGCAACTTCACTCTTAGTTGACTCTTGACCAGGCGCCGCAGGCGCATTTTCTGATTTCTTATCTTTCATTTTTGACTTATTTTATGTGTATCAGACATATCTATGTTGCATAGAGTACAACATAAAGGCATGCATATCAGACACGCCCCGACACCTACTTTGGTGTATTTTTGGCATTTCGTCTATCCATGACATCCACAATTCAATTTAGAGTATGACAAACTTCCAAAAAATTCGTACTTCAAAAAAAGCACAACACCAAAGTAGGTGTGGGGGCACGCTCTACGATAGTACCATGATTTTTGGTCTTGAAAAGAATAGGGGCCGCGGAAAGTGTTTCCGCGGCCCGGTGGTGTTATCCGCCATAGTCTTCGTGAATGTCCCCCCACATCCCTTTCATGGTGCGGGCCCACTTGAAGAATTTTTTGGCAATCCCAAACAAAGCGATGCTGGCGAAGAAGAGCGCTATGGTTACTACCCCGCCAAGCAAGACGACGTCATTTACATGCATCTTGGTCTCCTCCATTTTCTGGGCATTATTATCTCACGTAACGAAAAATTGTCAAATAAAACAATCGGCTACCGGTAGCGTTCGAGACTTCCAGCGATTCCTTCTGTGGCGGAAGGAATCGGGAAGAAAAAACCAATCACTGATTTCGCGGAGCGTTTGACACTTCCAGCGATTTGCACCACAAGAGTACTTCCATTTTCTAACTTCCTTTGGTCGTAAGAAAATCTGGTCGCTCAGGTAAGGAGCAAATCGGGAAGAAAATTCAGCATTGTCGCTATGCTCTGTGCTTCATTTTACATCCTTTCTGGGGCTTTGATGCCGAGTGTCCAGAGGCCGTTTTTGAGCGTTGTTTTGACTGCTTCTGCAAGCGCGAGCTTGTATGGTGCGAATTCGTCGCTCGCATCAACTATCTTTTCGGTTGCGTAGAAACTGTTGAAAGCTCCCGCGAGCTCAGTGAGAAACGTTGCGACATAGTGCGGTGCGCGTTCTTCAAGCGCCGCGAGGACGATTTCTGGGAAATGGTAGAGAATTTTTTCAATTTCATAAGGGCTCTTCGGCGCTGTAGCAATACTTGGTACCATTCCTTCTCTCGTCGCTTTTTCGATGACTGAACAGATGCGCGCATGGGTGTATTGAAGGTACGGGCCGGAATCACCTTCGAATGAAAGGGCCTGCTCCTTATCGAACGTGGAATCTTGGAGAATGTTTGACTTCAGTGTTGCATACTTAACGGCAGCGATGGCAATATCTGTTGCGAGTCCGGCATCTATTTCAGAAAGTGGTCGCGTTTCTTCCATCTTTTCTTCCACACTCGCCGTCACCTCATCAATGAAATCGAGTGCAGGAATCACCTTTCCTGTTCGCGACGACATTTTTCCACCTGCAAGTCGCACAGTGCCGTGTCCGATGTGTTCGGTTTTTAGTGCCAAGTCAGGGTACACAAAACTCATCGCCTTCTTGAGCACTTTGAAGTATTCGTTAATCTCGTTTGAAGTTGAAATGATGGAGAGATCGTATTCCCCGAGCATTTCTTCCTTTACCTTTGCCAGCGCAAGCTCCTTAGCCTCATAAGTTGGAAGTCCTTCGGCATTCACAAACACTCGCGTATGTAGTCCGTAGATGTCGCCTCGAAATACTCGTGCTCCCTCACTTTCTGGAAAAATATCCGGATTTGCTAGCACCAACTCTTTTCCACTCGACGCAGTTTCACTCTCAAAAAAGTAATGGTCAAATTTTGTGTCGATAATCTTGTAGATGCTTTCAAAATATGCGAGTGAGATCGCACGACCTTTGTCGTAAAGCACGTTAATGATTTCGTCATTTCGTTCGTAAATTTCTTTATTGATGACTTTTATCTCTTCTGCGGCGCGCTCATCTTCTTTGTATGCCGTCGCGCCGAGCGAGTACGCTTTACCGAGTTCTTGCGCAGTGAAGTCCGTAGCTCCCTCAAATCCGAGTTGTAGCATACCGTAGATGGCTGAAGCAACATGTATACCGACATCACCTTGGTAGCAGACTCGTTTCGTATCGGCGCCATTCATTATGAAAAGGCGCGCAATTGATTCACCGACGGAGTTCGTGAAGAGATGGCCGATATGGAATTCTTTGAAAGGGTTCGGGTCAGTGTATTCGACGACGACTTTCTTTCCCTTCCAACTATCATTTTTGCCCCACTCGTCGCCAAGGGTGTTCGCGCGCGTGATTTCTTCTGTGAAGAAATCACGCGCGAGGTGAAAATTAATAAACCCCGGACCTGCAATCTCAATTTTTTCGACGTATTCGATTTGACCGTCGAGCGCCGCGAGAAGTTGCGCAGCAACTTCTCGCGGCACTTTCCCCGCCGCCTTCGCGGCGCTCATCGCAACATTGCTCGCATAGTCTCCATGCGCGAGCTCACCGGGATGCTCAACCACAAAATGAACATCAAATATGCCGAGTGTCTTGAGTGCATCTTCTATCGCTTTACGGATTACGCCTTCCATCCCGTTAGAGTCAGATCGCGATTCTTGGTTGTTTAGCGTTTCTCTCGTCATACATAAAAATCTTTTTACGAAGTTAATTGTACCTTATCACCGTAATCGCGGACTCTAACGGGATCCATCGCTCTAGAATACAGAAAAAGCGCCCATTTCGCGAGCGCCTTGTGGGAAGGGGCCGGATGCCCCTCCCCGAATGAACAAGTTATTTTGGAGATACTACCCGTTTCTTCTTCATTTCAACTCTGAAACGGCCAGAATTATCGAGAGGTTTCCCGGTCCTTCCGTCAACCCAGCGCGACACACGCTGGTCGTCATGATCGTTACCGCACAGTTTCCTCCCGTATGCTTTTGCAATCTGGCGAGGCAGTGGTGCCCCCGATTCCCCGTGTTGCATTGTTTTCTCCCTTGTTTGCGTCCCATTGCACAATATAACAACGTCAAGTTTGAGTCAAATCACTCTGTACGCGTTACGAGCTCTCCGGGCACTCCTGCTACTACCGTGAATGTATCGCTCCCGAGCACTTGACCGCGCCCTGTCTCAACCGTACATCGCCACTTTCCTTCCGAAACACTCTTGATATTCGTATATCCGCGATATCCTCCGCCACGACCTCCAAAGATGGGGTACGAGAACCGGCCATGTTCCACCCACTTCCCCGCAGTTGCGTCGTACCGTTCCCACCGATGAAAAATTTCTGTCGACAGTCGTGCCGGTGCAAACACAGACGCAAAGCAGTAGATGTTATCGCCCGGCTGATAGTGAAAGACGGCATCTGAGTCGCGCCAAAACTGCCACCACAACGGCTTCTCATATGTCAGTTGGTAATCTCCATTCTCAAAATGTATGGCACTGTGATAGACTCCCACTTCCTTCAAGGACAGTGGAATGGGTGGAATGATGTTCGTAAAGTAGAGAAAGTTTAATGTCGCGAAAATAAACCCAACCGAGAACACCAGCGCACGCAGGTGAAGGTTAATGAAGCGCGGAACCACTTTAAGGAGCAATCGCACAAAACCGTACATGATAATAAGCGCAAGCGTTCCGCTCCCGACAAATATCCATGCTCCCATTTTCCCCGTAATAACAGGGATCACCAAAACGGTGTAAGAGAAGAGCCCGATAAAGAGAACGCTGATGTTAAAAATGAGCCGTTGCGACCTATCGCGAATCGTCTCATTTCCATAGATGACCCCAAGAATGATAATGAGAAAAGGCCAACTCTCAAGCCACGAACCGCTTCGACCGTAAAAAATGAGCATGCCGGATAGGAGGCCGCCGAACGAGTACTGGGTGAGGAGTGGCACGTAGGTCTTCACAAACGGTATGATTCGTTCGGGAAGTCGTTCGGCGGCCGCGGCATAGAGGAGCGTGATGGAGAGCATCGCGAGCACCACGTACGAGGCAAGCACAATGTTATCGAAGAGCTGGTCTACCTGATTGAGGGTAATGTTATCAACGACAAAACCGAGCACGAATGCAACAGTCAGCCAGTGGTGTTTCAGACGACGCATGCGTTCGTGGGATATTTTGAGCCGTGGAACCATAGGTGTATTGTATCGAACTTGGAGAGAACATGAAAAGAAACAGCCGCGCGAAGCGCGGCTGCATAGTAATAACATGGCTACTGAAATGCTTGCTGTGGCTGTTTTTCTTCGTACCCAGGCGGCATTTTGTTGCACGCCATGAAGTATATGTGTACGAGCACCAAAAATTGTACAAGGTCATACCCCGTAAAGCTTTCATGTGCGGTGGTCTCACTTGAGAATACCAAGTATGTGTTTGCAAATTGTATGCAAGCAAACCAAAACAGCAAGAAAGTTCGAGTGAGAACATTGTATGTACCGTGTCGAAGCGGATTAACTACATTTTTGCCTCGTTCAAATTTTTCTCGGAAAAATGTGACCGCGTAGTGATTTATTACGAAAAGGAAAATCGTGATGGGTACTATTGAGTATTTTTGATCGAACACAAGCAGAACAGTTGCAAGAGCTAGTGCAAGCATGACGCATTGGTATCCGATCCACATCCCTATACGACCCGTCCGATACTCGAACCACCAGGCTATGGATTCGCAGATGTTTTCGATAATCCACAGGTCTATTTTCTGGAACATCAGTTCCTCCTCTGTAAAGAAACTTCTGGGGTCATAGTACATAATTTCTGATACCTGTCGAGACATATGAAAACAGCCTCAGTGTGAGGCTGGTTTAAAGTTTGTGTTATTGATCACGAGCCGGGGCTGTGGCCGAACTGATGTCTGCAATTTCTGCAATTTTTGTCGGGCTATTTTTTGCTCCTCTACCCAGTAGCAGGAAACGCATACAATATCTCCGTTCCTGTTCCGTGCTGCCGAACCGAGACCATCCACCGGCACCTCAGTGCGACAATGTGCACATGGCTTTGTATTGATGGATTTGTCGCTCACGTCAACCTCCTTTGGAACCTCACCGTACATCACCTCAAGTCACGATATGGTTTCTCTGGTCTGTGCGTGCGTGTGCCCGGAGCGTTCGCACTGCTTCGTGCGCCCATGTTGCGAACACGAACATGAGCCACCGGTTATAGTAGTCGTCGAGCATATCGGATGCGTGGTGTAGCGAGTAGGTCAATGCCCTAGAATTATCAAGCGGATGTTCAATCAATTGCATGACATCCATCTCTTCACATTCAAGCCATTTACCACTTGCTGCGCCGATGGGCATATAAATGAATGTAACAAGAAGCGTGTCCTTGTAGAACCGTATCCACTCTGACGGTTCGGGTCGGTCACGTTTCAAACGGACCAGTGGCCATACGTATGCCGAGACTGACCGTGGGTCCTTAATCTCACACCCAATACATTCCCTCGTGAATTCTGGGCGTAGCATTGAGCCGATTAGTTGTGATTCGCCTCCATAGAGCGGCGTCCAGACGATTTCTTCGGTACTTCGTATAAACATTACGAGCTCCTTCCTTTGAAGAACGATTTCCCGTGAGTATACACGCGGGGTACAGGGGTGCAACCTAGACGTTATAGACAATAAATAACGTTCAACCTCACCACTTGAATAGACAGTAAATAAGGTTCAACCTTCGAGCCATATGAATATGGCAATAAAACAAGAGGTTCTGCGGGCACACCTCAAGGAGTGGCTCGCCACAAAGCGGTACTCACGGGAACGAACGGTACTCCGTGAAAGGTTGGCAAAGACAATACAGATACACAAAGGTTCTGTCGGACGGGCCATGCGTCGCCTCCAGTGTACTCCACGAATACGAACGGAAACTCGGGGTCGTCCTCGGGTATACACAAAGGAGATTGACGCAGCTCTCTACGATCTTTGGGATGCAATGGAGAAACCTTGTGCCGAAATACTCCATCCTTCCATCGACACATACATCAAATCCTTTGTCCGAAATGAGCGATGGCGATACGGCATACACACTGAAGCATTGGTAAAAGGAATGAGTATCGGAAGCATTAAGACACGGATTGCAGGGTGGAGAGTGAAGGAGGGTATCAGACGAGGATACAGTACGACCCGAACCTCACCACTCAAGGAAATCGTCCCCATACGGAAGAGTCATACATGGAAGAACCTCCCTCCGGGATACCTTCAGATGGACACCGTCGTGCACTGCGGTGACCTCTTGACCGTAGACGTCGCCTATAGTGTTGGCGGTGTTGATTTTGCAACCTATTGGTCTGAATACACCGTACAGTGGAATAAAGGTAAAGGAGCAACACGAGAAAGTATCGACCTCCTCTGTACACGGTTCCCCTTCAGTATTCGTGAGATACATCCTGATACTGGTGACGAGTTCATCAACTACCATGTTCATGCGTGGGCAACTGACCATGAGATTGCGATGACTCGTTCTGAGCCATACAAGAAGAATGACAACATGTGCATTGAAGAGCGAAACAATACTATGGCACGGAGACATATTGGGTATGCGCGCATTGATACGCGTGCCCACATTCCACTCGCCGCCCGTATCCTTGAGAAAGCATGCCTCATGCACAACCACTTCAGACCAGTCCGTCGTATGACGGACAAGGTACGTATTGGTTCAAAGTGGCACCGTACCTTTGAGAAGACCGCGGTGACACCCTATGAGCGGGTACAGAGAGACAAGCGTCTCTCTACTGAAGCGAGAGCACAGGTACGTCTCTTCCATGACACACTTGATCCATTGAGTTTGCATGATGAGCTTGCTAAGCTGAAGGAAGAATTATTCAAAAAGTTAGCGAAGAAAAACGCTCGAAAAGTCTAACCGGAATTATTGTCTATTCAGTACTAAAAGTTGAACCGTTATTTATTGTCTATTACGAAACCCCGCGCGGCACGTAGGTGCCGCGCGGGGTTTAACATTGTCCTTTCTCGTTTATTTCAGTATTTCATCTACCAAACCATATTTCTTCGCCTCTTCTGCGGTCATGAAGAAGTCTCGGTCAGTATCTTTTTCAACTTGTGCGAGCGGCTTGCCGGTGGCTTTCGCAAGCATTTTGTTAAGTCGGTCACGGGTATTCAAGATATGCCGCGCAGTAATTTCGATATCGGTTGCCTGCCCCTGCACGCCACCCCATGGCTGGTGAATCATAACTTCGGCGTTCTGTAGGATTGAGCGCTTTCCCTTTGCGCCCTGCGAAAGAATGATAGAACCCATTGATGCGGCGAGTCCGAGACAGACCGTCGCAACATTCGGCTTAATGTGGTTCATGGTGTCGACGATGGCAAGGCCGGCCGTCACGCTTCCGCCCGGGGAATTGACATAGAGAAAAATGTCTTTCTTGGGGTCTTCAGCCTCAAGGAAGAGAAGTTGTGCGACCATAAGGTTTGCCATATAGTCGTCAATCGGACCGGTGACGAAGACGATGCGCTCCTTGAGGAGTCTCGAATAGATGTCGAATGCGCGCTCTCCGCCTTGGGTCTTTTCAATGACCATCGGCACGAGGGTGTCTCCTATTGGTAGTGTTGATTTATATTCCATACAAAATATAGGTTATGTACCGAGCATCGTAGCAGATTTATTGTAAAAAACAAAAACTTTCTAATCAATCTGTGTATCTTAGTATGATATAATGAAATGTCATACTAAGAAGGTATTTGACCACGAGAGGAGAATGGCTGATAGAATTTTTACTAGTCCTGACAAGAACGCCCTGCGCCCTTGGCACAGGGTAGTTTGCTCGCTCTCAAGAAGTTTTGGAATATTGTCTGATATACGAGGAGCAACAAGGTTTCGGAAGACGCGGTAGTAAGCCTACCGCAACTGGGAGAAAGTAGACTGGAGTATATCACGAAGCTTCAAGCATGCTCATCACCGCTTCGTTTCTGAGCACCGACTCAACGTAAATCCGCACACGTTCTTTGTCGGCATCTTTATAGTGTTCAAGCAAGTGTGCGACCTCGTGGTTGACCTTTTCAGCATCTGCATGGATATCTTCTTTTTCTGCGATTTCATTGAGGACAAGCTGGAGCTTCGCACGCTTTTCTGCAGCGGGGGTCCACTCGGCTTTGAGTTCGTCCTTCGTTTTCTTGATGTGTGAGAGGTAGCCGTCCATGGTGAGGTTTGCGCGTGTGAGGTCCTCGGTCATCTGAGCAAGCATCTGGTTTATCTCAGCATCAATCATCACCTGCGGAAGTTCGACAGTCGTTTGCTCAATGATGCCGTCAGTGATAATCGCCCGGTGCTTGGCGGCAACGTCCTGTTTCTTTTGAATCCCGAGGTGCTCTTTCATTTTTGCTTTGAAATCTGCGACATTTTCAAATTGTCCCGGTTTTCCAAGCTCCTTCACGAGTGCATCGGTCAGTACAGGGAGCGGAAGCTCCTTCTCTTCGTCATCCTTTTCTGCAACAGTTTCGGGCGTTGGAAGCTCGGTAACACCCCCCATGTCTTTTTTTGCAACTTCGGTCTCAGCTTTTTTGGCTCCCTCCTCCCCTGATGCCTCACTTGGAGCGTCGGGCGAACCGCCTATAGTAGCTTTAGCCTGGAGTCGCTCATAGGCAACTTTTTGCCGAAGGATGTCTTTGATTTGCTCCTCAACTTCCGTATCAGTAACTTCGTCAGACTCACGTCCGAGGTTTTTCTCTTTCGCAATAGCCTTGTAGTCGGGAAGCATGACGGGTGGTACGACGGCAACTTTTGCTTTAAAACCGAGCGGGTTATTCTTTGCGATTTTGGTGATTGTAATCTCGGGGTATCCTATAACATCAAGTTCATGCCCTTTCACCACTGCCGGATACACATCACGAAGCGCACGCTCTGCCATCTCAGTGAGAAGGGCCATTTCGCCGACACGCTCAATGAGCATTTTTTCCGGCACATGGCCCTCGCGGAATCCATCGAGCTTAATATGTTTGGCAAGATGTTTCACTGCCGCAGTGCGGTGTGCTTCAAGGTATGCAAAGGGGACTTCTCCCTCAATGCTGACGGTGGAGCCGGTTTGTGGTGTCACGGTAATATTTTTGGATTCTTCCTCTGTCATAATTGTGGGTGTCCAGTTTACTCCCGACACCAGTGTTGTGTCTGCTGACTCAACGTCAGCGTGGCAGTGTGTTATGAGAGACTATTAGTAACACATTAGGCGCATTTTTCCAATATGTCGCACACACGGACGCAACACTGGTGTGGGAGTGTACACATCATCTCACGCTTTGCAACTAAAGCATAAAAACCCCTGCGACACATAGTGCCACAGGGGTTTTTCGTTGAACCAGAAATGATACGGCAGTGTATTTTGTGGTGTAGTCTCGATGCTCAGCTTGATCCCTCACCACTCCTTCAAAAATCTCCCAAAGCCAAAAACCGTCGCGCTGTATTGATTTCAACATCTCTTCCACTTCCGCAATTGCCTAAAGATATTTTCTCCATACCTCATTTTTTCAACACTGGATGAATTAACCTCGTGACCACCCTCTGCAACATTATCAGGATTGCTCAAAACGACATAAAACATTTGCTTTCCGACTTCAATAATAGGACTTCTTCCAGGTGCAGAAAGTGCATATTCAAGATTTTTTCTGTATACCTTCCATGGAGATTATATTGAAAATAATGTCGCGTCCAGTTCTCGGTCGATTTCGTCGAGCTCGGTGTCGAGAGAATCAAGTAGTGTACTCTCAAGGTCAGCGTCAATTGCGTCAAGCTCGTCCGAAGAACTCACCGTTCCCAAAATGTCTGCATCCGCCTCCGCGCGCGGTGTCTCAGGTTCATTGTTTTGGATCGAGCGCGGAATGATCTGTTCGCTACCCGCAGGACCGTTCATAAGCGACTGCCCCCAGAGGTAGAGCCCCCCAAGAATGAGTACGAGCACAACGATAAGAACCCCAATGATTGGCCCAAGATGGCTATGTTCCTCTTCGACAAGTCCTGGAATCAGAGGTGTCGAGTCTTGTGTTTCAGGAGCACTGGTACCGGGGTTCTGGTCTGCATTTATGGTGTCTGACATACGCGTTGAGTTATTGGGTAATATGGTTATTCTTCAAGGGTATCTTCGCTCGATTCGCCACCAGCATATTCGCCACCAAGTGTGTGTCCGTCATCGTCAGTATGCTCAGAAACCGCGTCACTCACGCCGCGACCGAGCTCAGCAGTTCGTACAGCCTCCTTCAGTAAGCTGACTGCGTCGCGCAAAAGTGCGTGTGCTCGTCTGATGATTACGTGCACTTCCTTGTATGATGCGCGCACTGCTTTAAACGCTTCTCTAGGGTTGTCAGATGATACTGCCGCTTCAACCTGCGAAGGGAGTGCCTGTAACTTTGACTCAGCAAGGTCAAGGCCGGTGAATATATCCCCAAGAAGATCAGCGGTTACTCCGGTGTCGACACCACGTTCTTCAAGCTTCTGTATACGTGACTCGATACGCTTTGCGATGTCTCGGAGCCGTCCGACCGCTGCCGTCATGCGCGTAGACATATTCTCAGTCAAGTTGAAGATGCGATTTTGAATGCGTTCAGTAAGTACTGCTTTACGCTCCTCGAGCTTCTCAGAGACGGTTTCTTTGCGAGCATCGCGTTTTTCTTGCTGTGTTTCCATGCGAACCGCTTTGTCTTCTGTATGGGAGGTGCCCGCCTCTCCACTTGTGGAAGCACTCGAATGAGTGTCCGATTCTCCTCCCTGCTCCGCAGGCTCCTGTCCCCGCGCATATGATACGCCAACAAGACAGACGCCCACGAAAACTGCAGCTATATAGAAATACTGGGGCTTATAAAATGCACGTTTCATAATGTGTTGATTAACTTAAAACAGAGCGAGTCATCCGTCCCGCCTCATATGTACTAGTATAAACCCGCCCGTCATATCTGTGCCGAGCGGGT
>Ga0326597_10007342_pt1 | contig 15005 bp, 10 predicted proteins | sample RVTome_12_FD_203789 | JGI IMG/M metagenome (GOLD analysis project Ga0326597, IMG submission 203789) | Soil microbial communities from uranium-contaminated site in the Upper Colorado River Basin, Wyoming, United States - RVT100D185 | ecosystem: Environmental > Terrestrial > Soil > Contaminated >... | reverse complement strand
GCGCGGCGACAGGGCGTAGGAGGGCCAGTCGCGCGATTGGTCGCGCAGCTCGTCGGCACGGTCCCGGGTGACGATGAGGTCGACGAGCACCCCACCGTGGGGCGCGATCAGGCTGTCGGGCACGAAGATCCTTCCGGAAGCGACCGCGGGCGATGTGCGCCGCTCCGAAATGCTAACGGTCGCGGCTCCAGCCCCGGCTTCTGCCCCGGCCAGACGATTCGCTCTGAGACTGGGGACTGGGGGGCTGGGGGCTGGGGGCTTCCGGTACGCTCGCCGCCTTGGATCCCTCGTCCTTCCTCGCCGTCTGGGCCGCAGGTGTCGCCGCCGGCGCCGCGCTGGTGGCGTATTGGCGGATCGTCGGCCCCGGGTACATGTGGCTCTCCAGCGGTGCGGTGCTGCTCTTTGGCATTCCCGCCGCACTGGGAGCGGAGGCGGCGTGGGTGGGGTGCGCGCTGATCGTCGCCAGCGGGTTGCTGGCCCGGCGGCCGATCACCGCCGCGGTAGCGGCGGCGGCCGCAGCCGCCGTCTTCGTGACAGTGGCCGCCGTGGAGGGAACCCCGGTGCTCGCGGTCACGGGGGCCTTCTTCCTCGGAGGCGTGACCACCGAGATGATGCTCGGCCACTGGTACCTGGTTGATCCGCGTCTGCCCCGGTCGGCGTTGCGCACGCTGGCGCTGATCGGTGTCGCCGGGGCCGTTGCCGACACGGCCGTGGCCGGCGTCCTCGGGGCGATACCGTGGCCCACCGTCGATGCAGTCATGGGATGGGCATTCCTCGTCCTCGCCGCCACAACGTCGCTCCTGATAACCGCGGTCTGGTTCGCACTTCGTGAACGCGGATACGCCGCGGTGATGGCCGCCACCGGCCTCTCCTACCTCGCCCTGCTCACGGCGATAGGAGCAGCGGTTCTGGGAAGGGCGCTGGTCTGAGGCGGTGGTCGCCCGTCGCCCGTCGCCCGTCGTCCGTCGCCCGTCGCCCGCGAGAAGCGCGCCCACGGTTCTTGCCGGTTGCCGGTTGCTCTGGCCAGTTCCAAGGCCCGTCGACCGCGCTCGTAGACTCCGAACCGTGAAGATCTACACCCGGCGCGGTGACGACGGCTCTACCGGGCTCTTCCACGGGGGGAGAATCGCCAAGGACGGCACCGGTCCGGAGGCGTATGGGACGGTCGATGAAGCCGTCTCTGCTCTCGGGCTTGCCCGTGCAGCAGCCACGGGGGGCCTCGCCGGCCAGATCCTCGATGTGCAGCGGGAGCTGTTCGTGGCGGCTGCCGAGCTGGCCACCTCTCCCGAGCGGAGGGGGATGCTGGAACCCGGGGTGTCGCTCACGACCTCGTCGATGGTCGTCGAGCTCGAGTCGCGTATCGATGCGATCGAGGCGGAGCGCGGGATGCCCACGGAGTTCGTGGTCCCCGGCGGATCGCCGGTGGCGGCCGCACTCGACCTGGCCAGGTCGATCGTGCGCCGGGCCGAGCGGCGCGCCGTCACCCACGTGCGCCAGTCGGAGATCGAGGACACCTTCGTGGTGCCGTATCTCAACCGGCTCGCCGACTATCTGTACATGCTGGCCAGGTCCGCCGAGGCGTCGTGGGTACCCAGCCGGACCGAATCCGAGGAGGACGAATGATCGAGATCCGCGGCACCGTCGACGGAGAGGAGACCGCCGACGCGGTCGTGCTCGGTGTGGGGGAGGACCGGGCGTTCGACGACGCCGGACGCTGGGTCTTGGAGCGCATGCCCCGCCTCGAACGGATCATGGACGAGGCGGAGTTCACCGGGAAGCCGGGCCAGAGCCTCTCCGTCGCCGGGGCCGGCGAGGTGCCTTACACGCGGGTGGTGTTCGTCGGCATGGGCGCCGAGCCCGATGCCGAGCAGGTGCGCTGTGGCGCCGGGACGGGCGCCAGGGGCCTGTTCAAATCGGAGACGGTGGCAACCACCCTCCATGCCACCCCCGTCGACGGAGCCGCCGAGGCCGTGGGCCTCGGGTTCACCCTCGGCGCCTACTCCTTCACGAGGCACAAGAGCGACCCCAAGCCCTCACAGACGGCGACCCTCGTCCTCCTCGACGCCGACGACGACGCCATCGCAGCGGCGCACCGCGGTCGGGCAATCGCCGGCGGGGTGAACCTGGCCCGCGATCTCATCAACACCCCGGCGATGGAGAAGGCGCCGGAGGCGCTGGCGCAGGTCGCTCGTGACATCTCCGATCGGGTCGGGCTGCGGATTCGCGTGCTCGACGAGGCCGAGATCGCCGCTGAGCGCCTCGGCGGGCTGCGGGGCGTGTCGCTGGGTGCCGAGAATCCGCCGCGCCTCGTCGAACTCCGCTACGAGCCGGAGGGAGCCAAGGCCTTCGTCGCCTTTGTCGGTAAGGGCATCGTCTTCGACTCCGGCGGCCTCTCCATCAAACCGGCCGACAGCATGGAGACCATGAAGACCGACATGTCGGGGGCGGCCGCAGTCTTCGGCGCCATGCAGGTGATCGCCGAGTTGGGCCTCCCGGTGAAGGTGCTGGGGATCACCCCGCTGACCGAGAACATGCCGGGCGGCTCGGCGATGCGCCCGGGCGACGTGCTCGAGATCCGGAATGGCAAGACGATCGAGGTGCTCAACACCGATGCCGAGGGGCGGTTGGTGCTCGCGGACGGGCTGTCGCTCGCAGCCGAAGAGAGCCCGGACCTCATCGTCGACATCGCCACCCTCACCGGGGCAGCCAAGGTGGCGCTCGGGGAGAAGATCGCCGGGCTCTTCGGGGCGGACGAGCCGGCGGCCATCGTGTCGGAGGCTGCTGCGGCGGCCGGCGAGCGGGTGTGGCGAATGCCGCTGCCCGACGACTACCGCAAGAACATCGACTCGGACGTCGCCGACATGAAGAACACCGGACCGCGCTGGGGCGGCGCCATCAACGCCGCCTTGCTCCTCAAGGAGTTCGTGGAGGACGTTCCGTGGGTGCACCTCGACATCGCCGGACCGGCTCGCGCCAGCGATGCCGAGCACTACATCCCCAAGGGCGGTACCGGGTTCGGGGTACGGACGATGGTCGAGGTGGCGAGGAGGATGTCCGAGCGCTGATGGCGTGACGGGCGTCGCGCAGTACGCTCCCCCGACATGGCTCGCCGGAAATTCGTGGCGGCCGTCGTTATCGACGCGGCCGTACTGCTCGCCGCGATGGAGATCGCTTCGATCGTCGTCTTTGGCGACCCGATCCCGTGGAGGGCGCAATCCGAGGCGGGCACAATGCTCGCCGCAATCGGTGCCGGGGCGGCACTCGGTCTATTCGTTTCGTTCCGACCTGTAATCAACACCTTCAGCCGCCCCTCGTACGGGCGAGCGATGTCGATGTCGCTCATCATGCTGGCGAGCACCTCTGTCGCCCTCGTCTTCTCGCGCGCGTACTGGTCCCGGGCATTCGTGCTCGTCACGTTTGCGGCGTGGCTCGGGATCGGACTCGTGCATCGGTGGATCCGCCGTCTGCGGCCATGGACTGAGACTCTCGTGGTGGTGACCCCGGAGAAGGCTCTTGTCGACCACCTGCTTGGGGCTCCACATGCCGATCTCGTGTCGGTCCTGGACCCGGCGGGTTCGCCACCCGATCGTCTTCCGGCTGGTGCGACCCTTGCCGTCGACCTCCGGGCGGTCCTGAGTGACGAGATGGCGCGGTTCGTCTCTTCCTGCAACCTCGCCGGGCTGCCGGTGCGCTCGCTCACGTCGGTGTACGAGGAGCACACCGGGCGGCTCCCCATCGTTCACCTCCACGAGGGGTGGGAGCTGACGGTGCCGCTGGCCCGGCGCAAGCTGTACGTACAGGTGAAACGGGTCATCGACTCGGTCCTCGTTGCCGTGACGCTCCCCGTCTCGGCCGCGGTCGGGGTCCTCATTGCGTTTGCGATCAAGCTCGATTCCCGCGGGCCGGTCATCTTTCGCCAGAGGCGCGTCGGTTTCGCGGGGAGGCCGTTCACCCTGTACAAGTTCCGGACCATGAGTGTGCATCATCCCGACGACGAGCCCCGGTTCGCCGAGCGAGCGGACCATCGCCTCACCCGGGTCGGTCGGGTGTTGCGGCGGGTCAGGATAGACGAGTTGCCCCAGCTGTGGAATGTCCTCAAGGGGGATCTCAGCCTGGTGGGTCCGCGTCCCGAGCAGGGCCTGTTCGTGGAACGCTTCTCCGAGTCGATCCCCTTCTACACCCATCGTCACCTGGTTCGCCCCGGCCTGACCGGCTGGGCCCAGGTCAACTTCGGATATGCCGACAACGAGGCAGACACCGTCGAGAAGCTCTCGTTCGATCTCTATTACGTGAAGCATCTCTCGGTCTGGCTGGACCTCGAGGTTCTCGGTCGGTCGGTCTGGACGGTGATGTCCGGCTTCGGGGCGCGCTGAGGCCCGGTCCGCTGATGCGGCTACGCCCGCTGCGAGCGGGAGAGCACCACGATCATCGCCACTATCAGGGTGAAGGCGATCCCCTCACCGACCAGGAAGCCGGCGCCGACGCGGGCGCTCGGGCTCCCTCCGGCGAGCGCCACCGTGGTCGCGGCGCCGGTGAGGCCGACGAGCCACGCGACGGCGAGGCGACCGGTGGCCCGCATTGCGATCAGGATCTGCTGCGAGAAGAGTGCAGCCGTGGCGATTGCCACTCCCGACGCGGCATACGCGGCCAGCGTTGGCGTCGGCCGAAACTCGGAGCCGAGCAGAAGGGCCACCAGGTCGGGGCCGATCGCCCGGCCGACCAGGTATCCGAGGGCACCTCCGACGGCCCCGAGCACACCGAGGCGGACCGCCCAGCGGCGGAGGGTGTGACCCTCTCCGGCCTCCACGAGCCGGGTGAAGGGAGGAAGGATCCGCGCGATCAGGCTGTAGGCAACGCTGAGCGGCGCTCGGAAGAGCAAGAAGGTCTCGAAGAAGACGCTGACCTCGGCCGAGGAGGCCCGCAACGCTCCCACGACGAGCGGACCGGCGGCGAGGATCGTCTGTGAGGCCGCATTGGCGGCGACATAGGTGCCCAGGTCGGCGCCCGAGCCGCGCCCGTTGGTCGGAACTCCCCGAACTGGCTCGTAGCGCAGAGGGCGCCAGATCCAGACGACCAGTGCACCGACGACAAGCGTCCACCCCAGGCCTACGGCTCCCACACCCAGTGCGAGGAGGACGAGGGCCGCTGCGAGCCGCACCACCGACTCTGCGAGCGTCGACAGGCCGTACTCCTTGAACCGGCGATGTCCGGCGAGCAGGCCTCGGGCGAGGGCGAACCCGCCGTACCCGGCGAGGAGCGCGGCGGTGATCGCCAGGTAGACGGGCTCGCCGTCGAGGAGCCGGTCGAGGGTGAGCGCGGCGAACCCGGTCGACACCACCACGGCGGCGGTGACGGCGCCGATGAAGAGGCGCCATGGGGCGGCGTCAGGGTCGGTGACGCTGAGGCGTCGGATCGTGAGCTGCTCCATGGGGACGAACACGGTCGTGAGCACGAGGAACTGGATCGTCCACAACACCGTGATGGGCGCGAAGGCGGTGGGGCCGAGCACTCGACCGGCGACGAGCTGGAACAGATAGGCGGCGAGCGCCGCGACCAGCGTGCCGACGATCATGTAGGCGGTCCCCGAGCCCCGGGCTCGGGCGGCAAGAGGCGATGTGATCGGGGGCAAATCGGTCATCAGTAGGTGCGGCCACCGGGAGCGGCCGGTCCGTGAGGGTAATCCGGCAGCACGAAGGCCCCGTCGATTCCGAATAGGCTGCCCGCCGTGGTGGAAACCGACGACGCCGTGGGGAGCGAGGATTCGGCCGATCATGCCTGGCGACGATGGCCGATCGTCGCCCTCGTCGCATTACCTCTCCTCCTGTGGTGGGTGTCGTGGTATCCGGGGATGCTTTCCAGCGACTCCATCGCGCAGCTGGCGGATATCGAGGCAGGCGAATTTGGCAATGAGATTCCCGCGATCCACTCGATCCTCGTCTGGCTCCTCACGCGGGTGTGGCGCTCACCCGCGGTGCTGACGTTGATTCAGGTGGTGGCAATGGTGGCGCTTCTCGCCGCATTCGTGCGCCGCGGGGTGGCGATCGGCATGCCGAGGTGGTTCGCAGGCGCAGTTGCGATCGCCTTCGCCTGGATGCCCGCGGTCGGGGCCACGACGATAGCCCTCGAGGTACAGGTCGCTCAGACGCTCGTGGCGATCTGGCTCCTCGTGGAGCTCATGGACCTGGCTCCCGACCCCGCCGCGTACCTCGCCGACCCCTGGTCCCAGGCACGGCTCGGTGGATCACTGGCACTTGCCTGGCTGCTCGATCACGGCGGGGTGGTCGTCGTGGTCGTCGTCGCCGGGGTACTGCTCTTCGGAATGCGGCGGCGCGCCGAGCTGCTGCTGGTTCCTCTCGGAGGGGCGCTGGCGCTGGCGCTCCTGGTGCAGGGGCCGCTCTACGCGGCGTTCTCCGTGGACCGGCAGATGCATCCGGTGGGGGAGGCATTCGCTCCGGAGGTCGCCGCCGTCTACCACCACGATCCGGGTTGGTTCGACGAGAGCGATCGGAATCTGCTGACGGCGGTGGCCGACCTGCGGGTGTGGGAGGAGGCCTACCGCTGTGGCGATGGCGCCGCCCTTCTCGAAGACCGCGAGTTCGACCCCGGGGCGATCCACTCGCGTCCCGGGGCTTACCGGGGTCTCGTGACTCGAGCAACGGTGACCCATCCCCTTACCGTGCTGGGCCACCGGGTCTGTGCCGCCAGCATGCTGTTCATCCCGGCGCCACCCGTGGGTGTGCAGTTCGCCACCTATGTCTACAACGTGCCACCGAACGCCCTCGGCATCGAACGCTCGACGAGGTGGGAGCAAGGCTTCAACTTGACGAAGGCGATCCTGGTTCGGGTCGACCAGCCCGATCGGCTCTGGCTCTTCTGGCGGCCCGCGATCTTCTTATGGCCCGCCCTCGCGGCGGCGGCGGTCTTGTTCGTCAGGAGGAGATCGATCGCCTGGCCGGGCCTGGCCCTCGCCGCCTACGCCCTTCTCGCGTTCGCCACGATGCGGGAGCCGTCGTTCCGCGAGGCCTTCACGGTCTATGCCCTGGGATTCCTCGGTGTCGCATTGTGGTGGCCGGCCGTCGCCGGGTTCAGGGGCAGTAGATGAGTGGCTCGATGCCCGCCGTGGCTGCGAGCGAGCGGCGCGTCTCCGGTCCGACGATCCCGTCGATGAGGAGGCGATGCCCCGACTGGAAGGCCTTGAGGGCCCGTTCGGTCTGAGGGCCGAAGAGCCCGTCCGCAGGCCCGGCGTCGAACCCGATGAGGCGGAGATAGCGCTGGAGCTGCTCGACCTGCTCTCCAGCGGCACCGGCACGCAGCAGCTGTGCCTCGAACCTGAGGAACACGGCCTGCTCGGCCGCCGTCATGATCGAAAGGATCTCGTTGCGAGTGCGGCTCCCCACGATCCCGTCCGAAGTCAGCTGGCGCGACTGTTGGAACTTCTTCACGGCGCGCTCGGTGAGCGTTCCGTAGATCCCGTCGGCGGACCCGGCGGCGAATCCCATCGCGGTGAGGAACGCCTGCAGCTCGCGGACCGAGTCCCCGGTGGCCCCCGCCCACAAGACCACTCGTTCGGCGACCAGGGTGTCGACCTCCGGAGGCGCCGGGCAGGCCGCGCTCGTTGTCGTAGTGGTGGGCGGGACGGTGGTGGTGGGCGGGACCGTGGTGGTGGTGGTGGGCGGGATTGTGGTGGTGGTGGTGGTGGTGGGCGGGATTGTGGTGGTGGTGGTGGTGGGCGGGATTGTGGTGGTGGTGGTGGTGGTGGTGGGCGGGATTGTGGTGGTGGTGGTGGTGGTGGGCGGGATTGTGGTGGTGGTGGTGGTGGTGGTGGTGGTCGTGGTGCTAGTGGGCGGGATTGTGGTGGTGGTGGTGGTGGTGGTGGTGGTGGGCGGGACCGTGGTGGCGGTCGTCGTGGTCGTGGCACCGGTGCCGCTGCACGAGGAGGTGGCGGCGCCGTCTACGGCGATTTCGTACACCTGCATCGACCGGATCGAGAGGAGGCCGCGCAGGTCCCGGGTCTTGAACACCCGCGGCCCGCCCAATCCGTGGAAGGTGATCTCGAGCGCCGCACCGCTCACGGAGCACTTCGTGATGGCCAGACCGGTCACCGTGCTCATCCCCGGGAGCCGCGACGCCAGTTGGGCACCTGTGAAGTTCGCCGCCCACCGGGCATGGTGGTTCCCGACCTCCGGTAGCTGGCTCCAGTGATCGTCGACCGACCGCAGATAGGGGACGGTGGCGCTGAATCCGTTCTCGGAGGGCTCCGTGACACCGTAGGTACTCGACGAGTAGAAGGTGGAGATCGGTGCGGGCGCTCCGCCCACGGTCACCGACGGGTGATACATCACCATCCCGGCGGTGTTGGCGACGGCGTCGATCCAGGCCTGGGTGCCATGACCCCACCCGACGTAGTTCTGGTCGACCGGTGTGTCATACAGCGAGCACCAGCACCACGGCCGGTCCGCGGGTGCCCCCCGGCTCATGATCCGGGCATAGGCATACGACCGGGCGGCCACAGCCTGGGCCTCGAGCGCCGCCATCCCGCCGGTCGTCGCCCAGAAGTAGGGCATCTCGGAGATCCCGAGGACGTAGTCCTCCATCGTGAGTTCGACGGAGAGATCGACCGTATTCGTGTTGTTGTCGGGCCGGATCCGCAGGCCACCACGGGCGTAGGTGCAGGGCTGCGACTGACCACCGGTGGGGAGGTTCCAGTTGACCAGCGTGCAGCCGCCGAGGATCACGGCGGCGGTGGGAGCGCCGCTGAAGCCGTCCCAGTCGGCGTCGATTGTGCAGGGCCCGTCGAAACTCCCGCCGGGCGCGTTCACTCGACAGGAGCCGTTGGCGAGTCGGGAGACGGTCACTGTCTGGCCCGGCGACGCCGCCACGGCTCCGGCGGTCGAGGAGAAGGTGACGTCCGAGTGTGGGCTGGCTCCAACGGAACGCACGGTGAGGGTCAGGGATGGCTTCTCGACGGTCAGGCTCACCCAGATGGGGTCGGCAGCGGCTGCCGGGGAGACCGCGCCCGGGGTCGCCCCGGTGAAGTAGTGGGTCATGATCTCCTGCCAGGTGTACCCCTGGCGCGCCATGCCGTAGGCGCCGAACTGGCTCATGCCGACCGAGTGCCCGTACCCGCCGCCACGCAGGGAGAAGGTGGGGGTGGCGGCACCGGCGGGAGCGGCCGGCAAGAGCGCGACGACGATCGCCAGGACGGCGAGAAGAACGGACCTGCGCACTCCGAAGGACTCCACGTGCATGGGGACTGATTCGGAGGGTTGCCGGAGGCGGTTGAAGGCTTTGTCGCCGGGAGTGCCGTCGACCCCCTACGCGGCTCCGGAGATCAGTCGCCGCACGATTCCGGGAAGCAGGTCGCCGGCAGGGCCTTCGATTCGCACCGTGGCGATGTCGTCGAGCTCAGTGGGGCCCCGGTTGACGATTACGAATGGGTGCCCCGCCTCGGCCACCTCGAGCGGGACGTTCGCCGCGGGGAAGACCGAAAGCGTGGAGCCCACGGCGATCACCGCATCGGCTTCGCCGGCTGCCATCGCGGCCCGCATCATCTCCCGTTCCGGCATCATCTCGCCGAAGAAGACCACGTCGGGCTTGAGGATCCCCCCGCAGTCTGTACAGGTTGGGTCGTCCTCGCCGCCGGCTACCCGGTCCAGCACTACGGCCGTCGGCTGACGCGACCCACATGAGACGCAGGTCGTGTGGTGGGCGTTGCCGTGCAACTCGATGACGGCCTCGTCGGGGAGGCCCGCCACCTGGTGGAGGCCGTCGATGTTCTGGGTGACGCAGGCGATCATCAGTCCGCCGTCCCAGAGCTCCGCGATGGCGCGGTGGGCGGCGTTGGGCGTCGCATCGAATACGCCGGACTCGGCACGCATCGCCCAGCCGCGACGCCGGGTGTCCGGGTTCGTCAGGTATCGGGAGTAGGTGAACTCCTCGGGATCCACCCGGGTCCACACGCCGCCGGGTCCGCGGAAGTCGGGGATGCCGGACTCGGTCGAGATCCCGGCTCCGGTGAATACGAGGATGCTCGAGCACCCGCTCAGTGCTTTGACGGCGTCAGCGATGTGGTCCACCGGGCGATCGTAGGTGGTGCGGCGTCAGGACCCGGTGAGACGCAGGTACTCGCCGCGGAGAGTGGGATGGAGCAACCGGAGGTGCCGCTCGCCGAGGTGCGGCACTCGGGGACGCACCCGGACCACCGCACCGGCGCGCTGGATCAAGCCCTCGGCGGCGAGGATGCCCAGGTGGAGGGGCTCGCGCAGCGGCCGGCCCGTGTACGACGCCGCGATCAGCCTCAGCAGGTCGGCGACCGCTCCTGGCCCGATGACAGCGGTCCAATAGCGACGGACGGCCGGGTCCTGGGGCGCATGGCCCGGTGCCGTCGGTTCGAAGGTGACGGCCCGGACCAGGCGGCGGGGGATGGCGGTCGGGCGGATGGCCGTCGTGGTGCCCGGGGCTGGCGCGGCTTCCATCTCGATGGGAGGACGGGCATCTTGACGGAGGAACCCGGGCACCGCGACGGTCATGGGTGATTGATAGCAGTTAGATGCAGTTGCGTACAGAGGCCTGCCTGAGATCGCGAAAAAATCGAACGCACCCGCCCGCGGCCCGAGGGGTAGAGTCGCCGACGGAGCCTTACACGAGGGGGGGCACGCGTGGCTCGTCGAATCGCCATCGCACTTGCTGCTCTGGGTTGCGCGGCCGTAGTGCTGGCTCCCACCCCGGTGGCCGCGGCGACCACGATCACCTTCGAGAACCTCGATCACGACACGGTCGTCACCAACCAGTATCCCGGTGTCGCGTTCAACGAGGCCCGGATCGTCGAGTGCTCCCAGGACCCGTCGGGCTGTGCCACCGCCTTTTCCGGCACGAGGGCGCTGCGCCCCGACATCGATTTCGAGTTCGACAACGAGCGCCTGATCATGGTCTTCGACACGCTGCAGGAGACGGTCTCGATGCGGGTCTCCTCGGCGCTCGGCGCGCACACGATCACCGTCGACGCCTTCCGCGGCGGCGCACTCGTCGACTCCGACACCGGATCGGTGAACGCCTCCTGGTTGGCCTTCTCGGTGTCGGCCGCGGCCGGCATCGACAGGGTGCAGATCCGCGGGGTGGCCAACAACACCAGCAGCGAGGACAACCAGTTCGCAATAGACGATCTCTTCTTCGACGAGGTGGTCGGCGTCACCACCACCACCTCGGCACCCGACACGACGCCGCCCGTGATCACGATTCTGACGCCCGAGGATGGCGCCAGCCTTTTCGGGTCCGATCCGCGGGTGTCGCTCACCTACGAGGTCAGGGATGACGGCGACCTTGCCCTCGTCGAGGAGGCCGTCTGGTTCGAGGCGGCCGACGGCTCGCGGGGGGCGGAGGTGTACGACGCCCGCTACCCGGGGTGCGACAACACCCTCGAGTGCTTCCCGCCGTATCGCGGTTCCGAGACCGTCTTCTTGCCCGAACTGGGGAGGTACCACGTCGGAGTGATCGCCCGCGATGCCGCCGGCAACGTCGCGGTGGCTTCGGTGCGGGTCTCGTTCGACGAACCGGTCGATGTATGGGTGATGGGCCTCGAGTGGAACCAGGCGGTCCAGGACGTGGTGTACACCGACCTGGGCCGACCCGCCGGCGACCCCGGGTCGACGACCGTGGCGTCTGGGGCGTCTCGCGTCCCCGTGGTGCCCGGGCAGCCGATGGCGGTTCGCGGCTACATCGGGTTGCGCCGCCCGACATTCGTGGAGGTTCCGCCTGAGGGCCTCCCGGTCACCGGGACGCTCTTCGTCGACATCACCTCCGGCGGTGCGACCAGGAGCCTGGTGCTCGATCCCGTGGTCAACCCGGCGTGCGCCAATCACGAAGGGGAGGACGACGGGGGCGGGTGCGTCGATCCGATCCTCGTGCCGCTCGGGTACGGCCGTCCGGTGCACCTGCGTGATCCCTCGCAGGCTCTGATCGACCCGTACTACGACTGGGAGATCGAGAGCGCCACCGACTACGACATCGACCTGATCTGGCGTCGGGCGATCCCGGATCGGACTCTCAACTTCGTGGTCCCGGGTGAGGAACTCGAGGGTCTGCGGCCGGGTGATCGGGTGGCGCTCCGGCTCGAGGTGGAGCCGGTCGGGTATGCCGAGGAGCAGCCTGGCGACAACACCTACACCATGAACATCGACGATGTCGCTCCCGCCGTCGATCTCCCGCTCCGAGTTGTGACCGTGGCGGTCCCGCGGCCGACCGGCATCCCGGCGACGACCGCTCAGGTCGACCGCACCATCGAGGAGATGCTGAAACTGATGCCTTACGCCGGCTCCGACGAGCGCCGATCGACCTATGTGTGGGGTGGCGGCTTCATCCGCATTCGGATCGAGATCCTCTTCGGGCTCATCACCGAGGAGATCGTGCTCGACCACTGCAATTCGCTCTTCGTCAACCTCCTCCTCGACTTCGGAGTCGATCCGGGGCGGACACTCCTGGCGCTGGCGCCCCCCGGGTTCCAGATGATGGAGGCCGATGGCGACCCCGACTGTACGGGTATCGGTTGGAAGCTCCCGGCGCCAGGAGGCGCGTATATGGGCGGCATAGCTCACACCCGAACCGCCGACGGAGGCGACTTCTGGAACGAGGTGGCCGTGGCCGCCCAAGAGCTGTATCACGCCCATCTCGACCGCCGCCATGTCGGCGATTTTCACGGCGAGCGCGAGGGGTGTGTTTTCGACGACGACCCCGCCGTCGAGATCGCCGGCTTCCTGCTCTTCGGGCTGATCCTCGACACCGACTGCACCAAGCCGGCGCCGTATCCGCATGGCGCCCTCGGCTCCTATCCGCTGCCTACCGGGCCGCTACGCGGGGATATCGGCGCCGTCGGGATGCGCATCGAAGGCGATGCGGCGGCAGGTTGGGCGCTGACGATCATGGAACCGTGCCCCGGCGACCCGGCGGTGCCCCTCGACCGTACCGACAACTACGCCTGGATCGACCAGCGGTACACGGTTCGCAACACCATCAACCACTCTTGCCGGGTTGCCGACAACCGCCGGGCCCACGACTTCTTGAGCTACGGAGGCGACCGCTGGGCGAGTGTCGAGCAGTTCTCGCCGCTCAATCTGGAGCGACCCGGCCCGAACCCTCCTGCACTGCCCGACATCCGAACCTTCATCGCCGCAGGTCCGGCGCCGGAGAGCGGAATGGAGTTCGAAGACGCGCCCGCCCTCCGCGTCTGGGGCCTCATCGACTCCGAGGGCCGTGCCGGGTTCGGCGGGTCCAGGCCGTTCGATGGGACGGGCCACACCTTCCACGGGGTCCCCGACGGAGCCGAGGCATTCGTCGACGTGGAACGCGAGGACGGCACGACCCTGCGCGTGCCCGGATTGGTGTCCATTCAGTCGGCACACGGCCAGGACATCTATGGGGTGCTCCTCGTCGAGGTGCCGCCGGGCCCGCCGGTGACCCGGCTGACGTTGATGAGGGAAGGAGAGGCTTGGACGGCACTCGAGGCGAGTGACTCGCCCCCGAGCGTCGAAGTCATGTCGCCCAACGGAGCGGAGCGCTGGTCTGATGGCGATCTACAGATCGACTGGGCCGCCTCGGATCCGGATGGGGACGCACTGACCTTCACCGTCGAACTCAGCACGGACGGAGGGGCGACCTGGGTGCCGGTCGGCTCCACATCCGAGATGTCCATCGCCCTCCCCGCGGGAGCGGCATCGCCGACAGACGAGGCCGCGGTGCGGGTCGTTGCTTCGGACGGGCTGCGATTCGCCGCCGACGTCGGCGACGGCACATTCTGCATCGGCGGCGAGGGGCTTTGCTCCTCGACGGCTCTAGAGACGGTGGCCAGCGACGGCGAAGAAGAAGAAGAAGAAGGAGAAGGGGGCGGTGGCCTCGGGGTTCTCCCCATCGCGCTGATCCTGCTGGCCCTGGCAGCGGTCGGTGCCGGTGCCTTCTACGTGGGCCGCCGCGAGAGTGGGTCCCGGGCCGACGACTAGGGGCCGCCGAGTTCCTCGTCGTACCGCCAGACGCTGATCTGGATGACGGTGTCCTCGCCGATCAGCGCCCCCGGCGGCGGGTCCGTGTCGATCACCAGGTCGTGATCCGCCTCCACGCCGGTGTCGACCTCGCTGAAAGTCCATGAGAAGTCGATACCGCTGTCGCTCCGGAAGCCCTCGAGGATGGCGATCGCTTCGGCCCGGTCCCGTCCTGTGATGTCGGGTAGCGCCGCGGTGGGTGATAGGCCGTTGGAGACCTCGACCTCGATCGTTGTGCCCTGGAGCACCCTGGTACCAGGCTCGGGGCTGGTACCGACGACGGTGTCGCTGGGCTCGTCCGAGTTGACCAGCTTGATGTCGAGGTCGAGACCGGCCTGGAGGATCTCCTCCTCGGCGTCCTCGAGGTCCATGCCGAGCACGTCGGGGATCTCCACTCGGGGCGTCGCGTAGTAGACGCCGGTGCCGGGCGGATCCTCGGGGAAGTTCTCGACGGGGAGCTCGCGGAGCACGTCGGCCATGAACTCCTTCCAGATGGGTGCCGGCACGCTGCTGCCGAACATTCGGGGTATGAATCGGTCCTTGATGGTCAGGTTGCGCATCGAGACCTGAGCGTCCGGGTAGCCGACCCACACCGCCGTGGTGTATTGCGGCACCGATCCCACGTACCAGGCGTCGCGGTAGTCCTCGTGGGTTCCGGTCTTGCCGATCTGCGGGCGCCCGATATAGGCGGCGCCCCCGGTGCCGAGGGAGACCACCTTCTCCAGCGTGTTGATGATTGCGGCCGCGAGAGCGGGCTCGATGACCTGCTCGCGCTCCACCTGGTGCTGGTAGATCACGTTGCCGTCGCTGTCCTCGATCCGCTCGATCAGGTAGTTGGTGATCCGGGCGCCCTGGTTGGCGATCGTCGAAAAGGCCGTCGCCATCTCCAGCGGGCTCACCGCCTGGGCGCCGAGCACGATCGAGGGGACTGCGGCGAGGGAGGTCTGGATACCCATGCGGTTGGCGACCTCGACGATG
>Ga0326597_10007341_pt1 | contig 15006 bp, 12 predicted proteins | sample RVTome_12_FD_203789 | JGI IMG/M metagenome (GOLD analysis project Ga0326597, IMG submission 203789) | Soil microbial communities from uranium-contaminated site in the Upper Colorado River Basin, Wyoming, United States - RVT100D185 | ecosystem: Environmental > Terrestrial > Soil > Contaminated >... | reverse complement strand
CGCGCAGAACCATGAAGGGTATTGCCTACAGTTCGAATTCGCACAAGACTCCCGAACATTCGCATGGGTACAAGAAGTCCAGTACAAGGATGAGTACCCCAGTGTGAATTTTGTTGATCGATCGACTCTTCCTGATCAACTCTTTGAAGTGCTCACCCGAAAGCATTCGGGCTGGAGCTACGAGAAGGAGTGGCGGCTAATTCATCGACAAGGGGCAAATAGTCTGATGCCCTTTCGTCCAGAGAGCTTGGTTGGCATTATTCTCGGCTGCCGCGCACCGGCGGCATTATCTTCGGCGGTGAAATCAGTGCTTGTCGAGCGTGAGAAAGCAGATCTTCCTCCCGTGTGGATGTATCTTGCCGAGCAAGATAGCCGCGCTTACAAACTCAGGATTCGGCGCGTTACATAGGCCATCTGAGCCGTGACGGATCTCGACGACGGAGTCGGACATGCTGTGCCGTATTTGTGCCATGACTGCGCGAGGGCAGCATTGATTTGCCCGTGAGTGAGATTGGGGATGCATTGGCAAGCGTCACCAAGTGACTTATTAACAACGATAAAATATTGCCCGGTACCATTCGTAATCAATAGGTCGAGTGTTCGAGTCACTCCAACGGCACCATTAAATTAATTGCAGTTTCCTAATCGTTCTGTTGCTTCGAGCCGCCGCTTGCACCGACGGCCACAACGTGGTGAACTGGTCAGGAGAGGCCGCTTCGGCTTACCGATCGCAGGTTCCGATGCGCTCGACACTTGCCGCTGACGACCAGACGCAGCGGGCTCTGCGCGAAGCTGCAAGCGGCGCGACTTGTCATGTACTGGCGTAAGACCTGGCCTCAACTCTTGCGGCTGCTCGGACGCACGAGGCTCGCCCGCGGGTTGTGGGACAACTCGGCGGAATTCCTGTCGATGCAGTGCCCTCGATTTTGACGTCCGTCCGTTTCCCCAGAACTATGCCTCCGGCAATTTCCTCTGCCGGCTTGCCATAACCCATCGAATAGGTCGCGAAGAATCCGTCGGCACCGTCAAAGACGGCATCGCTCGCGGTCGCCCCCTTGCTGGCGAGCCAGGCCGCCAGGAAGCCGTTCTGCGCAGCGCGCCCGACCTGCCAGGACTTGGCCATGTATCAAAGCTCTTCAGAAGGCCAGCGGCACTCGCTGCGGCAAAGCCGAAGGCAATGCACATCCTCTGTGGATCGAGTCCGAGGATGCGTCCGGCCGCCGCAAGCCTCAGTTATGGGAAAGCCAACGCCCGGGAGACGGTTTACCGCGTAAACATCCGTCTGCGCGGCAAGCCTCGGGTTGCGAGCGGGATCACGCTAGCCACGCACCAGCGTTGCGACGAGAAGTTTTAACCACGGCATATGAGCGCTAGCGCACAGTTCGGCGCCTATGTGGGCACGGATGATGCTCCGAATCGTGAGTGTTTGGCGCTGCAATCCCCACTCGGACGATTGTTGAAGCTAAGGGACAATGGATGGGAAAAGGAGCAACACATGAAGGTGTACCAAGTAGTCAGGCGTGGCGGGAAGTGGCATGTGCACATGCCTGGTGCCAGCTCTGAAGCACCATCATCGGAAGACAGGGGCAAGGTCGTCGCCTGGCTCTGTGAACTTGCCAAGAAACAGGACGCTACAGTGCAGGTCCGAGATATCGGCGGGCAAGTCGAGATGACCTATACGTATGCGGGCGGCGTTGAACATCGTTACGGCCGTGACAAATCGCACGCTGGCGCTGGACGCTATGTTGGGGAAACACCGCGCCACCGCACGCTCCTGCGTCGCCTGCTGTACTCGTGACCGCGCGCCGGAAGTAATAATAGACCCGCCGAAGCAGGACGAGGCATCCTTACGTCTGCTCTGTCTGAGACCGGCGAGGCGCAGACCGCGTCGTGCTACGATGAGCAAATTCGGGACGACCGCGATCGAGACGGAATTACGCGTAGTCGAATAATTGCCAGCCACTGCCCGCCGATCGTCAGTCGCAATGTCGGGAAATCAGTCGTTCGCCCTTGACATTCGATGACCTTGTCTAGCAGCGGCGACGGGAACGTCCGCGCACTACGACGAGCTGCTCAATGTCAACTCGGCAACGTCCTGGAGCGTTCAGCGAGACAATCAGTTCCGCCCATCTGATAGTCGCGACACACGGTGGGCCTGCGTTCGTATATTCGACACAGCATCGTCTTCCGGTCGAGGGCGGCGCACCAGCCGTCGTCTCCGCGCACCATGATCAGTCCTCCCCAACGGTCTACTTCGGTCAAATCGGGTGGAACATCATCCTCGCCGAGAATCATCACCTCGAGCCTGCAGCAGCTGGCCTTGCACGAGGCGCATGTTACGTCTGACTCGTCGCCCGCATCGGTTGCGGTTCGTTCTGAATCCATATCACTCCCCGTAGCAAACTTCGCGATGCGACTTGGCTGCTGCGCGTCGATGTGCAAGGACATTCGACGTCTTGAACTGCACCCTGAGTATGCTCGCTCACCGTCGCTGATTCGTCGGAGGCTCAGCGCAGTCAGACCCGAGGGCTGGACAGCTGGCTGCAGTTAATCAAGGCTGTCTCCCTTTTGGACCCGTTCGATCATCGACTCGTACGCGTCGGCAAGGCTTAAGAGCGATTCGCGGCATCTGGAGTGTGTAGATGAACCATGCATAATCGCGAGCGTTCGGGGCTCGAGTGTTGCAAGATGACGGATCGTTCGCGCCGTCAGGGGCGAGAGCGCCGAGTAACAGAATAGCGTTTCTGCGGCGAGCGCGGGCTCGACGATGTCGGCCGCGGTCAGGGCAGGCCCGTCGCCCGCATGGGTGAAAAGGTCACCGCAGAAAAGCGTCCGGGTGGTTTCCTCGAAAAGAACACGCGCTTCCCAGTTGTGCGGGACGTGCGGCGTATCAATGTGCCGAACGCGTTTGCTGCCGAGATCGATGACCTCGCCATCAGCCAGTTTCCGAGGCGCTCGATCGCACAGGTCGTCGAGCGAGACCATACAACCGATCGCCCCATGCGCCACCTCGGCGCGTGGCGCAACGCAGAGGAACTCGTTCATTGCCCCGCACTCGTCTGACTCTACGTGTCCGAAGGTGATCCATCGGAGTCGCTCAAGGGGAACGATGCGCGCTATGGCCTGTGAAACCAGCGGAAACATGCGTCGCGGTCCGGTATGGAAGAGGAGAGGTTCGTCGGCGTCCACGAGGAACTGATTAAACGTGAATCCGCCCGGCGCCGCATCAGGAACGCACGTGGATAGGCGGTAGATGCGGTCGGCAATCTCATGCGTACTGGTATGCATTTGGGCGCTCTCTTGGTAGATGACAATTATGCGCCCGGACGCCCGTGGACCGAACGCCGGAAGGTTTCGGCAGCATGCATATGCAGGGTGGCGATCAATCGCCACATTGGTACGCGATCACCAAGTGCCGCTTATTGCCTTTGTAGGGAACATGGACCATTCGGCAGGTGATGGCGGTGATTTTCATGGCGGCTTTTCTATTTCCCGTCCGTCCGTGGATTGTGCGTCATCGGCAGTTCTCGGTCAGCCACTCGATCATCATGTCGGCGACCGCGTGGTTGTTCTTTTCGAGCATGACCATATGACCGTTGCCCCGGAACCCCTTGTCGGCTAGATAGACAAGATCGTGGTTGACCCCAGCCTGTTTCAGGAATGCGCTGGTGCAATGATCGTAGGTCGCGTGATAGGACGCCTCCGCAACCATGATCATGATCGGGATGTTCTTCAGATTCGGCAGTTGCCGTGCCGGCTCCGCCTGCAAATAGGCGCTCACCCGGTCCGGACGGTCAGATGGCGCCTGCAATTCGGCGGCCAATACTTCACCCTTCTTGAGCGGCGGCGCGAAGGTCAACGGCATACGCGTCACACCTCCGTGCCGACCCAGCACATCTTCGTAGGCGTACCACTGATCGCCGCCGCGTAGCTCGATTTCCCGGAACGGCGGACCGTTCGGCTCAAGCGCGAGGATCGCCTTGACGAGCTTTGGACGCACGTCTGCGATCAGCCAGCCGAAGGGCCCCGACTGGGAATGCGTCAGCAGGATTGCGGGACCGATCTCATCGAGCAGCGCCGCGCCCGCATCCCGGTTCAAGCGCTCGACTTCGGTCCGGTCCTTGATAAAGTCCACCTGTGATGCATAGAACTGATCGAAGACCGGGTCGCCCCTCTCGCCGCTGCCAGGCCATTGCGTGTGGTGGCGCGCCTGCGGCCACAACTTGTGTTTGGCGGGCGCGGTGAAGCGTTGCTCGGTTCGCGTCGTGTCGTAGACAGCCAACGATGCACCCTCGATCACGCTTGAAGAATGACCGGAGCGCCCACGCTCTGGTTGATCGATCACGTAAACCGCGTAGCCGGCCCGGAGGAAATCCTGTGCCCAGCCGCGACGCCCGTCCGGGGTACCCGTAAAGTTGGTGCCGGTCTGTCCGCCACCGTGAAACATCACTACCGGATAGGGCTGCCGTTGCTCGCCGGGAATGAATTTCTCTACATACATGCTGTCGGTCATAACGCTGCCGCTGTCGCGTTCGACATATCGGCCGCCGACGAAGAAATAGCCGTGATCGGCAAGTACGATCGGTCCCAGGTCGGTCGGATGCTGTTCGGTGCGCATAGGCATTTCAAACCACTTTTTTAGTGTGACCAATCTATCGCTACGCTAGCCATCGGTCAATCGTGCACTGTTCGCTGCCCCGGAAGTCCAGATTGAGGATAACCCGGCGCTGAATATCGCGCGGACCTTGCGTAGCGTATCAGTGGGGCCGGATGTGCGCCACGACCAGCGCCGCGCCGTATTAACTTGCGGTGGACAGGATCGGTACTGAATCGGCAGGCGCGAACAAGTGACTGATTAACAAAGCTCAAAAGTTGCGTGGTAGTATTCGTAATCAATAGGTCGAGTGTTCGAGTCACTCCACTAACCGCAAAAAAGTTTTCGGTCAGGCGTGAGGGCCAGGCTGCTTTTCACCCGAGTGTTCTTATGAACAAGCCGCGCATCGCGCTGATTCACGCCACATCCGTCGCCATCGATCCCATACGCGAGGCCTTCGCATCCGCCTGGCCGCAGGCGCAGATCACCAATTTCCTGGACGATTCGCTGAGCACCGACCTTGCGGCCGAGGGCCGCATTAGCGATCGTATGCTCGAGCGGTTCGTGACTTTGGCCCGCTACTGCGCTGGCTGTGGCGCGAATGCAATACTGTTTACCTGTTCCGCATTTGGCACAGCTATCGAAGCTGCACGTTCGGTCGTCGATATTCCGGTGCTCAAGCCCAACGAGGCGATGTTCGACGAGGCGCTGGAAGCTGGTCGTTGCCTGGGGCTGTTGTCGACATTCGAGCCCAGTATCCCTTCGATGGTGCGCGAACTCGAAGCGGAAGCTGCACGTCGCAGCGCACGCATATCGATTCGGACTCGTAGTATTCCCGAGGCGATGGTCGCACTGCAAAGAGGCGATGCTCAGGTGCATGACCACCTGATTTCTCAGGCGAGCGCGGAATTCGGTGACTGTGACGTCTTGATGCTCGCTCAGTTTTCGATGGCGCGTGCGGCAGCGGGATTGCCACGGCGTTCCGGGCAGCGGTTGCTGACGAGTCCGCACTCCGCGGTTGCGCGACTGAAACGAGAATTCGCCCGCCACGCCTAAGCACTAACGCGCTACACACGGGTGTAGGCCAAGACATGGTTGATCGCCCTGAGCGCGGAGACTGAATTCTTGCCGCACTGGGTGTACACGCCGGCGTTTCCTCGCATTCTGCCCTTCGCGCTGTTCGTGGGGTTCGTGGCCGCCAGCGCCTTGCTGCCGCCGCCCGAACCGGTACCGCCGGAGACGTTCGATAGCCGCTGGCTCTACGCGGCACGTGCCGTCATCGTCGGGATCGTCTTGATCGTTTTATGGCGACGATTCGCCGAACTGCGTGACGATGCACGCATGGCCGCGGCTGACTGGGTGTTTGCGATCGTCTCCGGTGCCGCGGTTTTCGTCATCTGGATTTATCTCGATCACGGTTGGATGCTTCTTGACGGACCCGCGGCATCCGCGTTCGACCCGCGCCGCTATTCCAGTGAGGCACTGCACGGCCCGCTCGCCGCTTTGCGTCTGTTGGGGCTCGCGATTGTCGTGCCGATCGCCGAGGAATTGTTCTGGCGATCGTTTCTCATGCGCTGGCTGGAGCGGGATGACTTTCTCGCGGTTGCGCCGGGCAGCGTCGGGCTGCGGGCATTCGCGATTACCAGCGTGCTGTTCGCGCTCGAGCATAGTCAGTGGCTGGCGGGACTGATTGCCGGCGCCGTCTACGGCCGGATCTATATGCGTACTGGCAAGCTGTGGGTCCCGATCGTCTCGCACGCAGTCACCAACGCAATGCTCGGCGGCTGGATACTTGCTACCCGCGACTGGCGATTCTGGTGAGAAACGAACAGGACGGCCGCCATCCGGAAATTTTCGAAGTCTGGTATCGCGGCCCGAACAGGCACTAAATCCTTCTGCACTGGGACACAATTCGCGCTAAGCTACTTGTCAGGTGGCATGAGCTATGCCGCGGTTCGGGCCGTGACGGGTCAGGAGGTGCACAATGTACGCTTCCGCATTTTTTGATTGTCTGCTGGGCATCGTGTTGCGTGTTCCTCGCGTTCATCGATCCACTGCGCGCAATGTCCTCAGCGTCCTGTTGTTCGCCTCCTGCGCGGTAATTTCGGCTCCACAGCTGCTTGCCGCTGCCGATGCCCCACGACACAGGCAGGCACAGCCTGGCGAGCGTATCAGGACCATGGACGCGCTTTCGGTTGTGCGCCTGCGTTCAAAGGCGCCCAAGGACGCCCGCACCACGACCACGCTGGGCGCACGCCGCGAAGGCAGTGGCATCGTGATCGACAACAGCGGTCTCGTTCTCACTATCGGCTACCTGATTCTGGAGGCCGACGGGATCGAAATCGTTCCCGCCGACGGTAAGGCGATACCTGCGACCGTCGTTGGATACGACCATGGCACCGGATTTGGATTGGTGCGTACATCCTCGCCTTTGTCCGTCGCGCCGATTCAATTCGGCGATTCCGAGGCCTTGCTGGAGCGCGAACCGGTACTGATCGCCGGCTTCGATGGCGTAGCGCCTGCGTATGTGGTGTCGAAACGCCAGTTCGCCGGACCCTGGGAATACCTACTCGACACCGCTATCTTTACCGCGCCCGCTACGGTGAATTGGAGCGGCGCCGCGCTAATTGGCAGGGACGGGAAGCTCTACGGGGTTGGATCTTTGGTCGTCACGGATGCAATGGAGCCGCAAACCTATTCACCTGGAAACATGTTCGTGCCGATCGATTTGTTGAAGCCCATCCTCGGTGACCTGATATCGGGAGGCAGAGTTTCCGGGCCTGCGCGGCCTTGGATCGGCGTGAATACTCAGGAAGTACAAGGCCATCTCGTCGTGACACGGGTTAGGGGTGGCAGTCCTGCCGAAAAAGGCGGACTGAAGGTTGGTGACATCATCGTCCGCATCGGTGGCGAGCGGGTCACTGGACAGGTCGATTTCTACCGCAAGCTCTGGGCTGCGGGGCCGGCCGGAACCGATATCCCACTTGTGGTATTGCAGGGCGCACAAATGAAGGACGTGGTCATTTCGTCGATCGATCGCACGAAGCACTTGCGCGCGCGCAGCACCTATTGAAGGAGGTGGGGTTCCGCACCTCTGCTATCATCCAACGGTCCTATCGATTTCTGCAATAGAGGAGCGCTTGTTATGGCCCAGGATCGAATCAAGGGTGTGCTGTCGCCCGTTGTTACGCCATTCAAGGAAGATTTCTCGCCGGACGCCGAGCGCTTTATTCGCCACTGCAAATGGCTGGTATCGCAGCGTGTCGGGCTCGCGGTGTTCGGCACCAACAGCGAAGCGAACTCGCTTTCGGTCAACGAGCGGATCGCCCTGCTGGAAGCCTTGGTGAACGCCGGGGTCGATCCGCAGCGCATGATGCCGGGTACGGGATGTTGCGCCCTTTCGGATTCCGTGCGCCTGTCGGAGCATGCCGTCCGGTTGGGGGTCGCCGGTGTATTGATGTTGCCACCGTTCTACTACAAGGGCGTGAGCGACGAGGGGCTGTACCGCAATTTCTCGGAAGTGGTACAGCGGGTCGGAGATTCCAGGCTGCGTATTTACCTGTACCACATCCCGCCCGTGTCACAGGTGCCGATCTCGCTGGGACTCATCGAGCGCTTGCTCAAGGCCTATCCGGGTACGGTCGCGGGGCTCAAGGACAGCTCCGGTGATTGGAATAACACCAAGGCTGTGCTCGACAACTTTGCCAAGTCGGGTTTCGATGTGTTCGCCGGCAGCGAGTCTTTCCTGCTGCAAAACATGCGTAACGGCGGCGCGGGATGCATCACGGCGGGGGCGAACGTCAATCCGGCGCAAATCACTTCGCTCTACGATGCCTGGAAAGGCGCCGGCGCCGATGCGATGCAAGAAGCCATCAACGAGGTGCGTAACGTGCTGCAAAGTGTGCCAATGATCCCGGCACTCAAGCACGTCATTGCACACTATTCAGGCGATACGAGCTGGAATCGGCTGCGCCCGCCGCTTACGGAGCTCAGCGCTGCTCAGGGAAAACAAGTCCTGGAAGGTTTGGAGAAGCTCGAGTTTGGCATGCCGGGTATTCGCGCGAAGGCCGTAGCTTAGCGTCCCTTGAACACCGGGCGGCGCTTTTCCATGAATCCAGTGCGGCCCTCTTCGTAGTCTTTGCTGGCGAAGCAGGCATTAACCATGTCCTGGCAGCGCTTCAAGTCACGCTCGGCGGGATCCTTGAAGCGCTCGAGCACGCTGCGCTTGACGGCCCCGATGGTGAGCGGGGCGTTGTCGGCGATCATGTGCGCATAGTCGTTCACATACGCTTTCAGCTCGCCAACGGTTAGCGGCCGATTGATCAGACCCATGGCCGCGGCTTCGTGGGTGATGAACTTGCGCGCGGTATAAAAAATCTCGGCAGCGAACGCAGGGTCGCCGTTACGTTGACGCTCACTAGTGCCTTGGCTAGACTCGGAACGCCTTGCGCCGCAGTTCATTCACTGACCTACAACACGAGGATATCGCCCATGGCTGCCAAGCCCGCAATCAAGAATACGACCGACGCGAAACACCGCAAGCTGACGATGAAGGATATTCGCGCCGCAGCCAAACGCTTATCGAACTGGGGTCGTTGGGGAAAGAACGACGAGATTGGAACCTTGAATCTGGTCAGTGCGCAAAACATCATCGAGGCTGCGCAACTCGTACGCAGGGGTAAGGTCATGTCCCTGGGTTTGAACTACGACCAGTACGGTCCGCAGGGCGCAAAGAGCAAGTATCCTTCGCTGGGCCGCTTCAACCCAATTCACTGCATGCTGCGCACCGGTACCGACGCGTACTCCGGCGTACTCGACAAACGCAAGATTCGCGGCACCGACGATCTCATCATCATGCCGCTACAGTGCGGTACGCAGTGGGATGGCCTCGGCCACATTTTGTACGGGGACCACATGTACAACGGGTTCGATTGCCGCACCGTGACCAGTGCCGGTGCGGAAAAAGGCGGCATCGAGAACACCAAGGAGAAGATGGTCGGCCGCGGCGTGCTGCTGGATGTCGCCAAGGCGTTGGGCAAGCGCTGGCTTCCGGACGGGTTCGCCATCACCAACGCAATACTCGACTTCACCGAAAAGAAGCAGGGTGTGAAGGTAAAGCGCGGCGACTATCTATTGGTGCGTACCGGGCATGTCGAGCGTTGCCTGGCGAAGAAAAGCTGGGACGGGTACTCTGGCGGCGATGCGCCGGGGCTGGCGTTCGAAACGCTCGATTGGCTGCACACGAAAGAAGTAGCGGCTATCGTTACCGACACGTGGGGCGTCGAGGTGCGGCCGAATGAGACCAGTGAGGCCAACCAACCTTGGCACTGGATCGCGATCCCGATGATGGGGCTCACGGTCGGTGAGATTTTTAATCTCGGCGAGCTGTCGAAAGACTGTGCCGCCGACAAGCGCTACGAGTTCCTGTTCGTCGCACCCGCATTGCCGATCACGGGCGCCGTTGGCTCACCGGTAAATCCGCTGGCGATTAAATAGGGGTCAGGGGGTAGGGAGAGAGGGACTAGCCCCTGAACCGTGAACCCTGTCGTCCAACTAGCTGCAGCTCTTCGTTCCTTCTTTTTCCTGCTTCTCCTTCTCTGCCTTGTCGCCTTCTTCCTTGCGGGCGTCGGCCGCCTCGTCGGCGGTTTCCTGAGCGGTCTCTAACCGTTGCAGCCCGACGATGATATCGAAAAGGGGATCCTGCCCCCGCGAACTGCCTGACGCATCACCGCCGCCTAACACGAGGCCGGCCGGGGGCGCCATGAGCAGCACCTTGCCGGTGGCGAATACGCCGCTCACGTTTTGCAGCTTGAGTGGCGCGACATTGTTGAACTCGAAATTGTTCGCGGTGCCCGCTGCAGTGCCGGAGACGGACACGGCAACGTTGTTCGCTTCCGGCAGCGTTATCGTGCCGCCCGATGTGACGTTCAGCGATCCAGTGACGACACCGGTAACGGGGTCCGTATTGCTCACGGTAATCGTTGCACCCGGGAGCTGCGTCACGTCTCCTCCCGATTGCAACGAGAGGAAGTCGTAGGTGAACGGACCGATCGCGGAGGTGACGGTCAGCGCCCCGGAAGTGCTGTTGCCGATAGTGAGCCGATCGGTCGAGATCAGCGCAAGTTCAGTCGCAGTGACATTCAATGCGCCGCTGGTGGTACCAGCGCCGACGTCGATCGGTACACCGGCGCTGCGCGGCTCCAGGAAGACCGACCCATTCCCCGCTGTCGTTGCCAGAGGTGCGGTGAAGTTCTGTGTATCCGCGGTGACCCGAATCTGATTGCGCGCCGTGACCGGTTGGTTGACTGAGACGACACTTCCCGCGTCCCCGGTCGCCGCGCCGAGAGTCACCGATGAAAAGTCGGAAGTCACCGGCGCATTGACCGCGACGTTTTGTCCGGTCACGTTGATGCTGCTCGAAGCCTGCACTGTGCCGCCGATATGCACGGTGCCGCCAAGTCCGGAGTTCATGCTGATGCTGTTGGTAGTGGCCGACCCAAGTGGGGCGCTAACAGTGATGACGCCTCCAGGAGCGGTCATCAGGTTGAGGTTGCCGAACGCCCGATCGACGGTCGACGTCACGTTGATCGGGCCTGCGGTTGCGTCGCCGATATTCAGCGTGAATCCGGAAATCAGATCGACCTCGGCGTCGGAAATGGCGTAACCCGTGCTGCCGCCCAGGTCGATCGCCGTACCGGCAACTCGCGGGGTAAGCGTCGTGGTGCCGCCATTGATCGCGTTGACGACGTCGAGTCCATCGCTGCGCAAAGTGATCGTGCTGTCGTTGATACCCGCGATGCCATCGACAGTCCCGATCGTCAGCGTGCCGGCGTTGGTGAAGCTGAAGCTGCCGAAGCTGGATCCTGCGAGCGTACCGACGACGTTGTTCTCCTGCAGGTTGACCGAGCTGAAGGTTTGCAGTTTCAGGTTCGATGCGGTGATCGTCGAACCTGCCGATTGTGAGATCGAGCCGTTGGCAGCGATGGTGAGCGCGCTCGATCCCGCGGGCTGTGTAATCGGGGCGGTAATGATGACCGAGCTGGTGACTGGATCGATGGCATCCTGGACACCGAGTTGTACGACACCGCTGGTTGAGATTTGATTGATTTGCGTTTGGAGCAATCCGAGTGCCCCACCCGCTGGATTCGTGCCGAGATTCAAGTCGCGAAGATCGCGTGGCGCAAACGTCACCCGACCGCCGCCGGTGCTCGTCACGGTACTAAAGCCGGCGCTTGGCATACTGTTGGCTAGGAAAGTAATTTCGCCGGACGCAGAAAGCGCGCCGCCGGTGTGATTAATCGTTCCCGCGCTCAACTCGACATTCGACACAAGCGTGAACGCAAGCGGCGCAGTCGTGGTGAGCGAGCCGCCCGTGTCGAAAGCTAGGGTTCCCATTCCCGAGCTGATCTTGTTGAGCTCCGCCGCGTCCAGCTCGAAGTTGCCCGCGGGTCCCCCGCGTGTGCCCAGGATGACGTTGCGGCCCGGCGTCGCGGTCGTGATAGCGATCCCATTCAGGGCTGAAATTCCCGCGACACCTGGAATCGTCATCGTGTCGGCGACTATGACGAGGGTATCGTTCACGGAGAAGTTCGAGCTGAACGTGGCCTGCCCGCCGGTGGACAAGATTACGATGCCGGGAAAACCACCGGGCGACGTAACGCTCAAATCACCCGATAGCGTATTGCCAATGCTCAGAACGCCTGTGCCGTAAATGAGCTTGCCGAGGTCGGCGCCATCGAGGCCGAGCGTTGCGGGCGCTCCGGCCGCGTCGTTTCCGCCGACCGCGATTAGAGTGCCTGCGGTCTGCGGCAGGAGGCTGATGATTTCGCCGCCCGCGGTCACGAACGCGCCAAAGGTCATTGCATCAGCGGTTGCATTTATGGCACCGAAAGACGAAGTCAGCGAAGCGGTAGTAGTAAGCGTGCCGGTGTTGATGGTGATGTCGCCCGGCACGGTGAGCGCGTTATTGACCGCGACTGCCGCGTTCGGAGAGGTCACAATCGTCAGGTTGTCTACCCCGCCCGTAATGTTAACCGGGGCCGAGACTGTGCCGTTACCGGCGGAAGCATTGCCGAGCGTAAGCGTATCCGCGCCGATTCGGTTGAACTCGGCTTGGTTCAGTCCAAGCGCACCGCCGGGCTTGCTGCCGATGTCCAGCGGCCTGTTGGCGGTCAGTGAAACGAGCGTGACGTTGCCGGAGCCGAAGCCCGCGTCGACTCGCTGATTGATGTTGAGCTCGTCACTGGTCAGCGTGATGTCGCCGGCAAACGCCTGCACACCAACGAGTCCGTCCACGGTTCCGATATTCAGCGGATTTGTCCCAAAGTAGGTGATGCTGATATTGCCGGAATTCGACCGCGCGGCCACTGTATCGGTGGCGTTGTTCTGGTCGAGTGTGATATTGCCATCCGCACGTACGGCGAGGTTCGATACCGTGATGGTCGACCCTGCCGTCTGGGTAACACTGCCGTTGTCCGTCACCAAGCTGAGCGTAGTTGTATTCGAGGGGGCGATAGCGGCCTTCACTGCGATATTTGCGGTGTTATTGATGTCCCCGATGCGCAATACACCTGAAGGCATAAAGTTGCCGAACTCGGCCGCAGTGAAACCGAGCACGGACGCGGTGTCGTCCGTGCCCAGATCAATCGAGCGGAACGACCGCGGCATGGCGTTGATATCGCCCATCGGCGTGCTTACGGTCCCGACGATGTCCATGCGATCGCCGATCAGCGTAACGTGACCTGTCGCGCTGGATATGTCGCCGTTGAGCGTCACTCGCGCAGCATCCAACGTCAGGTTTTTTGTCGTTGCCACCCGTTGCGCCGCCGCGACGGTGACGACGCCGCCGCTTACGAGTGCAGCGGCGCCCGTGATATCGAGGGGCGCGGTGACGTCGAGGTTGCCTGCAGTGCTGGAGCCGAAGTTGATGGTGCCCGTCGCTGCGCTCAGCTTCGTTTCGATCTCGCTTTCACTCAAGCCGAGCTTCCCGGCCGTGCGTGCGCCAAGATCGATCATGCGTCCTGCGCTTGAATTCGCGACTAGAAGATTGCCGCTGGAGGAACTGACCAGTGCGTTCAAGCTCATCACGTCACCGAACAGCGACACGTTGTTCGTCGCGCTAAGAGCTTGGTTGACCGTGAGCCCAGTCGTGGTGTCACCGCTTTGCAGGCCGAAAGTGCCGATGGTGTTCGGTACCGTGAGTGCGGAGGCCACGGTAACGGGTCCCGTCATGGCGTCCCCGAGCTGGAGCGTACCGACGGTCACGTTATTGATTTCAGTCTGAACGAACTCCAGCTTAGCGGGGTCCTTCGGTCCGGCGACGATGTTGAGACTGCGCCCCGCAGCGATCGGCACGATATGAAGCATACTCGCTCCGGGTACGATCGGCATGCTAATGTCCGCTTGATCGGCCTTGACGAGGAGCGTTCCGGCGGACACGTTGCCCGCATCGGTCTGGCTGAGTCCCAGCACACCTGCCGCATCGGCGCCGCCGAGATCGACTTTGTTCGTGGAAGTAATCGGTTTGATCGCAACGGTGCCATTAGCGAACGAAAGCGGCGCGGCGATTGTCAGATTGTCGGCGCCGATGTTGGCGGCAGTACTCGCGTCGCTATCGAAGTTATAGATGCCACTGAGATTGCCCTGACCCCAGATTTCATCAACAGCCGCGATGGTTCCGATGTTGAGCGGAGTGCCGGGAGCATTGTTAAAAGTAAACGTATCGCCGGCGCAGCACAGGCTCGCTGCCAGAGTACCGACCTGGTTGGCTTGTGCCAGGTTCACGTCGCCGAACGCGTTCAATCCCAGATTGGCAACAGTTATGGTTGCGCCCGGATCTTGGATGATGGAGTTGCCACTACCGAGCACGAGAATCGAGGTGCCCGTGGGCGCGATCGGACCCCTGATCGTGAGCGTGTCGTTGCCGGTTGAGCCGATACCCAGGGTACCTGTGACCGGCGCCGTCCGCAGGTTGTTTATTTGAGCCGCCGTCAGATCGAGAGATCCGGCACTTTGCACTATCACGCCGACATTGACCGGAACGAAACTGTCGGTTTGCACGCTGAGATCGGAAGCGCTGGTGACAGGCTGATTCGGCGCAAACGAATCGGTGATGAACGTAAATCGTGATGCACTCGACAGTGCGTTCAACGTAATGCCATCTCGCGCAGTGAACGTGAGCGGTGCGCTGTTAGAAGTGATCGTAGCCCCGGCATTCTGGGTGATCGTCGAACCGGAACGAACCGAGACCTGCGACACTGGGCCAAAGCTTACGGGTCCATTGAAGGTGACCGCACCGGTGCTGCTGTTGCCGATAAACATCGAGCCGGTGGTCGAGATATTGTTAAGCTCGGTGCCGGCCAGAGCAACGCCGCTCGGGTCGTTCGCGCCCAAGAACATCGGGCGGTTGAACG
>Ga0326597_10007340_pt1 | contig 15007 bp, 29 predicted proteins | sample RVTome_12_FD_203789 | JGI IMG/M metagenome (GOLD analysis project Ga0326597, IMG submission 203789) | Soil microbial communities from uranium-contaminated site in the Upper Colorado River Basin, Wyoming, United States - RVT100D185 | ecosystem: Environmental > Terrestrial > Soil > Contaminated >... | reverse complement strand
CATCCGTGCTTGACTTGGCACTACGAATCCGATCCGCCAGGTTTGACGTGGTGCGGCCCGTTGTCATGCCGCTAGACGGGCGATTCGTCGCCGCCTGCTGCATTCGGCGCGTTACTTGCGCCGTGGCTGCCGCGTTTCCCGTGACGAGATTGTAGAGGAGCTGGTGCTTGGATCCATACTTAGGATGCTTCATGGTGCTTCCTTGGAGGAATCCCAAAAGCTCCGACATTTCCCCTTCATGCTCTTCCCAGCCCGGCGCCACGTCGCTTAGCTGGCTTGCCAGGTCGTCCCACTCACGCTCCATGACTTGGCGCGTCGCGGACTGCTGACTCTGTGTGAGCTGCTGGGCTAGGGGCGCCAACATTTGCTGGACCGCCTGTTGGATCGCCGGGGCCTGCGCCTCAGCCATCCACTGTAGTTCGGGGGGTAGGTTTGCCTTGATCGCCTCTACGATGTTTGGGTCGGGTGCTCCCGGCCTCTGATACCCTTGCTGCGCCCTCGGCTGTTGGTTTTGGCCTGCGCCAACCGGGGCTAAAGAAAATCCATTGCGCGCCGCCCACTGCGCCACTGTCTGGAAGCCAAAGTCCCTATCGTTGTTGAACCTATCCACGATGTCAGCCTGTTCGCGCCACCGTGCAGCTTCCTGCATCTTCTTAGTGTACGCGCCCTGCATCTTTTTAAAGATGGGCTGAATTTCGGGGGGTAACTTTGTCGGGTCTAGGGTGGCTCCCGCTAGGAACGAGTCCTGCTGGGCTTGTTGCGGCGTCGGGATCGTGGTCTCTTGAGCGTCCTGATCGAATCCCCCTTGGTCTGCGGACGAGTCCGCTTGACTGGGATCGGTTTCAACGCTTGAGGCTGTTTCCTGTTCCGCGATAACGTCATTTTCGTCCATGTGTCCGTGTATCTCCTTGGAGTTCTGTTCGACGACGATCGCCGATGCCAGGTACTACCAGGCGACGTTCTTGTGTTTAAGAACGTTCCATGCTAGAACCTAGATTATGGATTCTGTTTGTATTACTTGGCCTGCAAAAGACTTATTTCTACCCAGAGGGTATGGATATTTGATCCGTAAATCCATAGTCGGTGAGTTAGTATCGACCGATGGGAAAACCACTACTTTGCGTATCTTTGGTCAATCTCACGGTGGAAGAATCTGGTGCGCCAAAAGTCTCTGGAAACCACAAAAACTCGCGGGGCCAAAAGGTCGTCTTCCTTAGTTTTCTGCGCTATCACCTAGGTAAATGCTGATAGGGCCTATGTAGATTCCGAATATTAGGGCTGAGGGGTCGAAACCGACGCCAAACGCAACGACGTTGTTCCAGCGAATACGTAGCCAGCGGGTTGCGACGATCAGGTCGTCGTCATCCACGGCTAGTCATGCGGCCTCGTCGGGTATGTGAAAACGGTTGACGTGTTTGTCTCTTAGAATCGCCTGAAACGGCTCGAAGTCTAGGTTGCCAGGGCTGACCTTGTAGGCGATCCACTCTAGCAACAGGGCGATATAGTCGAGACGGTCTAGCTGCGCTCGTTGGAGCTTACGCTCTTCGGCTGGCGGCAGGCTCACAGCTGATCCGCCTCTGCCCGCAGCTCGTCGATCTTGCGCTGAAGGTTACGTTCCTTAACTCCGCGAATCATGCGTGAGTTATCGCTTCGCTTACCACACCCCGTACAGGTCCAGCCGTCCGCCTTGCTGGTCGTACCATTCTGCTCATGCCAGGCTAGCTGAAATGCCTGCTGAAAATGTTTGTTGCCACATTCGCAATGTAGGTCTACCCATCCTTGTAAGCTCAAATTACACCCACCTTCCTTTAGGATCCTTTTCCAAACGCCGTTGCATTCCTAGAGACTGAGGATTATCACGTACCGTGCGCGGTACACAGTCGCCCATCTCGACTACGCCCCGTTGACGCATTAGTCGTTTATGTTGAGCAAGAGACGTGATGGGCTTATCGCTGAGGCTGGCATGAACTCTTGCTCGCCCTTCTTCGAAGTATAGAAGGCCAGTACCGCCCATGAGACGCCGCATGGTCCCGCCACAGTCGTGTTCAGGTTTGAAGCCGTCGCGATCGGCGATGGAAGCCCAGACGGATTCGCGATAACCACAGTCGCACTGCCATTCATACAACATCATACCATTTTTCTCTACATTGTTTACATGGATACGGTGCACTTATGGGCATATCTTCACCATGACAGCGATAAAAGTGAAATCCGTGCTCTTTTTCCCAGCGTTGCTTGGCTGCTGAATAGCAAGCGAGCCATGCTTTATGCTCGAAGCCACATTCAGGGCACATTAACCTATCCCCCTAGCCGCCTGCGCTTGGGTCTGCGCAGCTTCGTCGTTGCCCTGGCCCTGCGTATTCTCCTTGGACGTGTTCTGACCGCCCTGCGAGCGCCCAGCTTGATTCGCGTTCACTTGCATCATCATCTGGGCTAACATTTGAAGCTCGTTGACGATGGCTGGATTCAAGAACTCGTACTTGCGGGCTAACTCTTCCAGCAAAGCCCTGGACATTAGGAGTTGGGGCGCCTGTGCGATGATTTGAAGGAATTCGAGAAACTGCGATTTCTCCTGAGGTAGGCTTCGGGGTCGCGTTGAGCCGGGCACGATATCTACGTCCGCCTCGAATGTCAGGTCTTCACGACTTACCGGCTCCATTTTCTCGTTGCCGAACGTCTGGACGAGATGTTCTTGTAGGCCAGGGAACGCGACAACCATTTCCGGCTGGATACCGTAAACGGACATAAGCATCTGCGCCATTTCCTGTTCGTTCATGCCTCTAAGCTTCACAAACATGCGGTTAGTAAGCGTAGCCTTTACTAACTGAAGCATTTTGCGCAGTGCTATACGCAGCCATTTGTATACGGCCTTCTGAAGCTCTGCATCGCGGAGCGTGGAGGCACGCTCTATGAACTGAGCCTCCGTAGCCGTGTTGGCGTCTGAGGAGCCAGAGAGCTTTGCTCCGGTCTGTCCGGTGATGACCCGATAATCGTTTAGCAGGGCCGTCGTATCACGCCAAATATCTCCGTTGATCGACGGCTCGGCTAGAATCTGTGGCATTTGCGTCATGTCGGAGATTTTGACGCCTTCCATGTCGCGGCTGCTTTGTAAGAGCTTCAGGGCTTCCTCGAAATCGCCAGAAAACGTGCCTTCCGTGTAGAGGATTTTACGGGCTGACCGCTTGGCTCCCTGCATCTCCTGCTCACGACGGATGTTGTACTCTTCTTGAACGTCTAGCCACGGATACACGTGAGGTAAGGGCCAAGGATTAGGGTCAGGGCCGATGATCGGCGTCCATCCTGGTAGAATGGCAAATGGGTGATCCTCGACTCCTTCTGGCAGTGCGTCATCGATGAGTGCTTCATCAAAATCCTGGTCTTCGGCCAAGCAAAGCCAGCGTTTTTTACGAACGTCGTAGATTTCGACGTAACGGAAGAGCTGGCAATATTCGTCGTCGTCGGAGTCTGGCGCCTTTTGATGGCTGCTTTCGCCATAGCGTTTATCCTCCTTGACGTTCGACTTGAACTGCATCCGTAAATCAGCAGGGAACCGTTCATCCGCCTTAGCCTCGTCCATGGGAACCGTCACTTCTTCGCCAATCCATGCCCATTTACGCATGTAGGGGCCGGAATCCGGCAGAAGCATGCACTTGGCGTCCACCCACTCCCAGCGATACGTATCGTCGGAGATGACGAACTGTGGTTCGATGATCGGCTGGCCCGTTGCAGGGTCCACCATCGGCTGAGGCTGACCCGCCTCGTCCATGATCGGATTGCCGTCTGAATCCTTTTGGATGACTTCGCGCTCCGCGTTGGGGTTTGGCTCCATCTTAGGGTCGTAGATGGCCTTAAGAACGCCAATGCGGAAAAAGGCTTGGAGCAGGGCTAGCGAAGCCGCCTCTTGAAAATTGTCATCCTGTCCCATGATGGTGGAGAGGACTTCTTCGGCCAGCGTCGCTTTTCGAGCAGACGTAATCTCTCGACCGGGCTTAGGGCGCACCAGAGCCTTAGGGTTTTCGAAGAGCAAATTGGTCTGCGTAACCTTGACCGTAGCTAAGAAATGATTAAGGACTCGCGGTCCCTTCTGTTTCCATTGCTTACCAAGGAAGAATTCTTCGCAACGCTTGACTTCATACTCGCGTTCCCAATCCTTGCGAAGCTTACGCGCCTTCTCGATGCGTGAGAACCAGGGTCGAAGAGTCTCATTCGTAGACTGATCGCCGGTAGCCGGTTTCTCGTCGTCGTATGTTGCGCCGTCAGCCATCTAGCTCCCTACGCCTATGCGAAACGTGTGTTTCATGCGGTTGTCTTCCCCGGTACCTTCACCGGCGTGCTGCTTCTTCCACCAAGCAAACGTATTCGGCTTCGTCTCAGGTTTCGTAAACGTAGCCGGAGGCGGATGTTTCTTGAGTAGGTATTTGAGATCATCCCAGGCATGGTTGTCCTTGTCTACGAGTTCTTCGGGCTGACTCCGGTTCATAGCCACGGCTGCACTGAACTCTTTGCGCCGCTGTTGCCCGATCTCCCAAATAAGCTTAGGGCAGTTGTCGCAGATGCGATAGCGGGGGTGCCCTGGGTCTTTCCAGTACCAACCGTGAAGCCAATTTGCTACGGTGATATCACCCCCGCGTTCGCCGGCTATCATATGGACACCCATTTCACGAAAGATGCCCGCCGTAGACTTGTTTGGACCTGCGAATTGAGGTTTGTCTTCGTTCCAGATCGATGGGTCGGCGACGATGTAGGCTAATGACTCGTATGGGTAGGGAGAACCAGCATACGGTTTGCCGTTCTGATCGAATCCGACGCGGCCTTTAATGATGCTCGAAATTTGATGAGCTGGTACATTTGCGCCGTAGAATTCCCAGACCGTGGTGATAACACCGTCTCCATCAACCGAATGAACATGGAAAGATGCCGGGTTAAAGCTGCCATGGTCATAGCTTCCATATAGCTTCGTTCCCCTTGCTTCATAGGTTGGTACGACGATCTGGGCGCCGCCCATGCCGTTTTTCCATTGCTCCCACTTGGGGAAAAGGTGCTGACCGCCCAGCGCCCCATACTGGATTTCCATCTCCTTCTTCCAGCGGGGGTCATCCAGTCCCATCGGATAGGCGCGGGCTTCCTCGGCAACCCAGGCGTCCCCTTTTACGGTGCCAGGTCTCTTGTTGGAGTCGGCGGAGTAATGATACCGAATCACGCCGATGCCACCGCTAGTAATACGACTCGAATAGCCGGGAATCATTTATCCCAGGCTTTATCGGCAAAATGTTTGACTGCTCGCCAGCGCCACCACGCCATCGGTGAAAATCGCCCGAAAACCGAGTGCATCTGGATATACCACTTTAAACGCAAGTCGGCTTCAGCCTTCGTGATCGGATTGTTCAATAAGTCTCTATGTGTTCGGTAGGCGATGTCGTGTTCAAGGCAACCATCGCGAAAGAACTCTGGTACCCCGGTACAGCCGTCTGAACCAATGGCTTTCGCCTTAGCCCTGACACGCTGCCGATACCAAGGGTAGCTCCATAGAGTAGCGTGGTTAGCCCTCGTCATGGAAGAAAAGCTCTTCAGCCTTATTAGGTTCGTCATCCCAATTGATAATTTCAGATAGTGCGCCGAGTACCTCGTTCGTAATAGTCTCGACGACGTAATCTTCTTGCGGTTCATCACTGTGTTTCCGGGATCGACGATAACCAAAGCCAACCCCTCGTTCGATGGCGTCGGCGACGATGTAATATGCTTTAAGCTTCACGTCTTTAAACCTCCGCCTCCACAAGCTGTTGAAATTCGCTCGGCTCCGCGCTGCTCACCACGATAAATTGTCCTCCATGAGTAATAGCGGGGAGAGCAGCGGTGTAGGCTTTACCGAATTCGGGCTGGAAAGCGGCTTCATCGCCAAATACAACGCTTGGGTTGTGGGATCGTATGATATGACCACCTTCAGGGATTCCCCAGACGTGGGAGCCATTGGGAAAGTACAAATGACAGTACTTTCCTGCTCCTGGCAAGCGAGCCTGTCGGAGATGCTCCGGTAAGCTCCACTCAAGAAAACTAATGCGTCCCTGATCTGGCTCCTTGTCATAGACTAAGGCTGCTACGTCCTCTTCGCGCTTGGACTGCACCATGATAAGCTGGTGCGGGAACCGACGTGCTCGCCATAGGAGGTAGGCACAGGTAAGCCAGGTTGCCATAACATGTCGGGATTTCTCGATAAAGATGATTCCACTACGATAGATGTGGTCCAGAAATGGTAGTCCGATTCCTGCATCGAGAGCATAGTGAGCATCTTTTGGAGCGAGGAGCTTTGCACTGACGAGGTAGAGGTCGAGCGTGGCGCGCAGGCACTGTTCGTCGGGGAACCGCTTTTGCGGATTGAGAAGATCATGTTCGTCTTTGGTGGTAAGGATCGAGAAAATAAAGTAGTGCGCGTCTTTCTGGCATCGGATTTTCTCCCGCTCATTCCTTAGCCCCGTTATGTCCATATCGTTTGGCCCGGCTAATCTGTGCCATCTTGAGCTTCCAGGCCAGTAACATGGAGTCGTCGGTCCACCAAACCAGACGCGGATGGCCATTGGGTCGCCGTCGTTCCCATATCGGTAAGCCTAGGTCTCGTCGCCATCGAATCAGTGTATGGGCGGCAACTCCGCCCAATGCAAGCCCGATTGCGACTTGGCCCCAATAGCCTCGATTCTCGCTAGAGCCTTGTCGAATACTGCCATCTCCTCGTCGGACAAGTTCGCCAATAGAGTGGCGATGGTCACTTCCGTACGTTGATCGGGCGCGCCGGTACTGAACTGGATGAACCGGGCCACCTGGTCCAGGGTCTTGCCCACGTAGGCTAGCATCTGGCTCTTGTCCTTCGCTTTCACCTCGCTCAGGTCCTCGCTCAGGAGCGACTTGATGAGATTCCTTGACATTTTCACACATTCATTCACCATAGGCTTGGCGTTGTCGGCGTCAAACCACTCCATCGTCTCGGCGACTAGTTCGCCGGCTAGGCGGGCGCCCTCTGCTCGTTTGTCGTTCATGATTTGTTCATTCTACCTCAAACAGCGTTCTAAAGCAAGTGCCAGCCCGCTAGCCAGTAATATCCACAGGTTGAGGTGTATCCATGGGGATCGGATCAGCATTCTCAGCAAGGAATAGCGCCACGAGGTTGTAAATCCCAATTTCACATATATCGTGAAGGCCGATACCTGCCTCTTTCGCCATTCGTTGAAGGATGGGGACCGCTTCTTTCTGGATTTCAATGACGACTCGCATAAAAGCTATTTATGTTCGATGCTTAGGCTACCATCGGCTTCCAGCCGAACCTTGGCCCCGTCGTGGTTGGATCGGCAGAAGGCGAAGTCGGCCTGGCCGTAGCCGCCTATTGCACCAGTTGCTAGACCCCCGGCGCCACCGTTGATCCCAGAACGGGCACAAAACGAAGCTGAGTCCGCAGCCAAGGCCCGGATCATCTCAGCGTCCAATGTGACACAACCGCTGGAAAACAGAATACTTACAGCCAATGTAAGGTTTATGACTTGTCGGAAAAACATACCAGTATTTCCTCTCAGTTTGGCGACAAAACTCCGGTTTCATCCGCCCACAAGATCGCTGCCCAGAGCTGCCGATAGCCCTCGACCTCCAAGGCGTAGGCTATCGCCTCGTCACGGGTGTCGAACGTGTGATAGGGCTGCCAAGGGTATAGCTTTGACTTAATCATTCTCCATAATCCCAATAGGTTTGCTTCGGGTGTAGTTCGCAACGGGGGTCCCGATCCGCCAACGCCAGCTTGATAGCATCCCAGTCTACCGGGTCTTGGAAAGAACGCTTCAATTCGTGAGGCGTATCCTGACCCGAGCCGGAACAGGTTTGAAAGAGTTCGACCATCATATGGCCCTACCCTATCGGTGGGCTGAAGGTTCCTTGAAAATCCCCAATGATTTCGGACCTTCGTCTACCCCTTTTCCGCTCGTCCAGGATTGTTTGTAACCTAAGTTCCTTGGTATAGAATTGAACCACCGACCGATAAGGGATTACCACGTCGGCATAGCGTCCCTGCCAGACTCGGTTGAAGAATTCGCGGGGTTCATCAAACTTACCACGGAATTGCCGGCAAAGGTCGTTGCTTTCCATGCCACGCCGTTCCATGAGTTTTATGAATTGTTTAAATGTGATTTCGGTCATAAATGCCCTATGAAGCCTATTATAGATTTTTAAAAAATTTTCCGGGCACCTCCTACAGCGCCACAAACCCCTTCAGCCCCATGCTTCAGCCCCCCCCCCATCGGACCTCGGTGCCCGGCACCGACCCTGGCACGGCGTTTGCTAGAGGGGCGACAATCGGGTACCAACGCCCTGGCATGGAGCTTGCTAGGGGGTGGCGGGGTGGTTGGGCCCTGCGCTTGCGCAGCCCTCGTGTAAGGGTGCAACCACTACATGTTGTGGTGGGGTACCCCACTCACCCCAACCCATAGCGTCGGCGTTGGCGCTTGATTACCACGTCGACCGGAGCGCAGTCGTCGCCATCTGGGTCGTAGCAGCGCGGGCACCGACCTTGGTCGGCATCATCGTCGAGCTTGCGGTTGCACGCCTCACAGCGATTTGCAGCATCCATATAAGCGCATGATACGCCATTCGTTCCGCCTTGTCAACTAGCGTTTGATTCCAGCCATGCGCACAACCTGCGCAGTGTGCACTTTTCGTGGCTACTTTATGCACATATGACATTGGTGCCTGGCGCTGACATGTCAATTTTGTCAATTTTGGCACTGGCCTTGGCCAGGGTTGAAAAAAACCTCAATGAATATGCGGTGGACAAGCTGGCATGCGGTTTGCTTTCTCTTTCAGGCATGATGACCGAACTAGACTTCGAACGACTTTGCGCTCTGGCCTTCCGTTGCAGCGTTCTACCGATTCTAGCCAGGATTACACGGCTACAAAAACGGATGCAGGAGCAACGACCATGACTATGACAGAAATGGATGCTAAGTTTTGCAGGGGTAAAGATGGCATGAAAACTTTCAAACGACAGAAATCTGAGCAGTATCTAACATTCATTCGCCGCGTGATGCAATGGGCAGATACCACCGGGTATTCAACCATCGAGTGGAAGCCCAGTTATTATCATGCCGAGCAGGCGAAGGTTAAACGACCATGAGCGGATGAAGGAGCAACGACCATGACGAAACAACATATTCATAAATGTGTTCGATGCCACATAGAGCATTACTGCGAGTGCACAAAACCAGATAGAATCATTCGTTGCACTGCTTGTGAAGAGGAGCGACGGACATGAAACGAACCTATACTGTATTTTGCAAACTGTGCTACTCGTGGCAAAAGAGCGGGTTGACTAAAAACGTTGCAAACCGAGAAGCCACGAGTCACGGAAATATGTATCAACACGATGTTGTAATCAACGAAGAGTATAAACCGGATAAAAACTCGCCCTTTTTTAACGCACGGGGCAAAGTTGGAGCGCAGTCGTGATACGCTGTCGCTGTCGATACTGTCTCAGGAAATGCAAACCAAACGCGTATGGCCGTTGTCAACGTTGTGAAACAATCTTTCGTCAATGGATACAGCGCCTACATAAGCATTGGGCAAGGAGCAATGACCATGATCAAAACTCAAATGACGGAATATCTAACAGATCGGTACCAGACTCAGTGTAAACGTTGGCCGATGATGAGAAACGACATATCACTAGACACCTACGTAAAAGCCAACTTGGAACATATGGTAAAATTGACGTATTGGAAGGAGAAGAGAATATGATCCATATAGCATATCTTAATATGCTTGCAGCTGATGATGCTTGGTCCAGACAATTATACTCTACGTTTGGTAAAAACGCCGGAGATATGCGTTACTTACCAGCAGGTCGAGCATTGCCAGCATATCCCGCTTGGCGTTTAGCGAACGATACTTGGCTTGCTCTAGTCCAGCAAGAGAGAGACAAACGACATGCGAATCCTGATAACTAGGCGAAAATTGGCGGTAATGGACCAACGTGACCTTAAACGTGACTTAGATAGCATGGTTACGTATTATCTCAGGTGACCCAGCGTTCGCAGCAAACATCATTTTGGCGGATTAATAATGGCTTATAAGCGCGAACTGGATAGAAGGGCGCAACGAATATGAACCAAAAATATAACGGCTGGACGAATTACGAAACATGGCTGATCAGTATCTGGTATACGGATTTTATCGATGAAGCACGGCAAGCATGGGCTCAGGCACCAGCTTTGGCCGGCCCTGCGCAACGATTAGAATCTGCTATCGACAAGTTAGCCGATATTATAAAGGACGTAGTTTTAGAAATGAATCCAGTAATTGATAATGGTTTATTCCTATACCTTCTCATAACTGGGTTAGACAACATTAACTGGCGTGAGTTAGCCGAACATGAGATTTTAAACAGTATCCCAGAGGAGCAACGGACATGAAAACACGACTGGCCGGTTCCTGTTACCAGCGGAAATACGTAGTAGCGGATTCTGGATTAATGACAAGAAGGAGGAAGGAATATGAGATTTGAACATGTAGACCCAAAACCGACGTTTACCGTTATTTGTTGTGATTGTAACAGGACGTTGCAAAGCGACACAGAAAGCATTTTTGCCAACCTGGACGGCGAACCATTTCGGGCGTATTATTGCAGGCGTTGCATGGTAGTTGTATCTCGTGAATTTAAAAATATCGAGGCGACAGTAACCGATTTGCTATTTGGAGAGAAATCATGAAACGTAACCCACGCGACATGACGAATCGACTACTCGAAATGATCGAGGAGGGGCTGCTTGACAAGGATACAGTCATCATGGCTTGTGTAAAGTTCATGTCGGAGGATGACGTAGCCGACATGATACACGCCAACGAATTTATCGAAAGTGAGGATGCAGACATATGAGAGACTTGAGCTATATCCCAGACTGTCGAGGAAACCTTGGAGACTGGAAAGCCAGGCATCGTATAGCCGTGCGTTCACCACGCGCAGACGTAGAAAGACCATTTCTAACAATGTTACAAGGCTGGCTTGATTACGCTAAATGGTATGAGGTTGGATTCGGCTCGTCTATAGGCGAGGATTACGTGCTAGCAGACGCATGGTATCATATTGGTACTGCCTTGAATGAAATGCTCAACGGCGACCTTGGCACGCGACTGGACCTTGGCACGCTAAACACTATTATTAACGACAACCTAACCGAACAAGGATGGGACGTTGATGCTGGTTAACGGAAGGCTTCTTAATGTGGCAGCTATTAACTAGTAAACTACCACCACCGGACCAATGTCGCCGCTGCGGGGGGCTAGAGCCTAGCGTGCTTGCAGCCTACAGCGGTGGCATATGCGCCCAGTGCTGGCACGTAATCGACTGGCCCGAGTTAGATGAGAGGAAATCATGAAACAAGAGATAGACTTGACGAAAATCACCGAAGAGAAAATATGGCGTTTGTATTGCCTAGCCGTGCGTATTGCTATGTGGGAGTATGTTCCACGGCGACTTGTCGATATCTACGAAACCGCAACCGATCTGGTGCAGGATTGTGATAAACATGTACTAACACCACCACATAAGGAGGAGTAAACATGACAAATCAACGACTTGCGCATGAATTAATAGGAGCAATAAACATGACTGCATTTATTACATACAAGGCGTTGAAAGAAATAACCGACTTGGCACAATTCGTTCGCTTGTTCCAGGACGTACTTCGATTTGACGATATTGGTATAACGATTGATGAAGGAGGGTGTAGCGATGTTTGAAGTTATTGTTGTAATTTTACTTACGATTATTGTGCTCTATAAATAGGGCGGTAGGTGACCCATGCGATGCACTTGTAACGGACTACTTCGAGTACTAAAATCTATCACAACGTGGACCCTGTATGAGTGTCTGCGCTGCGGCAAACGCTACGAATGGAGGGAATGCGATGGAAAAGCTAATCAAAACCTATAACCCGCGTGGTCTGGTGCCAGTCGATTGCGTACGCAGCAAGCCGGGCATCGGCTCGAACGACCAACTAGATGATATCGCTAATCAGTTCGCCGAGTACGAGCGAACACAGCATGAGGCTGGCGAATGCGTGGAGGACTGCCCACATTGCGCAGCTGACAGGGCCGAGGCTATACACTACCAACAGTTTACGTTTGATCGGCTCCAATCTATGTTTAAGAAAGAGTTCAAGTGAGGAACAGACCATGAATATAATAGTAGACGGTGGACCAGCGTTTCCCAAACACGAACACGACCCTAATTGCGTCCATTTCTGTTGTTACGGCTTGCAGGATGGTATGTCTTTGCGCGCCTACGCCGCAATTCAACTGTGCATCCCTAATAGCGGTATAGACTGGCTGGATGCAATGATCACCGAATCGCAAGAATTGAAGTCCAACCTTGCGCGTCTATCGAGGAGCTAATTCCCCTCCTCTCTCTATAAGAGGGGGAATATAATATTATACACTATATGCAATTAAATCAAACGCTTAGCTTAAAGGCCCGTTATTTATGGCCGGGGGTTTAAAACAACACCTTTTTGAGTACCGGAACCGATCCAACGGGGCACTATATGCAATTCGTTGCGAAGACCATAAGCGCGCACTTTATCGGGGAAAATTCTACAATTACGTAGACCGTCAATCCGTGGTTTACCGGGATTTAATTTATGATACCAGACAGAATCGCAAGAACCGAGCCAGTCTTTAGCACCTCGAATTGTCTGCCGATTGTTAGGGTCATGGCTCAACAGGCTATGCTTCAAGAGGATCATAGCGGTATTTGCTCCTGCCACCTCCTTGACACGGCGCAACGCACGCATGGCTTTACTAGCTTCGGCGTTGTCATTCTCGTCTTTAATAGCGCAGATCGGCGTGACCGTATCGATAATGATCAACCCTGGTTGTATACGGCTGGCCACTTCTGCCATGTACTGGAAACGATTGGCGCCCTGGGCAGACAAGGCGAAATGCTCGATGAACAAACTTTGTTCCAACTCTGGGATAGATGGTTGTCCCAAACCACGCCATATTTGGCGGAGATATTGCTGAAGATCTGGACGGGCATTCTCCTCATCGAAATAGAGAACCTTCATGGCTTTGGTTGGCAAGCTAAGAAAATTAAGTCGAGCCGCAATGCTCATAGCCAACGTGTATTGAAGGAAAGACTTACCCACACCGGGTTCGCCGGCTACGATTATCATTTGACCTTGATAGATCAAACCATCTACAATGTAAGCCGGATCAGGGTCTTCGTTAGTCAGAATATCAGCCAGTTTGATTTGATCCATACCACTACAATATCACAGAAAAAAACTTTTGCAAACCACTTGACTTGCAACTTGTCGCATGGTAGGAGTAGAAAACATGGAACATGGAACTGAAACTTGGACGTATTCACACACGCAGTTAGCACTTTGGAAGCTTTGCAAGCGCCGTTATTACAATCGTTATATGCTCGGCAAGCGCAAACCAACGACGCCTAATATGGCGGCTGGAACGTGGTTGTGCCAGAATCCTATCGAACACTACGAACAAGATGGGCGATCTACCGATGATATTAACTTCTGGAATACAGTATGGCCCAACTTCCTCGCTGAATTCGGCGGTGACGACTCCTACAAAGACCCTGTTTTCAACCTAGACCTAGCTAAACGCATTCTTGTCGCCTATAAGGCAAACCCGGTACAAGGCAATGTGGTAGAGATTGAGCAAAATTTCTACAAAGACTTCTCGGACGGACTTCGCTATTCGAGCAGGCCGGATTTTGTGACAGAGCGTGTTAAAACCGGACGTATGGCATATCTTGGTTGGCCTGCTACTGGTACCGAGCGCGTCACCTGGGATATCAAGCTTAAGACCTTCAACCAGAGCCGGGCTGGCGACACGTTCTTCGCCAAGGCAGAGCTGTCACAATTTGATGATCAATGCTTGGGACAATCCATCCTCGCCGGGGCGCAAGCGTTCGGCCAAATCGTGTTTCTGGTTGGCAAGAAAGATGGGACCCTAATTGGCCCCGTCTACCTGGAACATAACGTAAACCCGACACTAGCAGAAGAATGGAAGCGAGAAACTAACGTCGAGATTGGGGAGATAGACCAGTGGCGTACCGTCAATGCTTTGATTGGCACACCTTGGCCAAAGAACGATCAAGCCTGCTACGCCTTTGGTAAACCGTGCCATCATCTAGTGGCCTGCAATTTTGGATTTGAACCGAAGGGGGTTTCCCATGCCAACGGCTAAAGACTGTCAAGACCAACCACTCGGCGAGCTAGTCTGCCTCATGGGCGGAGCTGGCACCGGCAAATCGGAGTTTGCCATCCAGTCGCCGCAGCCCCATGCGATCCTTTGCATAGATAAGCCTGTGATAGCGATGCCTCCTAAGGTATGTAGCGCATGTTCCGCAATGCGTAGCGGGGAAACCGTTTGTGAACATTGCAAGAAAGAATGTGCTTATCGGTGGCTGTGGCAATATGATCCGAATCTAAGTTTCGGCAAGTTTTACCCACCACCAGCTAAGGATTTAACCAATGACAAAGAAAAACCACCGCGCAATATCTTCGATCAAATCATCAAGGATATCGAAGTCCTCAAAACTGCACTTCATGCCGGTAATCAGACCTTCGGAATGGGTGGTGAAGTGTGGCCATTGCCACAAACAATTATCGTTGAAGGTATGGACTTCGTGCGAGATCATTGCGTAAACTGGACCTTACACACACAGGGCAAATACCATATGGACGAGTTCCTCACGGCGGATGGCCGCCCTAACGTCTTCCTAGGTTGGGGTCTCGTCGCAGCGAAGATGGACGAGCTATTTCAAAACCTGGCGTTCTTGCCCAGCGTTCGGCCCGTCAACGTCATTGTAACGATCGGCTTGGACGAGGAGACCAAGCGCCAGCTTGTCAATGGCAAGATGGAGATGACTAAAACAGGAACGTTCGACCCGGCCTTTGGTGGTAAGATGAGCCTGGAAGCCCCTCGTAAGTTTCGAGATTGTTGGCTGACTACT
>Ga0326597_10007339_pt1 | contig 15007 bp, 13 predicted proteins | sample RVTome_12_FD_203789 | JGI IMG/M metagenome (GOLD analysis project Ga0326597, IMG submission 203789) | Soil microbial communities from uranium-contaminated site in the Upper Colorado River Basin, Wyoming, United States - RVT100D185 | ecosystem: Environmental > Terrestrial > Soil > Contaminated >... | reverse complement strand
AACGCCAATGACTCGTTTCACTGCTGGCTCCTCGATTTTGTTGGTGATTGCTACGTTCATGGGTTTATCCTGAAACCCGCATCTATGTATGAGCAGTAAATATGCCGCACCAGGTTATCGTCGGCCGTCTCAGAGTGGGCGATTTCTCCGGCGATCTTTCCATGGGCCAAAGTGCTCGTGCCTTAACATAGCAACCGAGCCGAGCCATTCAGACAAGACCGTCTGGGAACTCGACCGTAATTCGATCAGGCCTTGGATCGTAAGTTAGCGGCTGCCAAACCGCTCTAAGCTTCAGGATCAGTGGAAATAGCTCAGACTTAAAGCAAGGAGAGGGCAGGTCAAACGCGGCCGATGCACACGAGCGAATGCTAACGCCAGGCGGCATCGGTGGGAATCAGGTTCTTGCCGAAGCGGCGCTCCGGCAGCGCCGTAAGCCAGGGCTGGACCTTTTCGAAATAGAATTTGAAGTGGGGCGTTTGCCGGTGCGCTTCCAGCGCCGCCTCGTCGCGGTAGACTTCGTAAAAATAGAAACGGTTCGGGTCGTCGCGGTCCTCGATCACATCGAAGCGCAGGCAACCGGGCTCGTCCTTCTCCGAATGTTCGGCGTCGTAGCGGACGACTTCGAGAAACTCTTTTACGTGCTCCGGCTTCACCTGAACGCTGACGTGCAGTACGATCATCATGCACCTCCGATCGATCGCGAGATTTTCCAACAAGCTTGCGCCGTGTCAACGTCCTGGCCGCTTTATTCAAACCCCGCGCCTCGACTCGGCTCCGGACGCCCGCCCAAAGTAGAATAGAGAAGCTCTTGAAGTCATTCGGTGACGGCAACAGGCAACGAATTCACCGGCCCGCAACCAGCGCTTTGATGAAACCGCTCTGGTCCAACTCCCGCACCAGCCGGTTATCAGTAAAATCCTCGGGTTTCGCTCCCTTGGCTTTGGGATTCTGCTTCTCCAAGTCTTGCAGCAAGCTCACGATGCCCGCCGGGTACGGCGGGATGCTGAAGCCAGTTTTGATAATCATCTCGTAGGTCTCTTCGAGCAGCTCGCGGTCGTCGGTGCGGAAATATTTTCCCATGGTCTTCATCGCAAACGCCTTGTCCTTCTGCCCGCGCACCGCCCCTTCGATATACGCCATCAGAAAACGCCGCACCACGTCTTCACTGGATTTTATGAACCTGCGGGTCGTCACCAAGCCGTTGGCGTGATACTCCAGGCCGAGCTTAGAGAGGTCATAGAGATCTCTCAATTTGACCTTCTTCGCCTGCAACGTCGCGGGGGCAGTGATCGCCGCGGCGTGGACCTTGCCGGCCACCATCGCGGCCACCGTTTCCGCCGGCCCGCCGGTCTGGACCATCGTGATATCGCGCTCCGGGTCGATGCCAAAACGGCGCAGCGCGATGCGCGAGGCGAGGTCCGACTGCGTGCCGAAGCGCGTCGCGCCGAATACTTTGCCTTTCAAATCCTCCATGCGCGTGATATTGGGCTGGCTGAAGATCCACCAGCTAAATTTCTTCACGACGGTGGCGATGATCACCGTGTCCGTGCCCGAGAGCGCGGCCTGGATCGGCCCGGCGCCGCCCGCCTGGATAATCGGCAGTTCTCCCGACAACATCGCCTGAATCGCCAGCGAGCTTCCCGGAATGCTGATCACTTCGACGTTCAGGCCATGCTTTTCGTAGTAATTGCCTTCCTTGGCGAACCAAAGCGACATCTGCGTCGCCGACGCCGACCCGCCGCCGACGCGCAGCTTGTCGAGCTTTTTGTCTTGCGCCTGCAAGGTCGAAAAAAAACAGAGTGCCGAAATCATTGCGCCGCAAATCGCGAGCCGGCGAGTCTTCATAGTTTTTCCCCTTCGTCTTTCGCCAAAAAAAGGCTCTTCAGGCTTCTGTGTGGGTAACCTGGCACTATTACCTTAATTTCGTTCACCACAAAGATCACGAAGGACACGAAGGTTTCGGAAGTTTTTTTCTTAAACTTCGTGCTCTTCGTGTCCTTCGTGGTGATTACTCTTTCACACTAAACCCGGAAGTTCACCACAAAGAAACCTCCACAGACCTATCATTAAGGCTGAGGTTGATAGTTGCCGCTGAACAAGCTGCCGCAGCCCTGAAGTGGATTGTTGATCGCGAGCTTGTGATAAGTGAGCCACATCTCTGCGGCAAGGGCCCAGACCACCTTGACCTTCAAATCATCCTCGAGCAACTGCACCGCCGGCGCCGCATCCCAGCCACCGCCGTTAATATAGATCGCGTCCACTGGAGTGCCGAGGCTGCGCACGCCGCGCTTGCAGTGGCGGTAAACGTCCATGTAGGAAACGTCGTCAAGCCGCAAGAGCGGCGTCGTATAAAGGGCTTCGGTCTGTCCGGTGCCGCTAAAGCCGGGCATGATGAAGGACTGAAGCCCGAAGCGGCTGAAATGATCGACGATAGCCTGATTGAGCTCGTCGCCGAAGTAAGTCGCAATGGCGACTTTCTTGACGCCCATCGCCTTGAGCGCGATGGCGTGAGGCTCGACGGCGGTCACCACGGGCAGGCCGATCTTTTTCGAGAGATCCGCAGCCCATTGGCGCTCGAAATCCAGCCCTTTGAGAAGAAAGGGAGGGGTGCCGCTGATCGTGATGATATCGCAACCCACTTCCTTAAGCTCCACGGCTATCTCTTCCGCGCGCTGGAAGCCTTCGAGGAACTTGTCCTTGTGGCCGCTCCTGAATCCTATAAAGGTCGGAACAATCTCCACCCCATCGGCCGCGTACTTATACCAAAAAGCGAACGACTTTCCACGGTGGGTGGGTTTAATCAGACCAACTCTTGCGCGCCAAGCGTACATAATTCACCTCTTGCTGCGGTTTATTCTTCTGATGAACCTACCCAATTGACAGGCTTCCTGTCAATCCGCCACAAGGAAGTGCCCCCACTTGATCGAGACCATGCATAGCCTGGTACAAGAGGTGATACCGAAACTTTAAAGGATTATTCCGCCTCCTAAGCAGTTATTTCCACAGAAATGGGAATTAAGTTTCAGGCATTCCAATGAACAGGAAGCATCATGCCTGAAAGCGAGTGTTTTATCGAGGGCGAAAAGCAAAGAAAAAATCGGCATGGTTCTTGCCGCTCTGTTAATCTCTGTCCTGGACATTTCACCCTGCAAGGTTTATGGAAAAGTTAAACCTATTTCATAAATTCCTTCTGGTCCTTTTCCTCTCTACGCTTCTGGGAATTGTCGCCCTCGCCGGCACTATCTCCTATCTTCTAAAAAAGAACTTTGTAGAGGAAGAGGGGCAAGATACAGCTAGCCTCATGAGGGTTCTTAGCGGTTCTGATCTTTCCCCTGAGATGTTTGCGCAGGGGCTAAGACAAGGAGAGGGCGTTGCCTTTGCGCGCTTTGCTGACCGAATCAAGGGAATGCCTGAGGTCTTTCGGGTTAAGATCTACGACAAGGTGGGGACTTTGGTATGGTCGGATGAAGAGAGGCTCGTCGGCAAGAACTTCAGCGACAATCTCGAGCTTAAAGAGGCCTTGGGGGGTAAGGTTCAAGTTGCCCTGGGTCTTCTTAAGAGGGAGCACATCTACGAGAGCGATAGGTACGACGAAAAAAGGCTCATCGAGGTTTATGTCCCCCTACTGCATCCAGACTCGGGGAAGGTTTATGGGGTGCTGGAGATTTACAAGCATCCGGTCTCTCATTTTGCTTTAATGGATAGAATGCGGATTGCGGTCTGGGCCCTATCTTTGACTCTTGGGATTTTCTTATTCGCCTCTTGCTCCTGGCTTTTTTGGAATGCGTTAAAGGAACAAGAAAAGTTAGCTAAAGAAAGATCTCTGATGCAGAGAGAACTCATCCATGCAGAGAAGCTTGCTACGATCGGAGAGATGCTGGCTGGATTCGCCCATGAGATCAACAATCCCTTAAGCATTATCATGGGCAAGGTCCGACTCATCCTCAAGGATCTGCAAGGCTTAAACCCAGGGACGGAGTTAGTCCAGGATTTGCTGGTAATCGACAGAAATATCTCTCGAATGGGAGGGATCGTGCGGAGTCTCCTTACGTTTGCGAGGAAATCAAACTCTGAGCCGGCCCCCCTGAACCTCAATACGGTTATCAGCGAAAGTTTGACGTTGGTCGAAGAACCCTTTGCCAAATTGAATATCTTTTTTGAGCAGGCCCTTGAACCCTCTTTGCCGCAGACATGGGGCGATTCGAATCAGTTGCAGCAGGTATTTTTAAATCTCTGGAGCAATGCCCGGGACGCTATGCGGCAAGGTGGAAAAATCTCGGTGCGAACCTTTTCCGTGAATCACGAAGGCATATGGGTTTGCGCGGAGGTGCGTGATTCCGGCCAGGGAATTCCCCCTGAAATCGTCGGAAGAATCTTTGATCCATTTTTTACCACTAAAGGGACAGGTGAGGGGGCCGGTTTAGGGCTGGCAGTCAGCTACGGTATCGTCAAAACCCACGGCGGGAGCATTCAAGTGGAGAGCCAACCCGGTCAAGGGGCGACGTTTACCCTCAAGTTCCCGGCCCGGGGTTGATCGCGATAAGGGGATAGTCCCCCTTCCGGAAAGGGGACTGTCCCATTCTGAGTCAAGGCGATGTTCTCGTTCTGGCAAAAAATCCTTTCTCGATTAGAAACCACTGACCTGTGGTTTCTTGTCCTTCGCGTTGCCACGATCCTTGTAGGGATGGTTTGGTACCATTGGGTCCCATACGACGCCGGCACCCAATTCATTTTCGCTCTGCTTCTCTCGGGCTTTGTCGTCTACACGGTTATCTTATACGTCTCGATTTTCTTGTGGCCTGGAAGGATAAGAGCGTTTTACCTTGTCACCATGGCTGTCGACCTGTTGTTTATCTTTTCTTTGGTCAAGTATGTGGACAAACTACAGGGGAGTTTCTTCACCGCCTTTTATCTCCTGGTTGGGCTTCACTCATTTTATTTTGGTCCTGTAGTCGGCCTCTTCGCAGCGGTCACTGCCGCTAGCCTATACACGTATCTCTATTTTGATCTTGGTCGTGCCCTTTTTCCCTCTGAGCTGTTTTTGCGCATCTCCTTTCTTTTCTTGATTGCGGGCTCCTTTGGGCTTCTTTCTCTCAAAGAGAGGAGGGATAAAGAGAAGATAGAGAGACTGAACCAAGAACTGGCGCATCGGAATGCCGTGCTGATGCAGGTCTACCGTTATCTCTCGATCGGAAGACTTGCCCCAGGGATGGCCGAGAAGGTTAACAACCCGATGGCGATTATTATGGGACGGGCTGCCATTCTGCGGAAGGAACTAGAAAGGGGAGGTCTTCCCAAGAGTGTAATCGATGGGTTAGGAGTGATTTATTCTCATGCCCAGCATGTGGCCTCAATGTTCAAAAATCTGGTTAATCTTTTGACTTCCGCGTCAGCAGAGCCGAAGAGAGTTGATCTCAACGAAATTGTCAAGGACGCTTTATGGCTCATGGGAGGAAGGTTCGAGGAGCGACATATTGAGGTCGTCCCTATTCTCTCCCAATATCCCTCTTTGGTTCGGGGCGATGCTCAAGAGCTGCATGAAGCCATTGTCCATCTTCTGAACAACGCCGTGGATGCCCTGCCCCATGGGGGAACTCTCCAGGCCGAAACCTGCTCCGATGGCCGTTCTTCCGATCAAGTGCTCGTGAGAATCTCGGATAACGGGGCAGGGATCAGGAAGGGGGATATGGATAAGATTTTCATTCCTTTTTTCACTACCAAAGTGACGGGCGACGGAGTGGGGCTGGGACTTACCGTCGCCCTCAACATCATCAAGAGACATGACGGGATCATGTCAGTCCAAAGTGAATGGGGCAAGGGGACGAAATTTACCATCTCGTTTCCCCCATATAGCAATTTTGGTGAGGGATCATCATGACAGGCGAGAAAAAGGTTTTGATTGTAGAAGATGAGCAGGATATGGCCTTCAACTACGAGCAGATCATACGCGGCTCTGGGATGAAATGTCTTATCGCCACGGAACCCAGGGAAGTCATTCGTTTGGTCTCTTTGGAGAAACCCGACGTTATCTTGTGCGATCTGCGCATGCCTGAGATCGATGGAATGGAACTCCTCGAGAGGATCAAGGCGGAATGGCCAGGACTTCCTGTGATCATTATTACCGGATATGCAACCATTGATGTGGCGGTTGAGGCTATGCGTAAGGGGGCAAGTGACTTTTTGGCAAAGCCTTTCCCTCCAGATGAGCTGTTACTTAAGGTGCAGAGGGTCTTTGATTATTCCAAGTTGGAAGAAGAGAACCTCTATTTAAAAAGGGATCTCCATCGAGAGCGGCAGTTCGAGAGGATTGTCGGTGAGAGCCAGGCTATAAGGGATCTATTTCTCCAGATTGAGAGGATCAGCGCCACAGACTGCCGAGTGCTCATTACCGGCGAGACCGGCACTGGGAAGGAACTTGTGGCGCGAGAGATCCACCGCCGCAGCCCAAGAAAAGAGAAAGGCTTTTTCGCTGTGAATTGCGTCTCTTTCACTGGAACCCTTTTGGAGAGCGAATTGTTCGGACACGAAAAGGGCGCTTTCACCAGCGCCTATGCGGCTCAAAGAGGGCTTTTTGAGATAGCCGACAAGGGAACGATTTTTTTTGATGAGATCGGCGAGACCAGCCCGTCCTTTCAAGCGAATCTCCTGAGGGTCGTCCAGGAGGGCGAGTTCAGGCGTTTGGGTGGGGAGAGGATTCTCAAGACGGACGTGCGCGTCCTCTCTTCAACGAACCGTGATATTAAGGAGGCAATTGCCGCTGGAACTTTTCGCGGAGACCTCTTCTACCGTTTGAGCGTGGTGGAAATTCATCTGCCACCCCTTAGGGAACGCAAAGAGGATATCCCTCTGCTTGTGGACCATTTCTTGGCCAAGTGTTTTTCCAAGAACAAGAAGCGCGTTGGAGGAACCACGTCAGAAGCCTTGAATCTTCTCCTTCGGTATCCGTGGCCGGGAAATATCCGAGAGTTGGAGAATGCGGTGGAGCGAGCCACTCTCATGGTCTCTGGAGATCAACTCGCTGCCGAGGATTTTGCCTTCCTTTTTTCTCCGGAGAGCGATCCTCGGAAGCGAAAAGGGACGTTGGAAGATCTGGAGAAAGAACTCATCGAACGTACCCTTATAGAGTCGCATTGGAATAAAACATTGGCTGCAAGACGCATGGGAATCTCACGGCGCGCCCTTTACGAAAAGGCTCTTCGCCTGGGAATTTCGCTCAACCCTGCAGGCTATCTCAACCGAGCATAATCTGCTCGGTTGTGCACACACCCGTGTAGATTTTTCTCGGCACTCCATTCTTCCCTAAACGGCCCCCGCATCCTTCCGTATAGATTTAATCCAGGAATAACCAACCGTTTGGTTTACTCTCGATTAAACGTATCTACTGGCAAAGGAATTGCTGTATATCAAGCAGGCACTTATCTAGATCTGTATACCATACATCCGATGGAGGAGGGCTCATTATGAGGAAAGCGGTTCTGGTCTTGCTTGCTATAGGCATAGCGACCTTTGTCACCCTGGTCCTTACTGAAAACGCATCGGCGATTCCTGCCTTTGCCAGAAAATACAGAACATCCTGTCTTACCTGCCACACGATGATGCCGAAGCTTAACGCCTTTGGGGAGGCGTTCAGGCTCAATGGCTATCAGATTCCAGACGGCGATGAGCCGCACATCAAAGACGAGCCGCTCGTAACCGCCGCGCCGGCGTGGAAAGAGGCATGGCCCCAAGCCAATTGGCCAGGCTGGATTCCCGGTAGTCCTCCCATCGCTATTCGCCTTCAAGTGGATACGGAAAGCACCAAGGACGAAACAAAAAAATACAGCACCAACTTCGAGTTTCCCCACGAAATTGAAATCCTGTGGGGTGGGACTTTCGGAGAAGACCTGGGCTTCTTCGGTGAAGTCGAGTGGAAACAGCGAGGCAACATGGAGGTGAAACAAGGCTTCCTCAAATTCCAAAATCCTCTTGAGTGGGCCGGTGTGCCGCGCCGTTGGCTTAACCTCTGGATCGGGCAGATGGATCAAGTCTGGCTTACCAGTTACCGGAATCTTGACCGTGTCGGGATAAACCATCCTCTCTGGGGAAACAAGAAACCCGACGACTTTACCGTGAGAAACCCCACGACTGGTGCTACCCGAAGGTCGGGAAACAGCTTCCGTCTCCAGGACATGGTACCGGGGATTGAGCTTAACGGGATTCTTGGCAGCCGTCTCTTTTGGGCCGGTGGAGTTACCACGGGCGCTGGAGAAGCGCGTTTCGACATCGATAACCACAAGGATGCCTATTACAAACTCCGCTATAAGATCGGTGGTCGGGCCTATGATGGCTCTCTGCCGGGCGAGAAGGGTGTCTCGCTTGCGGCACCGGCTAGGGGCGCGTGGGTGGACAACGCACTTCAGATCGAGCACTTCGGATATTTTGGCAGACAGCGGATAACGACGACCCCGGCAAGCGCATCCCGGTCAACGGACAGTTTTAATCGCTTTGGCGTTGCCCTGAGATGGACTTGGCAAGACCTCGACCTTGCTGGCGGGTTGGTCTGGGGCCGACATCAGGATCCCTGGGGAGATCTCAGCACAAGCAAGCTCGATTATAGCGCTCCCTTTGCCCGGCTTGACTACATGATCTTTCCCTGGTGGATGGCCCAGCTCCGCTTTGAGGATCTTCATATGAGTAGCCCGAAGGATCTGAGACTCGCGGGGTACAACCAGGGTTCGTTAGACCAGACCCGTTTTGTGCCTGCGCTGATCTTCCTGATCCGAGCTAACCTACGCTTTGTTACGGAAGGCGAGATCTACACCAGACATAAGGACTCTGAATCCAAAAACCTGAGCATACCTCATGCCTTCTGGACTCGTTTTGACTACGCCTTCTAGCGAAGATGAAGATGATCAGGAGGAAATTAGGAACCCCCGTCGCCTCCTGGGGGGTCCTTTTTTGTCTGACAGCTATCCCCGGGCTCGCAATTGGGGCGGGAGGAATCAGCGGGTCGGTGCACACGCGGGGTGTGAAGAATCCAACAGACGTTATTGTCTACGTTGAGAAGGTTGAAGGTCAATTCCAGTCACCCAAGGCAACAGTGCCCATAGACCAAATCAAGCGAACCTATGTCCCCCATGTTTTAGCAGTGCTCGCTGGGAGTGAAGTTGAGTTTCGCAACAGTGATAATGACCTGCACAATATCCACGCCCGCCAGGGCGGAAGGAAGATCTTTAATTTTGGTATCCCGTTCCAGCAAAAAGTGCGGAAGGTCCTTAAGCAAGAAGGAATCGTGACTCTCCTGTGTGACGTTCATCCCGAGATGAGCGCATTTATCGTGGTGACGCAGAACCCTTTCTTCGCCAAAGTGGATGATAAAGGAAATTACTCGATTGAGAATGTTCCTCCTGGAACCTACACCCTAAAGGCCTGGCATGAGAAGGCTAAGGCTGAAGGCAAGGAGGTGAAGGTCTCAGAGGGCAGCAACGCACGGGTCGATATTGAAGTGAGGCCTTAGGGCAAGGGAGAAGATAAGCTATGAGTGGGAGAGGTCATAACGCAACGTTTTTCCTCGTAGTCGTATGGCTGGTCTCTTTAAGCCTTTTGACCTGGATTTCTGAATCATGGGGGGAGGAGATTTTTCTCAGATACAAGGCCACGGTTATAGAAGAGACCAAAGATTACATCGTCATTAAGTTTCACAAAACAGATATCGGGTTGATTGGCGAAAGAGCTAAGCCCACAGAAAATTTGCCCACCCAGCCCAACCTGGGAAAAATCTCGTCAGCTCCATTATCTTCCGAACCGGCTCTTTCAAGAGCAGAGCTAAAAAGGGAGATCTTGCAAGAGGTGAGGGGTGAGATTCAGAAAGAAGCCACCAAAGGAATCGGACCCATTGAGTATGGCTCTGTGGAGGGGCGAATAATACGCAGGGGGGCAGGTGAGCCAGAGGCCCGAGTGAAGCTGGTTCGTTGGGTAGAGGAAGTATCTCTCCTGGGCATCTTGAAAGAGCTTAAAAAGGGAGCTGAGTTTGAGACCACCACCGACCAAGACGGAAAATATGCTTTCAAAGAGATCCCGGTTGGTAGTTACGAACTAAAGTGGCTTCCTAAGGGCGCTGACGCCTGGATTCGCCGCCTCACTGAAAGGCCCGATATTACGGTGAGAAAAGGTGCGACGGTTACGACTAGAACCGTAGAGCTAGGTAGACCCGTGCTTCCCTAAAAGAAGCATGAACCTGCTCAACCGAAGGTTTCGAGCCGCCTTCCCTTATACAGTATTTTTCTTCTTTACGCTGTTCCCCCTTGCCTTTGCCGCAGAGTCTCCTCCGGAGGCGGACTACCGGAGCTTCTTTGGTATCAATTCCCGGCTGGTTGTCTGGATCGTTGCTGAACTTCACCTCATGTACGGGGCCTTTGTCCTGGGCGTTCCGATCTTCGCCGTCATTGTGGAGTACATCGGGAAGAGATCGAAAGATCCGAAATACGATAACCTGGCCCGGGAGTTTACCAAATTACTTGCCGCGGCCTTCTCGACCACGGCTGCCTTGGGAGGCCTACTGGCCTTCTCCCTCATTGGCCTCTATCCCAAATTCATGGGTTATCTCACGAGTGTTTTTCACGAGTCCTACTATGTCTATGCGCTTCTTTTCTTTGCCGAGAGCTTCACCCTCTACCTCTATTATTATTCGTGGGACCGACTCCAGGGGAAATGGAAGGGACTCCACATCTTCATCGGAACCCTCCTCAACGTGTGGGGAACCCTCCTCATGCTCATCGCAAACTCATGGGCAAGCTTCATGATGAGCCCGGCCGGCATCGATAAGGAGACCGGCCGCTTCCTCGGCAGCACGTGGGCGGCAGTGGCCAATCCTCTCTGGATTCCCTTAGCCATCCATCGCTTCTTGGGCAACATCGCCTTCGGGGGTCTCATCGCCGGGGCCTATGCTGCCGTCAAGTTCCTGGGGGCTAGAACCGAAACAGAGAAGGCCCACTACGACTGGATGGGCTATGTGGGCAATTTCGTGGCGATGGCCGCTCTCATTTCTATGCCCTTCGCCGGCTACTATTTAGGCCGTGAGGTCTACAGCGCCTCGCCCGTGATGGGAAACAACATGATGGGTGGGGCCTTCTCCTGGACCTTCATCCTCCAGGCGATTCTCATTGGCGCCCTGTTCATCGGCGCCAACTATTATCTCTGGATCGGCATGGGACGGATCGCGGGGGCGGAGCGATACACGAAGTATATCAAGTATATTAACTTGATTCTGCTAGTTTGCTTTGCCATCTGGCTTACCCCCCACAACCTCCCTTTAAGCGCTGCCGAACAACTCGCTATCGGTGGACAATACCATCCCATCCTCAAATGGCTCGGGCTTATGTCGGCCAAGAATGCTGTGGTGAATTTTATCATTCTCTCCACCTTCTTTAGCTTCCTCCTCTACCGCAGGGGCAACAAAGGGAAACCGTTGCCTTTTAGAGAGCATGGGATGACGGCAAAGGTAGTGCTCTTATCTGTCGGCGTTGTCTGCTTGCTATTTTTAGGGGCCTACGGATGGCAGCTTTTTACCTTGGATCCCGCGACCATGGAGTTAAGTCCGGACAAGGCTCGGTATTTTAAGTTTCCAGCCCTGCTTCTCCTAATCGAGATCGTGGCGATTCTTGCAGCTATCGGTCTAACCTTCATCAATAGAGGCATCTATGGCCAGGCTTTGCTCTTCGCAGTAACCGCAGCAAGCGCGGTCTTTGCCTTGGGGATCTATGGCTTCGTTATTATGGAGAAGGCCAATCCTTTCTTGAGGAACATCGCGGTTTCACAGTTTCTTTTGGTTATCTCGTGCCTCATTACCAACACCTTCATCGACATCTTTCTCTTCAAGGGCGCAGAGGAGATCGGCGGAATCCGCTGGGGGAAGATGCCAATCAGGTCTCAGTACACTCTTATCTTTTTGTGCATCACGATTGTTTTGCTCATGGGACTCATGGGCTACATTCGATCTGGTCTCCGGGAGAACTGGCATGTTTATGGGATTATGCAGGATCTCTCGGATGGTAGCTATACACCGACCATGGCCTATATGGCGCGGGTAGTGGGAAGTATCGTCCTCACCTTCTTAGCCTCAATAGCATTTGTCTTCTGGCTTGCAGGGCTTGGAGGAGAAAAGACGCCTGCTCCTGACCGCGCTTCCATCATGGGTGGGAACAAGAAGCGCGAGTAGGCGGAGAACGCGATGAAGCGGCCTTTCTTGAGCGCGTCCATCTTTACTTTCGTTGTTATTTTTCTCTTCTTTTATGTCGGGGAGGTACTTACCCGGATTTCCGGTGAAGCAGTGAGAGGTCCTGTAATTGAGGAATCTACTGCCGGAGTTAGCCCTGAGTTAGGGGAGGCGATTTTCTGGGACAAGGGAGCTTGCTACACCTGCCATGCTATCGGGGGTCGTGGAAGCGCCATTCGCGGCCCGAACCTCGGGGAGACAGGCCCATTAAAGATGCCGATTGGCGCACGAGCCGTCATAAGGGCAGAGGAGAGGACGAAGCAGGGCAAGCCGATGGCGGCTGTTGACTACCTGGTAGAATCCCTCGTCGAGCCAGGCGCCTATGTCGTTGAAGGCTTTAAGAACGAGATGCCGATCATCTGGAGACCCCCCATTCGGCTCAAGCCCGATGAGATCAAGTCTGTTATCGCCTACATCCAAAGCCAGGGCGGGACTGTAGATGTCGCAGCCATCGAGAACTCACCGATCTTTAAGAAATTGAAAGCGACCGCCGCAACGGCTGGGGCCGGCGTTAGCGAAGCTTGGAGGCCTTACATCCAGGGTGATCCAAAGTTGGGAGATGATCTCTTTTTTAACCCTGAGAGCCCGGTGGGATGCGCCAAATGCCACGTTGTGAAAGAAAAGGGGGGAGGAGTCGGTCCTGAACTCACCCATCTGGCCGCAACTCGCACGCCGCAGTTTATTCTTGAGGCGATCCTGGAGCCAAGTAAGGAAATCGCCTCAGGCTTTGATCCGATCCTGATCGAGACTAAAGACGGCCGCCGTATCACGGGGATTATCAAGCAAGAAGATCCAGCGTTCATCACAGTTGCCGACAGCCAGGGGCAGCTCCAGAAGGTCGCAAAGGCCGAGATTGCGGAACGGGTGCCGCAGAAAGTCTCGCTCATGCCGGGGAACTTCAGCGAGATCCTAACGGTCAAAGACTTGCACGATCTATTGGCTTTCCTCGTGACCCTGAAGTAGGTCGCATCCCTGGAAGCGTCTCGCAGTGGAGATCGGGCGATGAAAAAGTACAAAGATATTGTGGGAGACGGTGGGTCGAACATCATCGACCAGGTGGTGGAGCAGATGGCGCGCCTGAAGGTTCGAATGGCCAAGGTCAAAACGAAAGTCGCCGTCATGAGTGGCAAAGGCGGCGTGGGGAAGAGCGCGATCACGGCAAATTTAGCCGCGGCCTTCGCGATGAGGGGGTCCGTTGTGGGAATCTTGGATGCTGATCTCAACGGGCCTACCATCGCCATGATGATCGGGGTCAGGGGAAAGCGCTTGAGAATCAGCGAGGAAGGGGTTCACCCTGCCCTCGGGCCCTTAGGAATTAAGGTCATGTCCATGGACCTTTTCTTGCCACGGGACGAGACCCCGGTGATCTGGGATGCCCCCGCGCAGCAGGACAGCTTTGTCTGGCGCGCCACGCTAGAGGTTAGCGTGTTGCGAGAGTTCCTGAGCGACGTCGCCTGGGGAGAGCTAGACCTCCTCCTTATCGACCTCCCTCCCGGTGCTGACCGCGTCTCGAACATGGCGGGCTTGCTCCCGGCGATAGACGGGTCGATCCTCGTCACCATCCCCTCTGAGGTCTCCCAGCTTGTCGTGAAGAAATCCATCGCGGTCGCGAAGGAAACCTTGAAGGCTCCGCCCCTCGGTCTGGTCGAGAACATGGCGGCCTATCTCTGTCCGAGATGCGGTGCAGAGGGGGAGCTCTTTCACCCGGGCGACTCGGAGGGGACGGCGACGAGCTTGGGCATCCCCTTCCTTGGGAGGGTCCCTTTCGACCCCCGCATCTCTATCTCCTCGGATCAGGGGGTCCCCTTCCAGATGCGGCATGGCGACTCGCCGGTCGGGAGGGCCATCCTGCAGATCGCTGACGCAACGGCTACGTCCCTCGGGATGAAGCCCAGCGACCTGGGAAGGATTGAGACATGAAATTTCTCTGCGTGCCGTGCGACAAGCCGATGAAGCTCCTCGAGGTCAAGGCGCCCGATCAGGGAGCGCTCACCATCGTCTTCCACTGCTCGGAGTGCGCCCATCGAATCGCCCTCCTCACCAACCCCTTGGAGACGCAGCTGGTCAAGGCGCTGGATGTGAAGATCGGCACAGGATCTTCTGCTCCTACGGAGCCGCTCCGCTTCACCCGTTCCAGCCTGGCCCGCCAGCGGGAGGAGACCTTCTTGACGGGTGAGCCAGGGGAGGCGGTCGAGGCGGCCAAGGAGGAAGGTAGCTGTCCCTTCACCGCCCTCGTCGGGGAGGCCGAGGGGGGAGAGCACGTCTGGACCGAGGCGGCGGAGCAACGGCTTCAGCGAATTCCAATCTTTGCCAGGCCGTGGGCGAAAAAAGCTATCGAGGACTTTGCCACGGAGAATGGGTACCGGACCATCACCGAGACGGTGATAGACGAGGCACGGGAAAAGATCGGCATGTAATTCGGAAGCTGAAGGTATGACAACGATAAGGTTTAGGTTATCGCTCTTCTGGTCCACCGTCATTTCCCTGATCGTGACCTATTTCTTTTTGGAATATGCGGTTCCTTTCGCCACGATGCTGATCACAGGGACAAAGCAGTGGATGCCAGTGCCGAGGACAGCCATGGTCATGTTCATGACCCTGGCCACCATTGGAGCTATGGTCTACATCTCCATAAGCGATCAGAACATCGAAGAGTTCAGACAACCCCTTCTGAATTTTCTAAGAGGAGATCAGGAGGGGAGGTGGTCAGCGTGGGTAAGGTGGACGCGGATCACTGCCCTCGTTGCCTTTCCG
>Ga0326597_10007337_pt1 | contig 15009 bp, 15 predicted proteins | sample RVTome_12_FD_203789 | JGI IMG/M metagenome (GOLD analysis project Ga0326597, IMG submission 203789) | Soil microbial communities from uranium-contaminated site in the Upper Colorado River Basin, Wyoming, United States - RVT100D185 | ecosystem: Environmental > Terrestrial > Soil > Contaminated >... | reverse complement strand
GTGTTCGGCGACGGCACGGGTAGCGGGCCGAACGCCACACCGACCGTGACGAAGACGTACGCAGCCGCGAACACGTATACCGTGACGTTGACGGTCACCGACAGTGCCGGTCGCACTGCGACCGTGACCCAGGCGGTGACCATTCAGTAGAGCCCGATGGCCGAGAGTCGGCGTTTGGATGACCTGCGACGCCGGGTCCGCGAGGATCCGGCGTCGGTTGTTTTTGCGCAGCTCGCAGAAGAGTACCGGCGGGCAGGACGCTTTCGCGAAGCGGTGGCGGTCTGCCGGACCGGCCTCGGCGCCCATCCGGGCTACCTCTCCGCACGGGTAACCCTCGGGCGCGCCCTCGCGGCGATGGGCGAAGACGATGACGCCAGGCGGGAACTGCAGGCCGTCCTTGCGGTGGCCCCCGAAAACCTGGCGGCTTTGCGAGCGATGGCCGACTTGCATCGGCGTCGGGGGGAACTGTCCGAGGCCGTCCGCTGCTACCGGATCGCCCTCGACCTGTCGCAGGGCGACATCGAGCTCGATCAGACCGTGCGTGCGATCGCCGCGGAGCTGGCCGGCGTGCGGCAGGCATCAGCCCTGGAGGCGGGTGGTGCTGGGCCCGGCGTGACGCTTCCGCGGCTCGCGACCGACGCCGACGCCCGGCGCGAGCGGGCGCTCCGGACGATCGCGCGCCTCGAACAGTGGTTGTCCGCCATTCATGGCACACGCCCCCACCACCACGCTTAGCCGCCGCCACGAGGCCGTTCGCCGCGCGATGGCCGAGCAGGCGCTCGACGCCCTGATCGTGACCGCGCTGCCGAACATCCTGTACCTCACCAACTTCGGGGGGACGTCGGCGATCGTCGTCCTGACGCACGAGCGCCTGCAGTTTGTGACCGACGCGCGATACACGACGGCCGTGTCGGAGACGATCGGCACTCCCCACGAATGTCCGGGTCTCGAACCGGTCAGGGTCGGCGGGTCGTACGACGCCGCACTCGCCGGACTGCTCGGGAGCCTGCCTCCGGGGCGCATCGGCTTCGAGGGCGCGCACCTGTCCTTCAGTCGCCATCAGTGGTTGTCGGCGCACGTCGATGGTGCCCGCCATGCCCTCGTGCCAAGCGAGGGCATCGTCGAACGCCTCCGGGCGGTGAAGGATCCCTACGAAATCGCGCTTCTGGCCGAGGGTGGGCGGCGCCTGTCGAAGGCCGCGGCCGACGTTCTGGCCTCGGAGGTACGGGTCGGACGATCGGAGCGGGAACTGGCTCTCGCCATCGACACGGCCGTACGGCGGGCGGGGTTCGAGCGGGCCGCGTTTGATACCATTGTGGCCAGCGGACCGCATGCGGCCCTGCCTCACGCCAGGCCTGGCAAGCGAATATTGAGCGAAGGCGACCTGGTCCTGCTGGACTTCGGCGGCGTGTACGACTCATACTGCGTCGACCTGACGCGCACGGTTTCGATGGGTCGGCCGTCCGATCGGGCGCGGCAGGTGCACGCCGCCGTACTGGCCGCGAGGGACAGGGCCATCGAGGTGGCCGGCCCCGGAGTCTCGCGGTTCGCGGTCGACGCCGCGGCCCGGGGCGCGCTGGCGGGCGCGGACATGGGCGACGCGTTCGGCCACGGGACGGGACATGGGCTGGGGATTGACGTGCACGAGCTGCCCCGCGTGGGCCAGCGCAGACCGGACGTGGACACGCGCGACGAGTGGCTGGCGGCCGGCATGGTGTTCACGATCGAGCCCGGCGCGTACTTTCCGGGATGGGGCGGCGTGCGCATCGAAGACGATGTGGTCGTGACCGCGTCGGGTGTAGACCTGCTCACTGATGTCACAACGGACCTGCTGGAGCTGTGAGACTGGGGGCGTGAGCCTGTCGTGGTGGACTTCGAGCAACTGAAGCTGATCCTCGGCTTGGTGCGCGAGCACGAACTGGCCGAGTTCGAGATCGAACAAGACGGCCTGCGGCTGAAGATCCGCAAGAGCGCCGGCACATGGTCGGATCCCGCACCCGCCCCCCCGGCCCATGCCGGGGGCCCGGCGGAAACGGGGCCCCCGGCACTGCAGGCCGCGCCGGGCGGACGCGTCCTGCCGCCGACCGGCGAGGGCGAGCTCGAGCTGGCGGTCATCAAGTCGCCGATCGTGGGCACGTTCTACCGGTCGGCCGAGCCCGGCGCGGCCGCGTTTGTCGAGATCGGGTCCGCGGTGAAGAAGGGCCAGGTGCTCTGCATCATCGAGGCGATGAAGCTCATGAACGAGATCGAGTCGGAGTACGACGGCGAGATCGCGGCCGTGTACGTCGAGAACGGCCACACCGTCCAATATGGCGAACGGCTGTTCGCCATTCGCGCCAAGTAGACATCGATGTTCAAGAAGATCCTGATCGCGAACCGGGGCGAAGTGGCGCTGCGGATCATCTACGCGTGCCGCGAGCTCGGGATCAAGACCGTCGCGGTCTATTCGGAGGCGGACGAGAACTCCCTGCACGTGCGGTTCGCCGACGAAGACGTCTGCATCGGTCCTGCGCGGAGCAGCGACAGCTACCTGAACGTCCCCGCCGTCATCAGCGCCGCCGAGATCACGGGCGCCGACGCCATCCACCCGGGGTACGGGTTCCTGTCCGAGAGCGCCTACCTGGCCGAGGTGTGCGAGGCGTGCCACATCAAGTTCATCGGGCCCGATCCGCAGGTCATCCGCCTGATGGGCGACAAGGCCCGCGCGCGGCGCGTGATGAAGAAGGCCGGCGTGCCGGTTCTGCCGGGCAGCGAGGGCCTCATCGAAAGCGAGGAGAAAGCGCTCAGGCTGGCCAAGGAGATCGGCTACCCGGTGATCGTCAAGGCGACCGCGGGCGGCGGTGGGCGCGGGATGCGCGTCGTGCGGGCGCCGGCCGAGCTCTCGAACGCCGTCAAGACCGCCCAGCGTGAGGCCGAGGCCGCCTTCGGCGTGGCCGACGTGTACATCGAGAAGTACGTGGACTCGCCCCGCCACGTCGAGTTCCAGGTACTCGGCGATCATCACGGGACGGTCGTGCATCTCGGCGAGCGGGAGTGTTCGATCCAGCGGCGGCACCAGAAGCTGCTCGAGGAGTCGCCGTCGCCGGCGCTCAGCGACAAGCTCCGCCGGAAGATCGGGCACGTCGTGATCGATGCGGCGCGGGCCGTGCAGTACACGAACGCCGGCACGTTCGAGTTCCTGATGGATCCGGAGGGCCACTTCTACTTCATGGAGGCGAACACGCGCCTGCAGGTGGAGCACCCCGTCACCGAGATGGTCACCGGCGTGGACATCGTCAAGGAGCAGATCCGGATTGCGGCCGGGGAGCGGTTGTCCTTCAAGCAGAGCGAGGTGACGTTCACCGGGCACGCCATCGAGTGCCGCATCAATGCCGAGGACCCCGACACGTTCGTGCCGTCGCCGGGCCTGATTCAGGCGTTCAGCGTCCCGGGTGGCCCGGGCGTGCGCGTCGAGACCTTCGCGCATTCCGACTGCCTGGTCTCGCCGCACTACGACTCGATGATCGCCAAGATCATCGTCCACGGCCGGGATCGCCAGGAGGCGATCGCCAGGATGCGGCGCACCCTCGAGATGACGGTCATCGAGGGCATCAGGACGACGATCCCCCTCCACCTGCGCATCCTGAACGACCCGGACTTCGTGGCCGGGAAGGTGGACACCTCCTTCATGGAGCAACTCCTCGCCCGTGGGCGCGCGAGCGGCCGCCTTGCCGAGGCGGTCTAGCCTTCCGAGCACTCCGCGACGTGGCCCCTGAGCCGGCGGCGCCGCGCCTGCCTCCCCTTTACGCGATCTGTGACGCCGACGTGTGTGCACGCGCCGGCTGGACGGTGGTCGACTTCGCGTCCGCCTGCGCCGAGGGTGGTGCCAGTCTCCTGCAGGTCCGCGCCAAGTCGTGGGCCGGGGGACCGCTGCTCGACACCGTTGCGGCCATCGTCGAACGGACCGCCGGCGCCGGCGCGCTGATCGTGGTCAACGATCGCGCTGACGCCGCGCGACTCGCCGGCGCGGCCGGAGTCCATGTCGGCCAGGACGACCTCAGCCCCTCGGCCGCGCGAGCGATCGTCGGGAGGCAGGCGATCGTCGGCCTGTCCACCCACACGGTGGCGCAGATCGAGGGCGCAGTCAGGGAACCGGTCACCTACGTCGCGGTCGGGCCGGTGTTCGGCACGGCCACCAAGGACACTGGGTACCACGCCGTGGGAACGGACCTCGTGCGGTACGCTGTCAGCCGGACGGGGCCGTCCTTGCCGGTCGTCGCCATCGGCGGGATCACGCTCGGCAATTGCGAGGAGGCACTCGCAGCGGGCGCCACGTCGGTGGCGGTCATCAGCGACCTGCTTGCGACGGCCGATCCGGCGGGACGGGTCCGGCAGTTCCTCGACCGGCTCGGCAGTCGCTGACATCGTGAGCAGCAGGGAGGCGGGAGCACAGTGACAGCACGCATCCTCGACGGCACGGCCGTGGCGCAGGCGATCAGGAACGAGGTCCGCCCTGCCGTGGCGGCGTTCACGGCGCAGGCCGGGCGCCCGCCGGGCCTGGGCCTGGTGCTGGTGGGAGAGAACCCTGCCTCAGAGCTGTACGTCACGAGCAAGCTGAAGTCAGCGGGTGAGACGGGCCTTGCGGCCGAACTGGTGCGGATGCCGTCCACGGCCACTCTCGACGAGTTGCTCCGGGTCGTCGATCGGCTCAACCGTGACGACGCGTGCGATGGCATCCTCGTTCAGTCGCCGCTGCCGGACGCGATGGGACCCGATGCGGAGCGCCGGGTTTTCGATGCGCTGGATCCGGCGAAGGACGTCGACGGCTTCCACCCGGTCAACGTCGGCCGGCTCGTGCAGAACCGCCCGGCCCTCGTCGCCTGTACGCCGTCAGGGGTCATCGAACTGCTCGAGCGGTCGGCGATCGCGATTGCCGGCCGTCATGCCGTTGTGATCGGTCGCAGCGACATCGTCGGCAAGCCGATGGCGCTGCTGCTCCTGCACCGGCATGCGACCGTGACGATCTGCCACTCGCGGACGACAGACCTCAAGGGGGTGGCCAGGCAGGCTGACATCCTCGTGGCGGCCCTCGGCCGTCCTGCGTTTGTCACGGCCGACTTCGTCAAGCCGGGCGCCACCGTCGTCGACGTGGGTACCACCCGGGTCGCCGACCGCGGACTCGTCGAACGGATCTTTCCACCGGGCGCACGGCGCCGGGACGCGTTCGAACGTCGAGGGGCGCTCGTGCTGGGCGACGTGCATCCGGGTGTCGAGCAGGTCGCCGGCGCGGTGACGCCGGTGCCTGGCGGCGTCGGTCCTCTGACCATCGTCATGCTGCTCAGGAACACCCTTCACGCGGCGGCGGCAAGACGTGGGGGAACGGGGTTTGCCGGGTAGACCGGCCTGCGGCGCGCCGATCATGCTCAGAGTCGCGCTGACCGGAGGCATTGCGACCGGCAAGACGTACGTCCTCGATCGATTCGGGGCGCACGGGGCCGCCTGCCTGGACACCGATCGCCTGGCGCACGGCGTGATGGCGGCCGGCACGGAAGCCAGCCGGGCCATCGCCACCCGCTTCGGTGCCGACGTGCTCGATGCGAACGGTGCTGTCGATCGGCGGAAGCTCGCTCGGATCGTGTTCGCCGACGACGAGGCGCGCCGCGACCTCGAAGCCATCGTGCACCCGGGGGTCTGGCGGGCCGTGGAGGCCGCACTCCGGGGGCTGGAGCGCGCAGGCGGCACCGACGTCGCCATCGTGGAGGTGCCGCTCCTTCATGAGACAGGTCGCGCGACCGCCTTCGACCGCGTCATTGCCACCGTCTGTCCGCCGGATCTGCAGTTGGCCAGACTCATGGCGCGTGGCCTCGCCGAGCCCGACGCACGCGCCCGGCTGGCGGCCCAGATGCCTGCGGCCGAGAAGGGGCGGCGGGCCGATTTCCTCATCGACACCGGGGGCTCCCTGGCCGAGACCGATCGCCAGGTGGACGGGATCTGGACGCGCCTGCGCTAGGCCTCGACGGCCGCGCCGTCCTGCGCCGGCGCGATCCGCTCCTCGACGAACGTGTTCCAGTCGTGGCAGTGCGGGCACTGCCAGAGGAGCTCGGTGCTGCGGTAGCGGCAGCGCATGCAGACGTGGGGGTCGAGGTAGAAGACGGCGTGTTCGGTCAGCTCGCGGTAGCGGTCGACGAGCGCGGCCGGATAGTGGAGCTGGCCGAGGGCGCGCCAGATGGCCTGATGGATGCTCAGCGCGTGCGGGTTCTGGACGAGCGCTGCGAACAGCAGTTCGAGCGCCTCGTGAGGCTGTCCGGCGGCGGCTAGGTGTCGTGACAGGGCCAGCCGGGCGCGCCAGTCCTGCGGGTTGTCCTCGATGAGCCGTCCGCAGAGGCGCGCGAAGCGCTCGGGCGCGTCGTTCGAGACGGCGCAGGCCTCCAGACGATCGAAGGCCAGGTAGGCGCGATCGGGGGCCACCTGGACGAGCTTCTCCCAGATGGCCATGGCCTCCTTCCCGCGGCCCTCGGCGACGCGCACGTCACCAAGGTTCAGGTAGGCCGGCACCGTCCGCCCGTCGAGATCGATGGCGGACTGGAAGCGCCGGGTGGCCTCGGCGTAGTCCTTGCGCCGCAGGGCCTCGAGGCCTATCTCGTTCTCGATGAACGCGAGGATCGCCTGGTTCTGCGGCTGCGCGTCGACGGCCGCCATCCGGGTCAGGCGCTGTCGCGTGTCGTACGCTTCCACCCACTGGTGCTGCTCCTCGTGGAGCTTCTGGAGGTTGACGAGCGCGTACTCGTTCTCCGGGTCGAGGCGAAGCACCTCGCTGAAGGCCTCGTGCGCCCGATCGACGAACCCGCCACGTTTGTAGTCGAGGCCGAGGCACAGCAGCACGTGCGCGTGCTCGAGGCGGCTCAGCCGCGCGCGCTGGAGGAGCGACTGGTGAACGGTGATGGCCTTGCCGACCTGGCCCTTCTCCCGGTAGAGGTTGCCGAGGATCATGTGGACCTCGAGCGTGTCCGCATCCCGGCTCGCCGCGCGCGTCAGCTCTTCGATGGCGAGGTCGATCTGGTTGGCCACGAGGAAATTCAGCCCGAGGATGTAGTGCGGCGATTCCCTCGCCCGCCGGCGGTCGATCCACTTGCCGCCGCGGAGCTTGTAGCGCTCCCACGCCTTGCCGATCGTCAGGCCGGCGAGGAGGGCCAGGAGACCCGCGAGCAGCGGCGCGTAGTCGCTCATGGCGGGGAGGCTGCTTCGCTCAAGTAACCGTCCACGATCGCGTCCCAGCATCCCTGGGCCTTGAGCACGAGCTCCACGAACTCGCGGGCGGCGCCGCTCCCCGACGACGCCCGGCTCGTCCAGTCGACGCGCGCACGCACCTCCGCGACCGCGTCGCTCGGCGCCGCCGACAGGCCCACCCGGCCGAGCACCGCGAGATCCACGATGTCATCTCCCATGTACGCCACTTCCTCGTCGGTCAGGCCTTCCTCCGCCAGGATCGTCTCGTAGACCTCAAGCTTGTTGGCCACGCCCTGATGAAACAAGGTGATGCCGAGCTGCGCCGCCCGGTGCACCGTGGTCGGCGATTGGCGTCCCGACAGCAGTCCCACGCGCAAGCCCGCGCGCTGCGCCCAGACCATCGCGATGCCGTCGCGGATGAAGAACGCCTTGCTCTCGGTGCCGTCGCCGTGCAGGAGAACGCGGCCGTCGGTGAGGACGCCGTCGACGTCGAACAGCAGCAGACGGACGCGCGCCGCCCTGGCGTCGAGGCTCGGGGCGCCCACGCCTAGAACATCTCCGTGCGCCATAGGTCGTGCAGATGCACGACGCCGAGCACGCGCTTCGACGCCTGATCGTCGACGACGACGATCGACGTAATCCGGCGCTGCTCCATGAGGTTCAGGGCCTCGACTGCCAGCGTCGTTGGAGGCACCGACACCGGGCCCTCGGTCATTACGGTGCGGGCCGTCATCTCGATGATCTTCGCCGCGTGATCCATGTGCCGCCGGAGGTCGCCGTCGGTGATGATGCCGAGCAGCACGTTGCCGCCGCTGACGACGCAGGTCATGCCCAGGCCCTTGCTGGACATCTCGTAGATCACATCGCGCATCGGCGTGTCGGCCGACACGACGGGGCACTGCCGGCCGGCGTGCATCAAGCCTTCGACGCGCATGAGGCGCTTGCCGAGCTTGCCCCCGGGATGCAGGCTCGCGAAGTCCTCCACGCGAAAGCCCTTCTCGACGAGCAGCGTCATGGCCAGAGCGTCGCCGATCGCCAGCGCGGCGGTCGTACTGGCGGTCGGCACGAGGTTCAGCGGACACGCCTCCTCGGTCACGCTGCAGTCGATGGCGACGTCCGCCGCCTGGGCCAGCGTCGACGCGGGGGCGCCCGTGATGGCGATGAGCCGGGCGCCCAGGCGGCGGATGGTCTCGAGCAGGCGCAGGATCTCACCCGTCTCCCCGCTGTACGACAGCGCGACGACGACATCGTCGCTGCGGATGACGCCGAGATCGCCGTGAATAGCTTCCGCAGGGTGGAGGAAAAACGCGGACGTGCCGGTGCTCGACAGCGTGGCGGCGATCTTGCGGCAGATGATCCCTGACTTGCCCATGCCGGTGACGATCACCCGCCCGGCGCACCGGCGGAGCAGATCGACCGCGTCGCCGAACCGCGCGTCGAGGCGCGGCATGAGGGCGAGGATGGCGGCCGCTTCGGTGGCGAGCACCTTGCGCGCCAGGTCGAGATCAGCCATGGACAGGCGCCTCGCGACGCTTCACGATGGCGTCGATCGCGATCAGGCGGCGGAGGAGGGGTTCGAGCAGGTCGAATCGCAGGGCGTTTTGGGCGTCGCTCATGGCGCGCGCCGGGTTCTCGTGGACTTCCATGAACACGCCGTCGACGCCGGCCGCCACGCCGGCCGACGCCAGCGGCTCGATGTACTCGGCGAGCCCCGTCGTCACGCCGTTGCCGCCGCCGGGACGCTGGAGGCTGTGGGTGACGTCGAACACGACCGGGATGCCCTGCGCGCGCACGATCGGGAAGGCGCGCATGTCGACGACGAGGTCGTGGTAGCCGAAGGTGGTGCCGCGTTCGGTCACGACCACGCGGAGATTGCCCGCATCGAGCACTTTCGCGACGGCGTGCCGCACGTCGTCGGGCGCCATGAACTGGCCCTTTTTGATGTTCACCACGCGCCCTGTCCGGGCGGCGGCCACGAGCAGGTCCGTCTGCCGCGACAGGAACGCGGGGATCTGCAGGATGTCGACGACGGCGGCGGCCGGAGCGGCGTGCGTCGCCTCGTGAATGTCGGTGAGCAGGGGCACGCCGACCCTGGTCCTGATGCGGTCGAGCACGCGGAGGCCCTCGTCGAGCCCGGGGCCCCTGAACGAGCGGATTGAAGTCCGGTTCGCCTTGTCGTAGGACGCCTTGAACACGAAGGGGATCTCGAGGCGGCGGGTCAGGTCGGCCAGGCGCTCGGCGAGATCGAGCGCGGCGCTTTCGCTTTCGATGACGCAGGGCCCCGCAATGAGGACGAACGGTCGATCGCCGCCGAAGGCGAAATCGCCCAGGGTCACGACGTTCACGGCCTCATTATACGGGAGCGCGGACGCGCCCTAGGCGACCGGCTGCGCGGCCGACTGCCGTGTCGTGTGAGCCCGCTTGTGGGCCGAACTGGCCTCGACGAATGCCGCGAAGAGCGGATGCGGGTGCGTCGGCTTCGACTTGAACTCCGGATGGAACTGTACGGCGACGTACCACGGGTGATCGGGCAGTTCCGCGATCTCGACGAACCGCCCGTCCGGCGATCGGCCGGAGATGCGGAAGCCGTGGGTGGTCAGGGCGGGCTCGTAAAGGCAGTTGAACTCGTAGCGGTGGCGATGGCGCTCGTGGATGAGCGTCGTGCCGTAGATGCGCTGCGCGAGCGACCCCGGCGCGAGCTGACACGGATACGCGCCGAGCCGCATCGTGCCGCCGAGATCGTCCACGCCGAGCAGGTCGCGCAGCTTGTAGATCACCTTGGTCGGCGTCTCGGGGGCGCACTCGGTCGAGTCGGCATCCGTCAGGCCCGCCACGTGGCGCGCGAACTCGACCGCGGCCCATTGGAACCCGTAGCAGATCCCGAAGTACGGGACGGCGCGCTCGCGGGCGATCTGGGCGGCCCGCATCATGCCCCGGGTCCCGCGATCGCCGAACCCGCCGGGCACGAGGATGCCGTCCGCGTCGGCGAGCAGGGACTCGCCGCCGGGCGCCTCGAGGGCCTCGGCCTCGACCCACTTGATGTTCACCTTGGTGCGGTGGGCGAATCCGCCGTGGTACAGGGCTTCGTTCAGGCTCTTGTAGGAGTCCTCGTAGCCGACGTACTTGCCGACCACGTGGATCGTGACTTCGTGCAGGGGCTGCTTGATCCGATCCACCAGGTCCTCCCAGGCCTGCATCCGCCGCTCGGTCTGAGGCAGGTGGAGGTACTTCAGCACGATCCGGTCGAGCCCCTCGGCTGCGAGGACGAGCGGCACTTCGTAGATGGTCTCGACGTCCTTGGCCGTGATGACGGCCTCCTCGTCGACGTCGCAGAAGAGCGCGATCTTCCGCTTGATGTCGGGGTCGAGGAACCGGTCGGTGCGGCACAGCAGGATGTCCGGCTGGATCCCGATCGAGCGGAGATCGCGCACGCTGTGCTGCGTCGGTTTCGTCTTGAGCTCGCCGGCCGTGCCGATGAAGGGGACGAGGGTGAGGTGCACGTACAGCGAGTTGTCGCGCCCCACGTCCTGGCGGAACTGCCGGATGGCCTCAAGGAACGGCAGGCTCTCGATATCGCCGACCGTGCCGCCGATCTCCACGAGCGCGATGTCCACGCCATCGGCCGCGGCCCGGATCGCGTCCTTGATCTCGTTGGTGATGTGCGGAATCACCTGCACGGTGCGCCCGAGATAGTCGCCCCGCCGTTCCTTCTGGATGACGCTCTGGTAGATCTTGCCCGTCGTCCAGTTCGACTGGCGGCTGGTCACCGTGCTCGTGAAGCGCTCGTAGTGCCCCAGGTCGAGGTCGGTCTCCGCGCCGTCGTCGGTCACGTAGACCTCGCCGTGCTGGTACGGGCTCATCGTCCCGGGGTCCACGTTGATGTACGGGTCGAATTTCTGGAGCGTGACCTTGTAGCCGTGGCCCTCGAGGAGGGCGCCGATCGAGGCCGCCGCGAGTCCCTTCCCGAGGGAGGACACGACCCCCCCGGTCACGAACACGAACTTGGTCGAGGTCATGGTTCCTGCCGCCATCGCTCGTGACCCCCGCTTGTCAGCTCGAGGAAGGCACCGTCAGAAGCCGGCGCACCTGTTCCAGATCGTCGGGCGTGTCCACGCCGAACGAGTCGTACGATGTTTCGATCGCCCTGATGCGAATGCCGTGCTCGAGCGCACGCAACTGCTCGAGCGATTCGGCGCGCTCGAGCGGCGTCGGTTCGAGCGCCGCCAGGACGAGCAGCGTCGAGCGCCGGTACCCGTAGAGCCCCACGTGCCGGTAGAGCGGCGGCCACCCGCCCCGGGGATCGCGGGCGTAAGGGATGGCCGCGCGCGAGAAATACAGAGCGTACCCCGCGCGATCCCTCACCACCTTGACGACGTTCGGATTCGACAGGTCGGCGGGATGATCGATCCGCCGGCAGAGCGTCGTCATCTGCACCGCGGGATCGGCGAACGGGGCGACCGCCTCGTCAATCGCCCGCGGGTCGAGGAGCGGCTCGTCGCCCTGCACGTTCACGATGACGTCACAGGCGAGCGTGGCGGCGACTTCGGCGAGGCGGTCGGTGCCCGTCAGGTGATCGGCGCGCGTCAGGCGGACTTGGCCGCCGAAGGCGGTGACCGCCGTCGCGATGCGCAGATCGTCGGTGGCGACGATGACGCGCGACGCGACGCGGGACGCGGCAGCCCGTCGATAGACGTGTTCGATCATCGGCCGGCCGTCGAGATCGGCCAGCAGCTTGCCAGGGAATCGCGTCGACTGGAACCGGGCCGGGATGACGACGACGACTTCGAGAGGGGGGACTGAATCGGCCGCCGGCACAGCCGAGGCAGGGTGCACGACGAATCATAGCATGACCCGCTCGGGTCGCATGCTACGATTCGCGCCGCGCGACATGCGCGCGATGTCGACGAACGCCCGCGCGCATGCGCGCCTCGGTGTGCGCCGGCGGACGGACGGCGCGATGTCGATCGCGGTCATCATCAATCCTGTCGCCGGGAACGTCGCCCCCGATCGCGCGCGCCGGTTCGCCGAAGTGGCGGCGGCGGTGCTCGCGACCCTCGGCGAGCAGTCCGAGATCTCGGTCACCGAAAGGCCCGGCCACGCGCGGGAGCTGGCGGTCGCCGCCGTCGCCCGTGGTGCGCGTGTCGTGTTCGCCTGGGGCGGCGACGGCACGGTCAACGAAGTGGGCACGGCCCTGGCGTTCGGTCCGGCCGCGCTCGGCATCGTCCCTTCCGGCTCCGGCAACGGACTCGCACGGTCGCTCGACATCGCCCGCCGGCCCGAGCAGGCACTGGCGGAGGCGGTCGGGGCGACGCCGCGCCGGATCGACGTCGGTGAACTCGGCGGCCGCCGGTTCCTCAATGTCGCCGGCGTCGGGTTCGACGCGGCAGTGGCGCGCGGCTTTGCGCGACGCGCCCGACGATCGGGTGGGTGGTGGGGCTACGCGCGCGTGGCGGCGCAGGAGATGCTCACGTACCGGCCGCAGGCCTATCGCATCACGGCCCCCGGAGGTGTCACGGCCTGCCGGGCTCTCCTCGTGACGTTCGCGAACTCACCGGAGTACGGCAACGGCGCGCGCATCGCTCCCGGCGCCCGCGTGGACGATGGCTGGCTCGAACTGGTCACGATCGAGGCGCGGTCGAGCGCGCGGATGCTGTGGGCGGCGCCGCGGCTGTTCACCGGCGGGATCGGGCGCGTGGCCGGCGTGACGATCAGCCGGATCAGGACCGCGACGATCGAAGGCGAGGGGCCTCTGCTGTTCCACGTGGATGGCGACGCCGTGCAGGGCGGCGATCGCCTCGAGGCGCGTGTGCACCCGGCCGCTCTGGCGGTGTGCGTCCGGTAGGCCGGACGCGGCGACTAGGTGGTGTCCAGTCTCACGATTCGCACTTCGCGGATCGCCGAGAGGCGCCGGATCTCGTCGACGGCGGCCTCCAGCCTGGAGGGTTCGGCCGCGTGTTCGTCAACGTTGACGACGCCGACGGCGCCCGTGTCGTTCCGGCCAAGCGCGAAGTTCCCGATGTTGACGCCGTGGCGGCCGAGAATCGTGCCGACGTCGCCGATGACCCCGGGCTGGTCATCGTTCCTGATGATGAGCAGGGTGTCCGCCAGCGGAGCCTCGACCGCCACGCCGTGCACCGACACGAGGCGCGGGCTGTTTGGCTCGAACACGGTCCCTTCCGCCCAGCGTTCACCCGCGCTCGTATGCAGCTTGAGCGACACGAGGCTCGAGTAGTGCCGGGTGCGCGTGCTGCGCGACTCGATGATCTCGATGCCGCGATCGCGCGCGACCGCCCGCGCGTTGACCATCGACACGCCGCCCGAGAGGATGGGGCGGAGGACGCCCGCGGCGGCGCTCGCCGCCAGCACGTCGGCCGCCCGGTTCTCCGCAAGGGCGCCGTAGTAGCGCAGCCCGATCGCTTCGATGCGCGCGGTCCCCATCTGCGACACGATCGACGCCAGGTTGTCGGCGAGCCGGATCCAGGGCTGCAGCCGCTGCATCTCCTCGGAGTGGACCGACGGGAAATTGACGGCGTTGCGGACGGCGCCGTCGCGCAGGAAGTCGCGGACCGCGGCGGCCGTGTCGAGCCCCACCTGCTCCTGGGCCTCCTCGGTCGAGGCGGCGATGTGCGGCGTGGCCACGACCTGCCGCATCTGCACGAGCGACCAGTCGGGCGGCGGCTCCTTCTGGAAGACGTCGAGCGCCGCGCCCGCGACGATGCCCTGGTCGACCGCGCGCCGGAGCGCCAGCTCGTCGATGAGCTCGCCGCGAGCCGTGTTGATGACGCGGACGCCCGGCTTCATGCGCGCAAAGCGTTCGTCATTCAGCAGTCCCCGCGTGTCGGCGGTCGCGGGCAGGTGCAGGGTCAGGAAGTCGGCCTGCTCGCACACGGCATCGAGCGGCAGCAGCTCGACCCCGGTGCCGGCCGCCACGTCGGCGGCGATGAACGGGTCGTGGGCGATGATCCGCATGCCGAACGCGCGGGCCCGCTGGGCCACTTCCTGGCCGATCCGTCCGAGTCCCACGATCCCGAGGGTCTTGCCGTGGAGCTCGGTGCCGAGAAAGCGTTTCTTCTCCCACCGGCCTTCTTTCATGGCGTGGTCGGCGGCCGGCACGGCCCGAGCCAGGGAGAGCATGAGCGCGCACGCGTGCTCGGCCACGCTGATGCTGTTCGCGCCCGGCGCGTTGACGACGAGGATGCCCCGTCCGCTTGCGGCGGGCACGTCGATGTTGTCGACGCCCGTGCCCGCGCGGCCGATGATCCGCAGGCGCGGGGCGGCGGCGAGCAGGTCGGCGGTGACCTTCGTGGCGCTCCGGACGAGCAGCGCATCGGCGTCCGCAAGGGCCGCCTTCAGGTCCGGCAGCGCCCGGCCGCTGCCGGCGTCGACCACCCATCCCGGTTCGCCGCGCAACAGATCGAGCGCCGAAGAAGGCAGGTCGTCGGCGATGACGATCCTGATCGTGTGCGGCTGATGATGTTCCGGACCTGACGACGCGGGCGATGGACGAGTGGACATAGTGGGAAGTGGAGGCGAGTTGGGTGCGCCGCGTCGTGGAGGCCCGGAGCGGGTCGTGCCGGCGTCGGCGTCTACAGTATAATCCGGAGGTTTTGTCGTCGGGGAACGGCGCGCCTGCGAGAACGCCCTGCTGTGGTGCAAACTGCTAAAACATTCCAAATGCCGCATCACGGCCGTGTAAAACCCGACGGTTATCCACAGAGTTTTCCACACTTCCTGTGAGAAACCCATGACGTCTGCGGGGGACCTGACCTAAAGCCTATGCCTAACTTCACCTCACTCAAGCCG
>Ga0326597_10007335_pt1 | contig 15011 bp, 27 predicted proteins | sample RVTome_12_FD_203789 | JGI IMG/M metagenome (GOLD analysis project Ga0326597, IMG submission 203789) | Soil microbial communities from uranium-contaminated site in the Upper Colorado River Basin, Wyoming, United States - RVT100D185 | ecosystem: Environmental > Terrestrial > Soil > Contaminated >... | reverse complement strand
GCCTCAAGTGAAACTCTTCTCCAAGAATTCGAAACAGGAATGAACTCGAAAGTCCAACCCGGAAATTTGATCCGTGGATCTTCTCAGTGACAACTACAATCTCCCCTTCCTCAAAGATCTTATTGTAGTTTTTGAAGTGTTCAATATCGGTGAATTTGTGAAACTCTGGATTCTCATGCTTCCTAATTCTTGCCTTCCCCTGACCTTTCATGGATACTCTTCTCGCCGGTGGAACAAATTTCTCAATTCCAAGAATCTTAGAAACATCCAAACCCTCGGTCCACTCTGGGTCTGCTGGTATAACCAATCCAAACGACGGTTCACCTCCAAGCTTAATCTGTCCAACAACCAGGTGTTTCTTTCCGTCGTCTCCCAATCGTTCTTTAAGATAATTTCGAACGCCCTTTTCTTCGGCGAATTTTTCTTCCAACACGGAATCGGGAGGGACAAATACAACCAATTCTCCAACCTGGAATTGGTCAAGCCCAACAATCGCTTGCCAACCCTTCACTTGGATTAAATCAAGTCGGTCACGTCGGGGATGTTTTTGTTTTGCTTCAATCCGGCACACTTCCACGGGATTGCTTGACATTTTTCACCTCACTCTCTTTGCAAATTCCCGCGCCTCTTCAATGGTTTTGATCTTGTCAACCATCTTTTTCGCGGCCTCGGTTTTGAACTCCCTCTTGAGGGAGTTTTTCATCCGTTCAAGATTGGACTCATTCAAATCTTTGCTTTCATTCGCTTTCATCTGTCTTTCTCCTTTCCTCAACCCAGCCTCTGATCAGGTTGATCAACGTTGCCTGAATCGTGACATTCTCGTTCACACAGGCTTTCTTGAACTCCAAATAGAGTTTCGTTGGAGTTCTTGCCGCAATGAACGTCTCTTTTCTCTCTAAGTTTACTTTTCCTGCCATTTGTCTTTCCTAATCCTTCGTCTGAGAATCGCAACAAGTTGAATCGCCAGGGCGGCACACAGGCACGCGATGGCGACCCTTATTTCACCGACTGAGGGGAACATCAGTCTCATTGCGATCAGAAGAAGAAGAAAAATCACAATTGTCATTTGATTCGAGACTTCTTCCAAACATCCCCCTAGTTTGCCCATTCGTTCTTTGTGTCTACCATCAAGATTGGTGTGGGCTTTTTTGTCTCGAATTCGATTGCGAAATCTGGACTGTTCTCTTCACGGGTCAACTGAAAGCCAACCTGACTCGACACCTCTCTCGCTGTCTTGTAAAAAACTCTCTGATGGTCCAGAGAGGCCCTTGCCTGAAATTCTGGAACGAGTGGCATCGTTAAGATCATCATCTCAGCCAAAGCAAACACCTCGGCCAATGTCCCAGAATTGATCATGATAACCTTGTCGGATGAGATCGCGACCGGATTAACCGTCGTCTCGCACTTCCTGCAATTCCCTTGAAGGTCTTTGAAATCCTCCAAAGAGTACTCCTCATCACACAGACTGCATCTTATGATTTTCATCACGCACCTCTTTCTTTCTCCACCTCTGCGATGAAGAACATTGTGAAAATCACTGCCAGCGCGGCAAACGTTATCGAAAGATGATACCGCGTCATCTCTGCCTCAATCGGAACAACCCGGTAGGCGTTCCAGAAGAGAAGATAAACATTCAAAAACAACATCGACCCATTCAAAGCTTTCATCGGTTTTCCTTTCATTCCAGGATTGTTTGAATTTTCTCTCTAGTCCACTGAAGGGCATATTTATAGCAATTGGCGCAATTTCGATGTTCGCACCCTTCTAATCGTATGCCAGCCCTCCTTGTATCGAAGGACCAGGACATCGAATCGGCGCTGGAAAGAAAACGGGATTTGTTTCTAAAGCAACATTTAAACAAATCTTACCAGTTCGAGTTTTGTTTGTCAAGAGATTTTTTTTTGATCGACCGATCAGGACTTCGGATTTCAGCGACGTTTCTGGCGGATTTGGCGTTCGACGGCCTTTTGTTCTGCCTTGAGATCGTTTTCGCAATTGCATTTCTTGTTCCATTCGCCCCCGCACATTTGGCAAATCATGCGGTCGAACGACTCCATGCAAAGCAGAACTTTCGAGGATTTCTGGCAACAAGAGGGCATGGCAATTAGCCTTCTTCGGAAGAGACTTTTCCAAGAATGAACATTGTGAAGGCAATGTCAATTTCTCCGTTTTCGCCACACACCGCCCTCTCAACTTCCTCTGGAGTGACGTACATGAAAATTATGGGGTTGCCCAGCCGCAACCCCCCATAATTCTTCGAGAAAGAACAGATCAAATTCTCAGATTTCAGTGCCACACTCCTTGAATATTGCAATCAGCGACATTCCGATTTCGGCCAATTCGACGATTGAAAGAGATCCGTCGTTTGCGGCCTTCGTTAGGGCTTCCGAAATTTTCTCATTGTAGCCAGAAACCATGCAGACCCCAATCTCGAAGGCGTCCTGGCCCTGTTCCCCTAGAAATCCCGAGAATGGGTCGAGTGCCTTCAGTGCGAATTCTGCACTTTTCATTGCCGAATTGATTTTGTCAGCTTGTTCGGCCGTCAAGGGGATTGCAACACTTTCAGACGCCAGAACGGTAGCACCAGATTTCAATTTGATTTTGCCCTTCAGATCATTTAAACTCACACTCACAGTTCTCACCTCCCAAGTTGATTTTTTTTGTCATCCGATTAACACGAGGATGATGTGAACGATTGCAGCAACATTCGCAGCCAGTCCGAACCCAATCAGAACCCTGTCAAATGTCCTCATCGTTTGTTTTCCTTCTAAAAAACTCTGCAATGCAAAGCGCGTCGCAGAGGTTGTGGTCATACTTTCCGCCTCTTTGAATTAGATGATCTCCTTCCGGGAATCTATTCTTTGCAAAGTTGACCGATTTTAGTTTTGTGTTTTTGCGGTTTCTTCCGAGAAGTTCCCGTTGCCAAACTCCTGGTTCGATCTTGAAGAACAGGCCCTCCTTGGCCGCGCCGTCAAATCTCCTGCCTGATCGAAACCCCATTTTGACAAGAATCCCCTCGATCATGCCAACCCCGCGTCCCATCGAGAAAGCCTGCTTTCTTCCTGTCATCCCGTGGGCAATGAAATCCTCAATCAAAACTGAGTCAGTTGCAGGATTCAGTCTGACGAGTTGCAAGGAGATCTCCAGAGCAGAAATCTCCTTCTTCCTTGCCATTAAATCAAAAAGGGCGATTACAGTTCCAGATGAGTCCAGAATCGCAACCGCCCCTTCAATGCCAGGATCAATACCACAGAAATTCACAACAATTCACGTCTCCTTTGATCCAACGCCCAATTTTTTTTCTACGTTTCGACCTGCGGGGAATAATCCCCTTGACTTTTCTTGAACGTCCACGCCACCGCCTGATGGGCGGACTCCATCTTCCCTGATCTCGGCCAGATGGACCGTTCGTTTTGTTCTGTCCAATCTGGATCGTCGTTCCCGACACGAAGCATGTTCAGTGCATCTTCCAGATCGTTCGGAACCTGGATGTAATACTCCCTTCCCGTGGAGGGGCACTGAACATGCACGCAGGTGTACGTGTCTCCAGCGATGTCGGTTTTCACAAGCCGCCCGTATCTGTCCTTGGCGACCTCCTTGAGATCCATAATCTCGCCGAATCGTTCTTCTCCGATTCGTTCAACCATGACTCTTCGGATCTCTTCGTTGCGTTCGTCAAGAACGTCTTTCTTTGTTATTTCTTCAGGGTGCATGATGATTTTTTCGTTCACCGAGACGCCCTTGTAAAACCACAGACCATACCCGTCTGGGTATTCGATGGCCATGCCAGCGTCATTGTGAAGCCTCTTTTGGCTGTCACGACAAACCTTCGGCATCCGGTTCACAATGGCAGCCTCGTTGTAGCACCACGCCTGCGCACCACGACTCTCAAATAACTTAATCACACCCCGGAGTTTATTTTCCATCTCCAGAATGTGGTCAAAGAAATCGTAGAAGGCGACCCAATATGAGTAGAAAATGTCGAACGTCTCGTTCAACCAGAGGTTTCTCTCCCGTGCCTGGTCCAAAACCCAATTGTGGCACGAAACCTCCATGCGGTCGAGAAAGTTCCGGCGTTGATCAGGGTCCATCTCGGCGCCCTTGTTCACTGCCATCTCGATCTTTCGCCAGAATCCCACCTTTGTTTGATTTAACACCTGGGTCCAGACGCGATCCTGGACTTGCGCCATTTCCGCCGCGGCCGTTTTTTTTCTCTTTGGAATCTTCCTGTCAAGCACCTCCTTGAGGATTGGCCCGTCAATTTTGTCAGGTTCCTCCAGGAATGTCAGGAAGAACTCGACGTAGAATCGGGCCACAAGGGCCTCCAAGGGTGAATCGACAATAATCTTCATTCTCGGTAGAGGCATTCCGGCCGTTTCGTAGATTTCGTCGATCGCCTCCAAAATCCCGGCGTCGTTCGTCTGGCCCGTGGTCGCGATTTTGACCCATTTCTCAATAATCTCCGGCATCAGGGCCTCTTGTTCCGGAGATAGTTTATCGATTTCCTTTACTTTCTTGATCTGCATGGATCAATCCCTTTCTTTTGTTTTTTTTTGAAAAAAGCAAGGGGAAACCCCAAAGAGTTGCCCAAAGCCAAATCCAAGGAGAATTTTCTCAGTCGATTACTTTCGCAATGCCGACCTTGCTTGCGCGGCGTTGCTGCGTTGATCGAACAATTCCTGGGGGAAATTCAATCCGGTGATGTTCGTCGTGAATGATGCCGGTTGCCTCCGTCAGTTCGACCCACTTGCGGTCGAAGAAGTGCGGTTCGAACATCACCGACCCTTCTTCGAACTTGTGAGAGTGCCCCGTGGCCTCACCGAACGCCACCACGCGGTTTGGCTGTTCGACCAACTCGACCTCCGGTTTCTTCTCTGTCATCTCTAAATAGATGTCGCCGTGTCTTGCTGTAAATTTCTTCATCTTAAAGATCTCCTTTCGTGTTTTTTTGTCCTGAAACTTCCCTTAAAACGGAATCTCGTTATTGGTCCGTTTTTGGTTTCTGACTTCTTTGGCTGACTCGACGGCCTTCTGGAATTCTTGGGTTGATATAACTCTGTTGATTGCCACTCGGAGTTCTTCTCCGTTGGCATAGGCGTAGTATTTATCTATGTTCCCGGTGGCCTTCTCAACCTTCACTGAAGGCATTCTAACATAGATTTCCCCCGCCTTTGTGTTTCCAACCAAGCATTCTCTGATCTCAAGAAAAGAGTCCACACCGAACTCCTCCGAGAGATCAAGAACAAGGGTGAACTTTGTCATTTCCCAGTCGCGTCCGTTCTTATTCCCTGAGAGAACAAAAACGGACGCCGGGTTGAATGTGAACTTTGTCATGTGTGTCATCCTTTCAACTTTCATCAAACGCGCCAAGAATCAGATCAAAGTCTGATTCATCATACGCCAGCGCCTTGATGAGTTTCCCCCTGATCGATTCAATCAGAGTGTTGTGGTTTCTTTTGTTATGGCGTGCCTGGAATGCCTGATGGGTCGCCTTTCCAGCTTTGATCAATTCTCCTGCCGTGAGATCAAGGCCGTTATTCCGACAAAACATTGCCACCGTCTGGATCATTGGCGTCCCGGCGGCGTTTCTTGGGAGGTTTGCGTGTAGGATGGAATTCACCATGACATCGCAAACTCTTACCTTGCTGACCTCGTCCAGCCCCGACATTTCAGGTCGGGTCAGAACTTCAACGGCAAACTCGATCATTCCAAGGTCGCCTCTGGAAACCTCGTTTTCAGTTACCAATTCCCCGATCGGGTTTCTGACTTCTATCAACATTGGTTTTCCCCTTTCATCAAAAAAAAATTATCAATCAACAGAAACAATCTTAACATGATGAAAAAAACTTGTCAAGTAGAAAAATGAAAATTCTTTTTCCATCGAGTGGATTAAAAAAATCACCGACGAATTGAATGTTTTCGCCCGAAAATCTTTCATACCTCCCGATTCTGATAAGTGTCTTTTTCACTTTTTCACCGTCCTGAAACGCAATGTGAATTTTGCCGTTTAGAACGTAGCAATCGAAAATCCCGGACGGGTTCAAAACAACATCGTCCGAACCGATTGAGAAATCAACGGCGACCTCCAGTGTTTTCAACGTTTCAATTCTCTTTTCTGGGAATCAACATGCAATTCACGCCGTTGCGCTTCCACATTGCTGCCACTCCCGGATCGTCATCGAATGCAGCCATCACCTTGAAAAACGGTTGAACGAATCGGACGAACAGATCTTCCTTCACGTCAGCAGAACTTCGGTCATCCATGGGATTTCGCATTAGAATTTTATCCCAATGAATTTTGTGCCTCCGCATCCACCTGATCGTCTCCTCCATGCACTCCGACGACCTGGCCGTCATGATGATGATCTGATAATTGCCTGAGTTCAGGATTAAATCCAGTATCTCTTTAATGTCGGGATTGACCGCATCCTCTTCAACTCTCTTCTGGTCGAACCAACTTCGGCCTGTCACATTCAGTGCCAAAGTGCTGTCAAGATCAAAAACAAAAGCCTTTTCGTTCACAAACCCACTCCCTGGATGATCGCCTCCTTCCATCCTGGCAAATTAAGCGATTCAAGCCTTTCTCGTTTGAACACAAAGAACGGATCTCCAGACCCGTTCACCTTCATCTTTCTGATTTCGATCTGAGGGAAGAACTTTCTTGCAAACCTCCCGCAAAACGATTCGATTCGCCTATCCCATCTGTCTGGAACAATTAAGATGTCTGGAATCGGCATTTCCTTAACCGAAAAGGCAATATCCAAAGGGTTGATCGAATCTCGGTAGACAAGCCATGTTTCAATTGAAACCCTCGCTAGATAGCGATGAAACATCATCGGCATCGCCTCAATTGCCATGTTTGGACAACTCCCTTTGCGCGTTTTCAGTTCGATCCGGGAAACCGTCTCTTTCTTTGGATGCACAGCAACCAAATCCGGTGTGGTTCTTAAATATAACGAAGTTGGTGTATTGATTGACTCGATCGTTCTGATCATCCCCTCCGGGATGTTGGCGTGGTATGTTTCGGCCACAAGAAACCCGGCTTCGGTCAGACCCAAAACAACCTCTTCCTGGAGTTTCCGGTGATTTTCATCAAACGGGGAAATTCTCATGCTGTTCATCTTCATCCTCCATATCAGTGAAGCAACCGCAGCCGCCAATGTCAAAAAGATCCATCTGATCGACTCTCTCCTCTTCGATCATCTTTCGATACTCTCGGAGAGAAAGGTATCCGGTTTTGCCGTTCACCATTTTCTTCGGAAACGGCTTTCTGCCGATTTTGTCGAACAACTCCTCTTGCTTTTCTTCGTGATAGAGATACCTTTCGGGCAACTTTTCATAAAGAATCTTGAACTGACCCAGGCCTCCTTTGACGCAAAATCCTCCACAATTATTGTGGGTAAATCCAAGCGCATAAAGTCTCGGAGGCTTGATCCATTCCGGAAGCGATTCGATCATCTGTCTTTTTGTCAAGTATGGCTTTTCGATCATCGGGAATTCAACCCGATACGGTTCGTTGCCTTTTTTGATTCGATCGGTTCGATGAATCTCATCCCATCCAATTCCGTAATAAAGCACTGATTCGCCTGGATCTAGGTTTTCTTTAACCCACTTCTTCGCCATGAGTCTTTTGAGAATCTTTGAACACGGGTCAATTCGAGAATTCCCCATATACCGTTCTTGCTCAAAGATCTCCCAAATGTTCTTCCCGTTCGATAAATGCACGAATTCGCCGCCGATGAACCTGGCAGTTTCCGACAAAAAGCAATACGTGTCCGGGTCTTCCCCGGAATGAGGATGATCGTCGTTCGGGTTTTTGGTGTCTGTAAACAGAAGAATCAAGTCGTCGCTTCCAAATTTATCAGCAACTCTTTTTGCAGCACAAAAAGACCCTATGCCGCCGGAATAAAAAACAACGTGTTTCATGGGTTCAATCCCCCTTCTTTTGGTGGTTCAGAATTCCATCTTCCGATCGCAATTTCCACACAGAATCGTGCCCGGAACGAACTCTCGGACGACATTCGAACAAACTGCGCACGCCTTGACTTTATTGATCTGATTCTTGCTGAACTTCAGCCAGATTTCCTTGATCTTGGCAAGCCTTTCGTCGATTCTCCGGGGGGATTCCTCGTCCCAATTGCAAACGAACGACTCCACGTCTGCAAGCATGAATAGCACGCCCTCCGGGAGATCCACGTTTCGGTCGAAAAGCCAATCGGCCGCCTTCTTGACCTTATCAAAAGCCTCTGTTTGATTCATTTCTTCCCCTTTCGAGATTTTCGAAACGAAACCGTTGTTTGTCAAAAAACAAATTGACACTTCCAGTCGGTCCGTTTCTTTGTTTTCCAACGATCACCTCGACAATGTTCTGAATTGACGGATCGTTCTTTCGGTAATAATCCTCACGATACAAAAACATGATCAGGTCGCCATCCTGTTCGATATTTCCAGAATCTCTCAAGTCCGACATTTGCGGTCTTCTTTCGACCCGCAACTCGACGTTTCTGGATAGTTGAGAAAGAAGCACAACCGGGCAGTCCATCTCGTTCGCGATGGTTTTCAAATCTTTCGTGATCTCCCCGATTTCATCGTTTCTTGTCCGGAACTGATTGAATCGTCCACGTATTAACTGGAGGTAATCAATCATGACACAATCAACACCGCCATTTTTCATGGCCAGATCCCGGATCATCGGCTTCATTGCCGAGGTCGTGATCCCAGGATCGTCGTGAATGAAAATGTTCTTCTCGCGCCAACGGCTTCGGATTGAAGAAATCCTCCTTGCGATGTCAGAGGTGATCCCGCCAGGCCGAAAGAACGTGTTCATGGGGATGTTCAACTCGGAACACACCATCCGAAACGCCAGCATGTCTTCAGACATTTCCAAGCTGAAAACCGGGATGACTGGATTTCTGCTCTCTTCGTTCCGCCAATCTGCGATGTTTTCCGCGATCGAAAGCGCGAACGTCGTTTTTCCCATCGACGGCCGTGCCCCGATCAGAACGAGATTTTTCTTCTGCAAGCCGCCGATGACATCGTCCAGATCGGTCAATCCCGTAGGAATCACGGGAATCAGTGGTTTTCCGTCGATCAGTCTCTCTTGTGCGGCAAGTGAAATCCGGTCGATCACCGCCTCGACTTTCGTGAATTCCTTGGCCTCCGAGGTATCGACCTTCTGCGCCTTTTTCTTGAACAAATCGACAATTTCCTCTTCTTCAAGAGGTTTATCTCCCGTGATCGCCTTCTCGATCTCTTTCAGATCGCTGAGAATCCTTCTCAGATTCGCCTTCTTCCGAACGATCTCGACATAATAATCGATATTCGCTGTGGACGCCACAGATTCAACCAACGCGGCAATATAAGCCGAAAGAGGTTCTTTGCTGTCTTTCGAAACCGAACTGCCTAGCGTGATTATGTCGATCGCTGAATGTTCGCCCTTCAAGCGAAGCATTCCCCTCCAGAGAATTCGGTTGACTTCTGAAAAGAAGTCATTCTCAGTTAACCTTTCTCCAATTCTCCCGAGGATTTCGTTCTTCAAAAGGACTCCACCCAGAACTGCGCGTTCTGCCTCGAGATCAGTTGGCAGAACCGCCTGCACCTGCAACGCACTTGGATTGTCTGATGGCCTCATAGAAATTCCGCTTCCTTTCTTTCATAATTCGCAGTTCGTAAATCTTGGAGATCTCCAGTCGAATGAAGTGTTCCATTCCTTGCCAGCCTTTTTTCTTATAAAGCCGGACGAGTTCCCGAAGAACCTCGTCGCCGCGCCCGAAGTAAGTTTCTTTGCGATCGCAATAATACGTCAGTTCCTCAAACAACGCCAGCGCTTCCTCCCCGCATTCTCTTCGAAAAACGTCGATCTCAACACGATGAAGATTGTAATCCCCGTCAGTGGGGACATTGACCTGATAAGGGAAACTGTCCCGTTCCTCTTGCGTGAGGTCGGAGTAAACCTTGTCCAGATCGACCTTTTCCCATCGAACCATCTCTCTCAGGCGCTGTTCGGTGTCCCCATTGCTGCAATACTCCGGGACTGGATGGTTCTTCGGCAATGGAGGCTTACCCTTGCGATCTTCCTCGACCCAGTTGAACCACTCCTCCCATTCCTGCCAGACCGGCACCTGGTCGTCTGGGCGATACCACGGGTGATCTTTCGGGTTTGGTTTTGTTTTGATTTCTGATTCCCTTTTTCTTGCCACTGGGATTGGCGCTTGATTCTGGGCTTGTTTTGCGGGCGGGTTTGACAATGGCGCCTCCTGGTCTGCCTGGTCTGCCTGTTTTCCTTTTTGATGTTCGGCACGGCGGATATTCCTCACAATGCCCTTGAGGTAACTCCCGACCGCGCCAAACGGCCTCTGGCGGTCAGTGACGCGGAACCGGTCGTTGGCCATTGTGATCTCCAGTGCCCTTCGGAAGAGTTCGTCATCCCCGATTTCTGCTTGAATTGCACCAATTCTCTTGATGCCATCCTCTCGGTTTAAACCAAACCCGCAAGCACCCTGGCAGAAATCCAGGAATCCACCTAGATTAGCGTGGTCGGGGCTTGATTTTTTTTTTCGTCTCTCGTCGAGATTGATCAGATTCGGGTCTGACTGATTATGATCTTGATTATTAATCTTATTATTATTATTATTATTATTAATACAAGATTCAATCTCATAATTGAGATTAGGATGAAAAAGGCCGCAATCGAACAGTGCGGCAAACAATTCACCAGGTGTGCCGTCCCATTCGGCGATCTCTTCAATGCGACCCCTTGTTAGATCAGAGAAACTTTCCGCGTTTTCTTGAATCCAGAAAAGAATCCGCAAGATAAACATTTCTGAGTTCTTGCCAAATTTTTGCGAAAATGCTATCATGGGATTGGATCTTAAAACCTTCTCTTGCATTTTGAGATTCCTTGTGTTAGATTTGCTTGTGAAGCAGACTTTTGGGAGGGAAGGGAAAACTTCTCTCCCAGCCTGGTCTGCATAGGATAGCCTAACATGAAAAAAGATCGCTTGTCAACAAGAATTTCCAAGATCCCTTTCATCAACGGTCGGATCAGGGCCTCAAGCCAAAAGTCCGGCCGTCTTTTTTTTGAGTGAAAAATCAAAAATGGAGGATTGATGATGTCACTTGTGATGACTTTGCACTATTTTCCGGACGAATCCGATGAAATGTTTGAATCGGCCGTTGACCCACTCAAAATCGAGTCGATTGATGCAATGCCAAATGGTGGGTGTCAAATAAATTTCGTTTCAGGAAGATATCTCCTTGTCCCCTATGAATTCGAAGATCTTTCGAAACAGTGGGGGCAAGCCAAGGCTGAGTCTCTGAAAGAGATCGATCTTGAGGACCTTTCCGAGGCCATTAAAGAGGCGATCGACCGCACGAATGAAGCGAAAGAATAAAGAAAAAGGGGTGATTATTGAGTTTGCCGGGATTGATCAGTCCGGCAAAGCCACGCAAGCCAAGATGCTGGCTGATCTTCTCGCCCGTCGGAGACGGCGACATTCGACGTTTGCGTTCCCCGACCGACAAACACCAGTTGGTCGCCTGATTGACGAAATTCTAACCGGAAAAACAAGCCAACACGCCAATAAATACCTTCTATCCGTTTTGTTTGCGGCAAATCGCTACGAAAAATCAAACGAAATCCAATCTGACGTGGAAGATGGCAAAATTGTCATCATCGATAGATACTCAGAGTCCGGCGTAATCTACGGCCAGGCGAGATTTGGGTTTGCCGACAAACAAGCTGGAAATTTTCTTCGTCTGCTTGAGTCTGGATTGCCCCCAGCTGACCTAGTCATCTGGATTGATCTTCCGGTTACCGAGAGTTTTCAGCGGAAGCGTGCAAACCGCGATCTCATCGAGAAAGACGGTCACTATCTCGAAAAGTGCAGAAATTATTTCGACTTTGCCTCCCGGCAAGATGTTCGCTACCAAAAAATCGACGGACTTGCTACCCCCGAAAAAGCCCACGATCAGATCATTTCCATCCTCAAAGAAAAAAAAGTTATCTAGAAACAAAAAAATCTCTTGACAATCTGAATTGCTTAACCGATAATATGAAATCTGAACTTGAAACTAACCCCCAACAGCCCGCCACGCGGGCAGAGGAGAAAACAATGAAGAACGATGTCATCAACATTTTCGAGGAAACCTTCGTAGGGATCGACTGCGACCTCTGCGGAGGCGAGGTTGACCCGTCACGGGCGTGGTACGACGACCACAACAACATTTGCTGCGGCACGCGGTGTCGGCGTTCCTTGCCCCTCCCAGACCCGCTAACACTAGCAAGGTGCGGGGCGATTGTGAACGTTACCCCTCACCCGATAACGTTCGGTGCGGAGGGAACGGACGAGACAATTACAGTCCCGCCCTCGGGGATCGTAATAAGTGCCCGGCCGGTGGAGGAATCCGCAGGGACCGTGACCGTCGGCGGGACTGCGATCGAGTTGGTTCGCACCCGGTTTGAACCCGACCCGGCCGGATGGGCGAAAATCCAGGAGATCAGGGCGACAGGCCCGTGCCTGATCGTGGGGTCGATCATCGCCGCCCAGGCATTTCCTGGGGCTGTTGTGGCGATGATCCCCGTCCGCGGGTTCGAGAGAGTTCCGTCCGATCAAAAGCGAATGCGGGCGGACAAATTTACGACTTTCTAACCCCCAACAGCCCGCCACGCGGGCAGAGGAGAAAACAATGAAGATCTTAGCTAACAGAAGAGAAGTCGTCGAGAGATTGACCGCGAATCTGAAATCACCGGGAAGTGATTCTCCGGTGATCGAATTCGGCGAACTTCAGTTTGGGATTATCGAACTCCTTCCTAGCGTTGATTGGACTTGGGGCAACCCGGAGGATTTCGAAAACTGGTTGGTTGAGTCCGGGGCGTCCCCGTATTGCGACCAAACCACAGAAAAAACCTGGGGGGCGTGGATCGAGACACAGGAGATGGTGGCAAAGGAGGAGGTTGAATGCCTCCTGTTGGACTGTGTCGAGTTCGATGGTGAAGCAGTCCAGATCATCTGGGGAAGATGATCTGAGAAAATCAATCGAGGTGGACGATGAAATCTGAAAATGAGGTCTGGGCCGTGAAGCCCGACGGAAAAATGGTCCAGATCCCCGTCGAGACGGCGTTCGACGAACAGGCACGTCGGGAGTGCCTCAAACAAGGATGGATTCCGACTGGAAAAGTTCGATTTGGAACATCTCCAGATGGAAGGATTTGCTGGAACGTTCCGGTTGAGGCCAGTTCCGACCGTTTGCGGGGAAGCCAAATTCTCGCCGATGAACGTGCCGAATTGGCTGAATTCGTCAACATGACTCTTGAGGAGAAAATTGACCGTCTTTTTGGAAAGAGAGGGTGAAATGTTCGTAAAAATCCGTGATCATCGAGGAGTCGTAAAGACTCCGGAGGGAGTTGAGGTTGAAATCCGAACCCCGTTCCGGAGGGGGAAAATCTGGGCGGAGGCCCGGATGGAACTGAGAGATTTCGAACCTGACCAGAAAGACTCTCGGACTCGGGGATGGAAGGTCCATCGGGTTTGGGACGGAAGTTTTCATGATGCGCAGTGGTTTTGCGTCGTTGTGGCCTGGGCTTCCGTTAGTCGTCATTTTATGGCCAGAACCAGACTGGCTTGGGCTGAATTGGCCGAATCCGCCACGGTGGCGGATCAGGCCATCGTCAAATTTCAAACAAGGCGCCTGGTGCGCGGAGGGGACTGAACAAGGAGGAGTTTGTTGGCGGAATGACATACAGCTTTCCTCAGAAAGTTGACAATTCCTTTTTCGATGGAAGCGACAACTCCGTCTTCGCGCCGTTCTACGAACCCATCATTGAGACGGATCTTGACGTTTGGGGGCCGGTCGATTTCGACATTAGAATTCTCCGGTTCAACGCCGAACCTGTTGCCGTGACTCTCCCGGTGACGTTTGACATTCCAGGTGTTTTTGAGGCGCATCCGGAGATCCATCATTTGCTGCCTTGCAGGATCGCGCCTGGTGATCTTCTGAGGTTGATCCGGGAACGGATCGAAAAGGAGATCGAGAGAGACGAGAATTTTGAGTTGAAAGTCGGATCTCATTTTCTTTTCTTGTTGCGCGGAGAACACAAACGCGAGGTGATCAGTCTCAGCCTCCACGATTGGATCGATGGCGCTGTGCAAGTTCCAGCGATCTCGGCCGAGAACTATTCCCTTCTGGAGAGACGGGTGAACTCGATTCTGGACTGTGTCAGCGAGGTGATCCTGGAGTCCCGGAAATCCCGGAAATGCACAAAATGCGATGGAAAAGGCTATCAGACGAAAAAATCAGTTGACATTTTTGCCTTGGCAGTCTAAAATCAACAGAAGAATGAAAGAAGGGGCAGGAAAATGAGATTCTTAATGCAGAACAAAACTGTGGCCAGGGGGGTATGTGAATACCTCTCCGGGCGCGGCGCAAAATGCCGCACACTGAAAGGGAAAATCGACTTTGATGGAGAAAAGGTTTTGGGGTTGAGAGTGATCGAGATCCCAGACACAGATCAATTCTCCAAAGATTTTTTGGAGAAATACAAACGGCTGTCAGACGAGATGGTCTTTCGGTGTTTTGACAACAGGCAGGCTTCCAATTCCGTTTTTGACGCGGTGTATGCCGCGTTTACAGTCAAAGACCAGATCAAATCCGGCTACCCCCTGACTTTCAGAAGAGGCAATTATATCGCTTACCACCCGGCGGCGGCCGGGATCAAAGAGATTGTCAAGTGGGCAAGCAAAAAAAAGGGTTTTTTTGTGATGCCGGAAATGCCGGAAGTGACTCCACTAAAGGAGATCTCAACCGCAGTGGCGGATACGCCCAGCAGTCTTCTTCAGAAGGCCAAGGAATTCGAGGCGCTTCTTCAGAAGAAACGCGGCGAACTGGCGCAAATCTGCGAGTCGCTGACGGAGGTCGGGATTCCGGCGAGAATCGACCCGCGTCCCGGAGTGATTGCAGTGAATCTTTGCGGCCAGGATTTCGACGACCCGGCGAAGATTGTCGAAAAGGTC
>Ga0326597_10007334_pt1 | contig 15011 bp, 12 predicted proteins | sample RVTome_12_FD_203789 | JGI IMG/M metagenome (GOLD analysis project Ga0326597, IMG submission 203789) | Soil microbial communities from uranium-contaminated site in the Upper Colorado River Basin, Wyoming, United States - RVT100D185 | ecosystem: Environmental > Terrestrial > Soil > Contaminated >... | reverse complement strand
CGCGTCCTCGTTCTCGACAAGGCGGCCGTCGGGCAGGGGATGAGCGGACGCTCCTCGGCGCTCGTCCGCATGCACTACAGCTACCCGGGAGAGGTGCGCCTCGCCCTGCGCAGCCTGGCGATGTTTCGCGGCTGGAGCGAGATCACCGGCCGTCCCGGCGACTTCCGGGAGACCGGCTTCGTCTACATCGTGCCCGCGGCGGAGCGCGAACGGCTCGAGAGAAACGTCGCGATGCAGCGGGCGCTCGGCGTCGACGCCCGCGTCGTGACGGGCGCCGACCTGCGCGAGATGGAGCCCGACTGGTGCACCGACGACGTGGAGGTCGCCGCCTACGAGCCGGGGTCGGGCTACGGCGACGGCGCCTCGGTCGCGGGCGACTTCCTCGCCGCGGCCCGGGAGGCGGGTGCCGCGTACTGCTCCGGCACCCGCGTCACCGCGTTCCGGGTGGACGGCGGCCGGGTCCGCGGCGTCGAAACGGAGCACGGCCACGTCGACGCTCCGGTGGTCGTCGCCGCCACCGGGCCCTGGAGCGGGCCGCTCCTGCGCGCGGCGGGCTTTGCTCCCCCGATCGAGACCGAGTACCACGAGGTGGCGATCCTGAAGAACCCGCCGTCGCTGCGAGGGGCCGGACTCGCCTGCATCGACGGCATCCTGCAGCTGTACTCCCGGCCCGAGGGCCGCGACATGACGCTCGTGGGGAGCTTCTACGGCCCGCGGGGCAAGGACCCCGACGCCTTCCCGCAGCAGGCGGGCGAGGAGAGCCTCGCCGAGATGGCTTCCGGCATCGCCCGCCGCATCCCGAAGCTCGGCGACGCCGGGCTCGCCCACGGCATCACCGGGCTCTACGACACGAGCCCCGACCATCGTCCGCTGCTCGGCGAGGTTCCCGGCGTCCGTGGGCTCCACCTGGTTGCCGGCTTCTCCGGGATGGGCTTCAAGATCTCGCCGGCGGTGGGCGAAGCGATGGCGGAGTGGATCCTGGACGGTCGGGCCACGCACGTCGACCTGCACCCGTTCCGGCCGGGACGATTTCTCGAGGGCCAGCCGATCCGGGGCGAGCACGAGTACGAGGACGAGTGAATCTCAGGGGCGGCGCGCGGGCCGCGGGCCGGCACGAGGAGGAGACATGGCGAGGCAGGGGATTCTCGAGCGTCTGGCGCAGGGGCCGGTGCTCGGCGACGGCGGCTACCTGCTCGAGCTGGAGCGGCGGGGCTGGGTGCGGGCGGGGCCGTTCACGCCCGAGGTCGTGCTCCGGCGGCCCGACGCGGTGCGCGAGCTGCACGCCGAGTACCGCGAGGCGGGCTCCGAGGTGCTGCAGGCGCTCACGTTCTACGCGAGCCGCGACAAGCTCGCGACGGTCGGGCTCGAGGACCGGCTCCCCGATTTGAACCGGACGGCGGTGCGCCTCGCCCGCGAGGCGGCGGGCGAGGACGGCCTCGTGGCCGGCACCATCAGCCTCACCTGGATGTACGAGGCGGGCAGCCCGGCCTCGGCGGACAAGGTGCGGGCCACGTTCGACGAGCAGCTCGCCCTGCAGGTCGAGACCGGCATCGACTTCGTGATCGGCGAGACCTTCTCGTGGCTCGGCGAGGCCCTCCTCGCCGTCGAGCGTGCGAAGAAGACGGGTCTGCCCGTCATGGTGACGGTGTCGTTCGAGAACCAGCCGGTGACGAGCGACGGGAAGTCGGCGGCCGACTGCGCGCGGGCGCTCGTCGATGCCGGCGCCGACATCGTCGGGGTGAACTGCCTCCGCAATCCCGAGCACTCGCTGCCGCTCATGGAGGACATGCGACGCGCGGTCGACGTGCCTCTCGCGTGCCAGCCGACGGGCTACCGCACGCCGAAGGACCAGCCCGACTTCACGAGCCTGCCCGAGTTCCCGACCGACCTCGACACGCTGCAGCTCGGGCGGAAGACGATGGGGGAGTTCGCGGTGCGGGCCCGGGACATGGGCATCCGCTACATCGGCGCCTGCTGCGGCTGCCCGCCGACCGCGATCCGCGAGATGGCCATCGCCGTTGGCAAGCGCTCGCCGGACACCCGCCCCTGGCGGCTCGACTACGGCAAGCCGATGTCGGCGTTCGAGTATTACAGGCACGGCTGAGGGACCGCCACCGGCCCGCGCAAAGGACGCGTCCGAAGGCGCGCGATCCTCGTTCGGCGTGCGCCTGCCCGCTCGGCGCAGGCGGGAGGGAAGCAGCCTGGCGACGACTCGGCCTCGCGTTCGCCGACCGGCCAGTCGCGCGCGACCGGGGCTGCTGAGTTCCCGGCCGCCGCCCGCCAGTCCGGGTTCTGGGCGTCTACGAGGCCGCGACGAGCACGCAGTGGGTCAGCTTTGAGGGGCGGACCGTCCTGAGCCTCACTTCGTGGGGACGCGCTCGCGCAGCTCCTGGAGCCAGTTGAGGACGAAGCGGATGGAGGTCACGGGCTGCGGGTCGGCCTCCTGCGGCAGGGTGTACATCGCGACCCGGCGCCCGTCGGGCGAGATGTCGTAGCCCCGGATGGGAGCCGACAGGTCGAAGGCCCGGTTGTCGAAGAGCAACGTGGGGGAGACGTCCCCGGGGAGCCCGTCCCACGAGGGCTCGCCGCGGACGCCGGCGGCGAGGGTGTCGGTCATGTCCTCGCCCGCGAACGCACGCCTGCCGGTCCGCATCTCGTAGAGCACGACCCCGAACGCCCACACGTCGGCTCGCCGGTCGACGGGCTTTCCCCGGGCCTGCTCGGGGCTCATGTGGGCCGCGGTGCCGAGGATCACCCCGGCCCGGGTCATCGCCGGAGACGTCAGCGTGGGCGAGTGGGATTCCTCGGGCGACGAGACGACGCCCGGCGCCTCGAGCGCCTTCGCCAGCCCGAAGTCCAGCACACGCGAGGCGGTCGGGGTCCCCGGAGACGGAGTCGGGAAGCACCTTGAGAGCCACCGGCCGCTTGAGGCTGGTGTCCGTGGCCCGATAGACCTCTCCTATCCCACCCGCTCCGATCGGGCCGGAGATCTCGTACGGGCCGAGGCGCGAACCGGCAGTGAATGGCAAGAGACTGCGCGGATTACACGGCGCCGTGAGTGGCGCCCGTCCCTCGGAGCGCGACGGCGTCCTCGGGGCTCGGTAGCGGGGCCAAAGCCGGGCATGCCCCGACCCGGAGAGGCTCCGAGGACGCTAACCCTCTTCGGCTCGCGCGCGCCTGACCGCGTCGTCGAACTCGGAGACGAACGAGGGCGCGTGAGTCGAGAGGTAGTCCCGGCAGCGGTCGACGTCCAGGCCGGCTTTGACCAGCTCGATCACGTCCGTCCGGTCCCGGTGTCGCGGAGACTTGAGCTTCATGTAGACGAGCGCAGGGCCCTCGATCATCGAGCCGGCTTCCGCCTCGAGCGCCGCGGCCAGGAAGCCCTCGTTCGCATCGGCGCCGATGAAGTCGATCGCCACGCGGTTCACCTGGAAGGGGACGCCGGGACGCAAGGTCACGAGGCCCCCCGGGTGCCGCTCGAACGCCTCGTCGCCGACGAGAAAGTCGACGTCATTCGTCGCGCGCGGGAACCCGTTGGCGCCGACGGCGAGGCCACCGACCACGACGTGACGGACGCCGGCTCGCTTGAGGGCCGACGACGCGACCTTCATCGCATCGAGCACCTCGGGAGCCACGACTCCCTGAAGGAGCGACGGGTCGGGTCGAACCATGCGCCTCCTCGAGCTTCCCGAGATGGAGAGGTGGGGCCGGACGATCACGGCCCAGTATGCCACGAGCCTCTCGCGCGAACGGCGTCACGCTCGCGCACCAGAATCGTCCGCCCGCCGGGGCCCGGTGACCAGGAAGCCCTGCCGAAAGATCGGGCTCGCGTCTACAGCGCCCGCAGCGTCGTCGCCACGTTCGCGCGCGCGGCGCGGATCGCGGGGGGCAGCCCCCCCACCGCTCCCATCAGGAGCGCGAACAGCATGCCCCACGCCAGGAGGTCGGGGGTGATGCGGAAGGCGAACGCGAGGTGGGAGAAGGTCTGCCAGTTGATCGTGCCGGTGGTGATGCCGTTGACGGGCAGCACCGCGACGCACCCGACGAGTCCGCCCACCAGCGCGATGATGAGCGCCTCCACGAAGAACGACAGCACGATCGCCCCGCCCCCGAAGCCGATCGCCCGCAGGACCGCGATCTCGCGCGAGCGCTCCGAGACCGCCGAGTACATGGTGTTGAGGGCGCCGAACACGGCGCCGAGGCCCATCACCACCGCGACGAGGGTCCCGAGGACGGTGATCAGGGTCGTCACCACCTGGGACTGGTTCTCGTAGTACGTGCGCTCCCGCAGCGCCTGAACGTTCACGCGGGGGTCGCCCTTGAGGGTGGCCTCGAAGGCGGCAAAATCGTCGGCCGATTTCAGGCGCACCGTCGCCGCCTGGTAGATGGAGGGCGGCCGCTGGTAGAAGCCGTTGAGGGTCGCGGCGTCGGCCCACACCTCGGAGTCGAAGGCGGTGCCGTGTCCGTCGAAGACCCCCACGATCGTCCAGGTCCCGGCGCCGAGCCGGACCGTCGCCCCCAGGTCCAGGCCGGCGTAGGCGTGGCGGGCGCCCTTGCCGACGACCGCTTCCGCGAGCCCGGGCTTGAGGAAGCGTCCCTCGACGATCTCCACCTGCCGGCGCACGCCGAGGACGCTCGGAGACACCCCGCGCACCTGCACGTTGGCGTCGGTCCCGGTGTCGCGCAGCGGCAGGGCGGCGATGACCACGACCTCGGGGCTCACCAGCGGCCCCGACTCGTCCCGTGCGACCTGGGGGGCGTCCTCGATGACTCGCACCTCTTCGAGCGTGAGGATGCTCGTCATCTCGGTGTCGGCCCCGCTGCGCTGGACGATCGCGTTCTGCGGGAGGCCGGACGAGGTCAGGGTCGCCTGGAACCCACGGGCCAGCGCGAGCATGGCCACGAACACGCCCACCGTGCCCGCGATTCCCAGGACGGCCACCAGCGACGAGGTCCAACGCTCCTTCGCGCTGAGCAGGTTGTAGGAGACCGGTATGGCCATGTCAGATCCTCCGCAGGGCGTCCACGACGCTCAGGCGCATGGCGCCCACGGCGGGCAGCACGCCGGCGAGGAGACCCGTGCCCACCGCGGTCGCGACACCCGCGACGACGGCGGCACCCGGCAGGTACATCAGGATGATTCCGCCGGTGAGGTCCCGCGCCACGAGGGCGGCTCCGGCGACGAGGCCGAGCCCTCCGCCCACGAGGGCGATGATCAGCGATTCCGCCAGCACGAGCCCGAGCACGAAGCGGTCCGAGTAGCCGATGGCTTTGAGCACCGCGAGCTCGCCCATGCGCTCGCGAACCGAGATCGCCATGGTGTTGCCGGTGACCAGCAGCAACGTGAAGAAGACGACCGACCCGATGGCCAGGATCAGGAACTCGATGTTCCCCATCTGCTTCACGAACGACGAGGCGAAAGCCGACTCGGTCTGGGTGCGCGTCTCCGCGGTCGAGTTCGCGAACTCCTGGTCGATCGCCCTGCCGACCGGCAGGGCCTGCTCGGGGTCGGCCGCGCGCACCACGTACCAGCCGACGATTCCCTGCCAGTACTGGGGCGCCTTCTCGTAGAAGTACTTGTGCTGGATCCACATCTGGCTCTCGTCGTCCTGGGGCCGCGTGCCGCGCGAGATCGCGCGCACGTTGAACTCCCAGCTGCCTCCCCCGAGGTATCCCGGTGGCTTGAGCGGGACCCTGTCCCCGATCTTCCAGCCAAACCGGTCGGCCAGCTTGCGGCCGATGACGACGCCCTGCCGGTCGGCGAGGAAGTCCTTCCACTGGGCCTCGGGTATCTGGTACTCGGGGTACATCCGCCGCCAGTCCTCGGGGACGATCACGAACTGGGCGAAGAAGTTCTTGGGATCCTGGTAGATCCCGCCGAACCAGGTCGAGTGGGCGACGTCCTCGACGCCGGGGACGCGGCGGATCCGTTCCATGTAGGGGAGGGGAAGGGGCTGGATGAGGCCGGTGCGCCCGATCACTACCAGCCGGTCGGCCCCCGCCACGTCGATGCCCTGCCGGAAGCCGGCCCGGACGCCGGCGAGGAGCGCGAAGAGCAGCAGCGCCACGAAGAACGATCCGATCGTGAGAACCGTGCGGATCTTCTTCCGCCCAAAGTTGGCGAAGAGGAGCGGCAGGAACTTCACGGCGTCACCTCCGCCGGCGTCTGTCCCCGCTTGCGCTCCGCCTCCACCAGCACGCCCTTGTCGAGGTGCAGTAGCGCGTGAGCGCGATCGGCGGCGCGCGGATCGTGGGTGACCATGAGGATCGTGGTGCCGTGCTCGGAGACGAGTGCCTCGAGGATGTCGAGGATCTCCCCGGCGCTCTTGCGGTCGAGGTCGCCGGTGGGCTCGTCGCACAGGAGGAAGGTGGGGTCGGCCACGATCGCCCGCGCGATGGCCACGCGCTGCTCCTGTCCGCCCGAGAGCTGCCGGGGGAAGTGGTGCATGCGGTCGGTGAGGCCCACGATGCGCAGCGCCGACTCCACGTGCTCGCGCCGCTGCGCCTTCGAGAGCGGTGCCAGCAGCAGCGGCAGCTCCACGTTGCGAAACGCGCTGAGGACCGGGATCAGGTTGTAGGCCTGGAAGACGAAGCCCACGTGGCGGGCGCGCCAGGCGGTGAGCTTGCGGCGGGACATGCTCGTGACCTCGTCACCCGCGACCGTCACCGTCCCCGCGGACGGGACGTCCAGGCCGCCCAGGAGATTCAGAAGGGTCGTCTTGCCCGAACCGCTCGGGCCCATGAAGGCCACGAACTCGCCCGACTCCACGTCGAGGTTGAGTCCCTGGAGGACGTGGATCTCCTCGCCCCCGCGGCGGTAGTTCTTGTCCAGACCCCGGACGCGGATCAGCCCCTCGCCGTTGCCGTTCCCGTCGACTCTCACCATCGGCTGCTCCTCCCCGTCTCCCTCGAACACCGCGCCTCGGCGGCAGTCCTCGCTCGCCGACACCGAATCCTACGCGACCGGGCCGCGAGCGTTCCTTCCCCCTCGGCGAGTCAACAGCCCCCGTCGGTGAATGAAGGGACCGATGCGTACAGTCGCTCCCCCTCCCCCTCCGTGGGGAGGGGATAGGGGTGGGGGGTCGATGAACGATCACGGGGTCAGTCACAGGACGCGGTCTGGGTGCGGTCCCTGTCGATCCCTCCCGCGGGAGCGACAGGGACGATGCGCGGGCGCTCCCCCTCCCCCTCCGTGGGGAGGGGATAGGGGTGGGGGGTCGATGAATGACCCGCGTGCGCGGGTGTGCCCTCCCCATTGTCAGTCCCCGGGCTCGAAGGCGGCGAGGCGGGCCGCCTCGATCTGCTCCGGGTTCGGCCGCGCCACCGCCCGCCGGTCGCAGAGGAAGCGAAGCGCGCTCTCGGCCGGGGCGCCGCTGAAGCGTCCGGCCAGGAGGTGGGCGAGGACCAGCGTCGACGAGCGGCCCACCCCCGCCATGCAGGTGACGAGCACCGGCATCTGAGCCGCCTCGCACTCGCGCAGGAACGCCAGGCCCAGCCGCAGGAGCGCGTGGCCGGGCGCCCCGTGGTCCGGCGTCGGCAGCCAGAGGAAGGCCTCGAAGCTCCAGGGGTCGGCGCTCTCCTGCTTCATGTCCACGCAGGCCCGGATCCCCTGCGCGCGCAGCCGGCGGTAGTCCTCGAGCGACGTGACCCGCGAGCCGAGCCACACGTGCTCGGTCACCCGGTCGAAGCTCGTCTGCTCAGGCGAGAGGATCACGGAAACGCTCGCAGAGATCGACGAGCGTCTTGACCCCGAAGCCGAGGCCGCTGCCGCCCTCGTAGTACTTCCAGTCCTTGTCGCGGAACATCGGTCCCGCGATGTCGAGGTGGGCCCAGGCGACACCGTCGGGGACGAACTCGCGGAGGAACAATCCGGCGGTGATCGCCCCCGCGAGGCTTCCGGCGGCGATGTTGTTGACGTCGGCGACGGGCGTCTTGAGGCTCTCGCGGTACTCCTCGACCAGGGGGAGCTCCCAGAAGGCCTCGCCCTGGTTCTCGCCCGAGCGGATCACGCGACGGACGAGATCGGAGTCGGTGCCCATGATGCCGGCCACGCTGGGCCCGAGCGCGCGGACGACGGCGCCGGTGAGCGTGGCGATGTCGAGGACGTGGGTGGCCCCTTCCTCGCCGGCCCGGAAGAGTCCGTCGGTGAGCACGAGCCGGCCTTCGGCGTCGGTGTTGTCGACCATGATCGACTTGCCGTTCTTCGCCACGAAGATATCGCCGGGGCGCTGGGCGCCGGCGTCGGGCATGTTCTCGGCGCAGCAGAGGATCCCGACCACCTTGAGGTCGGGCCGGAGCCGGCCGAGCGAGCGCATCGCGAACAAGACGGCGGCCGCCCCCGCCATGTCGCCCTTCATCTCCCACATCTTGTCGCCGGGCTTGAGGCTGATCCCGCCGCTGTCGAACGTGATTCCCTTGCCGACGATCGCGACCGTCTCCTTCGACGCCTTGCGGGGGATCAGGCGGAGCACGACCATGCGGCCGGGGTGCCGGCTCCCCGCGCCCACGTGGAGGATCCCCTGGTAGCCGCGAGCCTCGAGGGCGGCGGGGTCGAGCACCTCGACCTCGAGGTCGACCTCGCGCCCGATCTCGGCCGCCTCATTCGCGATCCTCTCCGGAGTGACCACGTCACCGGGCTCGTCGATGAGGCTGCGGGCCCGATTGGCGTTCTCCGAGACCCAGAGGTAGCGGGCCCGGCGGGCCTCGGCGTCGGCCTGGTGATCGGGATGGACGAAGAGGGTGACCGAGAGGTCCTTGGCGAAGAACTCGTCCTTCTCCTGCCGGTAGCGGTCGAAGGTGTAGGTCCCCAGCACCGCCCCCTCGACGACCTTGCCCACGTAGGGGGCGGCGTCCTTCGTGTTCACCACGATGCCCACGCGGGCCAGCCGGTAGTCGCGGGCGAGCCGCAGGGCGCGGGCGGTGAACGTCTTGACGTTCTCCCACAGGTTCCAGCTCCGCAGCTGCGGGCTCCAGTACACGACCAGCGCCCTCCCGTCGTCGCCCAGGGTCGCGTAGTACTCGCGCTTGAGGGACTTGTCGCGAAACCCCGCTGCCGCGCGCTCGACGTGGGTGCGCACCTGGGGGTCCTCGATCTCGTGGAGTGTCTTCTTTTCGTCGAGGACCACGACGAGCAGGTCGACGGGGGTTTTCGACGTCGGGGTGAAGCTGAGCTTGACGTTCATGGGACCTCGGGGTGGCCGCCGCGGAGCGCGGGTGGCAACGGCCGACCATTATACGACTCCGGGCCGCCCCGAGCCCGGCTCAGGCCGCGCGCTCGAGGTCGCGACGGCCCCGGTGCACGAGCGCCCACAGCCCGAAGCCGAGCAGGAGCACCGCGAGGACGACGGCTCCACCGAACAGGAGCACCGTCGAGAACAGGATGCTCCTCTCGTCCATCACCGCTCCGAACTCGAGGCGAGACCCGTCGAGCCCCGCCGCCACGTCCTGCCGCCAGCTCAGGATGTTCCCCCGCTCGACACCGTCTTTGGCGTTGCGGTGGCCGTAGACGCGGCTGGGCAGGTGGAAGCGGACGGCCATCAGGCCTTCGCGGTCGCGCCCTCCGATGTCGGGGGTGTCGAGGGGTCTCTGCCAGCTGCCTTCGAGGCCGAGGCGACCCCCGTCCTTGACGAGAGCGATCCTCAGGTCCGGAAACGCCGGCGAATAGGAGAGGTGGCTCACCTCGTCGAAGCGGGCGGAGACGAAGAGGTAGGGCTGGGCTCCCCGGCGGGTGAGGGTGACCTTCTCGACCCGCATTCCGGAGCGCTCGAAGAGCTGCCGGACCGCATCCTTGGTGACGGTGCCGTCGGGATCCTTCGCGTCGCCTATGCCCTTGAACGCCGTCCACAGCGCGGGCTGCCCCGTGACGTGCACCGTTCCCGACCCGTCGACCCGGAGCCAGAACTCGTGCTCGTACTCGTACGTGAGGCAGCCGCGGAGTGCCGTCGCGAGGAGGATCGCGACCGCCAGGCGGGGGAGCATCGCCGGGCGATTCTATGTACGCCGGGGGCGAGCGGCAAGGCGCGGAGTAGAATCCGCCGCATGGAGCGTCTTGAACGGAACCGGGCTTGGACAGTCCGGTCGAGGTGCTGCATCAGACTTGCGGGTGGAAGTCCCGCCGCGGTAAGCGCCGGAGCGCCGCGTAGCAGGCTCCGGGTGTCGCCCGAGAGGACGGCATCTGAGCGGAGCATCGAAAGCCCTGCTGGAGCCGAGAGGCTCTTCGCGAGGGGAGCGAACCTGCGGGCCCAATGCGGAAGCGTGAACTTTGCAGCCTCGTGAGATAGGAGCCCGAAAGGGGGAGTGGCCGAGCCAGTCATGTCGGGGCGAAGGCAACAGACTGCGCTTAGGGAGTCCCGGAGGGGCGCAGGACACTCCCGGGGTAGAGAAGCGAGCACGCAGGGATAGCCTGATGCGGAACTGGGGAGACCCTACTCGGCGGCCCACGTTGGGCGAAGGCGGCGGGTATAAGGGGAATCCGAAATCCCGCCGTGTCGAGAGGGAGTCCGAGGGGCCCACAGTAGTGACGAAGGCGGCGAAAGCCGCTGGAGCGAGAGGGCCCTGCTTTGGTCGTGCGCGCGTCTGGGGGTAAGTGCGAGGGCATGGACGCGAGTTCCAACAACCCGGTGGACAAAGTACGACGACTTCAGCGCGCGCTATACGTGGCTGCCAAGCGGAGCCGTACGCGACGCTTCCATGCGCTATACGACCGGATCTACCGGGGTGACGTCCTGGCAGAGGCATGGAAGCGGGTCAAGGTGAATCGAGGGGCTGCCGGCATCGACGGGGAGACCTTGTCGATGATCGAGCAGGGGGGCGTGGAGGAGTTTCTCCAGGATGTGCAGCAGCGCCTCCGCACGGGCAAGTACTGGCCGCAACCGGTGAAGCGGCAGTACATCCCGAAGCCGGACGGACAGAAGCGGCCGCTGGGGATTCCGACGGTGCGCGACCGAGTGGTGCAGGCGGCGACGAAGCTTGTCGTCGAGCCAATTTTCGAGGCCGACTTCAAGGCTAGCTCGTACGGGTTTCGGCCGAAGAAGAGCGCCACCGACGCGCTGGAAGCGATCCGCCTCACGGGCGGGCGCGGCCACCGGTACGTGGTCGAGATTGACATCCAGAAGTACTTCGACAGCATCGACCACGAGAAGCTCATGCTTCTTGTGGAGCAACGCATATCGGACCGGAAGGTGCTGAAGCTCCTGCGGCAGTGGCTGAAGGCGGGAGTGCTGGAGGAGGGGCGGATCGAAAGCACGGATCTGGGCAGTCCCCAGGGAGGTGTGATCTCACCGCTTCTCGCCAACATCTACCTCGACGCTCTTGACGGTATCTGGGAGCGCCGCTGCCAAGATCTGGGACGGCTGGTGCGCTATGCGGATGACGCCGTCGTGCTCTGCCGGAGCAAGGCGGAGGCGGAGGAGTCACTGCGGCGTCTCGGCCTCATCATGGAGCGGCTGAGCCTTAAGCTGCACCCGGACAAGACACGGATCGTCGAGCTTGGGCTCGGCAAGCAGGGATTCGTTTTCCTGGGCTGCTACCTGCGCATCGTGCTCTCGCACTTCAAAGGGGCGGGAGTACCTGTTCCGGTGGCCGTCGTCGAGGGCGATGAATCGCATCCGTGGCCGCGTACGGGAGCTGACGGACCGCCGCCGCTGGACGGGGCTGCAGGACATTCGCCAAGTGGTGGAGGTTCTGAATCCACGCTTGCGGAGCTGGGGCAACTACTTCCGCACGGGAAACGCCTCCTGGAAGTTTCAACAGGTGGACCGCTACGTGAACCAGCGGCTGGTCCGGCTGCTGCCACACGTCCGCGGCTGGCGACGCCGCCCGTTCGAAATGCGGGACTGGCCCCCGGCGCGCTTCGCCGATGCGCTCGGGCTCCATCGACTCGTCGGGACAATTCGCTATCCCGGCTTCGTGCACGCGTCATGAGAAGACCATCGGTAAGCCGTGTGCGGGAAATCCGCACGCACAGTTTGAAAGGGGAATTCAGGAGCCCGGGCCCGCAAGGGCACCGCGCCTGATATCTACCAATGCCCCAAGCCCGGACGGTGTACATGGTGGACGGCAGCGGACAGTTCCACCGCGCGTTCCACGCCATCCGCGGGCTCGCCACCAGCCGGGGCCTGCCCACGAACGCCACCTACGGCTTCACCACCATGCTCCGCAAGCTCCTCGACGACGAGAAGCCGGAGCACGTGGTCATCCTCTTCGACGCGCCGGGCAAGACCTTCCGCCACGAGGAGTTCGCGGACTACAAGGCCAACCGTCCGAAGATGGACGACGCTCTCGCGGTGCAGGTCCCCTACATCCGCCGGGTGTGCGAGGCCTTTCGCCTGCCCGTGATCGAGGTGCCGGGGTTCGAGGCGGACGACGCGATCGCCACCCTCGCCCGCCAGGCCGTCGAGCAGGGGCACAAGGTCGTGGTGGTCTCGGCCGACAAGGACCTTCTCCAGCTCGTGAGCGACGACGTTCTCGTCCTCAACCCGGGCCGGGAAGGCAGCGGTTCCACGATGCTCGACCGCGAGGCGGTCGTGGCGAAGTGGGGGGTGCCGCCGGAGCGGATCGTCGACGTGCTCGCCCTCGTCGGCGACAGCGTGGACAACGTCCCCGGGGTCCCCGGGATCGGGGACAAGGGCGCGCGCGACCTCGTCCGCGAGTACGGTTCGCTCGAGGCGGTCCTCGAAAACGCGGACAAGGTCAAGCGCAAGGCGTATCGCGAGGGCCTCGAGCAGAACAAGGACCGCGCGCGGCTGTCCCGGCAGCTCGTCACCCTGCGCACCGACGCGCCCGTCACTCTCGACATCGAGGCCCTGCGCCGGCAGGAGCCGGACCTGCCGGCCGCCGAGGCCTTGTTCAAGGAGCTCGAGTTCCAGGCGCTCGCCCGCGAGTACGCGCCCGTGGTCTCCCGGGCGGCGGGGGAGCACCGCCTCCTCGGCCGGCGCGAGGACGTCGAGGCGGTCGTGACCGAGGCGAAGGCGGCGGGCCGCTCGGCGCTCGCCGTGGTCGTGACGAGCCCGCAGGCGATGCGGGCGCGGGTGCTCGGAATCGCCCTGTCGTGGGCGGGTGGGCGCTCGGCCTACGTTCCCGTCGGACACACGGGTCTCGACGCCGTCTCCGCGCTGTCCACGGAGTCGGCGCTCGAGGCGTTGCGCCCGCTCCTCGAGGACGCCAAGGTCGCCAAGTCGTCGGCCCACGCCAAGCGCGACCGGGTCGTGCTCGCGCGCCTCGGCGTGCGCCTTGCGGGGCTCGATTTCGACGCGCTCGTCGCTTCGTACCTTCTTGACCCCGGCCGCCGCGCCTACGCGCTCGAGGACCTCGCGATGGAGCACCTCGGCGAGCGGCGTGCCCCCGGCACCGACGGCGTGGCGGCCGAGGACGCGGCCGTCGAGCCCACGAGCGTCGCCGCCGGCGGCGACGCGGAGACCCTGCTCCGGCTCGAGGCGCCGATGAGGGGGCGGCTCTTGGACGAGGGGCTACTCCCGATCTACGAGTCGATGGAGCTGCCCCTCGTCGAGGTCCTCGCCGACATGGAGCTGTGCGGCGTCAAGGTCGACACGGGCCTTCTCGCCGACATGAGCGGCGACATGGAGAAGCAGCTCCAGTCGCTCACGAAGCAGATCCACGCCCTCGCCAAGGGCGAGTTCAACATCAACTCCCCGCCCCAGCTGCGCGAGGTGCTCTTCGACCGGCTCGGGCTCAAGAGCGGCAAGAAGACGGCCAAGACCCGCGCCGCTTCGACTGCCGAGGATGTGCTCGAGGAGCTCGCCCTGGTGCACGAGCTGCCGCGCCGGATCCTCGACTTCCGCTCCATCCAGAAGCTCAAGTCGACCTACGTGGACGCGCTGCCGGAGCTGGTGAACCCCGACACCGGCCGCATCCACGCCACCTTCAACCAGACGATCGCCGCCACCGGCCGGCTGTCGTCGACGGACCCCAACCTCCAGAACATCCCGATAAGGACCGCGGAGGGCCGCCGCATCCGCGAGGCCTTCGTCGCCGAGGAGGGGCACATCCTCCTCTCCGCCGACTACAGCCAGATCGAGCTGCGGGTGCTCGCCCACCTCTCGGGGGACGAGACCCTGATCGACACCTTCCGGCGGGGCGAGGACGTCCACGACCGCACCTCGCGCGAGATCTTCGGCCCCATCTCCCCGATCCCCCCCGACGAGCAACGGCGCATCTCGAAGATGGTCAACTACGCTCTCCTGTACGGGAAGACCGCCTTCACCCTCGCCAAGGACATCGGCGTCACCCGCCGGGAAGCCGAGGTGTTCATCGAGGCCTACTTCGCGCGCTACCCGCGAGTGCGGACCTTCATCGACGAGACGATCGCGAAGGCGCGGGAGACGGGCCACGTGCGCACGCTCCTCGGGCGCCTGCGGCGACTCCCCGATCTGCGGGCGAAGAGCTTTCCGGTGCGGATGGAGGCCGAGCGGCAGGCGATGAACACCCCCGTCCAGGGTTCGGCCGCCGACCTCATCAAGAGGGCCATGATCGACCTTCACGCCGAGCTGCGGGAGGCGAAGATGCGCTCCCGTCTCATCCTCCAGATCCACGACGAGCTGCTCCTCGAGGTGCCCGAGGACGAGGGCGAGAAGGCGAGCTCGCTCGTGAAGCGGGTGATGGAGGGGGCGCTCGAGCTCGACGTGCCCCTCGTCGCCGACGCGCGGTTGGGACGCAACTGGGCCGAGGTCCACTGAGGCGGGGACCCGCGGCTTTGACCACCGCGGGGCCGCGGTGCTAGAAAGGTGAGCCGCGGAGGTGGAAGGCCTTGCCCCTGTACGAGTACGCGTGCCCAAAATGCGGGACGTTCGAGCGGGTGCAGAAGTTCTCGGACCCGATCCTCAAGAAGTGCCCGACGTGTGGGAAGCCGGTCGAGAAGCTCCTCTCGGCGCCCGCCATCCAGTTCAAGGGCACCGGCTGGTACGTCACCGACTACGCCGGCAAGACGGCGGGCAGGGAAAAGGGCGAGAAGGCGGAGAGGGGCGAGAAGGCCGACAAGGGCGACAAGGGCGACA
>Ga0326597_10007333_pt1 | contig 15011 bp, 15 predicted proteins | sample RVTome_12_FD_203789 | JGI IMG/M metagenome (GOLD analysis project Ga0326597, IMG submission 203789) | Soil microbial communities from uranium-contaminated site in the Upper Colorado River Basin, Wyoming, United States - RVT100D185 | ecosystem: Environmental > Terrestrial > Soil > Contaminated >... | reverse complement strand
CGGGATCGGTACGCACCCGGGCTCCACCCGGTACGGAGACCGGGTTTTCCGGTACGCACCCGGCTAGGTGGGCTCTCCGGATGCCACGGCGGGAGGCATCCCCAGGAGAAGAGAGATGAGCCGACCCAGGGGCAGCAGGATGTTCCGCAACGTGCCTGTCGCCGGCTCTCTCGCTGGCCTGGGCGGAGAGAGCAAGAGAGCCACTGGCGCTTCGTGCGGAGCTTGGAGGCCACGGTCCCCGCGTCCTCCCTTGGGCCAAGACCCGTCTTCGCCCATCGCCCTATCGCCCAACACCGTTACCACTTGCGCCGCGGGTTTCCCCCAGCCCCCCGCTCTCCGTTTTCGCCCTATCTGACGCAATCGCCTCGGCGGTCGTCACGAAAAGGGCAACTTCGGCCAAAGGGGCACACGGGACCCAGCACGTCGCTGGCGAACTACGCGAATGGGGTTCGGAGGTGGGCGGAAAGGACCGAATAGCCTTTAGGAGCGCCCGATCCTGACGAAACGGCCAAGCACCCGAACACCATTCGCGTTGGCCCAAGGGAGGGCATCCGACGGCGCCGCGCCGTCACTCCTTCAGGATCGGCAGCTTGAAGCTCGCCTCGACGGGCCCCGTGGTCTTGACGATCACCGAATACAGCCCGGGTGGCCTCACTCCGGGAAACGTCCTTCTGAGGGTCGCCGACCGGCCCACTCCTATCGGGATATTGAAGGTCCGCATCCGCCCGAGAGGCCCCACCCGCTGGCCAGACGGCAGCTCCGCTTCGAGGTAGGCGGTCAAGGACTCGATGCGGTTCAAGGGGTCGTGATTGCGCAGCTCGATGTCGATGGCGAGCTCGCCCCCTTCGGGGGGGATGATCACGATGCCGTCGCCGTCGTTCCGGGGGACGAGGCTGCCGGCGAGGGTTGGGTAAGCGGCGCGGAAATGGACCTCGGTATTGATCATCTGTCCCGTGTCGAACTCCTCATGCCAGAGCTGGTACAAGCGTCCTGCGCTATCGATGGCTGTCCCCAGCGTAGGCAGAGCGTCTCCTCCGGGAAGATCGAAGCGGACTGGTTGAGGAAGCCATGTGCCCCCCCGGTCTCGAGAGACGCTGAGTTCGTAGGCGAAATCGGTCGCGATGGCCGCGTGCCACAAGACGATGACATCACCGCTCTCGGTGGCGAAGGCTCTCGTGTAGGCCCATGCATTCGAAGTCCCGAGCGGAATCTCCGGGCCCCAGCTCGCCCCGTCATCCCGGGAGATCCGCAGGTGGACATCCCGGTCGTTGCGCCAGGCGAGATAGACGTTGCCCTGGAGGTCGGCCGTGACGGACGGCCACGCGGTGACCAGCGGCACCCCGCCGTCGGTGTCCATCTGCATCGTCGGTTCGAAGGTCTGACCGTAGTCGGTAGACCTTGCCAGGAAGATATTGTTGTGGATGTTTCGAAAACCCGTCCAGACCACGTACACGGTGCCGGCGGGACCCACGGCCAGAGCCGGGTTCGAAATGGGCTCGGGGACCGGATCGACGAGCATTGGCCCTGACCAGGTGGCGCCGAAGTCAAGGGAAGTCTGGAGGTAGAGCGCCCTCGCGTTCTCGAGGATCCGCCAGAGAAGGATGTAAACGGCTCCCTGGCCGTCTGCGCGTATAGCCACCGGCTTGATGGACTCCGGAAAGCGGGCAGTCGTCCATAGCGAGACGATCTCGGGCTCGAAGCTTGTACCGCCATCCAATGATCGGCGAAACCAGAGCTCCAGTTCGAACGTGTCGTCTCTTGCATCCTGGTAGCAGCAATACAGAATCCCGTTGTCATCGAATGCGACCTGATAGCCGGGAAAGACCTGGACTCCCGTGTCATTCTCGCTTACATGGATATCCGTCGCTTTCCAGGTCTCGCCACCATCCTGCGAGCAGTTCATTCGCAGACTCGGCCTGCTGTCACCCCGGCTGTCCAGCCAGAACACGCACACGCGACCTTCGTCATCGCAGATGACCCGGTCGCCCCGGGTAAAGGTGGCGGCCCCCGCCGGGTCCTGTACGACGATCTCGGGCCCGAAGCTCGCCCCGAAGTCGGTCGACTTGCGAAACGTCACGCCCGCTCCCGCTCCATAGACCACGTACACCGTACCCCGGGAGTCGACCGTCAGGTCCAACGACGGACTACCTGGCACGATTACCTGCACGTCCGAGAAGTGAAGACCCTGCTGGGCGTCCACCGGAGACGTCCCCGCCAACAGCCACAGGATGGCTCCTGCACCAGCCAGTCGGGTCATTCTTCGATCTCTCATGCTTCGCTCCTTTCCGCCCTCAGGGCGCGGACGAGATCCGGAGGACGTACAGGGAGCCATCTCCCCCGTTGCCGTAGTAGAGACGTGTCGACGACCCGGCCGGCGAGTCCACGGGGTCCCACGCAAACCCTCCCTTGTCACCGGCGCTCGAGGTCAGAGTCGTCTCCGTCGTTCCCGCAGCGGGCCGGAAGTCGAAGAGCACGATCTGCTGCGTACCGTCGACCTCGATCCGGGCCGCCAGTTTCATGCCGTCCCGGGAGGCCACCGGACCGGAATAGTTCGCGGTCCTCGTCGAGAGCAGCTCGTCCGCCTCGCCGAAGGCGTTGGCGACCACGACGTCGTCCCGACCATCGGCGTCAAGATCGGCCGCCTGGAGGTGGAAGGGTCCCCCTCCGGCGGGGAACGGATTCCCCGCTGCCGCCGAGAACCGGTCCTGACTCTGACCGTCGTTGATCAGGAGGTGGAGCTCACCCAGGGTGAGGCTCGACACCGCGAGATCCAGATCGCCATCCCCGTCCACGTCGGCCGTCGTGATGCCGTGAGCGCCCGGCACCGGGAACTCCACCGCCTCCGCTGCCAGGAAGTTCCCCCCACCCTTGCCGCTCAGATACACCTGGACGTGGCCGGACCCGAACACGGTCAGCGCCGCATCGATCCCGGGATCCCCGTCGAACTGACCGACCACGACCTGCCGCGGCTCCGTTCTGTCCGCCGCCGGCAGGAGGACGTCCGTCACCGAGAAGCCGCCGACTCCGTCGTTGTCGAGGACCACTAGCGAGCTCCCGAAACCGCAGACCACGAGGAGCCGCTCCACGAGCGGGTCATGGTCCGTGTTCACGGCCACGATGTAACGGGGTCCCTTCTCTCGACCCGTGGGCACCGGGGAGACTCCGAGACCGATGGCCGGCTGCAGCGCGAATCCGCTACCCGTACGCAGGTAAACGAGGACCTCCGCGTTGTCGGCATCGACCACGGCGAAGTCCTCCCCCGAGGTCGCGTCGAAGTCCCCCGCCACCACCGCTACTGGACGGCGGCCCTGATTGTTGGGATAGGTGGCGGTGAAGAGCGTCTGGAAGCTCCCCGCCCCGTCTCCCTCCAGCACCTGCACAGCGGCTCGGCTCTTGCCTCCCGCCGTGGTGAAGCTTGACAACACCAGATCCGTCCCACCCGGGGCCCCCGCGCCGACCGTTGTCTCGAAGCTGGCCACCGACGTCGGGCGAAATGTGTCCACCTGTTGCTCGACGGGTGATGGAACGCGATCGAAGGGTCCCCGGTAGCTCTCCGGATCCGCCTTGCCCAGGGCGGGCAGCACGAAGCGGTGGTGGATCGAGACGTCGTCCGAGAAGGCGTTGGCGGTCACGAGATCCAGGTCCGTGCCACCATCGAGAAGGGCCGCCGCGACGGCACGAGGCGTGTCCCCGGTCAGAAGGCTCGTCCTGATCCGGAAGGCGGGAGCGCCGGGATCCTGGGAGAAGTTCGGGTTCTCCTCCACCAGTGCCAGGGTGTCGTTACCGGCACAGGCAAACGCCAGATCGGCCTTCGCAACGTTGCCGAGGAAGTTGCCGGCCACCGCCCTCCAGGGCTCCGAGAGACCCGTTATCGTTGCCCCTCCCACGCTGCTGAAGGTGCCGTCGCCTCCACCGACCAGGACGGTGGCGTCGTCGGAGCCACGGTTCGCGGTGACGAGATCCAAGGCGTCGTCCCCGATCACATCGGCTACCACGATCCCGGTCGGCTCCGACCCCACGTCGTGGAAGCTCGCCGCGCTGAAGCAGCCCCCGCCCGGGCCCCCGAGGTTCAGCCAGACGGTGACCTTGTTGGCAAGGACATTGCACGCCGCGACGTCGATGTCCCCGTCACCGTCGAAGTCGGCGAGGGCCACTCCGGACGGACGCGGCTCGACGAGGCCGACTCCGTTGGGATCCACCGGCGCCAGGCTGCATGCCGCACTGAAGGTGCCCGTGCCGTCCCCCTGGACGATCTCCACCGTGTGATCACCCTCGAGCGGCACGGCGAGATCCAGGATTCCGTCCCCGTCGAGATCCGCCGTCGCCACGTCGGAAGGCCCGTCGCCCGGGCTGAAGAAGGTCGCTGCCAGGAACGTCCTCCGATTCGGATCCATCGGGTCCAGAGGATCATAGAGGGCGTGGCGGATGATGGCCACCTGGTCGCTCGCCCGACAGGCCACCGCGATATCGGAGATCCCGAACGGGTCCTGGGTCGAGTTGAAGTCGCCCACCGCCAGGGCCACCGGCTGATCGCCGACCGGAAGCACTGTGCCCGTATCGACGAAGAAGCCGGCGCCGTCGTTCCAGAGAACCCGCACGCGATCCTGGTTGAACTCGGCCACGACCAGATCCACCCTGCCGTCGAGGTCGAAGTCGGCAGCGGCGATGTCGAGCGGCCGCCCGGCTCCGGTCTGCTGCCCGACGGGCTGAAGCGGGAAGTTGCCTCGCGTGAAGGAACCCCCTCCCCGACCGACGAGGAAGGAAAGGTGTCCGCCTTCCTGGTCCGCCACCACCACATCGAGAGACGCGTCACCGGCGAGCTGAGCCAGGGCGAGGGACACGGGGGTCCGGGTCATGGGGTGGAAGCTCCGGGGAAGGAGAGCTCCATTGGCCACCGGATCGGCGAGAAGGACCGAGACCCCATGAGAAAGGGTCTCGCCATCGGTGGCGTTGCGGAAGATCTGGGCGAATCCCTGCAGGTGCTTGTGGTAGGCAAAGCTCTGGGCGTCGATGAGGCCGAGGTTGTTCAGACCGCCGCCGAGGGTCAGGAAGTAGTCATCCGGATCGCCCACCCGGAGACGATGGACGGCCCGCGGAAACACCGGTTGTCCCCGGGACTTCCCGTAGAAGATGAGATCGTCATCAGGAGTCCCCGGTGACGCGAGCGATGGCAGAGGTCCCTCGTTGACTTCCGGTGATTCTCCATGGGCGATCACCTCCGGCGCGGCATCGAAGTCCCCGATGATGGTCGCGTCAAAGACGCCGGACACGTCACCTTCGTACGCGAAGCGCTGGCCGTCCGAGAAGGGAAAGGGGAAGTTCCGCCTGTTGATCGACGGATTCGTACCGAGGGGGACGGCTGCGCTCCGAGCGTCGAGCCGCAACTTGAAGACCTGCTCGCTGTCGCCGAACGAGATGAAACGCCAGAGGAACCCGTCCTCCGGTTCGAACTCGACCTTGACCGGATTGAACCGGGCCGACTCGCCCGGGTCTACGACCAGAAAAGCCGGGCCGACGCTAGGCCCAACATCGTGATCTGCATTCCACTGGACATCGATCCGCTGGATTGCACCGGCGCGAGTGAAGACGATCTGGTCCAGCAGGAGTCCTTGGTCGTGAACGGGTGAGACGTCCTGGATCCCCGCGTTGCCGATGACGAGCGTCTCCTGGTCGACGGGCTGGGCATGCGCCCGACCGGACGTCAGAGCTGCGAAAACCAGTAAGGTCGCAACCGAGGCGACCACGTGTAGAGACGTATTCGGTTTCATCGTCCTCCTCCAATCTTGCCGATGGCAGATCTTCCCGTTTCTGGCCCGACACTTCGATTCTCGCGGCGAGCGTGGGACAAGGTCAAGCATCCTCCCGGGACCCGTTCCGACCCGGGCTGGCCTGGGGCGCTCCCAGGGCGCCGGCGAGGCACCGTCTAGGAGATGCCACCACCCGGCGAGCGGGTTCACGTTCCAACCTGGTTGGGCCACCCTCTGAATCCGGAACGCCGACGGGACCGAACGCGAAATTCGAGAAAAGTCGGGTGCGACCCCGACCCGGGCCGTCGCCCATCCCCCCTCATCGCAACCCCCACGTATCCCCACCTCCTTGGTCGCAGACTTGCGAAAATCGCCCCCTTTGGTGCATCTCCCCCTCCCGGGGGGCTCCGGAGGGTGTCCGCTGGTTACACGGAATCCGGGCCCTGGGGACGGAGATCGGGATGCCTCCCGGAAGCTAAGTCCCCATCCTCCTTGGCCGTTCCCTGGGTGTACGGCGGCCGTGTCGGGTCGAGGGGGTTAACTTCCGGTCACCCTGCACCATAAGGTGCAGATTCCGGCTCTCCGCCTCGCCCGCCTGGTCCCCAGATGCTAGTCTGGAGCCCGTAGGCGGATCCCGCTCCCGCCCAAGTCCGAGCGAATCCCGAGGCCCCCCGCGGGCCACCGAACCCCGAGCGAACTCCGAGGTGACCGAGCGGTTTCCTGGATCCCTCGGAGGTTCCCCGCCATGGCCTCGGACACGCTCAGGATCGAGTGGGTGCCCATCACCCGCGTCCGGCTCAACCCCGCCAACCCCCGGCTCAACGACGCCGCCGTGCCCCACGTGGCCGCCTCCCTGCGGAGGTTCGGGTGGCGGCAGCCGATCGTCGCCAAGGCCTCAGGGGACGTCATCGCGGGAAACACCCGCCTGAAGGCCGCCCTCTCCCTCGGGATGACCGAGGTCCCGGTGGTCTGGTTCGAGGGCCCGGACCTCGAGGCGCTGGCCTACAGCATCGCCGACAACCGCACCCACGAGTTCGCCGAGTGGGACGACCCGGCGCTCGCCAAGCTCCTGGAGCAGCTCCGCGCCGAGGACGCCCTCGACGGGGTCGGGTACACGACCGGCGACATCGACGAGCTCCTCGATCAGATCCAGGCCGACCTCGGCCCCGGAGAGATCCTCGAGGACGAAGTCCCGCAGCCGCCCGATGAGGCGACGACGCGCCCTGGCGACCTTTGGGTCCTCGGTGACCACCGGCTCCTCTGCGGGGATAGCGCCAGCGCCAGTGACGTCGACCGCCTCCTCTCCGGCGCTCCCATCCACCTTGTCAACTCCGATCCTCCCTACAACGTCCGGGTGGAGCCTCGCTCGAACAACGCCATCGCCGCCGGGCTCTCGTCCTTCAAGGGCGTGAGCCACCACCAGAAGCTCGACGTCAAGAGGCACCCCGGGAAGGCCAGGGCCACATCGAGAAAGCTACGACCGAAGGATCGCCCTCTCGCCAACGACTTCGTGAGCGAGGAGGCATTTGACGAGATGCTGCTCGCCTGGTTCGGGAACATGGCTCGGGTGCTGTTACCCGGTCGCGGGTTCTACATCTGGGGCGGCTACAGCAACCTCGCCAACTACCCGCGCCCGCTTTCCGCCTCGGGGCTCTACTTCTCCCAGGCCATCATCTGGGTGAAGGAACACCCGGTGCTCACCCGGAAGGATTTCCTCGGGAACTTCGAACTCGCATATTACGGTTGGAAAGAGGGTGCAGCCCACGTCTTCCTCGGGCCCAACAACATCGTCGACGTGTGGAGCGTGCGTAAGGTGAGCTCGCACGCCTCCGTCCATTTGACAGAGAAGCCCGTCGAGCTGGCGGCAAGGGCGCTTCTCTACTCTTCCCGCAAGGGCGAGAACGTCCTCGACCTCTTTGGGGGAAGCGGCTCGACCCTGGTCGCCGCCGAGCAGACGGGCCGCCGGGCATTCCTGATGGAGATCGACCCCCTCTACAGCGATGTCATCGTCATGCGGTGGGAGAAGCTCACGGGACGGAAGGCGCTCCTCGAGTGCGACGGCCGGCCCTTCGAGGAAGTCCGAGCCGAGCGCGCCAGTGGGAAGGAGGAGACGCCGTGCTCTACTGGTTGATGGCGGTGCTGTCCCTTCTCGGGGTCGTGCTCAACATCCACGGGTACCGGGTGTGCTTCGTCTTCTGGGCCATCACCAACGCGACCTGGGCGGTGGCCGACTACCGGCACGGGCTCCCGCAGCAGGCAGCGCTCCAGGCGGTCTACTTCGGGCTCTCGATCTACGGGATCGTCCGGTGGTCGAGAGTTGGTGGAGGGCGGCGTTGCGCCAATGCAACACCTGGTGCCCCGAGGAGACCGTGACCCATGGCCGAGCGCAAGCTGCCTCCGGACGCCTTCGAGTTCTACTTCGGCCTCGGGATCGAGAGGTCCTACAAGGCGCTGGCCGACCACTACGGCTGCAGCAAGACCGCTGTCTCGAAAGCGGCGCGCCGGGAGAACTGGCAGGCGAAGATCACCGAGAGGGAAAAGAAGGCCCACGAGGCGAACCAGGAGAAGGCCCTCGAGACCCTCCAGGATCTCAACGCCCGCCACCTCAAGATGCTCCGGGCAATCCAGGGAAAGGCCCTCGAGGGGCTGAGGAGCGTGCCGCTCTCCACCGGGATGGACTGCGTGAGGGCGCTGGAGCTCAGCATCAAGCAGGAGCGACTCATCCTCGGCGAGCCGACCGACAGGACCGTGACCGACATCGGGGCGGTGATCCGGCGCGAGCACGAGAGGTGGCTCATCCGCGAGCCCGGAGACGGAGAGGACGAACGTGAGGATCGACAAGTCCACGCTCTTCCGTGACCTCGGGTACACGCCGCACCCGGGGCAGCTCGAGGTCCACAGGTCGACGGCCTCGGTCTTCCTCATGACGACGCGACCGCCCGCGCGCAACAGCTGCTCCCGAGCATGCTGACCACCCTGGGGAGGCTTGGCTGCCGCCATCCCGATCGTCACCGAACGGCCGGTCCGGCATGACCACCAAGCCCACCATCACCAGGATCCGGTTCCGTCCGGCATCGCATCGCGATGTGCTCGCGGGTCTGCTCGGATGGCTGAAGTTCGAGCACGGTGATTTCCTCGTCGAGGGCGTGACGGTGCGCAGAACCAGGGAAGGGAAGCTAGCCTTGAGCTTCCCGCGTCACCTCGATCGCGATGGCCGCGAGCGATACCCCGTACGACCCATCAGCGATCGTGCGCGGCGTGCCATCGAGAAGCAGGTCTTCGCCGAGCTGAACCTCGAGGAGGCCAAGCCGTGACCCCCTCCCGGAAGCGATCCAGGCAGATCCTCGATGACGGCGCTCTCCGGGAGCTGGCCGAGCTCCTCGCCCGTGGCTACCTGCGGCTCCTCTGCCGCCGTGAATCTCGTGACGACACCCTTGCCTGCTCTCGCCCCTCGATGGCTCTCCTGTCCGACGCGGATTCGGACGCGGTGTCCGGGTCACGGAAGGAGGTCAGATCATGAACATGGCACGGAAACGGGTTCGCGAGGCACCGGAGCTGGTCCGGGAGATCCTCGCCCTGCAGAGGCTCCCGATGGATGTGCTCCAGGGACTTCACGAGGAGCTGTTCGGCGAACCGCCAAGGGTACGCGGCCAGCGGGCGCTGGTGGCGCGCATCGCGGCGGAGCTGCAGCGCCAGTCGCGGGAGGAGACGGAGGAAGATGCGATGTCGACCCGGCCGCGCCGGTGGCGGGGAAAGGCGCAAGGCCCCGAGCGGCCGGAGCCACGCCGGAAACCGGGGTTGCCCAAGGTCGGGACCGTGCTCGTCCGCAGGTGGCGGGAGACGGAACTCCGCCTCCACGTGCTCGAGAACGGATTCGAGCTGGACGGAGTCCTGCATCGGTCTCTGTCGGAGGCGGCAAGGGCGGCGACAGGAAGCCACTGGGGCGGGCCGCTGTTCTGGGGCTTGAAGTCGCGGATCCGGACGCAGACAGGAGGTGGGCGATGAGCCAGTTCCACGAGACACGGATCGGCCAGCAGTTCCTCGACAGGACCATGCCCGAGCTGGTTCGTCAGCTCACCCGGCTCAACGACCTGCTGGAGAGGATCGTCGAGGTGCTGGAGAAGCGGCACCGAGACGGGCAGCCATGACCACAGTCGCCAGACGCAGGTGCTCACCCTCCGGAAACGGCCGGGTCACCCCTGAGTCGTCCGTCTGCCGGGTTGCCTTCTACATCCGGATCTCGACCGACGAGCAGCACCAGAAATTCTCCCTCCCCGCCCAGCGGGAGCGGCTGGAGGCGTTCTGCAAGTCCCAGCACGGGGACGACTGGCAGCTCCACCAGGTGTACCGCGACACAGAGTCCGGAACGCACCTTCGGCGGCCCGGGCTCCAGGCCATGCGATCGGACGCCCGGGACGGCCGGTTCGACGCGCTGCTCGTCTTCCGGGTGGACCGTCTGTCCAGGAAGGTGGGTGAGCTTGCCCGGCTGGCCGACGAACTGACCGAGTACAGCGTGACCCTCACCAGCGTCACCGAGCCCTTCGACACCTCGAACCCCGCCGGGAAGGCCATGCTCCAGATGCTGGGGGTCTTCGCAGAGTTCGAGCACGGGACGATCGTCGAGCGTACCCGGGTAGGCATGGCCAGAAAGGCAAGGGACGGGGAGTGGTGTGGAGGCCGGCCGCCGCTCGGTTACGACCTCATTGGTGGGAAGCTCCAGGTAGATCGCGAGGCGGCCGGGCGCGTCGTCGAGGTCTTCCGCCTCTACCGCCGGTTCGGCTCGATCCTCGCCACCGTCGAGGAGCTGAACCGCCGCGGGTGGACCGCGAGTACGGGCAGACCGTTCAGCACGGAGTCGGTGAGGCGGCTCCTGAGGTCGCCCGTCTACATCGGGAAGGTCGTCTTCGGCGGCGAGCAGCTCGACGGTATCCACGAACCCATCGTGGACGAGGACACGTGGGGCGCGACACAGCGGCTCCTTTCGGGAGGCTGGGGCCAGAAGCGCCAGGGACGCAACCCGCGGACGCTCCTGTCCGGCCTTCTCATCTGCGGGGCCTGCGGCTCGCCCATGCACTTCCACCAGGCGACCAAGGGGACGCGCCGGTACGCCTACCTCGTCTGCCGGAAGGCCCGCACTGAGGGCTCCCGTGCTTGCCCGGGCTCCCGCGTTGCCGTCGCGGACGCCGACAGCCAGGTCATCGCCGCCATCCGGGGCCTGGGTAGGAACCCGATGGTCATCACCGAGACCACGGCGGCCGCAAGGAGGGAGCTGGAGACACGCGGGCCGGAGCTGCAGGAGCGGATCCGCACGCTCCGGACGGAGGTGGGAGACCTGAACCGGAAGCGGACCAACCTGGTGACCGCAATCGCCGAGGGGAAGGGGGCCCGGTCTCTGACCAACGAGGTGAGCCGGCTCGACGAGGCGCTGGAGCGGGCGCGGGACGAGATCGAGGAGCTGGAGGTCGAGATGGCGGACCTGCGCGGTCGGGTGATCGACGAGAGTGACCTCCGGGCAGCGCTGGCCGCCTTCGACGCCGTCTGGGATCACCTTGCGCAACGGGAGCGGCGGCGGGTGCTGGGGCTGCTCCTCGACGAGGTGCGATTCGATCCCCCCTCGAAGCGGGTCTCCATCACCGCTTACAGCCCGCTCGGGATCAAGGTCCTCGCGGACGAGGTCGGGGACCGAGAGGCGTCTGCTGGCGCCTTCTATCGTGAACGCTCCTCTCCGGGCTCCGCCGGAACCCGAAAGTAGTTCTCGGAGAGAATGTCATCCTCCGTGTCCGGCTTGCCGTCTGGTCCCAAGGACATGGCCTTGAGCTTGTCCTCGTACCGGGCGTAGGAGTAGTTCCTCCCCCAAGGATCGACGATGGGTACAGGACCCTTCGCGACTTCCGCGAGATCGTCCATGGTGATCGGAACGCGCAGCCGCAAGTGGGCGAAGTTCGCGCTTAGCTGAGTGAGGCGGTCTACATCCCGCTGAGCTATTTCCCGGGCATTCAGGGTGCGCTCCTGCTTTCGCTCGGTCCGTTCGTTGACCGTGGATCCCATTCCGGCGAGCATGAGAAGAAGCCCACCGCCGACCAGGAAGAGCCAGTAGGACCCTACGAAGCCCAGCAAGATGCCCGCGAGGGCCATGCCACGAGGCGGCCTAAAGAGGGCAAGGAAGCTCAGCAGGAGTCCCAGAGGACAGAGCAGCCCGCACGTCAGCAGGAGCCCGAGAAGGGACGTGACGAACCCAGCTGTGCCCAGGCCGTTCGACTGCGCCACCACCACGACCTGCTGGGGAGCCGGAGGCGGTGGTTCCGGGGCCGGCATCGGCTTCAGTGGCGGCTCCTCCACGGAAGGACGAGGATCCTTCGCCACTGCCCGAGGTCGTGGTTGCGGAACCGCCGCCGTCTCGACCACGTACAAGCCGCGCTTCCGGATCTTCTCTCGCGCCTCCCGCTCCGACTCCGCCTCCACTCGACCCCGCACGGTGCCGCCATCCCGATCCAGGGCCTCGTAGGCGAACTCGCTCATGACCTACTTCCACTCCACCGCGAGCTTGTAGGTCACGATGCGACTCGCTATCTCTTCCTCGGTGACCAGGATTGAGAATGCAGCGGTACCGAATGCCTCGATGGCCCTGGGTTGGCTGAAGGAGAACCCGGTCTCAATGACCTGGCCCGATCCGTCGTAGAATGTCGCGATGACCTTCACCCAATCGATACTCTTGCCACTTCCGTTGTAGACCTCTCCCGAGATCTGGCCCGTGCCAAACTGCCCAACGCGGTACGTGTCATTCTGAGCGACAACCCTCGGTGCCGGGGCGTCGGGTTCCTCCTGCCGAACTGCGGATCGGGGTCTCTCGCCAACGCCCTGCGCCCCAGACATCCTCTGAGCCAGCCCACTGGCCGTCGCGATGACGCTGGAGAGGTTGTCCGCCAGCTGGTCGATGTTCTCGGCATTCCGGGTGACGATCGCTTCGAGCCCATCAAGGCGCCTCCGGAGCTCAGCGACGTCCTCGGACGGACCTGGGGAGTCGAACTTCTCGATCATCGCCCGGAGCTCCTCGACCTTCCGCGCCAGCCTGGCCACGTCCAGCTCCGTCTTCAGCGCCGAGTCCCCCAGGCCTCCCGACCCATCGCATCCGATGAGACAGGAGGCCAGCACGAGGCCACACCACGTTGACGGCAGGAGGAGGGATCGAATGGACCATCCGGTCGGCTCCGTGGCCAACAGGTCTTGCCCGGCGTCAACGCGTACTTCAAGCTTGTAGGTCGGCATCTCCCAGCCTCCGCCACCTGATCTGCGCCAGCCTGAAACCAATACGCCCGTGGGCTTTACGCCAGGAAGCCATGGACTCTGCGAGGAGGCAAGCACGAACTCCCCACATGTGGGAAGCCTACCATTGACGCTGGTTCCCTCAAATGGGAAACCTCGCAAAGCGGCTGGCGAAGAGATTACGAGAGGCCCGGGGGCACACTTCGCAGCTCCAGTTCGCCGCCAAGCTGGGCGTGTCGAAGTCGTCCTTGAATCGGATGGAGATGGGGATCCAGAACGTGACGCTCGATACCCTGGAAACCCTTTGCCACAAGCTCAGGTGCGACGTTGGCGACCTCTTCCCGCGGTAGCAATTACGGCTAGACACGGAGCCTCCGCGCATCCGACATCCTTTCCCTCCAGGTCTGGGCGGTTGCAATGTCCGAACGTGTGCCAGACGAGTCTAGGCAGAATCCATTTCGAAAGTGGTTGCGGTACGCCTATGAGAACGCGGTGAGGCTACGCCTACCCGAAGAGGTCCTCCATGAGAGCGTGCGTATTGTAGAGAGCGCACTCACCACGGAGTGGATTCGGAGCGTTCTCGCAAGGAGTCAGCCGAAAGATGGGATGATCCCTAGATTCCGGCACCATTTCTATCCGCTTCTACGGGTCCCTGGTGATCCTCACGTGATTGAGCTTCTTGAACTCGCGAGGTATCTCGCTCGACTGGCGCAGACGCCGGGTATAGAAGACGTAATTTCGACTCTGAAGGCTGACTACACGGCAGCACTTCTGCAGCTCGCGTTTGCATACCGATTCGTTCGGTCCGGGGCACACGACGCAGAGCTTGAGCCAAGAACAGATCGTGGCAAATCCGACATCTACTTCCAGCATGGTGGTCGGTCCTTCTTGGTCGAGGTCTATTGCCCTCGCAAAGACACCGAAACCGACGCCGCTCACGTGATGTCTATCGGTTTCCGGCGAATCTTCTTGGCCTGCAAGGATATCGGGAGATCTCGCGCCATTGGTATTCGTCTGGCAAAATCATTGACTCCCAAGGAGGCGAAGGCTCTTTCTCTAGTCATCGCGGACCAAGTTCGACGGAATCGCCATCGCAGTGAGCCGCTCGCATTCTCGCACCACTGTGCCCATATTTGCATCGCAGGGGAAACAGCAGAGGTCCTCGGCGAGGAACAGCCGGGGCCTGACTTCGTGACGCGGCAGTTTTTCGTAGCGCAAAAAGATGCTCTCGGCATTGAGCTGGGTCGCGATCCCAGCCGTGAGACTGAAGGAAGCTCAATCATGATCTGGCGACCCGGAGAGGAGATCCAGGCAGTATGCAAGCAGAGGAAGAGGAACAAGAGCGAGATCCTGATCAAGGCTATCGACAAGAAGCTTCGACAGGCCAAGCGGAGCAGCGATCGGCCTGGACGGATCCTTGTTGTGAACGTAGATCCACGTCCGAACCGAGAGTACTGGGAGAGTGTCGGCAGGGAGGTTCAGCAGCGGCTTGTGCCGAAGTACGCTGACATAGCGGCAATCATCCTTGCCCAGCGGCGTTGGGTGGCTACGAGCAGATACCAGTACCAATGTGTCTTCGCGATGGGAGCCGAGGAGGCCAGCCTGCCGCAGAGTCTGTACAGATCTCTTGGCAAGGCCGAAGGGGAGCTGGATGTTGTTGGTGATAGCACGCAACTCCGAAACAACTAACCATCAACCCATTCTCTTTGGTTGGTTCACCAAAGGGGATTCTGGAGCACCGAATCGGATTCGCATGCGATCAGGTATCCGTTTCCCAGGGTCACCCGGTAGCACTTCGGCCTCGAGGATTCGTGGTTGACGTGAGAGTAGGTGACCGATATCGCGTGAGGCTTCGTACGATGCGAAGAGCTTCTTGTTGCCGGTGCTGAGGAAGCGCGTGATTCTGGGGGTGGACGCGCTTTTGCCCACCAGCTCACCGCGTAAGCCTCGAGAGGATTGCGGCCAGGTTCTCCGGAAGCCGCCGATCGTGATCCTCGGGTG
>Ga0326597_10007332_pt1 | contig 15012 bp, 7 predicted proteins | sample RVTome_12_FD_203789 | JGI IMG/M metagenome (GOLD analysis project Ga0326597, IMG submission 203789) | Soil microbial communities from uranium-contaminated site in the Upper Colorado River Basin, Wyoming, United States - RVT100D185 | ecosystem: Environmental > Terrestrial > Soil > Contaminated >... | reverse complement strand
GACCTAGACGCGGAGCGGCGTTTCGATGTGGATGTGGTGGAGAGTTATATTCCCATCCGCAACGATTATAACCAGGTGGTCGGCAGTTTCGAGGTGTACCTGGATATCACCCGTTATCGCGACGACATTATGGAGGGGGCCATCCGCGCCGTGCTGGTCCTGGTACTGATTATCGCGGTGGTATTCGGCAGCGCTTACGTGGTGCTTCGGCTGGCCCTCAAGCGACTCTCAGTCGTCCAACAGGAACTGCAACACCTCGCCGCCCACGACAGCCTGACCGGGCTGCTTAATCGGCGTGAAGTGATGCATCGAGCGCAGAGCGAAGTGGCGCGTTTCCGCCGTGAGATGGATAAGCAGGACGATGGCACGCCGCTTAGCTTGATTATGGTGGACGTCGACCATTTCAAACAGATTAACGACCGCTATGGGCACCAGATGGGTGATCAGGTGCTGGTTCAGGTCGCCGAGCTGATGAAAGCCCAACTACGCGAGTACAGCGTTGTCGGTCGTTATGGTGGTGAGGAGTTTCTGATATTACTGCCGGCCACCGACGCAACCGAGGCGTTGCGTGTGGCCGAACGGATTCGCAGTATGGCGGCGAATGCACGCTATCGACACGAGCAGGAATCCTTCCGCGCCACCCTCAGCCTCGGCGTGGCCACTATCCAAGGGGAAGAGCTACTGGACCAACTGATTCGACGGGCGGATGTCAGCCTTTACAACGCCAAGGATCGCGGCCGCAACCGGGTTGAAATGGTTGAACTGACGGTGCCGGTATTGAGTGTCCGCCGGTCGGACAGTTGTACCTGAATACCCGGAACGCCCCCCAGGAGGCCGTCCGAGAATGGACTGACCTACTGCGCCCCCGTGGCACTTAACGGCAAAAGGGGCTGGATTTTCCGCCTATTCTCGTTAAATAGCCCTGCTATTCGCCTCAAATAACCGAAAAATCCCGTTCAATCAGTCGGGATCTCGCGACGGTCGCCATTGTCGGTCAGGCCCTTAGTGCCGCTTGAGTTTGACATCCAGCTGCGGAAAGGCGATTTCTATGCCCGACTCCCGGAATTTAGCGTCAATTAGATTATGCACGGCGTGGGTAACCGGTAAACGATGGGACATGTCGTTAACGAACACGCGCAGCTCATAATCTAAGGTGCTGTTACCGAATGCGATAAAGAATGCCTCGGGTTTGGGCTTTTCCAGTATCTGGGGCACTTCGTTGGCCGCCTCTAACAGCAGCGCTGCCACTTTAGCGTTGTCAGACCCGTAGGCGACCCCAACCTTGAACACCAGCCGCGTCACGGCATCTGAGAGCGACCAGTTGACCAGTTGATCAGTAATAAACGCCTTATTGGGCACGATAATCTCTTTGCGATCCCAGTCGACAATAGTCGTTGCACGAATATTGATCCGTGTAATCGTGCCGGTCAGGTTATTGATGGTAACCGTGTCGCCAATCCGTATCGGTTTCTCGAACAAAAGAATCAGGCCCGAGACAAAGTTGGCAAAAATCTCTTGTAGACCAAAGCCTAGCCCGACCCCCAGCGCGGCGATCAGCCACTGTATCTTGGCCCATTCAAAACCCAAGATCTGAAAGCTGTAGAGTAATCCAGCGGCCACCAGCAGGTACTTGAGTAGACTGGTAACCGCATAGCCGGTACCGGGCGCGAGGCTCAGGTGCTGCAGTACCACGATCTCCATCACCCCCGGCAAATTACGTACGGCCACCAGCATCAGCACCAGTACCGCCACGGCATAGAGCAGTGCTTTGAGGGTGACCTGCTGCAAAATATTGCCATTCTCGCCTGCCTGGTAAGTTTCCCAGATACTGATCTGGTCGAGGAAATTTAATGCTTGCACCAGATCGCTCCACAGAACGCTGAGCGAGATGGCGACGCCGATGATGATCAGGGTTTTCAGCAGTACCATGGAATGTTGACTGATGGTCTGCAGATCAATAGCGGCTTCGTCAATCGTATCTGGCGGGCGAGTGTCCTGTCGCTCCTCGTTGTCGCGCTGCTCCATTAATTCAGCGCGTCGCGACTTAGCCCTCGCCAGGGCCATCTGACGTTCGGTGACCAGCAACCAGCGGACACCCATGGCGTACACGACCGTCCAGAGAAGCACCACTAGCAGGCTGGAAAGCAGGCTGACCAGCAGCATTACACCGGTAAAGTAATACCCCAGCGCCGCTAGCAGGCCAAAGATCAGCGGCAGGCCGGTGAGCAGGGCGGTAGCGAGGTTGCGAAGGGCGTTGGGGTGTTCGCTCTGGCTGAGGGCCAGCGACCACTGTACACAACGAATCGCGCGCAGGAAACCAAAGCTGGTGAGCGCGCAAAGGATGAGAAATGCGGCTCGGCCGACGCCGTTATTGAGGTGGGAGGTGAGCGGATGTTCGCCGACACTGTATAGGATGAGCAGTATCAGTCCGCTCCAAATGACTGGGCGCAACCGTTGACGCAACGCCAGGTAGTCGACACTCTGCCAGCCGAAATGGCGGACAAACAACCCCTCGGGGACACTGGCTCTGATCCAGACGGCATAGCAGTAATACACCATCGCACTACGCATCAAACCGTCACCAAGGCCTAGCAATAACGGGTAGCCATCGGTCTTGGCGAGCGCCAGTCCCACGCCATAAAAAAGCAACGGTAACGGCGAGGCATAAAACAGGATGGCAGCGGCCAGGTGGATCGTCGCGCCAAAGCGGTCACGGGAAACCTTGCCAATATCGGTTCCGCTGGCAGTCACAAGGTAGGGCAGGCGGCGGCGACCCAGCCACCAGGTAATGGTCGCGAAAACCGCGGCAATTAGGCCGCCGATTATCGTCTCCGCACTGCCGCGCAACACCTGTGTGGCGTCGCCGAGCGAGATGTGGCTGGCAATCCACTGCAGATTACGGGATACCTGTACCAGCCATTGGCGATTTAACGGCAGCGTATTTGGCAGCCACAGCAGGTGCTCGGCGATCTGGTCGCCGGTGGTGGCGATCAGGCTGTTGTACTGCTGGGTCACCAGTTCTAGCTGGGCCAGTTCGTTAATATAGGCGCTGTAGTTGTCCTGCAGGGTGTTAACGAGATCCCGCTGGGCGGTGATGATCGGTTCCAGGCGGAGCACCAGATCGCCGGAGAGGGACGTGCCGGTCTGGCTCTCCAGATAGGCGCTGTAGTCTTGCACCGAGGCAATGGTCGCAGCGGTTTGCTCCAAGGTGTAGGCATCGAGCTGGGCGGCAGCGAGTTGACGGTGCAGTTGGCGTGGACTGCGTAATTCGGGCAGGTTGGCCAATTGAGCGCGGAGGTTGGCGCCTGCGGCAGTACTCAGCCCCGGTTGATTTAACTGCGCCTGAATCCGCTTTTGGGTCTCTTCGGCGGCGCGCAATTTGTCCATCAACACCTGGCTTTCTCGACTGGTTTGGGCAATCTGATCGGACACCTCTTGGAGTTGTTCCGACAGCCGTTGCTTGTCCTGCAGTGCTTCAGCTATGGCCGGAACGGGCGACTCCCCGCTAGAGAGTACTCCCGCATCGGCAATGGCCCGTTCCGCTTCCTGCTGTCGCTTGCTAGCGATGGTTTCCTGCAGTGTGGATACAACACTGCGTAGGTCGTCGACCCGTTGTTTGCGCAGGTGCTGTTCGGCGTCGGTCAGTCGTTTGCGGTTATCGCTACTGAGTTGCTCTAATTCAAGGGCTTTAATCGCCGCCACCAGTTCGGACCGCTGGCTTTTGGCCTGAGTGCGCAGGGCTTCTGCCAGCTCCCCGGGCTCCGTTATCGAACCGATTTTGCTTTGCACCTCGGTTAGCTCGACCATTTTCTGCGACAGCAGCCCAGGAAGCGTCTGGCGGCGGTTGCTAATCACCAACAGTTGGCTGGTGAGGTTGTTGAGTTCACTCTGTAGCTCAACCAGCTGTGCGTTATGCAAGGCCAGTTGTTGCTGCAGCTCTGCAACGGAGGCGTCCTCGCGGACCGATACCTTGACCTGAGTATCGTTGAGCAGTTGCCGCTCGAGCGCCCCGATCTGCTGTGGGAAGTTCTGCACTACGGCGTTGTAGTCGGCGGAGCGCTGACGATATTCTTGCGCACTCTGCAGCAGGTGCAGGCTGTTCTGATAGATCTCCTGCAGGTGCGTTGCTTGAGAATCCTGGCTTTGCTCCAGCCGTTCGAGCTGTTGTTTTATCTGCTCAGGCGAGGGTGTCAGGTTGTCGGCAGCGCCGAGCGAAGCGCAATAAAACAGGATGAATACACCGATAGTAAACAGCAGTCGTAGCATCGTGGCGCCGATTTCGGAGGGGGTGGAGGGGAGTATAGGAAAAAACCTAATTCGGGTGTCTATACCTGCAAGTGAAAGGCCGGTGTTTCCGCTAGCAGGCTGAGAATATCCGATCGGCTGACAATACCCACCAGGCGATCTTTCGAATTGGCCACCGGCACGGCATTGACATTGAACGCCACCATCATCGAAACGATGCGCCGCACGTCCGACGTTTCCTCGGCCGCGATCAGCTCGGGCCACATGATGTCGCGGACCAGAACGCCTTTCACAAAGCGGATCTGATCGCCGTTGAACACCACAAACTTGAGCAGCGATGCCCAGGTCAACATGCCGATGGGGCGTAGGTCATCGGCCATTACCGGCATCTGGGCCACGTTGCGTTCGGCCATCTCCTGCCAGGCCTGACGAATGGTAGCGCTATGGCGCACGGTGGCCACCGGAGAACGCATCAGTTCGTTGGCTGGCAGATGACTGGCGCCGCCGCGTTGCTCCATCACCTGCTGATAGGTAGAGAGTTGATGTCGGCTGTTCGCACGAGCCTGAGAGACGGAACGAAAGGGTTGAGGCTGCAATGCCAGGCGGCGATTACCCGGCCGTCGCTCAAGCAAGCCTTCCAATGTGCCGCTGAAGGCCAGGCCTTCGGGTTGATAGACGCGGAACATTCGCCCCTCCTTTATGAAACGCTACCCAAGTTGGACAATGACTTACGCCAATTGCGGCAACGCTATGCCAATTTATTTCTATCGGCTGTTTGAGCCGTTGCTTCAGTGCGTTGGCGCGGACGCTGAGTTGGCGGCCGATAGTCATCCACCTGCACGGCTTCGCTGACGGCGAGGGCCAGACGCTTGAGTTGCTCCGACTCGTCGACGTTGACTAGTTTTGCCGTCAAGGCCTCGTCGATCCTGGCGGGCGCCAATGGCCCTTTGCTGAGCACACCCTGGCGCTGGGCGTGAGCCAATCGGTCGATTAACGGTTGGCTCGCCATCCTGAGCCTAAAGGCGCCCTCCACCCGACCGACGGGGTCGGTCAGCGCAAGATCCAGATAAACATCCGCCGTCAGTGCAGATCGCGCGGTGCCCGGGTAGGTGATCAGTTCGGCGACTGTGCGGTTCAGCTGGTCCCCGGGTGGACGCTGATTACGGCCGAGCGGATAGATCCACAACCTGAGCAAGCCGCCGAGCCAGCGATTGGGCAAGTTGGCCAGGGTCTGATCCAGCGCCGACTGCAGATTGAACAAACAATGTTCCAGCGACCAGAGCAACAGCGAGCGTTGCGTTTCGGGGCAGCCATCGTCATGGAAGCGCTTAATGATGGCAGATCCCAGATACAGATAGCTGAGGCAATCCCCCAGGCGACCGGAGATCGCCTCGCGGGATTTAAGTTGGCCGCCAAGGCTGGCCAGCACCAGGTCGCTGACCAGGACAACACCTGCCGCCGCCTGTTCCAAGGCGCACAGATAGCGTTTGATATCGGGATCCGGATGGGACACCGCCGCCAGCTGACTGCCACCAAGCCCCAGTACCAGGCTGCGCGCGGCGGCCTGAACATTACGCCGCAGATGCGCGCACAGCAGTTGATCGAGTGTCGCAATACCGCGGCGACGGTCCTGTTGCGCGACCGCCTGCATCTCGGCCAGCAGATAGGGGTGGCAACGAATAGCCCCCTGGCCGAAGATCATCATGCTGCGGGTCAGAATGTTGGCTCCCTCCACGGTGATGCTAATGGGGATCGCCTGATAGATTCTTGCCAGGTAGTTGCGGGGGCCTTCCATGATGCCCCGCCCGCCGTGGATATCCATCGCATGGTTGATGACCTGGCGCATCGCCGCGGTATTGTGGTATTTCAGTATCGCCGAAGGCACCGCCGGCTGCTGCCCCTGGTCGACCAGGTTCACCGTGAACAGGCGCGCGCAATCCATCAGGTAGGTCATCCCGGCAATCGGCGCCAATGCTTCCTGGACCCCTTCGAAATCGGCGATGGCGGTATTGAACTGCTCACGCACGCGGGCATAGGCGCCGCTGGTCAAGCAAGCGAGCTTGCCGGCTCCGGTGCTAAGCGCCGGCAACGAGATCGAACGCCCGACCGACAGGGAGTTCATCAACATCGACCAGCCCTTACCGATATACGCCTCGCCACCGATAATCTGCGCCATCGGGATAAATACGTCGTGCCCCTGAGTGGGACCATTCATAAACACGGTATTCATGGGCCGATGACGCGCTCCCTGCACCACACCTGGCGTAGCGGCCGGCACCAGGGCGCAGGTGATACCCAGCTCCTCCGTGTCGCCCAGCAGGTGATCGGGATCGTAGGCCTTGAACGCCAAGCCGATCAGGGTCGCCACTGGCGCCAGGGTGATATAGCGCTTGTTCCAATTGAGCCGAAAGCCGAGAACCTGGTGGTTTTTCCAAGTCCCCATGCAGACCACACCGCGGTCCTCAATGGCTCCGGCATCGGAGCCAGCGACGGGCGAGGTGAGGGCGAAACAGGGGATTTCCGTGCCCTTAGCGAGCCGCGGCAGATAGTAATCGCACTGGGTTGCGGTACCGTAGCGGTGCAGCAACTCGGCCGGGCCCAAGGAGTTGGGGACCATCACGGTGACGGCCGCCGAGATGCTACGGGTGGATAGTTTCATCACCACCGTCGAGTGCGCCAGCGCCGAGAAGCCCAGCCCGCCGTGTTCGGGTGCGATGATGAGCCCAAAAAAACGCTCCCGTTTCAGAAACCGCCAGATTCGCAACGGCAGATCCTGTTGCTCGTGGGTGATCTTCCAATCGTCGAGCATGCGGCAAAGCTCCTCCGTTGGCCCATCGATAAACGCGCGCTCGGTCGGGCTAAGTTCGGGCTTGGGGTAGCTGAATAACCGTTGCCAGTCGGGACGGGGTTGCAGCAGTTCGCCGTCCCAGCTGACGCTGCCGGCGTCGATGGCCGCCTGTTCCGTGGCTGAAATCTGCGGCAGTGCTCGCTTGAGAATGGTGAAGAAGGGGGTAATCAGCACGCGACAGCGCAGACCGCGATGGTTGATCAGGAGTAGCGCCGCGGCTGCCGGAATGCCGATAATGATTAAGGTCGGCGTCGCTGCCTGCAGGACCTGGCTGACGCCCCCCAGATAACCGAGAATCAGCAGGGACCAACCGTTTTTACCTGCACCACGAAACGCCAGAATCAGGGCGAGCACGAGAAAAAGTAACGTCATAACCATGGCTTAGCTCCCACTCTTTGGCGGCTTCGTATCCCACTCAACTTAGCCTCAGTGTAGACGAGCACCGGGAACGGCTTGCCCTCCATTCTCCGTCATGGGGGAGCGACGCCAAAGCTGGGGTGGCCGTCGCCGGTGAATCATCTGCCGGTGCGTGCAGCAACCGAATCCGATGACTGCGCGGATTTGACCGCAGGTAGCGCGGTGACGGGGTCGTGTTACTTCCTAGCGAGAGAGGTTTAGCGGACGCTTACGGCCACCACCCTGGTCGCACGACGAAACGGGCAGGGCACAAAAAAAGCACCCCGCGGGGTGCTTTTTTAAGGAGCCTTTCGTCTGAGTGGTATTACTGCTCGGACTTCAGCTTTTCCTCGGTTGCCGCGACGGGTTCGTCACTATTTTCCGGCTTTTCGCTGTTGCTATGGCTGTTGTCATCCATGGCCGCGTTGATAGCGGGTGTTGGCTCCTCGGGCTGAACGGGCGAATCGGCCAGATCCTTCACGGGCTGAGTCACCGGTGCAACCTCCTCGGGGGCTGGCGTGGCAGACTCCTCAGCGGGCCGCGCTGCCACTACGGCAATCGATTCAGTCGTGTCGGACGGAGCGGGATCGACGGCAGCCTTGTTAGCGCTGCTGCGCTTACGACGACGTTCGCGTGGATCGTTCGGCGCACGACGTCGGCTGCGCTTCTTAGGTTCCGCTTCCTCGTCCTGGGTCGTAACCGGCGTTTCGGCCACAGGCTGTTCCACCACCAGGTCGGCAGCATTTTCGTCGCTGAGCTCGACCGCTAGGGGCTCCGCTTGCTGCGCTGCCACCGGCGTTGGTTCGACCTCCGCTACGCTTGGCTCCACGACGGGAGCGACCGCCTCTGTCTCCGGCACAATCGTGACCGCCGCATCGTCTGGCGTCCCCGCCGCAACGGTTTCAGGGCTAGCCGGATTGGCTTGCTCTGCCGCTTCGGTTTCAGCAGTCGCCTCGGTCTGCGCTTCCGCGCGGACCTCCGCTTGCTCGGTGGCGGTTGTCGCATCGGTGGACGCTTCAACGAGCTCTGCCGCAGGGGCCGTTTGGGTATCGGCCTCGGCAGCGTTCTCCGCTGCAGCGGCCTTGCTGGCGGCCTCCTCGTCCTGTTGGCTTTGCTGTTGCTCCAGGGTCGCTTTCACCTCCTCGCGATTACCGCGTTCGCCACTGCGTCGGCCGGAGCGGTCACGGCGGCGTTTGCCTCCACGGGTACGGCTCTCCTTGCGTTCTGCATCGCTCCCTGCCTCTTCGGCAACCAGGGTGGTTTCTTCGACGTCGACGCTTTCCGCGTTGTCAGTCTTATCGCTACTGTTGGCATCGAGTGCCGCGTCGTCACGGGGCGGGCGACCTTCACCACGATTGCGACCGCCACGGCTGCGCCGTGAGCGGCGACTGCGTTCGCGATTATCGCTGTCATCGCTGCCGTCCACGGATGCCTCGTTGAGCGGTGCGGTAACAAGCAGTTCGCTGCTCTCATCCTCGGTCCGTTTCGGACGACTACGCTTACGATCGCTATCACTGCGGCGTGCCCGTGAGCGACGCTCACCACGATCATTGCGATCTTCACGGTCGTTGCGTTCGCCGCGATTTGATCGATCGGTACGTTCGCTATTGGTTGAACGGGCAACAACTTTCGGCGGCTCCGGTTTTACGGGTGCCGGTGAGGTAGTTGGAGTGTCATTACCGGCCGAGCCGAACATCGCCGCGATGGCGGAAAACAACCGCCGGCTGAGCCCCCCCTCGGCTGACCGTACGGATGCCGCCGGCGCGGCCGGTTTGGCCTGTGCTTCCGGTGCAGCCGCCTGTTCGGTCATCATCGGTGCCGGCGAGCTTGGTGTAACGCTCTTGACGGCCGCTTCCTGGCGTCGCAGGGGCGCTGCCGGCGTCAGATGCCCGATGACCTCTTCGGGGGCATCGGGAGCCAGTTCATAGCTGATGTCGATACCTTTGAGGTCTTCATGGTCATCGCGCAAACGGGTCACTTCGTATTGCGGCGTTTCCATGTGCGGGTTGGGGATCACCATCACGTGGACGCTATGGCGTTTTTCAATTTCAGCGATATTGCGACGTTTTTCGTTGAGCAAGAAGGTCGCCACATTGACTGGCACCAGCGCGCGGATCTGGGCGGTGCGGTCTTTGGATGCCTCCTCTTCCATCAGACGCAGGATGGAGAGTGAGGACGAGCCCACGTCACGAATGGTGCCCTGGCCGTTGCAGCGCGGACAGACGATACCGCTGGTTTCGCCCAGTGAAGGGCGCAGCCGTTGGCGGGACATCTCCAGCAGACCGAAACGGGAGATACGCCCCAGCTGTACCCGTGCACGGTCAACCTTGAGCGCATCGCGTACGCGATTTTCCACTTCGCGCTGATTGCGCACCGGGGTCATGTCGATAAAGTCGATCACGATCAGGCCGCCGATATCACGCAGACGCAGTTGACGACCGATCTCGTCCGCCGCTTCCAGGTTGGTCTGCAGCGCGGTCTCTTCGATATCGCTGCCTTTGGTCGCGCGGGCCGAGTTGATATCAATGGACACCAGCGCTTCGGTGGGGTCGATCACGATGGAGCCGCCGGAGGGCAGGCGAACTTCGCGCTGGAACGCGGTTTCAATCTGCGATTCGATCTGGAAGCGATTGAACAGCGGCGTATCGTCGGTATAGAGCTTGATCTTGCTTTCGTAACTTGGCATCACGTGCTGGATAAAACTCAGCGCTTCCTGATGCACCTTGGGGTTATCCACCAGTACTTCGCCGATATCCTGGCGCAGGTAATCACGAATCGCGCGGATGATGACGTTGCTTTCCTGGAACACCAGGAACGGCGCTTTCTTCTGGGAGGAGGCTTCCTTGATGGAGGTCCAGATCTGCAGCAGGTCGTCGAGGTCCCACTGCAGCTCTTCGGGCGAACGACCAATACCCGCGGTGCGCACGATTACACCCATGGGGTCGGGAATTTTGACCTGATTGAGTGCGTCGCGCAGTTGATTGCGCTCTTCACCCTCGATACGACGAGAGATGCCGCCGGCACGGGGGTTGTTGGGCATCAATACCAGATAACGACCGGCAAGGCTGATAAAGGTGGTGAGGGCTGCGCCCTTGTTGCCACGCTCCTCTTTATCCACCTGGACGATGATCTCCTGGCCCTCTTTTATCGCATCTTTGATGCTGGGGCGGCCACGGGTTTCGCCGGCGGCGAAGTACTCGCGGGAGATCTCTTTGAGCGGCAAAAATCCGTGCCGATCGGCGCCGAAATCGACAAAGGCCGCTTCCAGGCTGGGTTCTACACGGGTGATCTTGCCGACATAGATATTGGCTTTTTTCTGTTCCCGGGCTCCGGACTCGATGTCCAGATCGAATAGCCGCTGGCCGTCAACCAAAGCGACGCGCAACTCTTCGGGTTGAGTCGCGTTAATTAGCATTCTTTTCATGGGTGGTTATTCAACTCTATCTATGAATAAACGCACTCCACCAAGTCAACGGGGTGTCTTAGAATCGATATCTTTATGCGTGCAGTCAGTCTTTCCCGGCTGGTTCAGCTCTCAGTCAATCACTACGGCCCAGGCCGTCACGGTGTCTCTTCGGGTAACCTCTCGGTGGAGGAAACGGCAACCATCTCGGATAAGTCACGGAAGTTGTCACGGACTAGTCTTTCATACCGCGCGTCGCACAATTGAGACGGCGTGTAATCCTTGGGTTGCTGTACATCTCCACCTGAACACCAGGCATAAATCAATTCAGCATCGCGTTGCTTGTGGAAGCGCGACAGGTGCGTTAACAGTATTCAAGCTGGTAACGCGGAAATAGCATTGGGGTCTTGGCCTATTACATCTGCGCATAGCACAGGAATCGGTTACAATGCAGACCTTTGTCGCCGCGGGTGTCAGCACTGTAGCAAGTGCTACAAAACGTCATGGCGACGCGACACTATAGCAACTTATCATTACCCCAGCAAACTCAAACCCGGCCGGCAATCCATTCATATGGCAGAGAAAAACGACGCTCCCGCAGGGGCGGTCAAATGGGTCGAGGTGGACGGCGAATACGCCGGCCAACGACTCGACAACTTCCTAATCAACTTACTGAAAGGTGCACCAAAAGCACTGGTTTATCGCATTATTCGCAAAGGCGAAGTGCGGGTTAACAAAGGGCGCATCCAGGCCAGCTATCGGATTCAGGCCGGGGATATTGTACGGGTGCCCCCGGTGCGGCTGGCTGAACCCAAAACACTGCCGGTACCCGGCCGCGGCCTGACGGAGAAAATTGAGAGCGCGGTCCTGTACGAGGACGATCGTATTCTGATCATCAACAAACCCTCGGGCCTGGCAGTGCATGGTGGCAGCGGTGTGAGCCTGGGGCTGATCGAGGCGTTGCGACAGATCCGACCGCAGGCAAAGTTTCTGGAGTTGGTCCATCGCCTTGATCGCGACACCTCGGGTTGCGTCATGGTGGCTAAGCGGCGCAGTGCGCTGAAAATCCTGCACGAGGATCTTCGCCAAGGCCGGATCAACAAGATTTATCATGCCCTGGTGGTCGGCCGCTGGCCCAAGCACAAGCTGCAGGAGGATGCACCGTTAAAGAAAAATGAGCTGCAATCCGGCGAGCGAGTCGTGCGCGCCGACCCTGAAGGCAAGGCGTCGCTGACAAAATTCAAGGTGTTACGGAACCTCGGCGATTTGACTTTGGTCGAAGCCAGGCCAGTTACCGGTCGCACTCACCAGATTCGGGTGCATACTCAGGTAGCTGGGCATCCGATCGTCGGCGATCCTAAGTATGGCGATGATCAGATAAATCGCGCCATGAAGGCACAAGGTATCGATCGCCTCTTCCTGCATGCGGCGCAACTACAGCTAACTCTGCCGGGAAGCGGCGAACGTCTGGTGATCAGCGCACCGCTGGAACCCAAATTGGTGCAGGCGATCGATCGACTGGCCGCCCAGCATGAACAGCACTATCAGCAACAACAGTAGAATGAAGAAGGGTACGCGATGAGTTTGGATGCAGGATTGATCCACCGGATAGCCGACCGGATATTGAACGACGGACGTCGCCCGGACGCTGAATTGATCGGCGAGCAGATCGGCTGGCCGGCAAATGACCCGGCGTTAAAGGAGGCGCTGGAGGAGTGGTGGCAAAGCATCGCCGGACGGGTGGTCGTGCTGGAAAAGACTGGCGAGACCGTTCCGGACAGCTTTAACCGCGCGATCAAGATGTTGTGGCAGGATGCGGTGCGTGAAGCGACACGTCAGGTCAATAGCGAGCGTCAGACGCTCGATGAAAGCCTGGCCTCCATTCGGCGCGATTCCGAATCGGCGATGTCAGGCTCCCGCGCCGACTACGACACCCTCGAGCATCGCTTTCAGCTGGAAGCGGCGCGAGCCGATGACGCCGAGGGGCAGTTGCGACTGCTCGAGGCCGAGCTGAGCGTACTGAAGTCTAATCTCCATGGCGAAGTGGTGCAGCGCAAGCAGTACGAGGGCAAGATCACTGACTTCAAAAACGACGCCCGCCGCAGCGAAAAGCAGATCGAAGACGCCCGACGGTTATTCGATCAACGCCTCAAGGAGGAGCAGAGTCACTGCCATGAGCAGGTAGCCAAGGCCGACGCGGAGACTGCTCATCTGCGCCGCACGCTGGAGCAGGCGCGCGAAGAGTCGGGGAAGAAAGATGCCGTACTGACCCGCAACCTGCATGACCTGCAGACCGAAATCGTCAAGCGTGATGTGAAGCTGGAGACCCAGCTGGGGCAGCTCAAGAATCTCGAGATGGAACTCAAGGTATTGCGTTCGGAGCACGCCGCGCAGCGGCGCGAAATCACCAAGCTCACGGGGGGATTGCTCAGCGAGAGCAATAAAAACAAGCGCAGCGAAGAACTGTTGCGCAAGCTCCAAACCGACCTAAAAGCGGAGCAGCAGAAGCTGCTGCAGCTCAATGCCGAAAACAATCGCAAGGAAACCGATCTGCGCAATCAGATCAAGACCCGCGACGATGACCTGCTGCGGACGCGAGCCCAGCTGAGTTCCGTACAGAAAAAACTGCTCACCCAGGAAGAGGTGATCCGGCGCCTGACCCAGCAGGCGGGCGTCTAAGGCCTCGGCTTCCCGCTCCCACCAATACCCGGAGCGCCCAACCCCGGCGCTCCATTGGCCGTCCGATTGCCCTTCGCGCAATCCGCACGGCCAATGGTTGGTTTAGTCAATACGATCTGACCAGACCCCATCCGCGCCTTGACCCACGGACTTCATCTTGCAGCCAGGCAAATATCGTTTATTCTCATTATCTATAGCGATGTTCTTTTTTATTCTACCTAGTCAAAGGCACACCCCATGAAGCTGCAGCAGTTGCGATATATTTGTGAGGTTGCCAAGCACGACCTCAATGTCTCCGCTACTGCGCAAGGCCTGTTTACCTCCCAGCCGGGCATCAGCAAACAGATTCGGCTGTTAGAGGACGAACTCGGGGTCGAGGTGTTCGCCCGTAGCGGCAAGCACCTGACGCGCGTGACACAGGCGGGCGAGGCGGTGCTGGCGATCGCCAGCGATATCCTGCGGCAGGTCGAGGCGATCAAGCAGGTGGCGCAGGAGTACAGCGACGAGAAGAAGGGCAGTCTGGCGGTGGCGACGACACACACCCAGGCGCGTTACGCACTGCCGCGGGTGATCCGGGAGTTTATTCGCGATTACCCCGATGTGTCGCTGCACATGCACCAAGGGACGCCGACTCAGATCTCGGAGATGGCCTCCAGCGGCACCGTGGACTTTGCCATCGCCACCGAGGCGCTATCCCATTTCAGCAACTTGATTATGATGCCCTGCTATCGCTGGAATCGATCCATCGTCGTTCCCAAAGATCACCCGTTGGCCCAGGTCGGTACGCTCACTCTGGCCCAGGTGGCCCAGTATCCGATTGTGACCTACGTGTTCGGGTTTACCGGGCGCTCCAAGTTGGACGATGCCTTTCGGCGGGACGGGTTGGAGCCACGAGTGGTGTTCACCGCGGTAGACTCCGACGTGATCAAGACCTATGTGCGGCTGGGGCTCGGCGTGGGCATCATCGCCTCGATGGCCTATGAGCCCGAAGCAGACGGCGATCTGGTGCGCCTCGACGCCAGTCATCTGTTTGAATCCAGCACCACCAAGATCGGCTTCCGGCGCGGCACCTTTCTGCGCGGATATATGTATGACTTTATCAGTACCTTTGCGCCCCATCTGGATCGGGAGCTGGTAAACCAGGCCGTCACCTGTGCCAACAAGAATGAACTGGATGAACTCTTTGCCGGTATTCAACTGCCCGATCTATAACCGAGGTCGGCAGCCGCGCGTCGTCAGTCACACACCGTATTAATCAATCGTCGCATCGCCCCTGCCAGCGGCCGTCACCGCGTTGCGCCGCTGTGCAAAGCAGGGTAGAGTCCCGCCTTCGCGCGCGTGTATACCAAATGAGAGGAGTGTTTCGTGGAAGTCGCCTGTCTTGACCTTGAAGGGGTTCTGGTTCCGGAAATCTGGATTGCTTTCGCTGCAGAAACCGGCA
>Ga0326597_10007331_pt1 | contig 15012 bp, 17 predicted proteins | sample RVTome_12_FD_203789 | JGI IMG/M metagenome (GOLD analysis project Ga0326597, IMG submission 203789) | Soil microbial communities from uranium-contaminated site in the Upper Colorado River Basin, Wyoming, United States - RVT100D185 | ecosystem: Environmental > Terrestrial > Soil > Contaminated >... | reverse complement strand
AGGTTCGCTGATGATTGCGGTGACTCAAGGCGTGGTCACTGGCATTGGCTTAGCCATATTCGGAGTACCCAACGCTGTGCTATGGGGGAGCGTCACCGTACTGGCTGCTCTCATTCCCAATGTCGGCACCGCCACCGTGCTCACCCCGGCTATCATTTACCTGTTTCTGACCGACCACCTGGCTGCTGGCATTGGGTTGCTGATATGGGGCATCGTAGCTGTCGGCCTCATTGATGATTTCTTAGGCCCTCGGCTTATCAATCGTGGCATCCGCCTGCACCCGATGATCATTCTCTTGGCCGTCATTGGCGGCCTGCACTTCTTCGGACCGATAGGATACGTTCTAGGGCCGCTCGTCATCAGCTTATTATTTGCCTTGCTGGATATCTACCCTCTGCTCGTCCTGAAAAAGAAATCTCCAGAGCGGACATGATTGCCATTCATACTCTCACTTCTGAAGCTGCCCTGCGACATTTTAAGACTACCGAGCGCGGTCTTCGTGCATCAGAGGCGGGTGAGCGGCTACTGCAGTCTGGCCGCAATCAGCTTCCCGAACCACCGCGCTATTCGCGCCCGCGCTTACTAATTCGGCAGTTTGCTAATCCGCTCATTTATATTCTGCTGGTCGCCGTCGGCATTTCTTTTTTGTTGGGACACCGCGCCGATGCTCTGTTTATCCTCATCGTCATTCTTATCAATGCCATACTCGGTTTTTTTCAGGAAGACAAGGCCGAACGAACCCTGCTTTTTTTAAAGCAGGCAGTTCGCCTACGCGCCCGGGTGATTCGTGATGGTCAGGAGCAGGAGATTACGGCCACCAAACTCGTGCCCGGCGATATTCTGGTTCTGCAGGCCGGTGACAAAGTGCCGGCTGACGCCCGGATCATTACAGTTCAAGGGTTACAAGTAAATGAATCAGCTTTGACTGGCGAATCACTGTCAGTCGAAAAATCGATCGAACAGGTTGCTCCCATGGCCCCGCTGGCTGAGCGGCGCAATATGGTGTTTACCGGCACGCTGGTCGAACGCGGGAAAGCTACGGCGGTCGTCACCGCCACGGGCGTCAACACGGAATTCGGTAAAATCGCCGCTTCAGTCCAGCAGACGGCAGAGCCGGTCACGCCGCTCCAAGCCAAGCTATCCCGCTTTGCGCGTCTGATGAGCGTGAGCATGCTTGTCATCATCGGTCTGGTTATACTCATCGGCTACTTCACCGAACAGTCGTTTACGGACGTCTTTGTCAGCTCTTTAGCCCTGGCCGTTTCGGCCATTCCGGCCGGGCTGCCGCCGATGATTACCGTTATCCTAGTGCTCGGCATGCGCCGCTTGTTGAAACATAAAGCCCTGGTTAAAAAACTGAACGTGGTCGAGACGCTCGGCAGCGCCACGGTTATTTGCACAGATAAGACCGGAACGCTCACGTACGGCGACATGGAGGTGGCGCATGTGCTGGTGCCTAACCGTGAATTTCCCAAGGGCGAAAATTATTTATCTGAAATTTTAACCAGCGAACAGTCTGAGCAGGCCACCTTGCCGCTCACAATTGCAATTCTTTCGTCTGACGCCTTTGTGGAAAACCCTCAAGACACTCCCGAGGCGTGGGTGATCCGCGGCCGTCCGACAGAAAAAGCCCTGCTTAAGGCAGGTATAGGCATGGGTTTGCGACAGGACGTGTTAGAAGAAAAGCACCCCATGCTCGTTGACATCCAATTTGACTCAACCATCAAGCTCTCGGGCAGTGTGCGCCAAGCAGGGCAGGCTGACCAGTCCGTCGTCTACGTGTTAGGCGGAGGCGACTCGCTGCTTGATCATGTTGAGCACATCGACATTGATGGACAGCCGAAAGCACTCAAAAAATCTGATCTGGTCTTGCTTCACCAGGAAGTGGAGCGCTTAGCTGCCCGAGGCTTGCGCGTTATGGCCTGTGCGTATCGCAGCATACCGACCACTGACGCAACTGCACAGACCATACCTGAGCTTACGCAGCAACTTACCTTAGTCGGATTTATCGCCCTTAAAGACCCGGTCCGTCGTGACGCCAAGGCAGCGCTGCGGCTCACCCGCGACGCCGGTATCCGCACAGTCATTATTACCGGTGATCACAAAGCCACGGCGGTGGCGGTGGCGGCTGAAATCGGCATGACGCTGAAAGAAGTACAAACGATTGAAGGCAAAGATCTGGACAAGGTCAGCGATGAACAGTTACAAGAGATAGTTAAGACCGCCTCACTCTACGCCCGTGTCTCCCCGGAACACAAGACCCGTATTGTTCAAGCCTTGCGGGCCAATCAGGAAGTGGTGGCGGTGATTGGCGATGGCGTCAATGACGCGCCGGCGCTGAAATCGGCTGATATTGGCGTGGCGGTGGGCTCCGGCACGGAAATTGCCAAAGAAACCGCGGACATGGTGCTGACCGACGGCAACTTTCATACGCTCGTCAAAGCCGTTGAGCAGGGCCGGATCGTCTATGAAAATATTCGCAAAACAATCATCTTTTTACTGGCCGATGATTTCTCGGAAGTGTTTGTTTTTCTTGGCACCGTCATGTTTGGCATGCCGCTGCCATTATTGCCAGCGCAAATACTCTGGATTGATCTTATTGAAGACGGTTTTCCGGCCACGGCCTTAGCCTTTGGTCAGGAAAAACAAGGGATCATGAATATGCCGCCGCGCGGTGCGCGGGAACCGCTCTTTAACCGCCAGTACAAAAAATGGCTGCTATCTATTTTTCTCATTGGCGGCACTGCGTTGTTATCCACATATTATTTCTTGCTCAACTCTACTGGGGATATTGAGCTCACGCGCACAGTGCTCTTTGCGCTCACCGCCGTTGATTCCCTTATTTTCGCCCTCATTGTCAGTTCGCTGCGTCGGCCAATCCTGCGGCGTGATCTTTTTGCCAATCGCTACCTCATTCTCGGCATGATTGTCGGTGCTGGCATGATTGCGGCAGCCATCTACCTACCGTTGCTCCAAGGCGTACTGGCAACTGTGGCCTTGGCTCCCTCGTGGTGGATATTCATTGCAGCAGTTGGTTTGGTAGAACTTATCTTGTTGGAGGCAACGAAGTATTTCTTCTTGCGCGGCGCTTCATCCGCGTCTAAGGCAGCCGCATAAACGTACACCCGAAAAAAATATGACTCGTTTATTTCAGCAGGTTGGAATAATAAATATGACCCTCCTAAGCATCCTGGTAGGTATCGGGGGAGGGGTTGGTGCGGTTCTCTTTCATTGGTTGATTCGTGGATTTACCCTGCTCCTTTTTGGTACGGCTTCAGCCGCAACTTTTTTAGAGGGCGTTACATCCTTTCCCTGGTACTATCGTATCGCCATACCGGCATTCGGCGGGTTATTGGTTGGATTGATCCTGACTCACAAGGTAGTCAACGAGGCTCATGGTGACGGTGTACCTGAAGTCATGGAAGCGGTTGCGCTCAAGAGAGGTAATATTCGTCCTTGGATTGCTCCGGTCAAAGCACTGGTATCGGCAATCAGCATTGGTTCAGGTGGTGCAGGCGGCCGGGAAGGCCCCATAATCCAAATCGGTTCAGCTCTGGGATCAACGGTCGGGCAAGTTATGAAGCTTGACCCAGAAAGAACAAAGACGCTGCTGGCCGCCGGGGCAGCAGCCGGTATTGCCGGAGCCTTCAACGCGCCCCTGGCTGGCATAGTATTTTCCTGGGAAATTTTGCTAAGAAAAATGTCGCCAGCGAGATTGTGGTTGATTATCGCGGCCGCGGTGACGGGAAAAATCGTTGCCAATATCATTATTGGATTACCCAGGCCCCTTTTTGATATTCCTGGTGGCTTGTCTATGCACTATACGGCCATCCCTCTCTATGTGGGCTTGGGGATAGTGGCGGCTGGTATAGCGCTACTCTTCACTAATTCATTGTATTGGTTTGAAGGCATGTTCGAGCGAATGCGCGTGTTGGAAATGTTAAAGCCCGCGCTGGGCGGGCTTCTTCTGGGAGTACTGGCACTGGTAGTTCCTCAAGTGCACGAACCCTCCGCGTTCCTTGTGATGACGGATACCCTGTACGCCACGTTGCCTGTAGCTGTAGTTATTGGGTTACTGTTCGCGAAAATAGTTGCGGTGAGCCTGACACTAGGTAGTGGAGGGTCAGGCGGCATTTTTGCTCCATCATTGTTTATTGGGGCAATGGCGGGCAGCGCCTATGGAAAAATCATGGCCGGTGTATTGCCGGGTATCGCAGATAACTCTTCTCTGTATGCCGTGATAGGCATGGCGGCGGTGTTTGCCGGTGCGACGCACGCTCCGCTGACTGCGATTGTGATTTTGTTTGAATTGACAGGAGCAGTACCACTGATCATTCCTTTAATTATCGTGTGCTCGGTGAGTGTGTTTATTGCCAAGCGATTACAGCGAAAAAGTATTTATACCGGCGAACTTGTTAAAAGGGGCGTGGATATCAAAGCTCAACACCTGCCATAAATCTTAGGGTTTACGCGCGGCACCTCATTTGCTACGGTGTAAGGGCATGAAGGGAGGTGATACACAGTGGCGGATCTAAACACGATGCAGTCACCTGACGACAACAACCACCCAAAGATAGGTAAGGGCCTTATCATCGGTATCATTATTGCGGTTGTCGTCATTCTCGCTCTCATGCTCTTCTGGCCGAGTGGTAGTAATGACGTTGAGCAAACTACGCCGGGCACTGACCTCAATACCGGTGTTGGCACCGAAGGCAATGTCCCACCAGCAAACGAAGGGGCGTTTCCCGAGGTGAACGATGGTCTCAATATTGAATTCTGATGAACAATCAGGAAGACGATCCATCGGATGATGCCAAGCGTCGATTCGCCATGTACGGATCGGCGTTATGGTATGGTCACTTGTAATCCAAACACTGACGTTCCGGGCAGTCGTCTTAGTTATTGACTACCTCATTCTGGCCGTGGTGTTGCAGCGTCCGGTTGAGGCTGGATTCATCACCATCATCCGGCACATTTTACATACATTTATGTACTGGGGTCATGAGGTGGCTTGGGTTAACCGAAAACTTAATGACGCCTCGGTTATTCTGACAGCTTCCCGACGGCATACAATAATAAAGGCAATTTCATTCCGTATCATCAGCTTTGCCGCCGACATCATTTTTCTTGGTTTTCTTACCGGCAACCTTTTGGTAAGCGGATTAGGCTCTGTGCTAATCGGCGCAAGTAACACCGTATTTTTCTACTTCCATGACCGCTGGTGGGAAGCCTGGAAAAAGAGACACGCAGATAACGTGGATGCGCTTAGCGAGCCGCCGCTACAGGAGGATTAACAGAGCGGTTTCGTACCAGTGGTATCAGGATACTGGTATATAAAATACTAAAAAGGATAATCGGGTATGTAATATCGCGTACAATCGGATCACCAATTAGCGAGATAAGCGCTAAGCCCACCAGTCCCTTCGGCAGCAGCCGCTTGAGAATAGCCAGGTCGAATGGCGACAAGGTGGTGCGGAAAAGATATTTCACAGTCACGGCGCGTAAAACGAAAAGCAGGAAGGTTGCTCCAGCTCCCCACAGCAGGAATGGAGTGCTCGAGAGATCCATCGCAATGCCGACATACACGAAGAAGAATGCCTGAAGCAAAAAGACTAACCCGGTAAAAAACCGGCGTTCATGTCTGGTTAGTCTAAATGCTTCCATGCCAAGTAGTGTCCGCAGAATGCCAGGGCGGCTATTGGTAAAATGTCCCAGTACAATACCGAAGATGAGAGCGGCGACAGGTCCGCTGCCGCCCAGTAGCTCTGTAATACTGTAAAGAATCAATACTAAGGCAGGCGTGGTGAACATGCTGTTGGTAATACCCCGAATTCTTCCGAGAATTCGCGACCAGGTTACGGCGAAGAGCACGCCGACGATAACGGCATACGCAAAACCGCGAATAATTTCCCAACCGGCTGCGGCAAGACTAATACTTTCTTGCTGCAACACTCTGGCCAAAAACAGGATGAGCACGATAGTTACCACGTTATTTAAGTTTGACTCCAGCGTCAGCAGTGCCTTTGTCTCATCGCGAACGTTGAGCCGCGCGATAATAGGTAAGCCAATACCGGACGAGACGCTACCGACAATGATGCCAGATAAGATGCTGACAAGTAGTGATACGTCAAAGAGAATAATTGCCAATGGCGCAACGACTGCTACTGTTCCGAGTAATGTAGTCAACATCAGTAGATTCGCTTTCCAGAAGAGCGAGAGAATTGACTTAATCTGAATGTCAAGTCCGGCTTCGAAAAGGATAATGACCAGTGTAATAATGGCGAAGGTACTACCGAGTGTGTCGAAGTCATCAATACGAATGATGCCGGTAACCGGACCCAACAGGAGACCAATAGCGAATAAAAATAGGACATCAGGTATTTGATACCGGCGAAAAATAACGGAGAAGACAAGGGCCAGGAAAATGAGCGTACCTGCACCAAGAATGATAAGTGTGGGATCCATGTGTACATTACTCTAACATATGAATAAGGTGCTTTATCGACAAAAGACCCGTACGCCTAGCCATGCAGGACAGTTTTATCGGATGACCTGGATGGTTCGAGTCCTGGAGCCCCCCGCCAAACAGGGCGGTTTTATCGGCAAGACCCGAGTGCCTAAAATCGCCAAAACAAAAACACCGAGCTTTTCGGTGTTTTTAAAACCAGCTTATCCAATCGTTACAACTTTTTGCGTCACTTTAATCCTCGACTTGAAGCATCCCATCAGTTCGCGCTTCTCCTCGTTTGAGCCGCTTTTAAGGATGTACTGCACATAAGTTTTAAGGTCGATGTCGCTGTACTTGCCTGATGGATTCTTGATCCCCAGCACTGCCTGGTTAAAACGATTGTGCCGCACTCCAGTCTTGTGTAGGTCAATCTGGTCAAGGATGGCACTTAGTTGCTCAACCAGATTTTCTTCCCGCAAGGTTTTAGCGGAGGAAAAGGAGTAAGAATTTATCGCCAATAGAGATGCTGTTACAATGAATAAGTCTATAAAGATATTATGAGAAAGATCATTGTTCTAGAATTTATCACACTCGATGGAGTTATACAGGCACCCGGCGGACTCGATCAAGATCAAATGGGAGAACTCCGTGCTTCTTAAAGGCGATATTGTGGGGGAACTTAAAAAGCTTAAAGCGCAAGACGGCCCTGATTTACAGGTCTACGGCAGCGGCAAGCGCCTTTTCGCCGAAGGCGCTATTCCAGTCGCCTTTACACTTGATAAATCACAAATAACACCGCACGGTGTTATTGTGGCCTTATACAAACGAGCGGGAGACGTAAAGACAGGTTCGTTCGCTTGAGCATAATTATTATTAACGTAAAAAATACCTATGACAAAAGGAACATACGTAGACGGGTTTGTGCTTTCAATCCCAAAAAAGAGTACGGCGAAATATAAGAAGATGGCACAGGAAGCAAACGAAGTGTGGTTGAAGTTCGGCGCGCTCGATTACAAAGAGTGCCTACTGGACGACGCGCGGCCAGACAAGGCCATCACCTTCACCTTTCCCAAAATGGCAAAAACAAAGCCGAGTGAGGCGGTGTGGTTCTCATTCATCGTGTATAAAGACAAACGCCACCGTGATCAAGTGAATAAGAAAGTGATGAAATATTTTTCGGAGAAATACGGTGACGACGCGATGAAGGACATGCCGTTCGATATGAAGCGCTTCGCGCATGGCGGGTTTAAAGTGGAGGTGGGCGCGTAGTGTAGAATACTATTAAACCTAAATCTTTGGTGGTTCTGGTCGTAGCTTTGGCCCACTACTTTTCCCTTTACTATGATGTGGCAAAAATGGCCGCCACCACCAACGTATCCGCCGTCGGTGATGCGCGAAAAACAAATGATCAAGCGTAAATGTCTCTGGCTGTACCAATAAATTTAGCGAAATACCATAAAGTAAAAAATGCGGCCAAACCAACTCTCTGAAATAAATTAGTGACAATGTCATGTAGAACAAACTAACCAACACCGCTAATTTCATTTCAAAACCAATTATTATAAACAACCCTATCGTCATCTCCGCTAGTCCCGCGCCGAGAGTAATCAATAGGGGATCCGACGGAAACAACCAGCTAAATTGCGCCAAGTTCCACTTGGTCGCCACGTGAGTCGTTAAATCCGGATGCAGAAGTTTTATGGTAATCCCGGCGTATATCAACGAAAATCCGTAAAACATCCGCACCAACGTACTTTCATACCTTTCAAAACGCGCCCTTAAACTACCTAGCTTGCCCAATAGTCGCGCGTCAATCGACCAGCGTCGCATGCCAAACAAAAACAAGGCCAAAAGCTCGCCCGCGTAATCAGCGTAAGTCAAAATATATGGTCCGAAAGCCCTATAAGCCACGGCAAAAATGGCCAAGCCCATCAGCGCGGCCAATTCCGTCAAAAACCCCACCGCGATCATGACGCTAACCAGCAATAATCCCCATTTCATTAAACCTGGCGTAGTAAAATCATCCAATACCAGCTCCGGCCCCAAAAAACTATTACTAGCCACCGAAAAAAACAATGCTCCCGCGATTGCTACTCGAATAAACATCGGACCAAACCGCGCGAATCTTTCCGGCCAAGCGTGCGCCGCCCGACCCAACCTTGTTAATCTAAACAAAAAGTTAACCGCTATTAACGTCAAAATACCAATCACTGTCAAAACGGTAATCAACACATTATGCGGATCCTTAAGCGCGCCCAACGCGTGCGTGCTATACGGCTTGCTCACCTCTTGCCAAAAGTAATCATGATCTACTACATAAGCCTCGTGCGCCCTTGCTGCCACCGGCGCTAAACCAACCACCAGCATCAATATCCCTACCCAACGCCCCAGCCTTTTCATGCTATACATGATACATGATGATACTATGATGAATGAAATGATCACCAAGGAACTGCCAATGGCTCGACGCGAGCCTAGGTATCCAGTTATTAAGCCCCGATCAAACGATGCTCATTGGTGGGAGCGAAACGGTACCTTTAACCCCGGCGTCACTGAATACAAAAATCAAGTAATTTTACTCTATCGTGCCTACGATGATTTCTTTATATCTCGCCTAGGGTTGGCTCATAGCAAAGACGGTGTTTATTTCGAACAATATGACAATCCAGCTATTGATACCGACCCTAGTGATCCAGATGAACGACTAGGAATCGAGGATCCGCGCATCACGCTCATTGATGATACTTACTATATTGTTCATACTGTTTCCTCTTATCATCGTGTTGGTGAAGGAGCAGATGTAAAAGGTATTAAGGATTACATTCCTTGGCGGGTCAGAGTTGCCATGCACACAACTAAAGATTTTCACTCTTACAAACACTGGGATGTCATATTACCTGAAATTTCAGCAAAGAACGCTTGTTTGTTGCCGGAAAAAATCAATGGCTCATTCGGGCTTTACTATCGTGAAAACCACGATGAAGGAGAAGTGCTCAAGTTGTCTTACACTAATGATTTTAAGCATTGGACTGAGCCTAAAACAATTCCTTGGCCCGAGCCAAAAGCTTGGCAGGCTTTTAAGTGGGGGACGGGCTCGCAGCCTATTACTACCAAGCAAGGATTTTTGATGGTTTACCACGCTGTTGATGCTAAACAAATCTATCGCTTGGGATTGATGATGCTTGATAGAAAAAATCCAGCTCGTATCTTGTGGTATTCTAACGCCATCTTGGAACCAGAAACGACTTACGAAAAAAAAGGCTATGTGCCCAACGTTGTTTACTCTTGTGGTGCTCTAATTAGAAATCAAGAACTTTGGATTTACTACGGTGCCGCCGATCAAGTTATTGGACGCGCCATTTTCCCCTTATCGTCAATTAATTTATGAAATCATCCTCATTGCGACTAGCCATGCTGTCTCCTGTTGCTTGGCGCACGCCCCCAAAAGCTTATGGTCCGTGGGAGCGTGTGGTTTCACTACTCACGGAGGGACTGGTAAAGCGCGGAGTCGATGTAACGCTTTTCGCCACCGGAGATTCCATTACAGCCGGCAAGCTTCACGCTGTTTGCCCAGTGGGATATGAAGAAGATAAGGAAGTAAACCGGCGCGTCTGGGAGTGTCTGCATATTTCTGAAGTCTTTGAACACGCTTCCGATTTTAATCTAATCCATAACCACTTCGACTTCTTACCGCTTAGTTATTCAGACTTAATTACCACGCCCATAGTTACCACAATTCATGGGTTTTCATCGCCGACCATCCTTCCTGTCTATCAAAAATACAATGGTCGCGCTAAATACATATCCATTAGCAATGCCGACCGTGATCCCAGTTTAGATTATATTGCTACTGTTTATCATGGTATTGATATAGAAAACTTCACCTATCAAGCCAAGAGCCAAGACTATCTTATTTTCTTTGGTCGCATTCATAGTGACAAAGGAGCCCGCGAAGCCATCGAAATTGCTAAGCAATCTAACCGACGTTTAATTATGGCTGGCATAATACAAGATGAACCCTACTTTCGCCGTGAAATAGAACCTTACATTGATGATCAGAATATAACCTATGCTGGAAACGTAGGTCCTGAAAAAAGAGATCAATTACTTGGCAATGCAGCTGCTCTGCTGCACCCAATTAATTTCGATGAGCCCTTTGGATTGTCAGTTGTTGAAGCTATGGCCTGTGGTACACCAGTTATTGCTTTCCAGCGCGGCAGTATGAGCGAGTTAATTGTTCCCTATAAAACCGGCTTTCTTGTTCAAACAATTACCGAAGCTGTGCAAGCAGTTAATAACTTATCTAATATTAATCGACGGAATTGTCGGCTTCATATTGAGGAGAATTTCTCTACTGACCAGATGGTAACAAACTACCTGAAAGTGTATACGGAGCTATTATCTTCTTAGGTCTATCATTCTTTCGTAAAATCGTATGAAACAACGTCAAATGACTTTGGGCTACGTTGGGCCAAGTCATCAAGCGACCAAACTTATAAGCTCTCGTTGCCATCTCCTTACTCTTATCTGGATGCTCTAGTAAATCAGTCACTGCATTTGCGATAGATTCACTGTCTCTAAATGGTACCAACACCCCTCGTCCCTCTTCTAGTACTTCCTTGGCATATATATATGGAGTTGAAACACATGCCCTCCCAGCTCCAATTGCATAAGCCAGTGCCCCTGAAGTAGCCTGTTGTGGTTCTAGGTAAGGAGTTATATATACATCAATGACTTTCAGCCAATTTATTAATTCTGCAAGTGATAAATATTTATTAATAAACCGAACATTATGAGAAATTCCCAGCTCTCGTACTCTCTTCTTCAAAAACTTACGGTAATTTTCATCTTCTTTCTTTATTAAATCAGGATGAGTCTGCCCAATAACCATATATAAAACATTCGAGTACTTCTTGGCTAATAATGCCACTGCCTCCAAGGCGTATTCAATCCCCTTATTTGGGTCTAGCAAGTTAATATTTCCCAATACGATACGATCCGCTAATTTGTGTTTTCTTTTCTGCATGCTGGTTGCGTTGAAAGGAATATCAGGTACTCCGTGCGGAATCACCACTATTTTTTCACGGGGAACCTTGTATATACTTACTAATTTTTGTGCTACTTGCTCCATCATCACGATTATCGCCTGCGATTTTTTTGCTAATCTCTGAATAATCTCGCGTTGCTTTTCGCTTGGTTCGCCCAACACGGTATGGAAAGTTGTTACTAGAGGAATTTTTAGTGCTTCAGCGAAATACACAATATACTCACCATAATCCCCCCCAAATAAACCAAATTCATGCTGTAGAGATACTAAATCAGCGTGAGATCTATTAACATACTCGGCTGCCCCCACATAGTCTGGCAAATCTAAATGGTTAATTTTAAATTTTGACTCCCATGGATAATCAATATTTTCGCCTGATGGAGTTACGGTCAATATTTCTGCCAGGGAATGCGAATTCAGTAAATTAATAGCGTTCGTTAAATCCTTAGTGTATGTAGCTAGGCCACACTGTCTTGGTATATATGACGATGTATATATAACATTGATCGGTTCCTGCTTAACAATCTGCTGTAAGGTATTCATACCTTTGACTATTATTGAAAAACTACCATATAATCATTAATTATGCAATATGTAGCGTCCCCTGATAATCCATTTCCTCTAAAGGCAAAGTATTTTTTAAATCATTTTACCAAAATGATGGGTCCCTATGGGCTATATCAGCATGCCACCCTGCAAAAGCCGCTTCTTTCTGAGGGATATTGCACCGATGACAATGCTCGTGCCGTGCAAATGTTAGCTTGTTTGTTACCAATCCTATCTCTCAAAGACCAAACCACGGGCCAAAAATTATTGCTTAACTGCTGGAAATTTTTACAAGAATCACAGATTAAACCAGGTTATTTTCATAACTTCCGCCGCTCAAATGGTGAATGGATTATCCCGGGTCAATCAGAAGACATGTATGCTCGCCTTATACGTGCTTTTGTTGAAGTATTGAATAATCAATCATTAGCCGAGCTTCATGAATCAGCTTTAGGTTTACTTATGCCTATACTCCTAAGGTCTTCTGAAATGCGAGCGCCTCGCTTTTGGGCCGAATGCCTGGTTTCCTTAGATAGCTCACCAAAAGAAGTTCCCTCTGATCTTGTATATTCTCTGATTCAACAAGGTCATAACAGGCTAGTACAACTCTGGGAAGCCAACTCCTCTCCGGATTGGCCTTGGTTTGAAGAAAAAATGACCTACGCTAATGCTCTTTTGCCTCACGGTCTCTTTGCGTCAATTAAATCACATAAAAATAAAAACACTTTTGCCCAAGATGCGCTTGAGAAAAGCGCTAGCTTTCTTATAAAAACTACTATTATAAAGGATATATTTGTGCCTATTGGCAGCAATGGCTGGTATCCAAAAGGTGGTAAGCCATCCCATGACAACCAGCAGGCTATTGAAGCCGGAACGATGTTTGATTTTTTGTTAACTTATAGCGAATCCACTAATTTTAAAATGGATCCAAAAGTGGTAGTTGCTCCATACCTATGGTTTTTCGGACGTAATACAGCCAAAGTTAATCTGGCTGACCCATCAACTGGCGCTTGTCTAGATGGATTATTCACTAATGGCCCCAATCCAAATTATGGAGCGGAATCCATGTTAGCCTATCAATGGTCCGAAATTTTACTTAGAACTAGTAAAAATAATCTACCACCACTCCTGCTTTAGCCCCCACTTCCAAGCCAAGATATTCGTGCCTAAATGCAGTAGGGGAGTGACCAACAATGCCAGCACGAACGTCTGAACAGGAATCTCCATTACCGGTACCGCGAACAACGTCGCGCCGACAATAAAATCCACCTGATCAAACGGAAAAAAAGCTCCGCCCGGTCTTATGTTAAATCTTCGCTTAACACCTGACTTAATCAAATCACCCAGCAGCGCTCCAAAACCCATTAGGCTGCCTAAAATTAATGCCACATCCAAATTTTTTGACCCAATTGGTCCCAGCTCTAAATACCACAACCCAAACGCTCCCAGTGCTCCGCCCAACACTCCACTGTAAAAACCTCGATATGTCTTATGATCGCCAAAATACTCTACCGAAATCGCCCGCCCGCCTGGCCATTTCCAAGCTGCCGCCAGCACCGGCATCATGTTGGCTATATACGCCGGGGTGTACACTAAAAAAATTGCACCCAGCCACTGTAGCATCTAAAATCCCAACCGTCGCGCCAAAACATCCGCCAACGGTTCCTCTATTTCTAAATCTTCTCGCAAAAACTCTAGCAAAACATTTCTTACCTCGATTGGATTCACACTGCCCAACTCCAACGCTAATAGGGGAACCAGCGTTTTCTTGCTCTTTATCAGCAAGACTTTCACATCACCCGGCTCATAAATTATGTTAAAAGCGTCTAAATACTTGTAGTGATAAAGTCGATTATTAATCGCCACTCCGTCTACCATTAGCCTGTATCTTTGTCTGGTTGACCCCCGCGAAAAAACAAAAAACAACAAAATCATGCCAACCACTACTACCGCGATGCCAAAATAATTTCCCAAAAACCAAAACACACCCGCTAGCACTACCGCTACCACTACTGCCCCTATGTACCAGCTAGTCCCCTTTGGTTTATGAATATGTTCATCCGCTTGCCACTCTATTAGCGTTGCTTCCGCTTCGACGTCATCATCAATCTTATTTAAATCCCTTTCATTTAGCATCTCCTCTCGCTCGCCTTGAAATCTGGCGTCAGACTCATGCGCTTTCAAACCCTGCCGCGCCTGCGCCATTGTTCGCTGTTGCTGGGTTGCCATATTACAAACTATACCACAAAATAGGGAACACGATCGCTAAAGATCACGTAGCTCAGCGGATAGAGCACCAGCTTGCGGAGCTGGGGGTCGCAGGTTCACCCCGCATCCGCGGGGTGCCCGGCGCATGCCGGGCAAATCCTTTACAATAAATTTATGTACTATGTTTACATTCTACGCAGTCTCAAAGACAGAAAACTATACATAGGCTACAGTTCCGACTTAAAACGAAGAATCACCGAGCATTTGCGTGGTGGCGTAAAATCAACTCGACATCGTCTACCTCTGCAGTTATCTTGTTACGAAGCCTACAATTATAAGCAAGAAGCCCGAGCCCGGGAAAGGTTTTTGAAAAGTAGTGATGGTAAAAAAGATCTATACAAAAGATTGACAGTAACATTAGAAACGTAAACTATAAGCCTACTGATTATTGCGCGCTCGTAGCTCAGTGGATAGAGCACCAGCTTGCGGAGCTGGGGGTCGTAGGTTCGAATCCTGCCGGGCGCACATCAGGAAGGGTCGCATAGTGGCCTAGTGCGCTCGCTTGGAAAGCGGGTATACCGCAAGGTATCGAGGGTTCGAATCCCTCCCCTTCCGCTGTGATCCGTACCCCATGACCCACGAGACAGCCCAATTCATAGGCATCATTAACACAACGCCAGATTCATATTGGGACGGCGGAAAATACACAACAATAAAGTCAGCTGTTAAACGTGCCGGAGAGCTTATTGATCAAGGCGCGGAC
>Ga0326597_10007330_pt1 | contig 15013 bp, 12 predicted proteins | sample RVTome_12_FD_203789 | JGI IMG/M metagenome (GOLD analysis project Ga0326597, IMG submission 203789) | Soil microbial communities from uranium-contaminated site in the Upper Colorado River Basin, Wyoming, United States - RVT100D185 | ecosystem: Environmental > Terrestrial > Soil > Contaminated >... | reverse complement strand
CCGAGCAGTGTTCGTCGGGGCCACCCGTACAGCTCGCTGGCAGCAGGGTTCGCGTCGAGAATCGCCCCGTCGGCCGGGTCGATGATCAACATCGCGGCATGGTGGTTCATGAACAGCGAACGGTCCCGCGACACCTGCTTCTTCACAGGCTGCTGATCATTCGTTGAGCGACGCTCAGGTGAACTTCGCTTCACTCCGCCATCCTTCGGCCACAGCGCGGCGCGCCGGCGGCCGGCGTGGTGCCGACACCCTGATGCGATTTGCGGGTGGCCATGATACCCCTCCGAAAGAATACCACGATTCGCACCCCACAGCGAACGCCTTCATGATCCCGGTAGTGGGAGGCCAAGTCCCCACTGCCCATGATCCCGACCGCTTGCCGGCCGTTGCGGTACGCCAGGCGTGGGCGTCATTGGTGCGGGTTCCCACAGGCCCATCACCCCTCGGCACCATGGCAAATCCGTTCGATCCGGCAGGCGAACGCCCCGCCCCCATTCCGCGCCCGATCGCATACGTCGAGCCCAGGGGTAACGCGTCGTCGTTCAAGGTCGCCGTCGCGGCCATCGAGCGGTATCGGAAACTCGTGCGCGGATCGGTGGGCGTCGCGCTCGTCGTCCGGCTGCAACTCGAGTTCAACCTTTACCCGCTTGTCCTCGACAGCGATGCGCTTCTCGCACGCGTTCCATATATAGGATTGGCGCTCCTCGCCTACCTGCTGGTCATCATGTGGATGGCCAAGGGGTCGGGCGACCGGCTCGGCTTCGGCATGGCTCTCGGGCTCGGGGTGCTCCAACCGGCCTATCTGATCGTCATGATCTCGACGCAGGGGCCGTTGGACTTCGGGGTGGCGTGGCGCCCGATCATGGTCGCAATCGCACACCTGCCGATGGCGCTCTATGCTCTCCGCTCAGCGAGCGCCTATCCGTCGCAGGACGACAAGGGTCCGTGGATACTCGGCTTTCTCATTGCGCTGCTGTTTCTGTCCATCCCGTGGCTGGCGCCGCCGATCGTTGAGCTGATCGGCGCGTGACGCCCAGGGCCGGCTATCGCCGAGCTACCGGCTCGAGCCGTACGATCGGCGTCTTGCCGCCCTGTCGGTCCTCGATGGCGAGGTAGATGAACCCGTCGGGGCCCTGCCGTACGTCGCGAACGCGGCCCTGCCGGCGGAACATCGTCTCGACGTCGGTCACCGAGCGGCTGTTGGCGCCGCCAATCGTGAGGCGGACGAGCTGCTCGCCCGCGAGCCCGCCCGCAAAGAGGCTGCCGCGCCATCCGGGAAACTTGTCGCCCGTGTAGAACATCAGCCCCGACGTGCCGATTGACGGCACCCACACGTGCACGGGCTGTTCCATTCCATCCTTGTGCGTGCCCTCGTGAATCGCCAAACCGGACCGGTAGTTCACGCCGAATCCGATCACCGGCCAGCCGTAGTTCCTGCCCGGCTGCAGCACGTTGATTTCGTCGCCACCCTGCGGACCATGCTCGCCAGTGAAAACGTCGCCAGTGGTGGGATGAATCGCGAGCCCCTGCACGTTGCGATGACCCCACGTGTACGTCTGCGGGAGCGCGCCGTCGCGGCCGACGAACGGGTTGTCGGCGGGTACGCGACCGTCGTCGTGCAGGCGAATCACCTTTCCATGGTGTACGTCGAGCTTCTGCGCCGGATGCGCGGAGAGATCTCCTTCCGACGGCACCTGCCGGTCGCCGAGTGTGATGAAGAGATAGCCGTTGCGGTCGAACGCGAGCCTGGAGCCATGGTGTCCGCGTCCTTGCGACCAGACTTCGGCGACGAAGATCTCCTGCAGGTCATTGAGCCGGTCGTTCGCGAACCTGGCGCGCGCCACCGCTGTGGCGCCCTGTTGTCCGTCGGTACTGGGCTTGGCATAACTGATGTAGATGAGCCGATTCGTGGCGAAGTTCGGGTGAGGAAGAACTTCGAGCAGACCGCCCTGTCCGCCCGTACGAATGGGTGGGAGCCCCTCGACCGGGTCAGGCAGTAGCGTTCCGTTGCGCACGATGCGCAGGCGCCCCGGCCGCTCCGTGACCAGCATGTCGCCGCTGGGCAGCCAGGCCAGAGACCACGGATTCTCGAGCCCTTCGGCCACCGTCACGACGCGATAGTCGTGGAGCGCAGTGCGCTGGACGGCGGCGGGGGCGGCGCCCGGTGCCTGCTGGGCAGCGAGCGGGGCCGACGCAAAGGTGGCGGCGCCGATGGCGAGCGTAGCGGCGGTTGCCGCGTCGAGTTTCCGGATCATGATCTGGTCCCCACGGGAAAAGACCCCCAAATATCGCCCAATTCACGAGCGATTGGCGCCAGCCTTCACCGCATGATCGCGCCCCGGCTCCGGGAATCGGATTCTCGCTTGTTGGCAAGCCGTGGTGGGGAAGCGTGGCCTGTCGGCGCGCGCCCCGGACTCGTAGCTTCGACGGGCGTGGATTCCCTCGAAAAGCTCCAGTCGGCCCTCTCTGGGCGGTACGCCGTGGTGCGCGAGGTCGGCGCGGGCGGAATGGCCACGGTGTTCCTTGCCCGCGACGTCAAGCACGACCGGCATGTCGCTCTCAAGGTCCTCCGCCCCGAGCTCGGTGCGGTGCTCGGCGTCGAACGGTTTCTCTCCGAGATCAAGGTCACGGCGCACCTGCAGCATCCCCACCTGCTGCCGCTCTTCGACTCCGGCGAGGCGGACGGGCTGCTTTTCTATGTTATGCCGTTCGTGGAAGGCGAGTCGTTGCGAACCAGGCTCGACAGCGAACAGCAGCTGTCCATCGATGAGGCGCTCCGCATCACGTTCGCGGTCGCGAGCGCGCTCGAGTACGCGCACAAGCAAGGCGTGATCCACCGCGATCTCAAGCCCGAGAACATCCTGCTGCAGCACGGCGAACCCGTCGTCTCGGATTTCGGTATCGCGCTCGCCGTGTCCAAGGCCGGCGGCGCCCGCGTGACGCAGACCGGGCTCTCGCTAGGCACGCCGCAGTACATGAGTCCAGAGCAGGCCACGGGTGATCGCGTGGTGGATGCGCGCAGCGACATCTATTCGCTCGGCGCCGTGCTCTACGAAATGCTCACCGGCGAGCCGCCACACGCGGGAAAGACGGCGCAGGCGATCATCGCGCGCGTGCTCACCGAGAAGACGAACAGTATGCGCGTCACGCGCGACACGGTGCCCGACTACGTGGATGCCGCGGTGCTCAAGGCGCTGGCCAAGCTCCCGGCCGACCGGTTTGCGAGCGCCGGCGAGTTTGCGGCCGCCCTGAGGAACCCCGCGTTTGTGTTTGCCGGTGGAACTGGCACGATGGGCGCAATCGGATCACTCGCAAATGCGACCGGCGCGGCACCCGGGGCATCGTTCGTCTCTGGTCCACGCGGCTGGTGGTCGCGCGCGCGGCCGGCACTGCCGTGGGCCGTCGCGGCGCTCGCAGTGGGTGCGCTCGCACTCGCGAAGCTCGAACCGGATCAGCCGCCGGCGCCCGTCGTCCGGTTCACGACCGAGATTCCGCGCGAGGTGACGTTCGGCGCCTTCAATTCCCCGATCGCCATCTCGCCTGATGGGTCGGCCATCGTCATCGGCTCGATGGTCCAAGCCAACAAGGGACTCTTCATCCGAACGCTCGACAATCCGCAGTTCGTGCCGCTTCCCGGTACAGCCGGCGCGCGCAGCGCGTTCTTCTCCCCCGACGGGTCGCAAGTCGGGTTCGTCGCGAGTGGCCAGATCAGGGCGTTGACCCGCAGCACTGGATCGGTGCGAACCATTGCATCGCCCGCTACGCTTGATCCCGTGGTGACTTGGTCGGATCGCGACGAGCTCGTTTACGCCAGCTCCGACTCGGGGACGTCGGGCCTCTGGATCGTGGAGGCGGCGGGTGGTGCGCCGAGGCGGCTCACGGCCGTCGATTCCACCCTGAAGGAAATCGTGCACCTTGCCCCACACGCATTGCCAGGCGGCGACGCGTTCCTGTTCACGACAGCCCTGGCCACGTCGTACAACCTGGCCATCGTCACCCGCGACGGCCGCATCACGCGGTTCGGCGTTGGCGGTATTGCACCGTCGTATGTGGACGGTGGCCTGGTTGTAATGGACGATTTTTCGGGCCGCCTGATGCGCGTGCCATTCGACCTTCGCCGTGCAGCGCCGACGGGAACTCCGTCCATCGTCCTCGAGGGTGTGGCGCAGCGCCCCAGCCTCGCCGGCCTGTGGGCCGTCTCGCGGAACGGTACGCTTGTGCACATCGGTGGCTCGCCGGAAGGATCCTTGGTGATCGTGAACCGAAGCGGTGCGGGTGTGCCGCTCGACTTCGGGGTGCGCCGGTTCAGGAGGCCGGCGGTGTCGCCGGATGGTCGTCGCGTCGTTGTCGAGGTTGCCACCAGTAGCGGCTTGGCTGCTGCGGGCGCTTCGCCAGCGACCGACCTCTGGCTCGCGACGCTCGCCGAGGGCACATTCAGCCGGTTCACATTCGGCACGACGGCGATGGACCCGGCGTGGACGAATGACGGTAAGCGCGTGGCCTTCTCGCGTTTCGAAAGTGGTCCGGGGTCGAACTTCGACGTGTACTGGCAACCCGCGGATGGCAGTGGAAACGCCGAGCCGCTCTACCAGGGCTCGGGATCGCAGTGGCCGTATGGTTTCAGCGCGGACGGCAGGACCATGCTCCTGGACGAAAACCCGGTCGGCGGCAATATCCGGATTGCCACTGCGCCGGTTGACGGCGCGAACCGTGTAGCGACTCCGCTCTTCGAGTCCGAGGGCTCTGCCCGGCTCGGACAACTCTCGGCAGACCGCAAGTGGATCGCGTACGCGTCGAACGAATCGGGCCGGTACGAAGTGTACGTACGCCCGTTTCCGGGGCCGGGCGGCAAGTGGCAAGTGTCCGCGGACGGCGGCGACCAGCCGCTCTGGAACCCGAACGGACGCGAGATCTTCTTCCGCACCGGTGAGAAGGTGATATCGGCGTCGGTGACGACGACGCCGACCTTTTCAGTCACGGGCCGGCGCGCGCTGTTTGACGACGAGTACGACCAGGCCGGCACGCTCAACTGGAGCGTGTTTCCCGACGGCAACCGGTTCGTGATGGTGAAGCCGAGTGCGGCACAGACACGCCTGATGGTCGCGGTGAACTGGACTACGGAACTGGTGCGAAAGTAGCCGCCCCTACACGGATCAGGGACTCAGGTCGGCGCGATACCCCGTCGCAAAGCTGATGAACCGCGACACCTCGGCGATTGTGGCCGCGCGGTACCGCACAGTGTGTGCGTCCATCCGCTCCGTGCCCGGCAGGTACGCCATCATCTCCGCCGGCGTGTACGACTTGTACGTCAGGTCGACCGTAAACGGCCCCGCCGCCGACACCGGCCTGAAGTCGCGGAGCCGCGCGATCGCGGCGCGCGCACGCGTCCGGATCAACGCCTGCGACGCCTCCGGCGTCATCACCGCCGCGGCGTGGAACGAGATTGACCGCTTCACCACCGCGCCCTCGGCCGTGCCCGTCGTGCCACCGGCCGTGGAAGTCAGGCGCTGCAGTTCGCCGACGGCGTGTTCGTCGCCCGAGATCAGCACCACCGGCACACCAAGCGACCCGGCGATCATCGCGTTGATGGACGACTCGGCCATCGGTTCGTTGTTGATCCGGATCGCGGCAAACGTGGCCGAGGAGATCGTGTGCGCGCGCACGCCCTGTGTGTTGGTGGTCGCAGAGTGGTAGCCGATGAACATCGCGGCGGCGACGGTCGAGTCGATTCCTTCCATCATGCCGAGCGGTCGCGGCGACCCACGCACGATCGTCACGCCGGCGGGAAATCGATCTATGAGGAGGTTCTGCATGTTGCCGTGCGCGTCGGCCACCACGAACTCCGTGGCGCCGGCCTCGCGCGCGCCCTGAATGGCCGCGAGCGCCTCGGCGGTCATGAACTCGCGAAAGCGATTGTACTCGAAGCCGGTGGGGCCGAGTTGCTGGTCGGTCACCACGCCGCCTATGCCTTCCATGTCGACGGAGATGAAGACCTTTATCGGACGCTGGGCGGCGAGAGGGGCGGTGAACAGTGCGCCGAACGCGAGTGCGGCGGCGAACGATTTCAGGCTTGACAAGGCTGGACTCCAGTAAGGACAGGGGAAAAAAACCAGGCTACGCTCCCGCGAGCTGATTCCCGATCGGCAACGTCCGAATCCGCTTTCCCGTCGCAGCGAAGATCGCGTTGGTCAACGCCGGCGCCACCGGCGGCACCGGCGGTTCGCCCACCCCGCCGATCGGTCCGCCCGAGTCCACGAGGTGGATGCGAACGTCCCTGGGATACTCACGCATGCGCAGCACGCGATAGTCGTCGTAATTCGACTGCACCGTGGCGCCCTTGGCGTAGGTGAGCTCGCTCGTGATCGTATTCGAGAGCGCCATCCCGATGCCGCCCTCGCACTGCGCGCGCACGCGGTCGGGGTTCACGGCAAAGCCGCAGTCGATCGCCATGTCCACACGTGGAATCGTGAGCGCACCGTTGGCGATCCTGACGTGCACCACGGCCGCGACATAGGTGAGAAAGCTCTTGTGCACGGCAACGCCGAGTCCTTCGCCGGCGGGGAGCGTCTTGCCCCAACCCGCCTCGCGCGCGACCGTCTCGAGCACTCGCCGGTGCCGCGCCGTGTCGTTGGGATGGTCTTCCCACTTGGCGCCGTAGTTGTCCACCGGCTTCACCGCGCCCTGCCTGGCCATGTCGATCACGCGATCGGGCCCGAGCGATTCGAGGAGAAACGTGACTGGGTCCTTGCCCGCGGCGCGCGCGAGTTCGTCCATGAAACTCGCAATCGCAAATGCGTGGGGAATGTTGCTCACCGACCGATACCACCCGATACGCGCATGTGCGGGTGCTCGGCAGGCTTCCACGAGGACGTTCGGTATGGCGTATGGCATGTCGAGCGCGCCGAGCGCGAGTTCGCCTTCGCTGTGGAAGTCCTGACCCGGAGCGAAGGTGGAAGAGATGGTGGGCGACGCAATGCGGTGGTGCCACGCGGTGATCTTGCCGCTCGCATCAAGCCCCGCCTCGAGACGCTGCATCGAGACCGTATGGTTGAATCCGTTCTGGATGTCGTCCTCGCGCGTCCACACCACCTTCACCGGCGCGCCCACCTGCTGCGAGAGCCACGCCGCCTCGGCGATGAAATCGGGTTTCGACTTGCGGCCGAAGCCGCCGCCCAGGAGCGTCGTGCGGACCGTGACGTTCTCCTTGGGGATCTTGAGCATCGCCGCGACCGTGTCCTGCGCTGCCTGCGGATTCTGCGTGCAGGCCCACGCCTCGCACTTGTCGCCAGTGACATTCGCGAGCGCGGCAGGCGGTTCCATCGGCGCTTGCGACAGGTGCGGCACGTAGTACTCGGCCTGCAACTTCTTCGCGCTGCCGGCAAGTGCCGCGCCCGTGTTGCCCTGTTCACGAACCGTGTTTCCGGCGGCGCGCACCGATGCCTCGAGCGCCGTGCGGTAGGTCACGGAATCGTACGAGTCGTTCGGGCTCTCGCTCCATGTGGCATTGAGCTTCGTGCGGCCCGAGATCGCCGCCCATGTGGACGTCGCGATCACTGCGACGCCGCCGAGCGGGTTGAATGCCGCGGGAATCGACGCGCCCGGAATTTCGATGACCTTCTCGACACCCTGCACGGCCATCGCGGCGGCGGCGTCGAACCTGGCGACCTTCGCGCCATACACCGGCGGCCGCAGCACCACGGCGAACTTCATTCCCGGCATCGTGGTGTCCTGCCCGAAGACGGCCTTGCCGGTGACCATGGCGTGCTGCTGGATCGGCTTGACGCCCTTTTCCTTGATGCCGATGAACCGAAAGGCCGCTGGAACCTTGAGCGGTGCGGTGGTGGGGACAGGCAGCGTGCGCGCGCGCGCGACGAGCGCGCCGTAGCCGAGCGTGCGGTTCGACCGGGCATGGGTGACCGCGCTGTTCCGCGCGGTTACTTCATTAACAGGCACGCCCCACTCGGCGGCCGCCGCCTGCTCGAGCATGAGCCGGGCCGTGGCGCCCACCTGGCGAAACTGCATGTAGGTGCCGTTCCGGATGCTCGTGGAGCCGTCAGTGTTCTGGTCGCCATACTTTGCGTCGCCGATGGCCTGTTCCATTACCACCTTGGTCCAGTCGGCCTCGAGTTCATCGGCCAGCGTCATCACCAGTGTCGTGGTAGCGCCCTGGCCCATTTCGGCGCGGTGGCAAATGACGGTGACGACGCCCGTGTCGGCTATGCTGAGGTAGATGCTCGGCGCGAACGGATCGGCGGCCGCGTTCCCAGGTTCGGAGAGTGCGCTCAGGCGCCGCACGCCGGCGACACCAACGGCGAGGACGAGGCCGCCGGCCCCAATGTGTTTAACAAAGGTGCGGCGCGGAATGGCCGTCGGAGTTGTCATGACTGGTGCCTCGTCGGTGAAAGCGGCTTTCTAACGATGCACGTCGACTTGCGCCCTGTACAGCGTGGGCGGGTGGGTCTCGGCCCTATCGCGAGTCACGGATCAGGCGGATGTGCCTGATCAGACGGGTACCGCAACTGCAAGAACTGGGGGAGTTGCGCACGCAGCGCGGTGGCCGGACCATGTGTCCGCGTGTTAGCCAGCGTCTCGGCCCTATCGCGAGTCACGGATCAGGCGGATAAGCCTGATCAGACGGGTACCGCAACTGCAAGAACTGGGGGAATTGCGCACGCAGCGCCGGCGGTTGGCGCACAGTCCACATTGTCCTTGTTAGGTGTCGTACCGTTTGATCCGGTCATGTCCGTTTGATCCGTGACTGGCGATAGCCGCCGAGACACCTGCCTTGCGCACGTGGTCGTACAAATCCGATCTGGTCATCACACGCGATGACGTCGCATGGGTTGCCGATCAACTCATGAAGCACGGCAACCGCGATGCCTGGCGCGTAGGGAGTCGACTTTGCCGCTAACAGCGTTTCAGCAAACACTGCTTGCCGATCTGGCACGCGAACGGTCCGACGGCGGCTATCTCGCGGGCGGGGCCGCGCTCCACTTTGCGCCCAACTCGGCGCGCTTCAGCGACGACCTCGGTTTCTTTCACGATTCACTCGAGCGCGTCGCCACGGCATACCAATCGGACGCGGAGCGGCTCAAATCGGCCGGCTACGCTGTCGCGCTCGAAGTCAGTCAGCCCGGATTCATTCGCGCGATCGTTTCCCGAAACGACAACGCGACTAGAGTGGACTGGGCGCACGACTCTGCATGGCGCTTCATGCCGCTCGTGCGCGATCCGGTCGGCGGGCTGCTGCTCCATCCGGTTGACCTTGCGGTGAGCAAGACGCTCGCGCTCGCCGGGCGAGATGAATCCCGCGATTTCGTTGACATTCTGTTCATTCACGTGCGCGTGCTTCCGATTGCCGCTCTCAGCTGGGCCGCTGTCGGAAAGGATCCCGGGTTCACACCGCTCTCGCTTCTCGAGTTGCTCAAGCGGCGCGGCCGGAACCGGCCGGAGGATTTCGCGCGACTGAACCTGGCCGAGCCGTTTGACCTGCAATCAGCCAAGACACGGTGGCTCACAGCGCTGGATGACGCAGAACAGTTTGCGCGGGCCGCACCGCCGGACGACGCGGGATGTCTCTACTGGTCGGTGAGCGAGTGCGAGTTCGTGTTGCCCGCCATCGATGACATCGCGACCAAGCGCGTTATCCCGCACTTTGGACGCCTCGGCGGTGTGCTGCCCCAACTGCCGAACCCGGTTGACCGGGATCATCTGACTGATCCGTAGCCACACGTCGTCGCGTCCTTACGGCCGTTTGATCTCCACCGTCAGCCCGGTCAGTCCGAGCCCCGCAGGCGTGTTCTGCACACCGGCGCCGGCGGTGCTCACCGCGCGGAATCCCACTGTCTTGCGCAGGATGATCTCTCCGCCGCCCGCCGGTATCGCGAGCTCCGTTTGCGGCGAACGCCCAAGCCGAGCGAGCACGCGAAGAAACTCCCACGCAACAAAGACATTGGCGGGCGCCCGCACACTGACACTCTCACCGGCGGCCGGCTGCAATGGCAACTTGCCCGCCAACTGCGTGAGCGTGCGCGTGGTCAAGTCGAAGCGATCGCCCGCGCCCATCATCAAGTGCATCACGATCCCCGTTGGCGAACTGACATCCTGGCGACTGGCAACTCGGCTCCATGGTCAATCACGGATCAAGGGGCAGTACGGATCAAGCCGGTTACAACAACAAGAGCAACGTGAGTCGCGCGCGGACCGCCGGAATGGCGCGCGTAGTATTTCCGGTCGTTGCGGTGGCAGTACCAGTCTGATCCGGATCATCGGTTTTGATCCGTGACTCACGATAGAGCCGAGACCCTTGAATGGCGGATATGGCGGCTGGGCAGCCGCCGATCGTCCGTTACGCGTGGCGCCACGTTCGTCGAACACGAGGACACCCGATGCGCCGACCGCGCGCGCCGAGTTTCCGTCAACGACGAGCGCCGTGTTTTCGTCGACTCCGAACGCCAGATCGTCGTATTGATCAAGGTCGACGAGCGCCACCGCCACCAGGTCCGGCGCTCTCCGTGACGCTTGCGGCAATCGTCCAGGCGGCCGGATATTTCTCTGTACGCCGTGCTGCGGCGGTCAGCCCGCTGGTCGCGCTGCGAAGCGATTGAGTCATTCCTGCGGAGGATGTCGGCATGCTCGTCTTGCAGGTCACTCCGGTCCATGGTGTCAACGCGTACAAAATGCTGAGGGCGCGAATCCGCGAAGCGGCCACGTGGAACTGGGCGAACAAGGCGCGAACGCGACTCAAGCACGTCCAGCGCCCCAAGGGCGGTCACATCCAGATCGCCGATGCAGGTGGCGTTCTCGTGGCGCACATCCATCCGGCCACCGCTCGCGACCAGTTCTACCTGACTGAGAAGTTCATGGGGCGGCTCATCGCCTGGTTCGAGAATGACCTGCTGGCGATCAACGTTCAGTTCGTGAGGGAGCCGGCGAAGCCCGCGAAGAAGAAGCGAAAACGCGCGGCCGCGTCCCGCTAGCCGGTCAGCCGTCACCCCAACCAGTCATCCATCATGTACTCCCGCCGTGACTTCGTCCGCACCACATCTGCCGCCGCCGTATCGCTCGGCCCGATCGCCGCGCTCGCGGAGACCTCCGCTGCGCCGATTTCGGCGCCGCAGGTCTTCATTAGAAAGGCGGTGAGCCCGGTCGTCATCTCCGATTACTCCGGCTGGGAGTTCAGGAATGGCGGTTCGGAAAACGCCGTCCAGCGCGCGTTTCGCATGATCACGGAAGGGAAGGACGTACTCGACTCGCTCATTGCCGGCGTCAACATTCCCGAACTCGACCCGCTCGAAACCGGAATCGGCTACGGCGCGCTGCCGAACGCCGAAGGCGTGGTCCAGCTCGACGCGTCGTGCATGCACGGACCGCGCAAACGCGCCGGCGCGGTTGCGTGCATCGAAGGTGTGCGCACGCCGTCGCTCGTGGCGCAGGCGGTGATGGACTACACAGACCATCATCTCATCAGCGGCGAGGGCGCGCGCGAGTTCGCCCGGGCGATGGGCTTCAAGGTCGAGGACGACCTGAACACCGAGAACTCGCGCAGACTCTGGCGCGAGTGGAAGCATCGCGTGGATCCCGAGCACTGGCTCGACCCCGACGGTGCAGGTCGCAAGCGGCCGCCGCACGAACGCGACCCGGGTGACAAGGGCGCGGGGGGGCCAGGTGGCGCGGCGAGCGCACACATCGCGACCGCCGAGTGGGAGTCGAGGGCGCTCGAGGCGGGTCGGTCGATGGTGCGCGACGGGTTGATCCGCGAGGGAAGTTTCTGGGGCACGATCAACTGCGATGCGATCGGGCCCAACGGCGACATCTGCGGCGTTACCACCACGAGTGGACTCGCGTGGAAGATTCCTGGCCGCACCGGCGATTCGCCGATCCTGGGTGCAGGACTCTACGTGGATAACGACGTCGGCGCGGCCGGGTCGACCGGCCGCGGTGAGGCCAACCTCTACAACCTCTGCTCGTTCCTCATCGTCGAGTCGATGCGTCGCGGCATGTCGCCCAAGGACGCGGGGATGGAGGCGCTGAAGCGCATTCGAGCGAACACGATCGAGGCGCGGCTGCTCAACGACAAGGGGAATCCCAACTTCAACATCCGGTTCTTTGTCCTGAACAAGCGCGGCGAGTTCGCGGGGGTCTCGATGTACCACGCGGGTGAGACGAAGTTCGCGGTATGTACTGAGAACGGCGCCGAGACGCGCGAGCTGGAGCCGTTGATCGACGGGGCCCCGTAGCAGGCCGGAGAACCCGGGGCAGTGCCAATCACATGACCTCAGCGGGAAGAGCGATGTCAGCGCTTCGGTCGCGCCAGGTAGATCTCGTGTATCGGCCCGGCAGTCGTGTGCGCGCGCACTCGTAGCGTTTCGACGGACAGCTTCGACCGCTGTAGCGCACCAACGAAACGCCGATCCTCTGCAACCGACCAGTAAGCGATCACGCCACCGGCCCGCAGGGCGGCGATGGTCGTGCCGATGCCGCGCTCGGAGTAGAGCGACTTGTTCTCCGACATCAGCATGCCGTCCGGACCGTTGTCGGTGTCGAGCATGATCGCGTCGAAACCGTCGGGGTTTGTCCGCAACACGTTGATCACGTCGTCTGGCACGATGCGCACTCGCGGGTCACGCATCGCCTCGGCGCTGAGGTCGTACGACAGATCGCTGTTCCAGGCGATCACCTCGGGGACGAGTTCGGCGACCACGACCTCCGCATCACCGCGCAACTCCCGCAGCGCCGCGCGGAGCGTGAAGCCGAGCCCAAGTCCACCGATCAGCACGCGGGCGTCGGGCGTGTCGCGGAGCCCGGCGCACGCCATCTCGGCGAGCCGGTCCTCGGAAAGGTGCCGGCGAGTGGACATCAACTCGATGCCGTTGGCGCGAATCAGGTATGCGCCGTCGTGCCGAAAGAGTTCGAGCAGCGACCCGTCGGGAGTGCGCGCCTCGCCGAGCCGCTCGAAGGGCTTCATCCCTGTCGCATCGGGCTCACCTGCGCGCGAGCCGCGGCGGCGTGATCGCACCCGGTGGCTCAACGGGCAGGCCCGACTCACGCCACGCCTGGAACCCGCCTATTACATCCGTCGCGCGGTGCAGGCCGATCACCTGCAGCGCTGCGGCACCAAGTGACGAGGCGTAGCCCTCGTCGCAGATCACGATCCAGTGCACGTCGTGACTGACGGCCTCAGCTATGCGGCTGTTGCTTTCGGGGTGGAGGCGCCACTCCAGGTGATTGCGTTCGACGACGATACTCCCTGCGATCTCACCGCCTGCTCGCCGTTGAAACTCGGGCCGGATATCGACCAGGATCGCGCCGTTCCGAACGGCGTCGCCAACTTCCCGCGGCTTGAGTCGCCGCAGACGCGCGCGGGCATCGGCGAGTAGCTGGTCGAGCGGACTCTGCGCTGTGTGGCTCACACGATCGTCCCATGTGCGCTCTGTCGAGATCACCAGCTCAAAGCCACTCAGGCCCGTGAGCGCAACGACACGCGCGCCCCGAGGATGTTTCCACATCGCCGCCTGGTGTCCGGCGGATTCGGTTCACCGACGATCATTTGGATCCCTTCTGCAGTTCGACGACGATAACCTCGATTGGCGACGCCGTATCGTTCACGTCGGCGTGCGTCTGACCCGGCGGGTCGGCGTCGAGCCAGTATGCCTTGCCGCGCTCCCAGTTGTACGTCGTGATCAGTTTCCCGTTCTGGTCGATGACCTTCAGCTGGCCGTCCGTCAGCGCGATGAGTGCGCGTCCATTCTCGTGGCGATGCTGCGTGAGCGGCTGCCTCGGCATGATGATGGACTTCCAGGCTCGCACGTTCGCGTTCTCGAACTGTGGTTCGCGCCTCGTGGCCGAGGCCTGTTGTTGCGCCCACATGGCGCCGGCGCCGAGCAGGCAGGAAGCGGTGCAGGCAAGTGCGATTGTGCGGTTCATGGCTGGCTCCGGGTGTGCGGTGCGTCCAGAGAATACCAAAGGTGTAAGCCGGAGTCCAATTGCGATCTGATCGACAGGCCACTCGGCTCTATCGTCAGTCACGGATCACGCGGGTAGGACGGATCAAGCAGGTACGGCAATCACAAGGACGAGGTGAACAACGCGCGGGCCGCTGGCGTGACGCGCGCAGCCGCCCCTGTCGTTGCAGTTGCAGTACCGGTCTGATCGCGATCATCGGCTTGATCCGTGATTTGCCTTAGCGCCGAGAACCCTGGAATGGCGAGTCGCGGAGACCGCAGACTGGTGCCATTGGCGGAGGCGTCCCTCAGGAGGCATTTTCAGGGGGTCCGTTGAGTGTCACATTATTCCCTCCCACTCGATACCTCACGATGCTGACCAGACGCGTTCGACTCGCCCTCGTTCTTCTTCTCGCCGCGGCGTGCACCAAGCAAGCAGCAGCTCCTGCACCAGTGCCCGCTCCGGCCGGCGGTCGAGGTGGCGCCGCCGGCGCTGGTCGTGGTGACCCGTCTGGCGGTGAACAGCAAGCACCTGACTCGGCGGGGCAGGGAGGCGGCCGTGGCGGTCGGGGTGGTGCTGCACAGCCCGCGCAGCCGCAGCCGTACAATCGCGTGATCACCTCGGCCGCCAAGACGCGCCGCGGTCTGTTCTCGGTGCACATGCTCAACGACAAGCTCTACTTCGAGATTCCCAACCGTGAGCTGAACAGGGACATGCTCATCGTCGGCCGCCTGGCGCGCGCCGCAGCCGCTCCGCCGCAAGGCAACACCTTTGGAGCGTATGGCGGGGACCAGTTCATGGAGCGCGCCTTGCATTGGGAGCGCAGCGGCAATCGCGTCATCCTGCGTGAAGTCCGGTTCGATATCACGGCGGACACGACTCTTGCGGTCTGGCGCGCCGTGCAGAATTCAAACTACGGTCCGATCATCGCCGCGATGAACGTCGAAGCCTACGGGCCGGACAGCGCAGCTGTGGTCGATGTCACGCGCCTCTTCACGACGAGCATTCCCGAACTCGCGGCGATTCGCGGCAACATCGACGCGACCCGTTCGTTCGTGGAACGCGCGGT
>Ga0326597_10007329_pt1 | contig 15013 bp, 12 predicted proteins | sample RVTome_12_FD_203789 | JGI IMG/M metagenome (GOLD analysis project Ga0326597, IMG submission 203789) | Soil microbial communities from uranium-contaminated site in the Upper Colorado River Basin, Wyoming, United States - RVT100D185 | ecosystem: Environmental > Terrestrial > Soil > Contaminated >... | reverse complement strand
CATGACTTCAACGGAGGCCGTTGCGGCGATCCAATCCACGACGGCTCGATTGGTTCGGACTTGCAGCTTCGACCAATTGACAGGCGACGTAAGATTTTACTACGGACCGTCGCTGCCATCGAAATCCTGCGATTTCATTGGCGTTCCTTTGGTCCACCAAATTTCGTCAAACCTGGTCGTATACGGTGTCGCCGCTTTGAAAAGCCCGCGGAAATCATCTCTTGCCACTGAGATCGAGGTCGGTTGAGCAATCGGAATCGAGGGCAGATCCCGCGCAATGATTTCCTGTACCTCGAAATAGATCTTGGCCCGCTCTTTGTTACTCGTAGCTCCGATGCCGGTATCCCAAAGCTTCTCCACGCGCTCGTTGCAATAGGCAGTCACATTCTGCCGACTCTTGCAGCGATACAACCGCTCGACACCAAGAGCGGGATCGCCAGCGGTCGTATATATATGCAGGTACATATCGTACTCGCGTTTCCGGCGCACCTTCTCAACCATGAGTTGACGCTCCATAGGCTCCAAGCGAACACCAATGCCGACCACGCGCAACTGCTCGCGTATCACATCCACCAACTTTGCCGCCTTGGCTCCTGAGTCGTAGGCAAGCCCCACCTGAAACCGCATCCCACTTCCCTGACGGGCATAACCGGCTTCATCCAATAAGCGCTCCGCTTGGGCCGTGTCATGTTTATAAGTCGGGACGTTTGAGTTATGAAACGGCTTCAGTCCAGGTGGTATGATGGAATCCGTGATCTTGCCCAACCCGAACATCGCCCGGTCAACGAGAAATTTTTTGTCGATGGCGTGGGCGATGGCTTGCCGGACCCGGAGGTCCGACAAGAACTTGTTCTTTTTGTAATTCAAGTAAAGCCCGGTGACCTGAGGGTCCGAAAGGTCGGTACTCACCACGCCCGGTTTTTCGCTCAACCGTTTTGCGTCAAAAGGATCCAAAAAATAATAGCCGAGCATGTCGACTTCACCGGACTCGAACGCCACGACCCGGCTGGAGGTATTGGGTATAATCTTGATGATCAGACGGTCAAGAAACGGCCTTCCTTTCATGAAATAATCTTTGTTGCGCACCAGAATCACATGCGAACCCCGCTGGTACTCCTGCAATTTAAACGGCCCTGTGCCCACTGGATTTTCCTGATTATGCGGATTTTTCAAAATATCTGTGCCCGCATAAAGATGCTTGGGCATAACGCACCCATCGGACACGGTCAAGGTCGCCAAAAAAAGTGCGTAAGGTTTCTTGAGCCTGATAATTAGGGTTTGGGGTTCGCCCGCGTCGATGCTGGCGATCTGCTTGTAGGTAGCCTGCGCGCGGTGGTGATATTTTCCGACAATTTCTTCATAGCTGAACTTAACATCCTCACTGGTGAACGGTTTGCCGTCATGCCAGCGCACGCCTTTTCTTAAACGGAACGTGTAAGTAAGCCCGTCCGGCGAAATCTCCCAGGACTGCGCGAGCTCCGGATGGAAGTCGCCGTTTACGTCTAGATGAACGAGCCCGTTGTACATCATCTCCGTAACCACGTTGGTATGAGCGGATTTCTCAAACCCGCAAACAAAATTGGCGGGGCTCGCTCCCGTCACATTTCTCAGCGTTCCGCCCCGTCTGGGAATTCCTTCGATGGGGCCGGCTGACGCGGTTGTCCAAAGCAGCAGCGTCACCAACGCGGTCCAGGTTAAAAAGTTGCCGGATTTCATGGGAGCCCCTCCTTCAGGAAGAATGGTTCATGTTTCTGGTCTTTTCTACCTACTAACCGAAGAGCCCGGTGTCAAGACGCTTCAGTTCACCCGCAACCCGCTTGACGCTCCCGGCATTAAAATATAATAAGCAAGACGCAAGCGATTAACACTTATGTCGATCAGGGCCTATTTTTTGAAGAGGATTTTACATGCGGTTCCTCTTCTCTTATTCGTCATAGTCTTCAATTTCATCCTTATCCACATGGCCCCTGGAGATCCGATTGAAAGTCTCATCGGCGAGTTTCCGGCACCGGATGCCTACGTTGATGAGATGCGTAAGGCCTTTGGCCTGGACCAACCGCTGTACATCCAGTTGCTGCTCTATGTTCGCAATATCCTGACAGGAGATTTGGGGTTCTCCTTCTATTATAGACAGCCCGTGGTAACTGTGATCATGGAGCGGGTTCCGGCAACTTTGCAACTGATGATTCCGGCACTGCTCTTATCCGCCTTTACCGGAGTCTTTCTCGGCATTTTTTCTTCGCGCAAACCTTATTCAGCACTGGACAACTGCATCAGCACGTTTACCTTGCTGGGATATTGCGTACCTGCGTTTTGGCTGGGGCTAATGCTGATGTTGGTTTTCTCCATCAAACTCGGTTGGCTTCCTGCCCAGGGTTTAAGAACCCTGGGAGCCGATTTGCAAGGATTTGCCGCATTCGCTGACAGAATTGCCCATTTGCTGCTTCCGGTGATTGCCCTTTCCATACGCCATATCGCCATTAACGGCAGAATGATGCGTAGCAGCATGCTCGAAGTTTCTTACGAAGACTATATCACACTCGCCCGTTCCAAAGGTTTGACGGAGAAAAAAATTATCACCGGGCATATGGTTCCCAATGCGCTTTTGCCGGTTATTACGATCATAGGCCTGGACGTTGGCTTTCTTTTTACCGGTTCTGTGCTCGTGGAAACCGTGTTTGGCTGGCCGGGGATTGGTAGACTGATGTACGAATCCATCGCGAAACGAGATTATCCCGTTCTCATGGGGACTTTCTTGTTCACCACTACCTTAGTCGTCCTTGCCAATCTTCTCGTGGATATCCTTTACGCGTGGTTGGATCCTCGCGTAAAGTACAACAGCTAGCCCGGCGCCGAGACGATCGTTTTCGTCGAAGTTTTCTTTGAGTCCAGCTTTACCCCTATGGAGTCTCTTATTGAAGCGAAAAGACATGGTCTTGCATAAGCTTTGGCAGCAATTTAGAAAAAACCGGCCAGCAGAGATCAGCCTCTACGTGGTTTTGGTGTTCATCTTGGCCGCAATATTTGCGCCCCAGTTGTCCCCCTATGACCCATTCGCCATGGGCAACGATGCCTTGGTGCCACCACAACCAGGTCACTGGATGGGTACCGACGACCTCGGTCGAGACACCTTCAGCCGCATCCTCCATGGCACCCGGGTGCCGTTGATCGTGGGATTTCTCGCAGCTTCGGCGTCGCTTATCATTGGCACGATTGTGGGCTCCATCGCGGGTTATTTTGGCGGTTTTTGGGATGAACTATTGATGCGCATGACCGAATACGTCCTCGTCATTCCCCGTTTTTTTCTTGCCCTGCTGATTGTCGCCATGCTCGGTGCGGGCATCACGAAGATCATACTCGTGATCGGATTGTTGGGTTGGCCGGAGGTTGCCCGAGTCGTTCGAGCCCAGTTTTTAACATTAAAAGAACGCGAATTTGTCTTGGCGGCTAAGGCTTTGGGGTTGGCATCGCTTACAATCATCTTCACCGAGGTTCTTCCCAATGCCATTCCACCGGCAATTGTTGTCGGCTCGTTTCTGGTTGCGCGCGCCATTATTTTAGAAGCTGGACTGAGCTTTCTCGGTCTAGGCGACCCCAATCTCATTAGCTGGGGGGCGCTGTTGAGTGAAGCCCAAGATCGCATCTGGGCCTCCATGTGGTTGGCGATATTTCCAGGTCTGGCGATTTCCATCCTTGTGCTTTGCATCAATCTGTTTGGTGATGGCGTCAATGATGTCCTCAACCCAAAGCTAAAGGAGAAATAGCAATCGTGCCCGCTCCCCTATTGGATATCCGAGAGCTAAGAACCTATTTTCACACAAGCGCAGGGCTGATTAAGGCAGTGGACGGTGTCAGTCTTCACGTCGACGAAGGCGAAGCGGTCGGTCTCGTCGGAGAATCGGGTTGCGGCAAAACCATGACGGCACACTCGGTCATGAAACTTGTCCCGAGCCCACCCGGGGTCATTGAAAACGGAACGATCCATTTTCAGGGCACCGATCTGCTACGGCTCTCGGAGCGTGACATGCGGGCGATTAGAGGCAAAAAATTATCGATCGTTTTTCAAGACCCCATGACCTTCCTGAACCCCGTGATGAAAATTGGCCGGCAAATCGGCGAAGTGCTGAACAACCAGTCCGACAGCAAGACCATCATCCAGCTGCTCGCCTCAATGGGAATTCCCGAAGCCGCACGCATCGCCGAACAATACCCGCACGAGCTCAGCGGCGGCATGCGCCAGCGCGTCCTCATTGCCATCGCCATTGCCAACAATCCCGCCCTGATGATCGCCGATGAGCCCACGACGGCACTGGATGTTACCATCCAGGCACAGATCCTGGACCTGATTAAGACCGTAAAACGAGACAATGGCACTGCACTATTGCTGATCACGCATGATTTGGGCATTGTCGCCGACATGTGCGATAGAGTCTATGTCATGTACGCGGGCAAAGTCGTTGAATCAGGCGACGTCTTCAGCATGTTCGAAGAGCCCCTCCATCCTTACACCCAAGGGCTGCTTCGTTCTGCGCTGAGCATTGCTGAATTCCGGGAATCGCTGGAAACCATCGCCGGCACGGTTCCCAACCTGCTTGACCCGCCTAAGGGTTGCCGTTTTCACCCTCGCTGCCCTCAAGTGATGCCCGTTTGCCAACAAGCCGAGCCTCCCGTCACGGAAGTGAGACTCGGCTGCCAGGTCAGCTGTTGGCTGTACGAAACCCCATGATGGCGCACGGCTCACCCCTCCTCGAGGTCCATGGCCTCACTAAACATTTTAGCTTGCGCGAGGGTTTCTTCGCGCGTTCTTCGCGCGTCGTCAAATCAGTCGATGGTATTAGTTTTTTCCTTGAACAAGGAGAGACCTTGGCTCTGGTCGGAGAAAGCGGCTGCGGCAAGACAACGACGGCAAAACTGTTGTTACGGCTGATCGAGCCGACGGCTGGAACAATCCGCTTCATGAATCAAAATCTGTTAACGCTTGACAGCAAAAGTCTTGCTGAAACACGAAAAAACATTCAAATCATCTTTCAGGACAGCTTCGCGTCCTTGAACCCCAGGAAAACGATTTTTCAGATTCTGGCTCAGCCATTCAAAAACAACCAGGTACCTAAAGCGGCGCTTGAAGATCGCGTCAGGGAGCTGTTGGATCTCGTGGGGCTTACGCCCGCAGGAATTTTCCTTGACCGGCATGCGCACGAGCTCAGCGGCGGCCAACGGCAAAGGATTGGAATTGCCCGCGCTTTGGCGGTCCGTCCCAAGCTGATCGTCGCCGACGAACCGGTCTCCGCTCTCGATATGTCCGTGAAAGCGCAGATTCTCGATCTGATGAAACGCATTCAAAAACAATTCGGATTGTCTTATATATTTATTACCCACGACCTCGCTGTCGTACGGTCTCTCGCGGATCGGGTGGCGGTCATGTATCTTGGACTGATTGTCGAACGAGGCTCGGTCGACTCGGTCTTCACCCGGCCGCTCCATCCTTACACTCAGGCCCTGCTGTCAGCGACACCCATTCCTAATCCGCGACTCGCCAGGAATCGACAACGCATCGTCCTCAAGGGCGATCTCCCCTCGCCCATCGATCCGCCAAAGGGCTGCCGGTTTCATACCCGCTGTCCCTTTGTCATGAGCCGATGCCGAGTGGAAGAGCCGCTCTTACTCGAGAAGGATGAGGGCCACGCCGCGGCCTGTTTTCTGCATGACTGACGCTGTCGCAGCGATCATCGCCGCAAATATGTTCGGCCTAGGTTTGAAGGAATATGACAGCGAAAATTTGGTGTAAAAGGGGACGTTGTTGACTAAGTGGACTGGCGCTACTCAACGGGCTGGGATTTCCCGTTCCTAGATCAAAGGCGGGAGAATTTGTCCAGCTAGTCAACAACGTCCCGTGCTACTATAGGTTGCAGGTATTTCACTATCCGAGAAGGGTGGCCTGCCACCCGAAGCTCCGCAGGAGCAAAGGGTGGTGGAGCCGAAGGGAATCGAACCCTCGACCTCTTGAATGCCATTTGAAAATCAACCGTATTTAGACCCTGAATCTGCCACCAAAGCGCAACAACAACAAGCCCCAAGCGCCTCCTTGACTGGAAGCACTTGGGGCTTGCTGTTTCTAGGACACGGACATAAGGCGGACAACTGAATATCGAGTACCCGCGATCAGAACGCAAATGTTCGTCGATCGGCCTGTCCCAAAGAATTTGACATGTAGCCATGGGGTCAGGTAGGTTTCGCAGTGACCACATCATGAATACACAATCCGTTCCTAACGCCATCTTAGGTCTACCTGGAAGACCTGTTAACGGAGGCTCAAATCCACGGTACTACGATTTCGACGACGGTGTGACACGATTGGTCAAATGGCACCCGTCTCCACATGGGGTTAAAGCATGTTACAATGAACTCGTAGCGTCGCGACTCGGTCAGCTAATTGGTTCACCGATTTTGAGAGGCGTAGTCGTTTATGTACCACCCGAGATTATTCCACCCGATCATAAAGCTCTAGGCGCCACTGCTGGGTTTCATTTTGGCGTATTCATGATGAACGGAACTAATTTTATTCCGGCACAGCATTATACAGATATTGCCAACGCTTCAGAATTACCGTTTGCAGCTGTTTTTTTGGCGTGGCTCGCGGTCGGGGATCAGGAAGGTCACAACCAATTCTTACAGCAAGTTGAGGTGGCCGGAACATTAACGAAACGGTTCAAATTAGTGGACATGGGTTTCATGTTTGGAAACCCTACTTGGTCTGAGGCTAATGCCCGCACCGTTCATACATCATATACGATACCGCAGCACCTGGTTCTTCAACTATCGGTGGCGAAGTTGAAGCCGGCAATTGAGGCGCTCAAAATGATTCCAGACAATGTTATACGAGAATGTTTTGATGATTGCCCGGACGACTGGAACATACTTAGCGCGGATAGGGACGCAGCAGTGGCAAGGGTTTGCGAAGCCCGTGACAGTATCGAATCAATCATTCGCAACGGTAATCCGTCGATTAAGTAACTGGGGGTACCTATGGCGTTCGGCGCCTATTCAGTTGTGCGATTCAGCAATAACGCGAGCGATCAGAGAATAAATCTCGGTGTGATCGTTTGGCACCCGATCGACGGAGCTAAATACAAATTTTCTCCGTCACTCGATCGAGTTCAAGCCGTCGATCCTCGAGTTCACATCGCCTCTGTCAAAGAGCAATTAGACGCCATTTGCGGTGGGTTATCGGAGTACGCGAAAGCGGAAGGACCGGTGGCGCTTAATAAACTCTCGTCATGGTTCAGAAACGGCGTGGAGGTTAGCGCCCCCTACCCCGCAAAAATTTCGAGTGCCGACGAACTATTGGATCGGCTTTACGAAACTCTTGTGTATCCTGTCCCAGAAATTCAACGGCTAAGTTCGCAACGACAGTTTGAACGGTCCTTTGAAAAAGCCTTAAGGGATGCCATCGGGCATGTTGCTCCAAAATATAAGTTTGAAAAGATTGGAGCAAAAAAAATCGGCAATGTCGTCGTGAATGTGGGAATAAGGACAGTGGGGCCACACCATAAAGCTTTATGGCATCCATTGTCGTTGTTGTCTAAGAAGCGTCCGGATGAACAAATAGCGCTGTCCAAGGCAACCGCCATGGATATTAACGTTATCCGCGAATCTGGGAATGGATTCAGCAACCATAAGCACGTTGTGACTGTTCAGTCGCCACGCGTAAAGGATGCTCATAGAATAAAAGACTCGTTGGATTGGCTAAACCATGAAGCTGATCAGGTGATCCTGGTAAAAGAGAATCAGGACCTAACGCGACTAATTGAACACGCAATACCCGCCGCCACTACGGGCTAAACGGCGGTTCCCCCCCCTTCCGTCGTAGCAAATGATCCGCTACCAACTTGATTGGTAGTCAAGTGGTCCCTTAGAAGCAAGCTACATTGCAATGTTTTTTGACGCCTCTCCGTGAATTGTCCGCGGGAGTCCAGGTGGACGAATAGGGTAAAAAGTCTATCGGAGGGCAAGACGGTAGTCTGCCGCCGGAGCGGCGCAAGTTGATGCAGGCTTGGGCGGATTATCTGGACGGGCTGAAAGCTGGGGCGGAAGTAATACCGCTATTCAAAAAAGCCTAAGAAAACAACCGCACCTACGCCGCCACTCCAAAGTTCCCGCTCGCGCTCTGCTGCCAGACGTGCTGGTAAACCTGCTTTGCCACGGTCTGCTTCTCGTCGTCGGTGAAAGGCGGGCTTGGCAGTTCGAAAAAAACGTGGTCAGAGATGAGCACTTCCACTTCCGCCTGTGTTTGCTCCTTTTCCGTCCAGCGCTCACGCTGAGCGATGAGTTTGGTCACCGCTTCCAACAGACTTCGGCTCGCCAACTTCACTTTCTCCCGGTCGGCCTTTGAGATGTTCTCTTTCTGCAACAGGCAGAACAGCGCGTATTCGTCTTCGCTCAAACCTTCCTCGGCGGCGCGGCGATCTTCAGCGTTCAAATCGCTCATGAAGTTCACCAGCAGCGCGAACGTTTCTTCGATGGTCACGCGGTCCTTGTCACGGTTGTAGTCGGCGATGATCTCGGAATACTTCTTGTAGTAATCCATTCGCAGCGGATTGCGGGCGAGCATCTGTTCCAGCTTCTTCTCGACCAGCTGCCGGATGTCCTCCAGTGCCGACGCCTTGCGTGTGACCTTCTTCGCGAACTCGTCGCGCAGCTTTTCAAGATCAATCTTGCTCATGTCGAACAGCTTCGCGTCTGTTTGATCGTCGCCCGGCGCGGCGGCGCGGATGGCCTCATTCACGATCCGGTGCAACTCCTTGAGCAAGTCCGTCACGTCCGCTGTGTCGCGGCGCTCCTCCAGCTTCTTGTAAATCGCCTCGATGTTGTCGTGGCGCACCGCGTAAGTGAATGCTGCCTGCTCCATCACTAGCGCCTTGAAGCGGATGAAGACTTGCCGCGCGAGAATTTCAAATCTCCGCCGTCCCTCGTCGCGCGCGTTCACAACCGCCTCTGCACCGTCCGCGATGGCCGCGATTCGCGCGAAGCCTTTCGCGCCCGTCAACCGGTTTGGCTCGAAGCCCAGATCGCGTAAATGTTTCTCCGTCTCTTCGATAGCCGATAGCAACGCCATTATCCGCTCCTCGATGGGCGCGACGATTTCTTCCTCGCCGTCGCCGTCCTCGCCGAGAGCGTATTGCGCCAGTGCCTCACGTAAACTTTTAAGCATCCCGTTGTAGTCCACGATGAGACCGAAATCTTTGCCGGGGTAGACGCGGTTTGCCCGTGCGATGGCCTGCATGAGCGTGTGCGCTTTCATCGGCTTGTCCACGTAAAGCGCGGATAGACATTCCACGTCGAATCCCGTGAGCCACATGGCGCAGACGATGGCGACGCGGAAGCGATGCTCCGGGTTCTTGAACGCGGATTCCACGTCCACCCGTTTGCCATCCGCCGTTTCAAATCCCTGTTTCATCAGTAGGCGGTGCGGAATGATGTCCACACCCCATTTTTTGAAATCAGCGACTTCGTTCTGACCTTCGCTGATGATGATTTCAATCAGCGATTCCTCCATCCACTTCGCCTGACCTTGGAGCCAGGCTAACTCCTTCGCCGCCGAGTCGCGTTGGCCTTGTTCCATTTGCGCCGCCAACGCTGCTTCCTTCGACGGGATCAATTCCCTTACCTTGGCCAGTTTTGCCTGCCAGCGCAGAATGATGCGCTGGTACATCCGCCCGCAGGTAATCTTGTCAATGCACACCAGCATGGACTTGCCCGATTCCCAACGGGTGGCGCAGTGCTCAACGAAATCGGTGGCGAGCTTGTCCAGCCGGTCGTCAGCGGTGATGACTTCGTAATCCTGCCCCAGCAATTTCTCCAGCAATGCTTCCTTGTCGGGGTCGAGTTCGGCCTTCTCGATTGCGGTGGCGATACGGTCGTTGAGGTCGAGCCGCGTAATGCCCAGCTTCTCACCGCGATTTTCGTAAACGAGCTTCACCGTCGCGCCGTCTTCTTCGGACCGTTTGAAATCGTACCGCGAGACGTAAGAGCCGAAGATGCGCTTGGTCAGATTGTCGTGCTTGAACAACGGCGTGCCGGTGAAGCCAATGAACGCCGCGTTGGGCAGCGCCAGCCGCATGTTGCGGGCGAGCTTACCGGCCTGTGTGCGGTGCGCTTCGTCCGAGATCACGATGATGTCATCCCGCGTGCTGTAAGGTTCGAGCGGGTTCACGTCCTGATTGAACTTGTGAATCAAGCTAAAGATATAGCGATGGTTTTGTTTGAGTAGCCGTTTCAAATCCTCACCGGTTGTGGCGCGTGGCGTCTTGTCATTCGCTACTCCAGCGCCGACGTACGTGCGGTAAATCTGGCTGTCCAGATCGTTGCGGTCGGTCATCAGCAGGAACGTGAACTTCGCGGAGATTTCCCGCCGCACCTTCTCCGTGAAGAACGCCATCGAATACGACTTGCCGCTGCCCTGCGTATGCCAGAACACACCCAGTTTGCCGAGGTCGGGATGCGCAGACTCGACCAGATCGAGCATGCGCAGAGACTCCTGCTCCTCCGGAGATTGGACTGCCACATCCGAAGAATGACCCTGATCGCCGGGAACTGATTCTGCCGCGAGCAAAATTGGCATCTCGACGACGCGATAGGTGAGGCGCTTCTCGGGCGGGAACTGCCGCTTCAATTCCTCCTGCCACTTGACCGACTCCACCGCATTGTTGACGCCGAGCACCTGATGATTGCGAGCGAGAACTTTTCGCGTCGCGCCGGGTTTGCTGTCATCGAACAGGATGAAATTCTCAACCATATCCAGCAGCCGGTCGTGCGCGAACATCCCATTGAGCAGCCGCTCCGCGTCCACGCTGCCTTTTCGGTCGTCCTCGTCCAATCGTTTCCACTCGGCGAAATGTTCCCAGCCGCTGGTGATCGAGCCGTAGCGGGCGCGATGGCCGTTGCTGACGATGAGAAATGCGTTGTGATGAAAAGCATGGGCCATGACATGCTCGTCCATGTAATCCCGCAGGTTGCCGTCGAAGCCGGCGCGGATGTTTTTGTAAACCGCCTTCAACTCGATGAACACCAGCGGCATCCCGTTGACGAAACAGATGAGATCGGCACGCCGGTTGTAGCCGGGCGTCCGCAGGCCGGTGAGTTTCAACTCGCGCACTGCGAGGAAACGGTTGTTCGGTTTCCCAGCAGCGCCCAGCCCGTTTTTGAAATCGATCACCCGCGCCCGGATCTCGCGCAGCCGGCCTTGCGAGTCCTTGTAGCTCACCGGCACGCCGTCACGGATGAACTTGTAAAATTCCTGGTTGTGTTGAAGCAGCGACCGCGAGAAATCATGCCGCGTCATCGTCTGAACCGCTTCGGTGATGGCGGCGGGCGGCAGTTGCGGATTCAGCCGCGTGAGCGCTGCGCGCAGGTCGCGCGTGAGCACCACTTCCTTGGTATCGGCCCGCCCTAGAGTGCCGTCCGGCCCGAACGTTTCGTCATTCCAAGCGTAGATGCTCTCCCAGCTGAGCACCGTTTGCAGATGCTCAGCGAAGGTCTTTTGGACGAGCCGGTCTTCACTGTTGATGTCGGTGTAGGCCATGCCGTTTGGTGAATCGTCAACCTCGGAGCGCGCACCTCACTTCAGCCGCCCGGCGGCACGCTCCCGCTCCAGAAAATCTCCCGGCGTTAACACATCCAGCCCGTAGAAACCGGGTCCCATCACCGCGCCGAAATCGCCGCGATCCAGTGTCAGCAGCACCTCCGCCCAGGCGGCGGCGGTGAAGAGAACCGGACGGTCTTTCGCCGGACCGAACACTGCGGGTCGATCCATTGTCCAGACATCAGGAACCGCAACCAGCGCCGAGCGTAGTTGCGTCCAATCATGCGGGGAAGATTTCTCGTAACTTCGGAAACCACGTAGGGGCTGATCATCAATCTCCAGCCGTTGCGGGAGGCGATCTCGAACACGGCGCGCGATGCCCCGGCCGGACGCCCGCAGGCCGCCAGCACCGCACTGGCATCCAGGAACAAGTTCACGCGCCGGTTCGGAAGCGGCGCATCGCCTCCTCATCCTCGTCCATCCAAGCCCGGAGCTGCTCATCGGAAAAATCCCGCGGCTCGGGCAACGGCGCTTGTTCCTCGCGCAGGCGCTGCGCGACGAAAAGCAGCAACTCCGTCTTCTCTCCCGACGGCAATTCTTCGACGGCACGTTCGATTTCAGCCAACGTCTTCATGCGGACATTTTGCCATCTGATTCGCGCTCTGGCAACCGCGCATTCACACCGCAATCTCCCCGCTCATCAGGCGCGGCAGCAGCAGGTCGCGGGCGGCCCGGAGTTTTTGGTTTTGCTGCCGGAGGTTGCGAAGCTGTGCAAACATCGGCGTCAAGAGTTCGTCGAAAAGCGTGATGAATTTTCGCGGTGGAATCAGCACCGGCACGCGATGAACGGCTTTCCGGTCCAACGTTGGCACTGACACACCGCCGTTGTATTGCTCCAAATTCATTTCTCGCAGCAAGAACAATGCGAACAGCGGAGTCACCGTCTTGAACTCTCGAACCCACAGCGCCGTGTTGTGTGGCCAATAGGCATCTTCAACATAGTTAACGACGCCTAGAGAACCACTCCTGCCGGTGAACACGCCCGGACCTTTGACTTTTGGTTCTTTGTGATGGCCGATGATGCCGGTAGAACCACAGATTGGGAAATCGCCTTCCTGCCATTCGCGTTCCGGCAAATCGAAACCACGTTGCAACACTAGCGCATCCTCAAACGGCACGCGCTCCCACCCTTCCGGTATGCCGTCGGTGAGGCGGGCGTGTTCGTGGCCGGGGAAGCGGAGGCGGACGAACCACTCCTGGTAAAGCAGCCGCGCCGACTCTTCCAACAACCCCATCCGCCGCCGGTTGTTCTCCATCAACTCGTCGTAGGCGGAAATCACGTCGGCGATTTCGCGCTGGGTAGGATATTCAGGCAGCGAGACTTTTATTTGTTTGAGGTTCTGTTGTGAGAGCTTCGGCTGCGCTACGCCGGTGATGAACCCGGCGATGTTTAGACTATTGAGCAGGGCTGTGATGTAGAAATCGTCCGCAACTCCGGGCTTGCCCCTCACGACATGCGCGTGATTGTTCACCCAAAACTGCCCATCTACCAGAAAGGCAACCGGCTCATTTCGTGTCACCAAGTTCGCGCCGTCTTCCGCGATAAGAATGAACTGCCCGTCAAAAATGTAGGCGTCAATGTGGTCAATCACACCCTGCGCACCGTAATACCGATATTCGCCCTGTCGCGTGTCGCGTTCGAGGGAACTCAGCGGCACGCGCTGGTGATCGTAGAAGTCCAAGACATTGCCGAGGGGTTGTTCCGTGAAGCCCTTCACATCAATTCCTCAAAATTCTTTTGAATCTTCTTCGCCAGCGCGGCGGCTTCCTGATTCAAGTCGGCCAGTTCAACATGGATGTCGCGGGATTTCACGGCGCGGCTTCCAGCAGTTTGATGATTTGCTCGGGCGAGGGCAGTTGTCCTTTCAGATTTCCGGGCAGCCGTTTGACGGTGCGATAGGTGGCCACGCCGATGGGTTTGCGGGCGTCGTGCAGGGCATACTCCACAATGGTGCGGCTCTTTTCCTTGCAGAGAATGATGCCGATGGAAGCGTGCTCGCCCTTGAGCCGGACCTGGGCGTCGAGCGCGGCGAGGTAGAACTGCATCTTGCCGACAAACTCCGGCTCGAACGCGCCAATCTTCAAGTCCAGGGCCACGAGGCATTTCAGGTGGCGATGGAACAGGAGAAGGTCAATGAAGTATTCCTGAGCGTCCACCTCCAGCCGGAACTGGCTGCCAACGAAAGTGAACCGCCCGCCCATGGCGCGCAGGAAATCTTCGATGCGGGCGATGAGGGCGCGCTCCAGTTCGCGCTCGCTGTGCTGGTCGCCGAGTTCGAGAAAGTCGAAAGTGTATTCGTCCTTCACCGCGAGTTTGGCCTGGGCGCGCAGCGCCGGGGTGAGGGCGCGGTCAAAATTCGTCTGGCCGAGAAGGGTTTTCTCATAGCTCTGGTTTTCGATCTGGTGGATGAGCACGGCCTTGGTCCAGCCGAACTTGGCGGTCATCCGCAGGTAGAATTCGCGTTCGAGCAGGTCTTTGCAGCGGGCCATGATGACGATGTTCTTGGCCCAACTGATTTCTCCAACCAATGGTTGGAGTCTTTCGGAGGCGTGGTAGGCCAGGTAGAACTGGCGCATATACCACACGTTCTGGACGGAGAAACCCTTGATGCCGGGAAACTCCGCTTGCAGGTCGGCGGCGAGTTTTTCAACGACGGATTTTCCCCGCGAACCGCCGGCCTGGCGCTGGGAAATCAAGCGGCCAATATCCCAATAAAGCCCCACCAGTTCCTTGTTGACCGCCCGCAGCGCGTCATACTGGGCGGCGAGGACACGTGCTTTCACCTCGGCCAGCAGCGCGGCGTAATCGGTGGGCAATAGCTTGCTCATATTCCAAGCCCTTCAAAGTTTTTCTGAATCGTTTTCGCCAGCGTAGCGGCTTCCTGATTCAAGTCGGCCAGTTCAACGTGGATGTCGCTCAGGGTTTGCTCGAAATCGAAATCCTCATCCACCTCCGGCGGCGCAACGCCCACGTAGCGACCCGGCGTGAGGCTCCAGTCGGCGGCTTCAATGGCCTTCCGATCCACCAGTTTCACCAAACCTGGCACGGCCACGAGTTTCGCATCGGGAAAGCGCGAGAGCAGCCAGTGCGCCTGCCGCTCGAAGTACGCGGCGGCCTTGAGCTGTTCCACCGTTTCCTTGCGCCGTGCGTCCAGTTCTTTCTCCAGCTTGCTAATGGCGCGACCGTCCCACGCTTCGTTCTCTTTCGCGTTGGCGTTCGTCTCCGCTGAGTCCACCACTCGCGCCGCGAGTTTAAAAACAAGGTCCACGTCTTTCACAATGTCGCGGCAGGCGGTGCCGAGTTCGTCCAATTCGGCGAGCAGCTTCTTCAAGAGCGGAAGCCGCTCACCCTCACCCCGGCCCTCTCCCAGTGGG
>Ga0326597_10007327_pt1 | contig 15014 bp, 20 predicted proteins | sample RVTome_12_FD_203789 | JGI IMG/M metagenome (GOLD analysis project Ga0326597, IMG submission 203789) | Soil microbial communities from uranium-contaminated site in the Upper Colorado River Basin, Wyoming, United States - RVT100D185 | ecosystem: Environmental > Terrestrial > Soil > Contaminated >... | reverse complement strand
CTCGACTTCCGGCCTGTACGGGTTTCCCTTGGCGTAGGAACTGGAGGAATTTTTGGGCGCACGGGGACCATTACCGAAAGCGGACGATCGACGCCAGCGGCGCAACCAGCGGCCAGGGTTGGTGTTATCGGCGGTTGGTGAGATTCCCACGGTGCCGAAGAACCTGTTGCGGGTGACGGTCGAGAGCTGGGAGGCATACTGGCAATCCGAGGCGGCGCAGCTCACGAAACCGGAGCACCGGCCCATCGTGGAGCGGCTGTTCATCCGGCGCGACGAACGGGAGCGGGCCTACCGGACGGTGCGGAAACAGGGCCGGGTGGCGAAGGGGTCCCAGGGTCAGCCCGTCCAGCATCCATTGTTGAAGTACATCGATGCCTGTGATCAGGAGATCCGGGCGTTGGAAGCGAGTCTTGGGGTCTCCCCGCAAGCCCTGTTGCGATTGGGGGCAGCGCTCACCACCCCAGGCCGGACGTTAGACGACATCAACCGGACCTCAGAAGAGGACGATGACGACCAAGACGATCCGCGGCTCCGCGCCATCCAGTAAGGCGCCTGATCTGGCCCCGACCTTGGGGCCACAGGTCTGCCGCTGGATGGAGGCGAATCTCGTCCATGCCGAAGGGGACCTCCTGGGCAAGCCCTTCCGGCTTCATCGCTTCGAGAAGGCGTTTATCTGGCGCGCCTATGAGCTGCGGCCGGATGGCCAGCGGCGGTACCGGCGAGCCATCTGGGGGATGCCTTCGGGGAATGGCAAGACGGAGATTGCGGCCGCGATCGCGGACGCTGAACTGGGGGGCCCGGTGGTCTGCGCGGGATTCGACGCGCGGGGCCGCCCGATTGGGGCGCGACGGACTTCACCCGACATCCCCGTGGCGGCCGCGAGCTTCGAGCAAGCGGATCTGTTGTTCGGGGCGGCCGGCACGATGCTCCGGGAAGGCCCGCTCCGGGAATTCTTCGACCTCTACGATACGGAGATTCTGCCCAAGCGTGGCGGTGGGCGCCTGTACCGCGTGGCGGCGAAGGCCGGCACGAACGACGGCAAACGGCCCACGTTCGTGGTCGCGGATGAGCTGCACGAGTGGGAATGTACCTGTGGGATGCCAGGCGGCAAGCATGTGGGTGCGTGCAAGGCGCGGGTCTATGTCGTGCTCTCGAAGGGCCGGGCGAAACGGCGGGATGCGTGGGAGCTGGTGATCTCGACGGCCGGCTGGAACCTGCAATCACTCCTTGGGGCCATGTACCTCGAAGGGAAACAGGGAAACGACCCCACGACGCTCTTTGAATGGTGGGAAGCCTCCGACCAGGATGTCCAGCTCTCCGACGATGGAGCGGTCACCGCCGCGGTGCTCGAAGCGAATCCGGCGATCGGGGCCTTCCTCTCCCTGGAGAACGTCCTGGCTGATCGGGCGCATATGTCGGAGTTCGAGTTCCGCCGCTACCACTTGAATCAGTGGGTCTCGGCCCCGGAACGGTGGCTGCCAGAAGGCACATGGGAGAAGCTCGCCCGACCGGAACAGGCACAACCACCGGAGGGCGCTGATATCGTGCTCGGGTTCGACGGGTCCTATGCCGGCGACTCGACGGGCATCGTGGGGGCTACTCTCGACGCGAAGCCGCACGTATTCGTCATCGGAGCATGGGAGAAGGATGCGGAGGACAAGGAGTGGCGCGTAGACATCCTGGGCGTGGAGCAGGCGATCCGGGACGCCTGCGCGAAGTGGAATGTCGTGCAGATCGGCTGCGACCCCTTCCGGTGGCAGCGCTCCCTGGCAGTCTTGCAGGATGAGGGCTTCCCCGTCATCGAGTGGCCCAGCCATCAACCCTCGCACATGGTCCCGGCGTGCGGGCAGTTCTACGATGCGGTGACGACGGAACGTCTGACGCAGGATGGAGACCCTCGGCTCGCTCGGCACATCGCCAATGCCGTCGTGAAGATCGACGGCCGGGGACCGCGGATCACGAAGGACCATCGGGACTCCGTCCGGCGGATTGACCTGGCCGTCGCGGGCGTCATCGCGCACGATCTCGTGATCCGCAATCTCAGCGAGGCCAACGACTGGAGACCCGTGTGAATCTCTCCCTTTCCCGCTTCGTGCCCGCCTTCCTCCGTCCCGGTGGGAATGGTCAAAAGGCAGCATTGCGCCAGATGGTGCACGATGGGGCGCAGTCGGTGTTCTTCGGGACCCTGAGCAACACCGTCACGTTGATGCCGGGGACGACGATCGACTACAAGCAGGCGGTCGGTGACGGGCTGGGGTCCTCGGTCCTCGCGGCCCCGCTCAACTGGCTGATGCGGAACTTCATTCAGGCCCCGCCGATCGTGGAGCGGAAACGGAAGGGGCAATGGTCGGCCGACGTGGATCACGAACTCGTGCGGCGGCTCCAGACCCCGAACCCGTTCTATTCCGGGGTCACGCTCTGGATGGCCACGGTGTTGGACCTGGCCTTCGGGAACGCCTACTGGTTGAAGATTCGCAATCTCGCCGATGAGGTGATCCAACTATGGTGGGTGCCGCGGGCGCTCATGGAACCCAAGTGGCCACAGGACGGCAAGATCTACGTGGACCACTACGACTATCGCCCGCGCGGCGGTCGCTCGCCCGCCACACCGGTTGATGTCCGCGATGTGGTCCATTTCCGCTTCGGGCTGGACCCCGAGAACTCGCGGCTCGGGCTCTCCCCGTTGGGAGCCCTCACGCGGGACATCTACACCGACGATCAAGCTGCCGCTTTTATGGCGGCCATCCTCAAGAACCTGGGGATCATTGGCATCATCATTTCGCCCAAAGAAAAAGGCCAAACCGCGAACAAAGATGCCGTGAAAGAGGTGAAAGCGTACCTCGAAGAGCGGTTTACGGGCGATCAGCGGGGGAAACCGCTGGCCTTGGGGGCGCCCACGGACGTGCATCTGCTGCAATATCAGATGCAGGGCATGGATGTCAGCCCGGTCCGGGACATCGCCGAAGAGCGGGTGTGCGCGGCCTTGGGGATTCCGGCCGCTGTGGTGGGGTTCGGCACGGGTCTCCAACAGACGAAAGTTGGGGCCACGATGAAGGAGATGCGCCGGATGGCCTGGACGGATGGCATGATCCCCTTGCAGACCATCGTGGCGGATGAGATTCAGCGCACCCTGCTCCCGGACTTCGAGGCGCGGACCACCTCAACCCGTGTGGCCTTTGACCTCACCCGCGTGCCGGCGCTGTGGGAAGACCAGAATGAGCGCCACGACCGGGTACGGAAAGACTTACTCTCCCGGATGATTACGGTGGGCGAAGCGCGCCGCGAGACGGGCCGGGACGCGGACGCGACCCATGACATCTACGTCCAGCCGGTCAATGTGATTCAGCTCTCGGCCAGCGGTGAGGCGGAGCATGTGCCGCCCACGCCGCCGGTTGAGGAGTAACATGGCCTCTTGCACCCTGTGAGGTAGTTATGAGCAAGTCCGATACCTTCGAAAACGATCTCCTGTTGTTGATCTTCAACAACACGGACATCGCCAACATCGGGGACGCCGGGGGCATCCTCGGTTCGGTGACGCCGGGGAGCCTGTACGTCTCCCTCCATACGGCGGACCCCGGTGAGGTTGGAACGGCGGTCACGAACGAGACGGCGTACACCAACTATGCCCGGCAAGCCGTGGCGCGCTCGGGCGCGGGATTCGTGGTGAGCGGCAATTCGGTGAGCCCGGCTGCTAACGTGGACTTCCCGGAGTGCGGCGCCACGCCTGGAGGCCCCATCACCTATCACGGCATCGTGAACACGGCCAGCGGCGCGGGGAAGCTGCTGTACAAGGGCACGATGACGCCGAACATCACGATGGCCGAGGGGGTCATTCCTCGGTACAAGAGCACGAGCACCATCACCGAGGATTGATGCGCCTCCATCGCAAGGTCTGGCTGGTCTGGGGCCCGTGGTGGGCGGTGCAGTTCTACGCGGGCGCCTATCTCTCGGTGGGCGCCCATCTCGATTTGCGGCGTCCCTATCTCGACCTACACGTCCTCTGGTTCATCATCTCGCTTGGTCGCCTGCCGGTGCTGACCAACGAACTGGACCGCCACCGGCATACCTGCCGCGGCTTCCTGTTCCGGGATAGCCCGCTCTTATGACATTGGTCACGCAGTACCCGACGACGGACACGGCGGTGTCCGGGACGTGGGTTGATCCGACCAATGTGCAGGCGGATGACGGTGCCGTCGCGGCGATCACGCGGGGCACGACCAAAAACTCCCAGGACGACCGGGAGCAGGCGGGCTACGACTTCGATTCCGTGATTCCCGCCGGGGCCACGATCAACAGCGTGGCCATCGAGGTCGAGCACCGGGTGCAGGGCACCGGGAATGTCTGTTTCCTGGAGAACCTGGCCTACGTCGGGGGTGTCGCGGGCGCGGTCAATAGCGACAACTTGGAGCCGACGACGCTGACGGCGCGTGTTTACGCGGCCTATGCCCGCCCAGGCGGCGGGAGCTGGACCCGCGACGACCTCTTGGACGCCAACTTCAAGACGCGCGTTCGGGGTCGCAACGGGAACAATGCGACCTCGAACACCTGGGAGTGGGACTACATCCGGGTGGTGGTGGACTATTCTGCCTCCAGCATCGTAGAGGCCGATGGCGCGTCGTCCGGCGCGGCCACGGTCGCGGCCATCGCCGCCGCGATCTGGCTGGGTGTGGGCGCGGTTGCCGCGGGTGCGAGCGTCAATGGGATCGGCGCGGGAACGGCGACGGCGGATGGTGCGGTCTCCGCCGTGGCCGTGGTCACGGGCTCCGCCTCCGTTGTGGCACTTAGTGAAGGGGCGGCGGTCGGGACGGCTGTCGTCACCGGCGAGGGAGAGGACGCCGCCGGCGGGACGATCATCGAAGCGGACGGCGCAAGTGCCGGAGTCGCCAGCGCGAACGGCATGGCGGTAGCGTTCTGGCTGAGTGACGGAGCAAGCGAGGCGACCGCGAGCGTAAGCGGCGTGGCGGCGGCGCTCAGCGTGGCCGTGGGAGCGGCTATAGGGGCCGCGGAGTCCAGCGGGGTTGCTTCCGCCTGCGTGCTCGCTGAGGGTGCGGCGGTCGGCCAGGCCACGGTCATCGGACGAGCCGTTGGCGGCGTGTTCATCGCCCCCATTGGGAGTCTCAACCTTCTCGGCGCAGGACGGTAGCTATGCCAATGCCCGAACCGACCAGCAGCGAATCCCAAAGCGACTTCATGGGCCGTTGCATGGGTCACGAGAGTATGATGGAGGAGTTCCCGGAGCAGGATCAACGAGTCGCCGTCTGCATGACCCAATGGCGACGGCACGAGGAGGACGGCAAGATGGGCGCACAACTGGAACTACCGGCCGCGGGTCAGCGCAAGGCGGTGACCGCCCAGGTGAAGGTGGGGGACGCCGGCCAGTTTGAGGCCGTGATTGCCACCTTCAACGTCGTGGACCTGGACGGCGACGTGACGTTGCCCGGGGCCTTTGAGGAGGGCGCGGAGGTCATCGTGAGCGCCTACGGGCACGGCTCCTGGATGGGCGAGCTACCTGTGGGCAAGGGGGTGCTCAAGAGCACCGAGAGGGACGCCCGGATCGTCGGCGAGTTCTTTCTCGACACGACCGCTGGCAAGGACCATTACGCGGTCGCCAAGCGTCTCGGAGCCAAACAGGAGTGGAGCTACGGTTACGATGTGCTCGAGACCGGCAAAGTGGAAGACCTCCCACCGGAATTGCAAGCTGGTGCGCGGCGGGTGCTCGCGAAACAGCAGGTCCATGAAGCCTCCCCCGTCTTGAAGGGTGCCGGCATTGATACCCGGACAGTAGTGGTCAAGACGGTGGCACCCGTGACGCCCGCGCCGAAGGCGGATGCGGGCGCGGTCCACGACGCGGCGCTCAAGGAACTGGCCCGGTTCGAGCAGACCCGGGCGCGACTCCTCTTTCACCCGGAGATCAATCCATGACCACTAGTTCACCGACCGCGGACGCGATCGCGAACGTCCAACCCGCTGGCGGGAAGCCCCTGATCCGCGACCCGGACTTGAACGCGATCGTCATGGGCTACCTCAACACCTACAAGGGCGCGAAGCTGGACGCGGCCAAGGCGGCCGTGGTGAAGCTCCGCGATGCCGGCGGGGCGGCCACGTTTCAGGAGTGGTGCCAGCGGTACAAGGCCGCGATTGACAAGGCGGTGGCGTGACCCAGGCCGCCCTGCCGGTTCCCGCCCCGCCCATGGTTGTCTGTCGCTGTCATCGGTGTTCGTACTTCATCGGGGAAGCGCCGGGGCCGTTGGAGTTCGTGGGCGTGTTCAAGCAGGCCCGAGATCGGGCGTTGATCCCGCCGCCCCGGATCGCCATGCGGTGTAAGTGCGGGTGGGTCAACCTCTACCGGCCCTTGACCGACGGGGCCTAATGCGGTAGTGTAGTCTCACAATTCGGCGGCTCTTCTGACGGGCCAGTACCGTTGCGCGAACCTCGCGCCGGGCTGGCCCGTCTGCTGTTGCGTGTCACTCCGGCGCCCAAACCGGAGCCACAGATGCCGTACCAACCCACGAAGGCCGTTCGGGACGCCTACGAGAAGCTGGCCGCCACCCAGAAAACCGTCGCGGACATCTACACCGCCGCGGGGGAAAATCTGGACTTCAACGCCGCCGAGGTGCTGAAGCTCACCGGCCACAAGGATTCCAAGGGCGCCGTGGAGAAGGTCCAGGAGCTCAACAAGCAGATGGAAGCCGAGGCCAAGGAGTACGAACGCCTCCGCGACCTGGACGAGATCGGCCAGCGGGCGAAAGCGGGCGAGGCGGAACGAAAGCGACCCGCCCACCTCCCGCCCCTGCCCGGCGCGGACTCGGATCGGAAGGAGCGCTCGACCTTGGGCTCGGTGATTACCAACTCCCGGGCCATGAAGGACTGGCGGGCGACCAAGAGCCCGAGTGGGTGTCTGGATGAAGGGTTCGGCTTGAAGGCCCTGATGACGACCTCGAGCGGCTGGGCGCCGGAGTCCACCCGGATTCCGGGGCTGGTGATCGAGGAACCGACCCGCCCCATCCAGGTGTTGGATCTCATCCCGACCCACCCCACCGGCATGGCGGCTGTCGTCTACATGGAGGAGACGACCCGCACCCACTCTGCGGCCGAACGGACGGAGGGCGCGGCCTACGCCGAGTCCACGTTCATCCTGACCCAGCAGAGCTCGACCGTCCGCAGCATCGGGGACTCCGTGACCGTGACGGACGAGCAGCTGGAGGACGTGGCCGGCGTCGAGGGCTACTTGAACCAGCGGCTCACGTTCGGTATCCGCCAGCGGCTCGATTCGCAAGTGCTGGTAGGTGACGGCGTCGCCCCGAACCTCACGGGTCTGACCGACGACGGGAACACCGGCTTGCAGACCCAGGCCAAGGGGGCCGATCCGGTCCCGGATGCGGTCTACAAGGCCATGGTGTTGGTCCGGGTCACCGGGCGCGCGTTCCCCAATGCCTTTGTGGTCCATCCGAACGACTGGCGCGATGTCCGGTTGCTTCGGACGGCGGACGGCATCTACATCTTCGGCTCGCCCTCCGAGGCGGGGCCGGAGCGGCTCTGGGGGAATCGCGTGGTGCAGTCGGACGCCCTGAGCGAGGGCACGGGGTTGGTCGGGGATTTCGCCAACTTCTGCGCGCTCTACGAACGGCGCGGCGTGGAGATTCAGGTCGGCTACGTCAGCACGCAGTTCATCGAAGGCGAGCGGACGATTCGCGCGGGCCTGCGGGTGGCCTTCGTCAGTTACCGCGGCGCGGCGTTCTGCACGGTGACAGGCATCTAGATGGTCGGCTCGGAAGTCCAGTACGCGGCGATTGACGTAGCGGCTAGCGGCGACAACACCCTCGTCGCCCTGGTGGCCGCGAAGCGGATTCGGGTGCTCTCGCTCTTTCTGGTGAGCGCGGGCACCGTCACGACGCGGTTTGAGTCCAACGCGGGTGGCACGGCGTTGACCGGCCAGATGACGCTGGCGGTCAATTCGGGCTTCACCCTGCCCTTCAACGCCGAGGGGTGGTTTCAGACGGTCGCGGGGCAGCTCTTGAACTTGGAACTCTCGGACGCCGTGAGTGTGGACGGCTGTCTGTCGTATGTGCTCGTGGACTAAACGGAGGTTGGTAACATGGGATTGATCGAAGGTTCCCTCAAGCGTGGCGATCTCCGGGTAGCCCAGGAGGCCCAGATTTTCGTTGCCGAAAGCCAGGCGGATCTGGTGGCGGCGATTGCGGCATCCGTCGCTGGCAACGGCGACGTGATTCTCCTGCCGCGTGGTGGGATCGAGATAACGTCGATGATCGCGCAGACGAAGAGCGGCGTGCGGATCATCGCCGTCGATGATGGCATGTCGCCGCTGGCCCGCGGAGAGTTTAACGGCATCTACGCCGACGCGGCGTTCGTTGATGGCCCGGCGATGCAGATTACCGTCCCATGTTCCATTGAGGGGCTGGCCTTCGTCAGCCGCGATACCGACGCGACGTTCTATGGTGGTGCCGCCTTGCTCCTCGGTGGCAATGCGGATGCGAACCCGTGGGGTGTCTGGCTCAAGAACTGCCGCTTCCCGAAGTGGGGCCTCGATAACCGCATCGGCGTGGCGATCGAGGGGTCGAGCAACTGCCTCATCGAGGACTGCGACTTTGAGGGCGTCGGCGCAGACTTCGATTCCGGCATTTACGTGCAGGGGGCCACGCAGAACCTCGTGATCCGGCGCAACCATTTCCGCGACTGCACCTACGGCATCCTCTTCGGGGCGTTCGCCGGTGGCGGGCCCCACTGCATCATTCAGGAAAACGTCTGCGAGGATTCCAAGCTCTTGTCGGCGACGAGTGCCGCGACAGGACTGGTCTGCGGCAACTATCTGGAGGGTGCCACCGATACCGGGTCCTACAACGACACGGTGGATAATTTGAACACCTTGGGCTTGGTGTTCTCCGGCAACCACTACGCTGAGTAAGCCATGGCGTTGACCGTCGTCATCCCTGATCCCACCGCCCCGATGGTGACGGTCCGCGGCCTCTGGTTGACCGCGGATCGTCAACGGGTCGTGAAGAAAGGCGACCGGGAAGCCGCGTTCGCGTTGGGGAACCAGATCACCATCGCGGAAGCCCAGCGGTTGGGGCTCTTGCCGAGCGAGAAGGAGGCCGCCGCGCCGGCCAACAAGATGCGCGCCCCGGCAGAGGACAAGAACGCCCCCACGGCCCACGGATAGGCGGGGTCGGCCATGCCCGATCTCGTCAGTCTCACCGACCTCAAGACCTTCCTCGGAGTCACGGCCAGTACCGATGACGATCTACTGACCGATCTCCTGGAACATCTGGAAGCCCTGTTTGAGAGCGAGACGGGGCGGAAGGATGCGCCCTTCACGGCGGCGGCTGAGGATCGGATTGAGACGCTGGACGGCACGGGCTCCGCGCACGTGTTCCTCGACTACCCGATTAGCGCGCTGGTATCCGCCATCCTGGGCTTCGACCCGTCCGATCCGGTGGAGACGCTGGACACCACGGACTTGGAGATCATGACCTTCACGGCCGGGCATCGGCGGCTGACCCGGAGCGATGGGGGAACCTGGGGAATTGTCGGGGCGCCTAATTACGTCCAGATCACCTACGACACGCAGGCCGATCTGCCCGAGGAGGCCCAGCTCGCCATCAAGCGGGCGGTCGGTCAGGTCTATCGCCAACGGGGCTCGGAGGATGCGACCTCGGAAACCATCGGCGCTTACCGGCGGGACCTGTCCAATCTCATCGCCGATGATCCGCTCTGGACCCGGGCGGTGGCGGCGCATCGCCGGTGGGTGCTCGCATGAGTCTCTTGGGCTACGCCACGGTCCACGGGACCGCCGCGACGCTCCGGGCGATCAGCCGGGCGAGCTACAGCCCAACCACGGGCCTGACGACGGACACGCCGACCAACACCAGCGTCTCGGGGGTGTTGGTGGAGTACGAGGCGCACGAGGTGAACGACCAGATCCAGGCCGGCGACCGGCGCTTCCTGTTGCCCGCGACGCAGGTTAGCACCGCCCCCGTTGCCGACGATCATCTGCTTGTCGGTAGCCAGACATTTCGCATTGTGCGCGTCACCACGCAGCAGGCCCCGACGCGGAACGTGATCTACGACCTCCAACTCCGAGGAGGTCCCTAGATGGCCCGCGAATCGGTAGCCCAACAAGTCGCCCGTGCGCAAAGCGCGGTGGGCCAGGAGGCCATGCGGTTCTATCGCCTCTTCGGCGTGGCCGTCAGCGCCCGCATCATCCGCCGCACGCCCCGGAAGACCGGGCGTGCACAAGGCAACTGGCGCGCCAAAATCGGGCGCGCGATGCCGGGACGCTCCTGGACGGAGGCGGGCGAGAACACGTTGCCGCAAATCGCCAGCACCTTCCAGCAGGCGCAGCTCGGCCAACGGGTCTACGTGACCAACTCGGTGCCCTATATCGGCGTGTTGGAGCACGGGCGCCAGGGCAGTGTGCTCACGGCGACCACACGCGGCGACACCAGGCAGAAGGGCCATTTCATGGTGGCGCTCACGGTGGCGGAGGCCCAACAACTCGGGAATCAGGTGAGCGCCCAGGTGAGCGGTGGCCAGTGATCTCGATGCGGCCCGCGAGACCATTGAATCCCGCATCAAGACCCAGTGGGAAGCGGGACTCAATACCACGATCGTCTGGCCCGACGTGGCGACGCCGCCCCCGGAGAGCGGGGCGTATATCGAGCCCGACATCATCTGGGGCGACGGGTTCATCAGTACGAAGAATGGCCGGAACGAGATTGTGGGGCTCATCGCGGTCAATGTCTATGCCCCAACCGGCTCCGGCGCGGGGACAGCCTACGCGACGGCCGATGCGGTGCGGGACATGCTGAATCGGGTCGAGGTCGCTGGCGTGCGATTCCAGGCCCCGAGCGGCCCGCGGCCGATTCCTTCGGCAGGCAGCCGGTGGACGCAGTATCAGATCAGCGTGGGCTTCACGGTCGAAGAAGTGGTGACCTAACACGAGCGGAGAATAGACCATGAGCACGTTTCGGGGACAAGACGGATCGGCCACCGTCGATACGACCGCCGTTGGCGAGTTGCGGGATTGGTCGCTCGATGGGGTCGAGATCGAACAGGCGGACGATACCGTGAAAGGCGATACCCACCGGACCAATAAGGGTGGCTTCGCCAACAGCGGGTCCGCGCGCTTCACCTGCTGGCTCGATTACGGTGATGCGGGACAGACGAAGGTGCTGGATTATTTCAGCGGCACGCCGAACAGCGCCGGGGTCACGGTCGTGCTGCTGGTGGGGGCTGGGAAGACCTTCACCTTCACCGGGGTTCCCCAGACCTACTCCCTGGGCTCGCCGGAAGGCACGGCGCTCTGTCCGTTGACCTTCGTGTTCAAGGTGAGCGGCGCCGTGACGATCGCCTGGGCGTAACATGAGCACGCAGCGCGGGCAGGATGGTTTGTTCTCCCTGGGCGGATTGCTGGTGGGGACGCCGGAGTTGAACGGCGCCCTGATTGCCACGGCGACCCAGATGGACATCGACGGCGCCTCGTTGGTTGGCGTCGTCATGGTGGGGGATACGTTCACCATCGAGGGAGAGGCCGGGAGTCCCACGCATACCGTCACCAACGGCCCCTTCTACGTCGCCGCGGCCAACGCCGTCAACAACATCGACTTCACCCCCGGCATCGCGGCCGGCGGCGTGGCGGATGGGGCCGATGTGACCTTCACCGCCGAATCCGTGGCCGAACTGACGGCGTGGAGTCTCGATGAAGTGGGGATCGAGATGGCGGACGACACCGTGAAAGGCGATACCCACCGGACGTTTAGGGGGGGGCTCGCCTCATGGCGCGGCTCGGCGACCGCGCTCTTGGATTACGGGGATACGGAGCAAGCCGCACTGATCGACGCCGGGCTGGATAGCGCCAGTGGGACCCTCGCCGCCATCGCCCTGCGCATCGCCTCGGGGAAGATCTGGTATGGCGCGGGCGAACTGGCGGGCCTGTCCTTCGGGAGCCCCGACGGCACGGCGCTCTGTCCCTTCTCGTTCACCTTTCAAGGCTCCGGTGAAGTCTTGCCGGACTGGAACTAAGGAGGAACTGTGGCCGAGACGAACGGTCGCCCCATCGATCAGATCCGCGCCGCCTTCCGGCGGGCTAAACGCTCCCTCGCCATGCCCGAACTCGGGGGCCTGGTCTTCTGGTTCGGTCCCGTGACCCCTGCGGATATGCAGGCGGTGGAGGACCGGAAGCCGAAGGATCACCACGACCGGAACCTCATTCTCCTGATCCACAAAGCCGAGAGCGAGACCGGGAAACCGCTCTTTCAGATGGGCGACCTGCACTACCTCAAGACCGAATGCGATTACGTCGTCTTACAAAAGGTCGTCAACTTCATGTTCGACACCATAACGGACGAGGAGGCGAAGACCGCAGTCGAGACGGACCCTACCTCCGCTTCCGTCTCAGCCTGACGGACACGCTGCACAAATCACTGTCGGAGATCGATCAGTTGCCGTATAGCGAGATCAAACTACTCGCCGCCTGGGACGGCTGGAAACAGGAGCACAGCTAGTGGCCCGTCGGCAAATCGTGACCCTCGGCGTTGCCTTCGATTCCAACCCGCTGAAACGGGGCATCGACCAGGCGAATGGCCAGATGGACCGCCTGACCGGCATGTCCGGCAAGGCGCAATCCGCCTTCCAGCGGTTGCAGGGCACCATCGGGAACCTCGTGGCTGGCTATGTGGGGTTCCATACCCTCAACCGGGTGCTCGGCCAGACGATCCAGGCGACCGTCGCCGGGGAACAGTCGCAAGCCAAACTCGAATCGGTCTTGAAGGCGACCGGCTTCGCCGCTGGCCGAACCGCCGGGCAGATCGACCAGCTCTCCACCGCGCTCTCTCGGAGTACGCTGTTTGACGACGACGCCATCCGGGACACCGCGGCCATCCTCGCGACCTTCCGCCGCGTGCAGGGGCAGGTGTTCGATGAGGCGCTGCGCGCCACGCTCGACCTGAGCCAGGTCTTGGGTCAGGATCTCAAAAGTTCTGCGGTCCAGCTCGGGAAGGCGCTGAATGACCCTCTGGTGGGATTGACGGCCCTTCGCCGGGTCGGGGTGTCCTTCTCCGCGGAACAGGTGGCCCTGATTACCGGCTTCGCGAAGACGGGGGACGTGGCGTCGGCCCAGCGGGTCATTCTCCAAGAACTGGCCGGGGAGTTCGGCGGCGCGGCGGCTGGCGCCAATGTCGGATTGCAAGGGGCGATCCGCGCGGCCCGCAAAGAGTACGACAACTTCCTGGAATCGCTGGGCCGGACGGAGCAGTTCAGTGGCGTCGTCGGCAAGTTCATCCGTGGATGGGCGGAGTTCTGGCGGAAACGGGAACTGACGACCTCGCCCCTGGAAGATCTCCAAATCGGCCTGGATCGCGTCCAGACGCGATTGGAACACATCCAGCGGACCTTCGCCACGGGGCGCATGGGGTTGAGCCCGGAGGGCTTCGCCAAGGTGTTCTCACCCATCGTCGCGGAGCTCGTGATACAGGAAGACGCCCTCAAGGCCGACATCGCCGCCCTGGAAGGCAAAGCGACAGCGGATGAGCGAGCCGCGACGGCCGCCGCCCGCCACACGCAGGCCCAAGAGCGGTTGAATCAGGCGCTCAAGGACGCCACGGCCGCGGCGGTGACTGGGGCACGGTTCGTCACACCCACCACGGGGTTTATCCCCGGCATCGCCCCCATCCCCGTTCGGACCCCTCCGGGCTTCCGCCGGGATCCCGCGAGCGGCGCCATGAGTCCCGTCCGTGGCCCTGGGACCGGGGTGGCATCGGACGCCGACCTGCTTGAGGCGATGCGGGTCACGAGCGCCGCCGTGGACGAGCGAGCGATCGCTGAACGGCGCTATCGAGACGCGCTGAAAGAGAGCGAGGCCGGGGCCATGCGGGCGGGCGTGGCCGCGATCAACATGTTCGGCAGTATCGCCGAAAGTTTGATCCGGGGGGATGCGAGCTTCGGGGCGACTGTGGGCATGTTGGGGGCGGGGATTGGTGGGGCCGTGAGCATCGGCAATCCGCTGCTCGGGGCTGGCATTGCGGCAGCCGGGGGTATCCTTGGGGCCTTGTTCGGCGGTGGCGAGAAGAAGGCCCTCCCGGTCCGCGATGACGGGTCGCGGGCGGAGATCATCAAACTCCAGCGGACGATTGACGCCCTGGAACGACGCCGGCCAAAACAGATCACGATTCAACTGCTCGATAGCCGGGGGAATCCCCTGGCCACCCGCAGCGCGATGGCGAACATCAACCGGGAATCGGCCTTGGGCGCGATGCCCTTGTTGCCCTGATGACCCTCCTCGTCTGTGCGGAAAACCTGTTCTCCGGCGGGATCGGTGGGCAGTTCCCCGACCACGTCATCTCCGCCGAGGAGGAGCCCGCCGGATACGAGGCGTGGAGGGTTGGAGACGGGCGAAGAAGTCGCACGCCACCGGACTACGCCACGGCCTCGACCGCGAATTCCGCGTGGTGGGTGCAGTCGGTCTTTGACCGGATGCGGGCCTTCAACTTCGTCGCCTTGGATCGGGGCCACAACCTCGCAGGGATCGGGGTGGACCTCAAGGTGACCTCGGACGCCACGGACTTCAGCGGGACCTACGAAACCCCCCTCGACATCACCCTGCCCGCTGTCGCCACGCCCTACGGGCATATCGACAATGGCGTGGGAGTGCGGACCGAAGAGGGGGCGTGGCTGCAACGCTTCCCGCTGCGCACCGGGCAAGCCGTGCGGTTCTCGGTGGACGCCATGGGCGCCGGTCTGAAGCCCGAGATCGTCGGGTTGTGGGTCGGGCTGGCCGTGGAACTCCGGTCTCGTTGGCCCTTCGAGGATGACGGCAGCGAGTTGGTGAGCGTCCGCATGGAGAGTGAGTCGGGCTGGATCGGACGGGGGAGACGGACCCGCCGGCGCCGCGGGGAGATCATCACCAAACTGCAAACGCACGAACAGTACGACGAGCTGATCCGCTACCCCATCGCCAGCCTGTTCGCGGACGGGGTGCCGATGTGGATCGTGCCCGACCT